>Ga0307408_100000344_pt1 | contig 43572 bp, 34 predicted proteins | sample 322Cmetagenome_FD_202116 | JGI IMG/M metagenome (GOLD analysis project Ga0307408, IMG submission 202116) | Maize rhizosphere microbial communities from greenhouse at UC Davis, California, United States - 322HYB-C-3 | ecosystem: Host-associated > Plants > Roots > Rhizosphere > Soil | place... | reverse complement strand
TTGGCTGGATTCCGCTTTGGGGTTACGTAAAGATCTCCGGAATGGTTGATGAATCAATGGATACGGAGCAATTGTCAAAACCTGCAGAACCGTGGGAATTCCGTTCAAAACCGGCGTGGCAACGTTTGATCATTATGCTTGGTGGGATCATCGTAAACGTTATAGTTGGATTCTTCCTTTTCATCATGGTTACTTTCTTTTGGGGTGAGGACCAGATCAATTACGATAAAGTACAGCACGGTTTGGCGGTTCATCCTTACATGGAACAATATGGTTTCCGTTCGGGAGATAAAGTCCTGGAGGTAAATGGTGAAAAAGTGACCAACCACCAGAAATTGGGAATGGAGATCCTGATCTTCAACCACAGAAACTTCAAAGTTCAGCACCAGGGCGGAAAGATCGAGGAGATCACTTTACCTGAAGGAATAGGTAAAAAAATGTGGTATGAAGGTGCTGAAAACGGGACGTTCGATTTTCGTATGTTCTTAGGAAAAGTAGACTCTTTGGTTGATAAATCGGTAGCTAAACGTATTGGGATTAAACCGGGAGATAAACTTCTTGCGATCAATGGCAAAGAATTGTTGTTCAAAGATGAATTGACTACTGCGCTCTATCACAACAAGAAGAAGACAATTGACATTACAATTGAACGTGACGGCAAAGAAATTACCAAGAAAGCGTTCATCGAGAGAACAGCAAAATTAGGAACCTGGACAGCAAATAAATTGACAACAGATACAGCAGCCATTTTTACAAAGTATTATGGTTTTGGTGAAAGCATCAGTCACGGAATTTCCAAAGGAACAAAAACCGTTTATAGCAATATTGCACAGTTCAAATATGTATTCACATCAAAAGGTGCGGATTCTGTTGGCGGATTGGGTTCCATGGGTAAAATGTTCCCTCCTGTTTGGGATTGGCAGATTTTCTGGGGAATGACTGCTTTCCTTTCGATGATGCTTGCTGTAATGAACTTGCTTCCTATTCCTGCGCTTGACGGTGGTCACGTTGTTTTCCTGATCTATGAAATGATCACTCGTAAACCGGCACCACAACGCGTTTTGGAAATTGCACAATATGCAGGAATCATTATTCTTCTTGGATTGATGTTGTATGCGAACGGTAAAGATCTATTAAGCTTATTCGCATAAACATGAAACAGATTCTCTTTTTACTTTTCACATTAACAACGCTTACTGCAAGCGCTCAGTTAAAAGCAGGAACAGTAACTTATTCCATCAAAATTGAAAGTGGAATGGAAGACAATGCCTTTGCTCAAGAAATGATGAAGGATGCGGAAATGGTTGCGACTTTCGATTCAAAAAACAGCAGTGTGAAAACTACGATGGGTGTTTTCATGACATCGAATACCATTATCCAGGTGAAGAAGAAGAAAGCCATTACATTAATGGATGCCATGGGGACAAAATATGGTGTTAATATGAAGCTTTCCGAATTGAAAAAACAGAATAACGGCACTTCATCGTTTACAGAAACCAATGAAACGAAAGAAATCCTGGGCTACATGTGTAAGAAAGGAACCTTTACCGGGGAAGACGGCACCATTGGCGAAGTATGGTATACAACCGGAATCAAAGGTAACATGGATGGCCAGCAATTTTTCAGTATCACTGATAAAGGCTTTATTTTGGAAGAGTCTTCCACAACAAACGGTGTTACACTGCGAATTACGGCAACTTCGATCAATTCCGACTCTGTAAACAAGGACGCTTTTTCACTTACAATCCCCGAAGGTTATAAAATAATGACCCCGGAGGAATTCGAGGCGTTACAAACGGGTGGCTAACTTCGACTTCGCTACGCTTGTGCTGTAGCTTCAGCGTAAGCATTCAGTTACCCACGACTTCGCTCAGTTACCACGACTCTGCTCAGTAGTCACATAAAGTGATATAGAAACATAGATTTAATATTTAATAAAGAAGGCTTCATTTCTGAAGCCTTCTTTATTATGAAATAGATTCTTTAAGACAAAAGAAAGCTATGCTACTATGTGTTTCAAACTACATATCTTTTACTTTCACGAAGCGCTTGGTAAAGTTTCCTGAGTCTTTGAACAGGTGAACAGTATACGTTCCGGCCGAAAGCCCTGAGAGGTCAACAGGAACATCATGGCTTCCTTTCTGAAGTTGTTTCTGTGTAATTTCCCGTACCAATCTTCCGTCGATATCACGGAGTTGAATTGCTACCGTCTCGTTCTGGCTTTCAAAACGAATGGTTGTTGAATTTCCGCAAGGATTGGGGTAAACCAAAATTGCATTGCTTTCTTCATTTTCCTTTATGGACAAGTTACAGGCATCCAGTACAGGGAAGAAGGTAACTGTATGTTCAAACTGTGATTGAATTTCAGCCTCATCGGCCCCAAACCAATCTCTCAATACAGAAGCATAAACATCACGGAAATCCACCTGCATAGGAACACCTGCCTGATCAACAATCTGGTTGTCAATTACAGGGTTCGGACCAACAATTCCGCCGCTGATACAGGAACCGAACAGGAACAAAGGTGCAGCATCTCCATGATCTGTCCCGAAACTGGCGTTGGAAGCAACTTGTCGGCCGAATTCAGAGAATGTCATACCTGCCACACGCTGCTCCAATCCCAACAACATCAGATCGTTCTGGAAAGCGCTAACCGCATCCGAAACTTTCTTCAGCAGGTTGGTATGAACACCCAATTCAGGTGAACCATCAACAACTTGTGAGTCGTGCGTATCGAAACCATTAACGTTTACCACATAAACCTTGGTTTTCAATCCACCCGAGATCATTCTCGCAACATCTTTCAGCTGCATTGCCAAATCGTTGTTGTTATCGTATTGTGTTGACATATTGTTACCAGCCGAGAACGCGGCATTGATCTGATCCCCGTACTCATTCGCCATAGCAATGATCATGGACAAATATTCCATGTGGGAACCGTAATACGTTCCATCGTTTACCTGAACCGTTTCCAGCAGGTTAAATGCATCTGCAGGGTTCACAACAGATTGACAGAAATTCGCCATTAATCCCTGGCAAGTTGCAGAGATATCATACCCCATGCTGATTGCAAACGGATCCGGATAAGTTGCATTCGGATAATTGTCAGGGTAATTCGGATATTCCTGGTCCATATGTCGACCCAACCAACCGGTAGAGGCCTGATTATCGATCAAACCGCTCGTCCAGATATCCATTGACCTGAAATGCGAACGGTTCTGCTCCGGGTATCCCACATTTTGGATAATGGATAATTTTCCGTCATTGAACATCCCATGCATTCCTGTCATTGCGGGATGAAGCGCGTTGTTCGGCGCAATTGTCAACAATTGGTTTTCAGGGATCAGGACGTTTGAACGCTGGATCACCAGGTTATCGTATTGATCAAGCGGAATAACAGTACTCAATCCGTCATTTCCACCGTTCATCCTTACCAAAACAAGTACTCTGTCTTCCAAAGATTTTGCGGACTTGAACAATTCTTTAGATACGGTTCCGAAATTAAAATTCTTCAAAAGTAATGGTGCGCCAACTGAAGCAAGACCCACCGATTGTAAAAAGTTTCTTCTTTTCATATTCAATTTATTTGGCGGGTTATTTATATCGTTTGGAATTCCGGTAATTGGAACAGGCGATAAAGCGTAAACTCAACTCGCTGACGAACCGGCGTACTGAAAGTAGTATTTCCCGGATCAGCAAGATACTCGTTGTATTGTACTGTCCATTCAAAATCCGGCTGACCATTACATAAAATTGCTTTCAGCATTATTTTCGTTGCCGCAGAAACTCCTTTTGGAGTAAAAACGGTAATCATATCATCTATTACATCAACGGGATCTGACGGGTTCGAAAGTCCATCAAGAAAATTGAGGCAATTCAGTTTGAAGTAATTTCCGTTTACCTGGATTCCGTTCGTAACCGTAAGAAAAGCACCCACATCGAAGCGAAGTTTGATATAGCTTGAATTTGCCCACAACTTGGAATACGACGGCGTTTGGTAATAAGCTGTCCACCCACCAACGCTCGGAGGAGTGAAATAATCCATTCCCAACGTAGCTGCGGCGTAATACACATTGAGGTACATTTCGTAGTTCGTTGCCAAATCGTAACCCGGCATTGATCCGGTAACATTGATCATGGAGAACAGGCATTCCAGCGGGTTCTTGATAATTGCCCCGCGAACGGACATATCGTAAAAATGCTCGCTTTTCAACAGTTCATCCAATACAGGAAGAATCTCAAAACTGTTGGCAACCAAAGTTGCGGCCATATCGTTAATCACTGTCGTTTCAACAGTTGCTGTCAAATCATAGTTTACGAACCAGCGATAGAGCTTTCTGCAAATGTGTTTCGCAAATTCAGGATGATTGAAAATGATATCTATATAAGCATCAGCCTCAGCTGCACCCAGATTGGTAAGAGTTGCACTACCGAAATAGGCGGAAAGTGTTTTTGCACCCGGATCATGTAAGATCGGAGTAAATGTTGCATTCGGTCCCTGAACCGTAGAGCTGAAAAAATCCGAGATAGTGTATCCGGAAAGAATTCTTGCCCCGGCAGCAACATCGTCTTCGGTATAAGTGGAATAATCCCCGGGTCCAATCTGCGGACCTTTACCAACTGTATAGAGTTCCAACAATTCCCGTGCGTAATTTTCGTTTGGTGCAAAGTAATTATTCGACGCCCCGTTCAGGAATTGCAGCATAAGCGGTTTGACGGTTACATCTTTAATGAGCTGCTTAAAGTTACCTAAACATGCATCCTCGATCAGGCTCATGTATTGGTAAACAGCCTTTGCTTCAGAATTTGCATCAACACCGAAATGATTGATCCAGAACAAACACATCTTTTCCTTGATGTTCATTCCCGGTTGGTTACATCTTTCCATTAACCAGGCTGCACCGCTTGCTCTTCGGGCGTTGTCGGTTGCTTGTACGTTACTCGACGGATATAACGAGTTTACCCATGTCGAACCAAAGGATGCCACCGCTTCATCAGGTGAATAAGTAAGCGGAAATGTTTGTGCCGGAAGTGTTAGCAGGTTGGATACTGTAGTTGTCATTCCGTCTGTAACGGCCTGCTGAATTTGAGCATATGTAGCCCCAAACATTGTTCTTCGGAGTAAGTGCGCAGCAGTAGCAGTGTTCCAGGTTCCTGTGTAAGGTGTTAAGCTTAGAGACACAGGCTGGAGAACATTATCTGTCGTCATAGTTCTAGTATAATTAGCGACTCAATTTAAATAAAAAAATTGATTCACTGCTTTATGGACGAATAACGGGAATAATTTGATTAATATTTAAGGTTTCGAAAGGAATTGAATGTTTCGTTTCAAGCCTTCAAATTTGGTTCGTTTGACAGCGCTTTTACGGAACAGTTCCTGGTACATTTCCTCTGTCAGATCATTCCAATCTGATGTAGACATAGCCAAGAGTCTTTCACGGGGTTGAAAGCGTTGTTCTTTATGCGGACTGGAAAAGCGGTTCCATGGACAAACATCCTGGCAGATATCACATCCGTAAATCCAGTTCTCCATCTTTCCGTTAAACTCTGCCGGGAGTTGGTCCTGCCGAAGTTCAATTGTAGCGTAAGAAATGCATTTTGAGCCATCAACAACATAGGGTTGAGGAATTGCGTCAGTTGGGCAGGCATCCATGCATCTCGTACAGGTTCCGCAATAATCTTTAATGGGTGAATCCGGTTCAATTTCGAGATCACAAATCCATTCTGCAAGGAAATAGAACGATCCGGCTTTCGGGTTAATCAGGTTGGCATTTTTTCCGATCCAGCCCAAACCACTTTTTTGCGCCCACGCTTTTTCGAGAACAGGTGCGCTGTCTACAAAAACACGGCCTTCAATTTCTCCTACCTCCGCTTTCACCTCATTTACAAAAGCACGAAGTTTCTCTTTTATTACCTGGTGATAATCTTCCCCGTAAGCATATTTCGAAACTTTGAAACCGTTTTCGTCTATTTCCTGGTGAGGAAAGTAATTGTAGAGAAAGGAAATGACAGATTTTGAACCGGGAACAAGCAATCGCGGATCCAGACGCATATCGAAGTGATTGTTCATATACGACATTTCGCCCTGCATTGAATTCTTCAGCCAACTGGTCAGTCGCGGAGCATCTTCTTCCAGGAATTCAGCTTTGGAAAACCCCACACTAAAGAAGCCGTGTTCAATGGCCAACTCTTTAATTCGCGATTTCACTTTTGCTTTGTCCATAACGATTGAATAACTCAGGTTATTCGAACAATCCTCCCTGGCCGAAATTCTGTAAATAGCCCAGGTGCTTGTAAGCTTTCTCCGTGACTCTACGTCCGCGTTGAGTACGCATCAGAAAACCTTCCTGGATAAGGAACGGTTCATAAACTTCCTCCAATGTTCCGGCATTTTCTCCAATCGCTGTTCCTATAGTAGAAAGCCCCACTGGACCGCCACTAAACTTGTCAATCATTGTACGGAGAATGCGAATATCCATTTCATCCAGACCACACTTATCTACACTCAATGCGTCAAGAGCAAGTTCAGTAATTTCCGGGCTGATAGTTCCGTCGCCCTTCACCTGCGCAAAATCGCGCACACGACGAAGGATGGCATTTGCAATACGTGGTGTTCCCCGGCTTCTTCCCGCAATCTCGAAAGCAGCACGTTCGTCAATTTCAATGTCAAGAAGCGAAGCAGATCTTTCCACGATCATAGAAAGCGTTTTGATATCGTAATACTCCAGACGGCTATTGATCCCAAAACGTGCTCTCAGCGGTGCCGTAAGCAATCCAGAGCGCGTTGTTGCACCAATTAGCGTAAATGGATTCAAAGAGATTTGTACGGTGCGTGCGTTCGGACCGGAATCGATCAGGATATCGATCACATAATCTTCCATTGCGGAATACAGGTACTCTTCAACAACGGGGCTCAGACGATGGATCTCATCAATGAAAAGCACATCACCGATTTCAAGGTTGGTAAGTAATCCAGCCAAGTCTCCCGGTTTATCAAGAACGGGACCGCTGGTTACCTTGAATCCAACATTCATTTCATTGGCGATGATATTTGCCAAAGTTGTTTTTCCCAATCCGGGAGGCCCGTGCAATAATACGTGATCAAGAGGTTCATTTCGCTGCATTGCGGCCTGAACAAAGATCTGAAGATTATCAACCACCTGCGGTTGACCGGCAAAGTCATTCAACTTTTTAGGACGCAGCACTTTGTCATAGTCCTTTTCCTGGCTATTTGCTTCTGACCGGTAATCGAATGATTCTTCTTCCATTGGTTTACAAAAATACAAAATAGATCAGGTCTTTTAAAACCACATAGAAACATAGGTCACATAGAACATTCAACCTTATGTGTTCTACGTCCCTATGTGGTTCAAAAAAAATCCCCAACCGTTTCCGATTGAGGATTCTCAAAATATCTATGAAGTCTAATGATCTTCTTCACCTTCCGCCAAAGGAACGTTTTGAGGAATGTAATCCTCTTCTGCTCCAGGCTTAGAGTAATCGTAAGGCCAACGGTGAACTTCAGGAATTGCTCCAGGCCAGTTACCGTGAATGTGCTCAACCGGAGTTGTCCATTCAAGCGTATTCGATTTCCAAGGGTTTTGAACTGCAACCGGTCCACGGAAGATGCTGTAGAAGAAGTTGAATAAGAAGATCAACTGTCCAACTGCAGCGATGAACGCGAATACAGTAATAATTTCATTTAAGTCTGCGATCATTTCACCTGACGAAGCATTGAAGTCTCCGTATACTGAGTAATCGTAGTAACGACGAGGTGCTCCAGCTAATCCAACAAAGTGCATTGGGAAGAATACTCCATAAGCTCCAACGATTGTTACCCAGAAGTGAGCGTATCCTAAACGTGTATTCAACATACGACCGTACATTTTCGGGAACCAGTGGTAAACACCGGCGAACATTCCGAATACAGCAGACATACCCATTACAATGTGGAAGTGAGCTACAACGAAATACGTATCGTGAATTGCGATATCCAAAGCTGAATCGGCAAGGATGATACCTGTTACACCACCGGTGATGAACGTAGAAACCAACCCGATAGAGAACAACATTGCAGGAGTGTAGATGTTCGATCCTTTCCAGATTGTTGTGATGTAGTTAAACACTTTTACCGCAGAAGGAATCGCAATCAATAAGGTTGTAAATACGAATACCGATCCAAGGAACGGGTTCATACCTGTCATGAACATGTGGTGACCCCAAACGATGAACGATAAGAAACCAATTGCTAAGATCGAACCGATCATCGCACGGTAACCGAAGATTGCTTTACGTGAATTTGTTGCGATAATTTCTGATGTAAGACCAAGCGCCGGAAGTAATACGATGTATACCTCAGGGTGACCCAGGAACCAGAATAAATGCTGGTAAAGAATTGGTGAACCACCGTGGTTTTCCAACATTTCAGATCCAACGATAATATCAGAAAGGTAGAATGACGTTCCTGCCAAACGGTCCATAGTTAACAACAATGCTGCTGAAAGAAGAACCGGGAAAGAAAGTACCCCAAGGATAGCGGTAACGAAGAATGCCCAGATTGTCAACGGCAAACGTGTCATCTTCATACCTCTTGTACGCAAGTTCAGGATAGTAACGATGTAGTTCAATGATCCCAACAATGAAGATGCGATGAAGATCGTCATTGAAACCAACCACAATGTCATCCCTTCTCCTGACCCGTCGATTGCATCAGGAAGAGCAGATAACGGAGGATAAACTGTCCAACCGGAAGATGCAGGTCCTGTTTCGATGAACAATGAGTAAGTCATTATCAAAGACGAAAGCATAAAGAACCAGAACGACAACATGTTCAGGAATCCTGAAGCCATATCACGCGCACCGATTTGCAACGGAATTAGCAAGTTCGAGAATGTTCCGGACAATCCACCTGTTAGAAGGAAGAATACCATGATTGTACCGTGAATAGTAACCAATGCAAGGTACATTGACTCTTTCATGATACCTCCCGGTGCCCATTTCTCACCAAGGAAGAAAGACAAGAAATCACTTTCCTCACCCGGCCAAGCCAATTGAACACGGAATAACAATGACAAGATCATTGCAATAACTCCCATGAAAACCGCAGTAATAAGGAACTGCTTCCCGATCATTTTATGATCTTGAGTGAAGATATACTTTGAAATAAAACCTTCTTCATGGTGATGATGACCATGAGCGTCGTGATGTGCGTGTGCTTCGTGAGCTGCCATGATTTTATTTTTTTACTGTTGTATTAAATATTATTTCGTTTCAGTTGCTGGTGCAGTTGGAGCCAAAGAATCAGTAGTAGTTCCTACGCTGTCTTTTGCTTCCGCTTCTTTCGGCTTATATAATGCGTGTGATTTTTTCACCGTCTTAGCCGCTGGCGACTTAGAAACGTTATCATACCACTTCTTATATGCCTTTTTATCCAATACAACTACCATCAACTTCATTTTGTAGTGAGAAGATCCACAGATCTTGTTACACATCAATACATAGTTGAATTTTTCATCATGCATTTTCGCCTTCATCTCTTTTGTAGTGATTGTAGGCTTGAACTTGAAACGAGTTGTCATACCCGGAACAGTGTTCATCTGTGCACGGAAATGAGGGAAATAAGCTGAGTGAATTACATCCTTAGATCGGAAGTTGAATTCAACTTCACGGTCAACACATAAAACCAATGTATCATTCGCTCCAAACACGATATCATCCATTGCAGCTTTATCAGCCGCTTTGTTATGACGCGCTCTCATTTGGTAAAGCAGACGAACCAAACGCTCCTGACGACCAAGGTTCAAGATCATCTTAGCACGTGTTTTCGGATCGAAGAACAGCTTATTGCTATTTAATTTCTTTTCAAGACTCTTGATCCCTGTAGCTCCCATTTCCATTGAATCGATCGCATTCTGAATAGTTTCAGCTGTCATCAATGCTAACGGGTTGTTATCATTTGTCAATTTGTAATCAAAGTTTCCAAGCTTGTTGTCGTCTCCGGCCATACGAACTGTCCAGTCAAACTGCTTAGAGTAAAGTTCAATAACCTGAGCATCTTTACCTGCTTCACTTGTTTGCTCATTCCATGAAATCAATCCAAGGATAATGATGATCGCCAAAACGAAAGCTGGAATTACTGTCCAGATCAACTCCAGCTTATTGGAGTGCGGGAACCAGTTTGCCTTTACACCAGGCTTGCGAACATATTTGAACGCAAACACAAACAACAAGAAGTTGGTAAGGAAGAAAACTGCGATAATGATCCAGAAGTTCAAATTCAATAACCAGTCAGTTGCAGCACCACTTTCAGAAGCAGCTTCACCACGACCTGTCCAACCAAATTTCAACATCAACCAGATGAAACCACCGAACATGAACATCATGAACGCTAATAACAAGGTTGCATTCAAACGGTTATCACGATTGGGAATATCTTCCTCGCGTCTACCATTCAGTTTAGAAGAGATCTCGTACAAACGCACTAGCTGTGTGATTGCGAGTACTCCTAAAATAACTACTATTAATATAACAAGCTTTGCCATTGTAATTCGTTTTCTGAGCTATTCGTTGATATTAGAATTCGTGATGAACACTTTCGTCCAAGAACGGGTGATTCACCGGAGTAAGCGGGGCCTTTGTCAGGTTTGTTAGAATAACTCTAATAAAGAACCCTAAGAACAATACAGCCATTCCGATCTCAAGGAAACCGATGAAAGCGTGAGTTCCCATCGAACCTCCCATTACCATAATATATACATCTGTCCAGTGCCCTGCGAAGATGATCAAACCTACTGCAGTCAACACTCCGGCATGACGTTTAGCATCTCTTGACATCAACAACAACATCGGGAATGCGAAGTTGATGAAGAACATCAGGAAGTACATCAATTTGTAGTGATCAATTCTTGTTTTGTAGTAAGTAACCTCTTCAGGAATGTTAGCATACCAGATCAACATGAACTGAGAGAACCAAAGGTAAGACCACAAGAATGAAGTTGCGAAAGTCCATTTTGCCAAATCGTGGATGTGGTTTTCGTTTACTTTCGGCAAGTAACCCAATTTCTTAAGGTACAATGTCAAACAAACCAATACGATCATAGCTGAACACCACATTCCGGCAAATACGTACCATCCGAACAATGTAGAGAACCAGTGTGCATCAATTGACATCAACCAATCCCAAGATGAAGTACAAACGAATACAGCAAAGTATACCAGGAACAATGCTCCTCTTTTATAGTTCTTGAAGTGAAGGTCTGTTCCACCTACTTTATCTTCCTGCAATGAACGCTTACGGAAACCGTTCCAGAAAATAACGTAAACTGCAATGTAAACGATCGTTCTCAACCAGAAGAAACCTTTGTTCAGGTAGAACGCTTTTCCTTCCATGATTTCGTCACCTTTTGTGTGAGCTGTGTCCATCCATGAATAAACACCACCACCATCAGTGATTGTTAATGTGAACAAAGTAAGAAGCAACAAGGCAGATCCGTAAGGAATAAATCCTGTTACTGCTTCAATAATACGTTTTACTGATGCGTACCATCCTGTTTCAGTTGCATATTGTAGAGCTAAGAAGAACATTGCCCCCATTCCAATTCCGAAGAAGAAGAAAGAGTCAACAAGCAAGTTAGCCATAACGCGTTGACCAAGAAACTCCCCATTGTGATGGTTCATTTCACACAACAAACCTAAACCGATTCCCAAAATTCCGATGATCATCAGAACTACGGTTAGTGTTTTCGCTTTCGATGTTATTTTGAATTCCATTTCTATACGTTTTCTATCGGTTTAGCAATTAAAGTTTAGCTGTTTTTAATGAGTCAGCAACTGGTGCCATACCCCACATTGGTTTTCCAGCCGGATCAAACTTTCCGTAGTTCTTGTCTTGCAACTGACGGATATAGTGAACCAATGTCCAGATCTCTTTTTTGTTCAACAATGAGTTGTGAGCACCCATCATGTTCTTACCGTAGTAAATAGAGTAGAACATTTGTCCGTCAGCAATTGCCAATCCGGTCAAATCTGCTGCCCCTGTGTATGCTCCGGATTGAACCATCGGTCCGTTACCGTCACCTTTTTCACCGTGACAATGCTTACAGTTGATCGTATACAACAATTTTGCATCTCCAAACATCTTCTCTGCACTTGCAGCATCTTTGATCTTCAACGGGTTCATATCAGCTGCTGCTGCATTGTACTCAGCAAGCGGATCTGTATTCCCGGAACGATCCCAACCATACAAACCGTGCGTTGCATTTGCATCAATCGCAGGCTTTCTCCAGTAAGGAAGCATGATGTGAACTGTAGCTGAATCTGTTCCCCAGTAAGGAATAGTATACTTCGGCGGAACCAAAGAAGACCTGATCAATTTCTGATCCTCGTTAATTCTTCCTTTAACCTCTGCGTAATCTACGTATGGCTCAATTGCAGGAGAACGGTACATGTCTGGCATGTATTCCAACCCCGGACTATCTGGATCAGATGTACAAGCAGTTGCCAAAAGCGCTACCACCGAAATCTGTGCAAATACCTTGAACTTAATTTTCATCTCTATTTTCTTTAAAATTGATCCGCCTAAGGCGGACGGACCTAATTATTAAATTTCTTTTTGATCGATTTCGATCACTCCTGTTTCATTCAACATTGCCAATAACTCATCAGCACTGTGTCCGTGGTTATCAGAAGTACGAATTTCCATTACGAACTTGTCATCAGTAGTTCTAGGATCCGGGTTAGAAGCCGGCATTCCAGGAAGTGTTTTATTCAACAACAAGTAAGTGATCGCCATTCCGTGAGCAGCACACAATACGGTGAACTCAAATGAGATAGGAATGAAAGCCAATACGTTGTCCAGGTACGACTCATTTGGTTTACCACCAATGTTCATCGGCCAGTCTTCGATCATGAAGTAACGCATTCCAATTGTTGCCAACATGGTTCCCGTAATACCATACAAGAAAGCCATGATTCCCAAACGTGTATTGCGGATTCCAATGATCGGATCAATTCCGTGGATTGGGAAAGGTGAGAACACCTCAGCAACTTTAACACCTTTAGCTACCAACTTCTTTGCGCCATCTTTTAGCACATCGTCGTCGTCATACATTGCATAAATTACTTTGTCTGCCATGTTTTCTATTAATGATTGTGAGTATTATCGTGGTCGTCATGTCCATGACCGTGACCATGTTTAGCAAAATAAGGGTGAACCGGAGCAGTATCATTCTTGAACGACTCACCAGATGACTTCAGGATCGTTTTCACCTCGTTCAACGCCAATACCGGGAAGAAACGAGCAAACAATAAGAAGAATACAAAGAACAACCCGATCGTTCCGATGTATACACCTAAGTCAATGTGACTTGGGAAGTGCATAGACCACGAAGACGGAAGGTAATCTCTGTGGATTGAAGTAACGATAATTACGTAACGCTCGAACCACATACCGATGTTTACAACGATAGAGATGAAGAACGTGAACAGTAATGAACGACGTAACTTTTTGAACCACATCAACTGAGGAGAGATTACGTTACATGTCATCATCGCCCAGTAAGCCCACCAGTATGGACCGGCAGCACGGTTGATGAATGCGTATGCTTCGTATTCTACACCTGAGTACCATGAGATGAACAACTCGGTAATGTATGCGGTACCTACAATAGATCCCGTTACCATGATTACGATGTTCATGTACTCCACGTGTTTTGTGTGGATATAAGCTTCCAGCTTCATTGCTTTACGCATTACAAGAAGAAGCGTTTGTACCATGGCGAATCCGGAGAATACCGCTCCCGCAACGAAATACGGAGGGAAGATAGTGGTATGCCATCCTGGAATTACCGAAGTAGCAAAGTCGAAAGATACAATAGAGTGTACCGAGAATACAAGCGGAGTTGCAACACCTGCCAATACCAATGAAACCAATTCGAAACGGTTCCAGTGCTTAGCACGACCTGACCATCCGAATGACAAGATAGAGTACATTCTTTTCGGGATCGGTTTCTTCACACGGTCACGGATCGTTGCGAAATCAGGAATCAAACCGATGTACCAGAATACAAGTGATACGGAAAGGTAAGTTGAGATCGCAAATACGTCCCATAACAACGGTGAGTTGAAGTTAACCCAAAGTGAACCGAAATGGTTTGGAATTGGAAGTGTCCAATAACCTACCCACAAACGACCCATGTGGATCAACGGGAACATACCTGCCATGAATACCGCGAAAATTGTCATCGCCTCTGCAGAACGGTTAATCGCCATTCTCCATTTTTGACGGAACAACAACAATACGGCCGAGATTAGCGTACCGGCGTGACCGATACCAACCCACCATACGAAATTGGTAATATCCCAAGCCCATCCAATGGTTTTGTTCAATCCCCATGTTCCAATACCTGTTCCTAATAGGTACAGAATACATCCTACTCCGTATAACCCAACTACCAAGGCAATACCAAAGAGAATGTACCACATGCGCGGTGCTTTGTCCTCTATTGGCTTACAAACATCCTCAGTAATCTCATGGTACGTCTTATGACCTAAGATGAGGGGTTCACGAATTGCAGCTTCCTTATGCATCAGACTTTATTTTTAGCAATTAATGATTATTATTTCTTATCGTGTTTAGCATGAGCTTCATGCTTAGCATGCTCTCCACCGTGTTTTCCATGAGCAGCATGGTGTGCAGCTTCAACTGCAGCGGTATGCTGGATTCCTGCTAACAAAGCATTCTCTTCGTTACGTACTTTCACCTTGTACCAGATGTTTGGTTTAACACCAACTTCTTCCAATGCCTGGTAAGCACGCTTATCTTCTGAACTCTTTCTGATATCAGATTTAACATCATTCCAGTCACCGAAGACAATAGCTCCTGAAGGACAAGCTTCAGCACAAGCAGTAACAACATCACCGTTGCCAACTACACGTCCTTCTTTCTTCGCATCCAACTTAGCTCCCTGAATCTTTTGAACACAGAATGAACATTTCTCCATAACACCACGTGTACGAACAGTAACGTCAGGATTCAATACCATACGTCCAAGATCGTCTTGCGCAGGGTTGATTTCAGTAAACTTCTTGTAAGAAGGGTAGTTGAACCAGTTGAAACGACGTACTTTGTAAGGACAGTTGTTAGCACAGTAACGCGTACCGATACAACGGTTGTAAGCCATTTGATTCAAACCTTCATTTGAGTGTGTTGTTGCAGCAACCGGACAAACCGTTTCACACGGAGCGTGGTTACACTGCTGACACAACATCGGCATGTGAACAACCTTAGGGTTCATTGCCGGATACTGAGCATCATCAAAGAACTCCATTTTGCTGCGTTCTTCACGTTTCTTAGTATCACGTGTTCCCGGAGCAGCTTCCACATCAGAAGCATAGTAACGGTCGATACGCAACCAGGCCATTTCACGACCACGACGTACTTCGTCTTTACCTACTACCGGAATATTGTTTTCTGCCTGACAAGCGATCAAACAAGATCCACAACCGAAACATTGGTTTAAGTCGATAGTCATTGCCCAACGGTGACCCACATCCTCAATTGGATGCGCATCCCAAAGGTCGAACTCAGATACCGGCTTAGGTCCTTCGTGTGTATGGATTACGTGTTTGTAATTGTAAGCATCAGACGCTTCTTTTTCGTAAGTTCCCAATGTCGTTTCACGAACAATTGAGTTACGGGCCATTGCTGTTGAATGGATTTGAGTAACCGCGATCGGGTACAATTCATTTCCTTCTTTAGCGATTGTAGCACCTACGTTGAAATCGTAAGAACCATTCTCATATGAAACAAAACGGTATGCATTTTTTCCGACAGGAACTCTGTTTCCTTTTTCGTCAGTTTCAAATCCACCGTATTGTTTTGTTTGGTAAGCAGCCTTACCGATTTTCTCATTGTTTTCACCACGTCCGTATCCAAGAGCGATACCAACTGTACCAACAGCTTGTCCCGGAGAAGGGTAAACAGGTAAAGTAATGCTTTCGCTTCCAACTTTAACCGTCGCCATATTCAACCCGTTTTCCTGGTCGAAATATGTTGCGTACCCACCAGCTTCCATTGTTTCAGGAGCCATGGTAATGTAGTTGTCCCAAGTTGCCTTTGAAATAGGGTCAGCCATCTCTTGCAACCATGGGTTACCCGCATGCTCACCTGTCGCAATACCTGCTTTTTGGTAAAGCACCACTTCCAGGTTAGAAGACTTAGGCAATTTCCCTGCAATTCCGTTTAACGCTGTTTCGTTGAACATCAGGTTCAAAGGCGTCAAAGGCATTTCAAGGTTCATACAGCTATCGTGAACTGCAATTCCCCAGTATGTATGGAAATCTGTGTATTTCGTTTGTTGAGGGAAACCGTACATTTCCCAATTCTTCATAATGTAGTTGTAAGCAACCGCAGAATCCTTACCTCCACGCTCAGCTTTCTTCGCCCAAACCAATACTGATTCCATTGCAGAAGCTGTATTGTGTAACGGACGGATAGTTGGCTGGGCCAAAGCGTAATGATCTGTTTTCGGATTGTAATCCATCCAAGCCTCCAATGCGTGAAGGTCAGGAGCGATAAATTTACATTTAGAAGCTGTTTCATCAGCATAAAGCGCCATAGAAACAGAGAACATTTTCTCTAATTTCTCTCCGAATGCTTTTCCGTTAGGAAGCGAGTAAACAGGGTTTGTTCCTAAGAAGAAGATTGCATCTGGTGCCTCTTTTCCTCCTTTAATTACGTTAGCCGCAAGATCATGCATTTTAGCATCTTCCGACTGGAACATATTGATCTCGTTCTCGAACTTGATAGTTTTACCATAAGCACCGATAACCGAGTTCAACTTATTTGTAAGGATTTGTACCGCAACATTGTTTGATCCACAAACAACAACAGCATTTCCTTTAGAAGCTTTCAATGATTTGTATGCCTCATCAGCGATATCAGCAGCCTGACCTTTCAATGCAGAAGGAGCTCCCGTTTTAACACCGAATTTTGCAAGAAGGTAAGACAATACGTTTGCCTGCTCGCTTGGCTTGATCATACCACGGTAATCTGCGTTAGATCCTGTGATAGACATAGTTGATTCAAACTGGAAGTGACGGCTCATCCACTCTCCGTCAGGATTACGACGCTTACCGTAATCAGCAGAGAATGCATTTCCTAACAACCATGTTGACAAGAAATCAGCACCAACACTAACAATTGTTTTTGCTTGTGAAAAATCGTAATCAGGGATCATACGTTTTCCGAAAGACTTCAAGTTCGCCTCACGCATACCGTTGTAAGAAACAGCATCGTATTGAACATGGTTGAAGTTCGGGTGGAACGTTGGCATACCGCCCATTGTTTCATCACCTTTTGTTTCACCGTAGATCGCTGTAGAAAGATCGATCAATGCAGAGTACATTGAAGGAGAAATAACAGTATTCGTAACGAAAGCTACTTTACCGTTAGTCTTCTTGATCTCAGCCAATTTATCCTTAACCGCTTTATCTAAAGCATCCCAGTTCTTAGCTCCTTCAACAGTTGTCAAACGCTCAGAATCATACAATCCCAAAACCGAAGCAACGATTGGTGGAGTTAAAGCACCTTGAGTAAATCCGTAGTCTTTATTTCCTTTAATATAGATAGGACGACCTTCTCTTGTTTTAACAACAACGCTTGCATAAGCATTACCATCGTAATACGTTGAAGCGTAATATGTAGCAACACCCGGAGTAATATTCTCAGGCTTGTTTACATAAGGAATAGCTTTTGTTACAGGAGCCTCACACGCAGCTACAGTTGCAGCAGCTACAGTAAACCCTAAGAATTTCAAGAAATCACGACGATCTGTTGAAGTTTCTTTCAACTTTTCGTCTCCTAAAAACTCATCAACAGTTACAGTCTGTGGAAATTCACGATCTCTTGCCTCAATGAAAGCTGGAGTTTGGTTCAACTCATCAAGACCTTTCCAATATTTTTTTGACATAGCCATTTTCTTTAACTTCTACAAAGTGATTAATAGTGACATTTAGCACATTCCCAACCACCCATTTCTTTAACTGTTATCTTAATCTTACCGTTCTCTTCCGTCAAGATTTTGTTGTACAATTTCTTGTTCTTCAATAAACGGTTATGCATTTCAGTATAGTAAGCATTTCCTTTCGTATCCAAAGATCCGTCGGTAATTGCTTTTTCAGCGTGACATTCGATACACCATCCCATTGTCAAAGTTGCCTTTGTTAACTGAACGTTATCTGCAATTTTGTTCAACTCAGAAACAGGAACTACTCGTGCAGTTTCGTTTTGAGTTGTCATATCACCGTGACACTGCTTACAATCTACTCCACCAACTACTACGTGCTGCTGGTGATTGAAGTAAACGTGATCAGGTAAAACGTGAACTTTGTTCCAAACGATTTCTTTTGTTTTTCCTGAGTAAGTTTTTGTAGCCGGATTCCAACCAGCAGCCTCATAGATCTTAGCGATCTCAGGAACCTGTGCATCAGCACCTGTAATTTGCTTGTGACAGTTCATACAAACGTTCACTGTTGGCAAACCTGCAGTTTTTCCGTCGATAGCAGAGTTGTGACAGTAACGGCAATCGATACCGTTCTTACCTGCGTGAATATCGTGAGGGAATGCAATTGGCTGAGACGGCTGGTATTCTTCCATGATACCGATAGAGTACAATGACAAGAACAAGCAAACGATCAAAGAGATCGTAACAACCAATCCTCCAAATCCAACATAACGCTTGTATTTCCAAGCCCAGGATTTGAATTCTTCACTGAATGAACGGTCGTTGTCAACCGCTTTCCCTTCAGAGGTCTTAGTAGCGTTGTTTAACTGGCGACGAACACCTCCAACTGCCATAATGATTGCAACAAAGATTCCTCCAAGCAAGAACCAAACAAGAGAAAGGCCATCTTCCTCTTCTTCAGTCGCACCAGCAGGACCTTCTTCAACCTTAGCAGCAGGCGGCTCCTGAGCATCAACCCAATCAAAGATCGCATCAATCTCTTCATTCTTTCCTGCCAATTCAGGGAATGTCGACATCACTGCATTTCTGGAAGCCATCATCTTAGCCGCGTAAGGATCCGCTGCAGCTGCAGCGGCCTGGTTAGCAACCCAAGTGTAAATTGAACCAGGTTTTGCTTTACCAGCTTCCCAACGTTGACGAACACCAAAAAGTGCTGGTCCAGTTCCATCTTTGTGCGGGGCGTGACATGTTGCACACTTCGCTTTAAAAATTGCTCCACCGTCAATTTTTGCTGCATTAGCAGATGTTGCACTCAATACAAAAACTGTAGTAAGCGCACCAATACACCATTGTTTTATACTTCTAAACATCTGATTATTAGATATTTTTGTTTCAAAAAGTTCTTTCAAAACCCGTTCGAACGCAGGTTTTAACGGTGGCAAATTTAAAAGAATAGGTACATTCCGTGACAGTTTTCTGACAAATATTGCTTCTATGTTTTTAATTTAAAATGATTCTAAATAAACATCTGCTTTCACATTTCTTAACAAAGCCCTAGTTACCAACATTTAGCCGGAAAAATTGCATCATTTTTGCCCAATGAAATTCCATGAAAAGTCAGGTAACAATTGCGAATCAGCAGGAAATTGTAAATTTGATATCTCGACTTACTTAGACCGACTCAGCACAAGTCGCTCGATAACCAAAGTTTAGTGATTAGATTTAATAAAAAATAAAAATATGAAACGCCAGGTTTTAACTGTTTTCACATTATTGATATCGCTTTCTTCGACTGCACAAATCGAGGTGAAAAAGGATAGCAGAATTGACGGATTGGTAAAAATGCAAGGGACACCCGCTGCAACTGACAATACTGTTCAGATCAATGGTTACCGTGTGCAATTGGCTTTTGATTCTGAGAAAAGTGTTGTTGACGATGCAAGAGCAAAATTCAGTTCACTTTATCCAAAAGTGGACACTTACGTGGAATTTAAAGCCCCACATTACTTTCTTAAGGTCGGTGATTTCAGAACGCAACTGGAAGCAGAAGAAATCAAGGCAAATACCGGAACCTTGTTTCCAACGGCATTTATTGTGAAAGAGAAAATCAATTTGCCGAGAATAGACCAATGACCTCAACTCCGCTCGGCCACCGGTCAGGTTATCGAGCGGAACTGAGATAACAATAAGCAAAAATCCCCTGAAGCAGATGACAACATCGCTTCAGGGGATTTTTTATGTCGATTTGTTTAGCTTAAAGCTTAATCCATCTTACCGTTGTGAATACATTTCCGTTAGATAATCGGATAATGTACATTCCCGGAACAAGGCTTGCAGTTTGAATTTCCACTCCTCCTTCTACCGTTGAGAATGGCACGTTCACCGCTCTACCGTCGGAAGAAATCATTTCTGCTGTCATCGTTCCGAAATTCTCAGAAACAGCAACCATCACAAATGTATTTCCAGGGTTCGGTGAAGCAGAAATTTCAAAGAATACGTCTTCAGAAACAGAAAGATAACCGTCTACTCCATCACAGTTTTGATCGATCGCATCACCAAAAACGTCTGTAGCATCAGGATAAATTTGGTCGTCAGTATCGTCACAGTCCCCACCTACGGTTACATAACCAGCCGGCTGAGCACAATCTGAGATCATTGAATTGGAGTTACCGAAACCGTCATTGTCAGCATCTTCGTAATATGCAACGTTCAACAGTCCTTCATCAACGTTTCCATCACAGTTGTTATCGATGTTATCACAAATTTCAACTGCATCCGGATTGATGTTTGAGTCGTTATCATCACAATCAAGGTTATTAGGAGAAAGTCCGACCTGGATTGCACACCCCAACACCGGGCTGTTAGGATCACCGTACATATCACCATCCAAATCCATGTAATAAGTAAATGACGGAAGACCTACACTGTTATCGGAATCGTCGCAATCATCATCGTTTGTGACATATCCTGAAGGCTGAGAACATTCGGTAACGAAATTATTCGCATCTCCGTAACCATCATTATCTGTATCTGCATAGTACATCGTTTCTCCTGTAACAGCGTTGTTGTTATCATCGCAATCTACCGGAGAAGACACCGGAATATGGTTTGCAGGTTGAGTACATGAAACCATTGTAGTTGCACCAGCAAAACCATCTGCGTCGTTGTCAATTGCCCACACAGCTCCCGGATAAGCATTCTCATCCGTATCATCACAATCAGAACCGTCAGTTACATAACCAACCGGCTGAACACATACAGTTGTTGACACAGCAGGATCACCATAAGTATCACCATCCGCGTCCGCATAGTACGTTTGAGTTGGCAGGGCATTCAATGTTCCGAAAAGAGAAACATCATCATGACGGTACGTTGCACCGTTTGTAGCCATTGAAGTAACGTAAAAACGGAATTCAACCATTGAAGTTAATCCTGTAAATTGAACAGGAAGTGCGATATTCTCGTTTTGCAACACATTTGGAGTCACAATTGAAACCGTTGCAATGTCAGTAGCAAATCCATCCAAACTTGAACGAATATGGATTGTTGGATTGGCCCCGGAAGCACTGTTCTTATGTGTAAAATGCAATTCAGTAAGATCCATTTCATAACAAGAAGCAGGTGTAACCGTGAAAGAATAATATTCATCAGTTGTAACATCGGCAGTTAGGTTCCAGTTTGAATGATTGAACACATTAGCCGCCGCAGAACAACTCAGTGTTCCCAATGTTGCATTGTATGGTCCGAAAACAGCATTTGCGGGTTGAGATGTAACGTTCACATTTGCTCCGGTACAATCATTACCCGTAAACTCATACATCGCAATAGGTGTTGGTGCAATTACCAAATCTCCACCTGAACAATCCTGATCAATTCCATCATTTGGAATTTCAGTACCACCAGGATGAACATTTGAATTTGCATCATTACAGTCAGTATTATTAGAAACATAATTAGACGGCGGCGTGCATGTCACCATAGAAGTTGAACTTCCATAACCATCCAAATCGGCATCGAGATACCAGGTTGTTGCCGCACCGATCAAATTATCATTATCGTTACAATCATTCGAATTCGTTACATATCCACCAGGTTGTGTACATGCAACTGTCGTAACAGAAGGATTCCCTAGTCCGTCAGTATCGAAATCCTGGTAATATGTAATTCCTGTAACAATTGTTACGTTAATGGTCATCACACTATCACATCCCAAATGGTTTGGAATAGTATCCATGTAAATACCTGAAGCAAAATAAGTTTCATCTCCGGAAGGAACCGTATAAGACGTACAATTCGTAACAGAGAAAGAACTTGTCGTTCCACCTGTAATCGTCAAGTTGATTGTAATAACACTATCACACATTGCGGCATTCGGAATGGTATCGTGATAAATACCGGAAGTATTGTAAACTTCATCTCCGGAAGGAACAGTATAAGATGTACAGGCTGAAACGTTTATTGAACTGGTTGTGTTACAACCCACTACTACGGGCGTTACTGTTCCGCCAAAAGCCAAAACCTGAGCAGGTGACGGTGAATTATATCCCCAACCACCAGTAGTTGTTTGCCCGGAGGCATAAAAACGGAACGTAACCGTAATGTTATCGGCAACATTTTGAAGAGCTGAAATTCCGGTAAGATCAATTGCCGGCATAGCACCGTTTCCAATCTGAACAAAAGGTGAACCAATCAGCGTAAAGTTCGTTCCATCAAGACTATAAGCATATTGCATTGATACTCCCGGAGCAGCTGAAAACGTAGCTGTTCCTGCAAATGAGGCATTAATTGAGCTGAAAGAAACGGTATACCCAGGAGCTGCAGAGAATGTATTCTCAAAATAGTCCGTGTTTGCTACAGAAATCCCATTGTTCTGAAAACCTTGTGTTCGGAACGAATTGGTTCCTGCAGAAGCTACGGCGCCAGTACCACGGGTAAGCGTAGGTGAAGCATCCAAATTGGCATTAAAAACCTCTGCTGTACTTGTTGCCAGCGTATTCTCACCTGTAAAATCCCAGGAAGCAATTTGGGCAAAGCTTCCGAAACCCAAAAGCAAAATAGGAATTAGTAAAAGTCTTTTCATTATCTAAATTTTCATCAAAGGTATGAAAAGGACTTTGTACAAATCAAAAGTGAGGGTGTTAAAAATGAGGCGTTTACAGAAACGACACATCGGCTAATCTACTGATATGTCAGAACTTACAAAAAGCTAAATCGATTTAACAAAGCAGATTATTAAATCATTAAGATTGTTTTTCCATCAACCGCGCAACGTATTTTCCTATGATATCAAATTCCAGGTTGACTTTGGTTCCGGGTTGAAACGCATGGAAATTGGTATGCTCGTAAGTATACGGAATAATGCAAACGGAAAAACTCTCCAATTCCGAATCAACCACAGTCAAACTAACTCCATTTACTGTAATTGAACCTTTCTGAACGGTTGGCTGATTGTGATCGTACTTGAAGGTGTATTTCCAGCTTCCGTTCAAATCTTCTACACTTATACATTCACCTCTTGTATCCACGTGGCCCTGAACAATATGTCCGTCCAAACGCGCGCCCATTTGCATACAACGCTCCAGGTTTACTTTATCACCAACTCTCCAGTCGCCAATATTGGTTTTATCTATACTTTCCTGGATTGCTGTAACAACATACTCATCATTAGAAATGGCAACAACTGTCAAGCAACAACCGTTATGTGCCACACTTTGGTCAATCTTCAGTTCATTGGTAATGGATGATTTGATCGTGAAATGAAGGTTTGTTGCTTCACTTTCAATCTTTGTGATCTCACCCAATGTTTCTATAATTCCTGTAAACATTTTCTTTAATGCTAAATTCCAAAATTGTAAATTCTAAAGAACAAAAACAGAGAAATCGGAGGCTGAGCGGAGTCGAAGTCTCAATTTTTTAATTCTCAATTAATTCTGTGTTGTTGGTTTTCAGTTTATGGCGTAAAGCAATAAAGATTGCACTCATAACCCAAACCGGAACAGCCGCTTTATCGGTATCAAGATAGTTATTCAGGAAACCATGGATGAAGTACGTGACCAATGCCACGATCATTCCCATGATGATTGTTCTGACTTCCCTGTCTTTTGCCGGCCAGCGCTGGTACAGATCAATTCCCAAATAGAAAATGATCCCAACGATCACAAAGATAATAAGCATCCCGGGTAATCCGGTTTCGGAAAGCGGTCCGAGGTATTCACTATGTGCATTCCCCATAACTCCGAAATTGGTAGAGATAATGGTTAAATTCTCAGGACGCTGAAAACGGGCGTACTCAAAAGCGTAAGTTCCGGGGCCAAATCCAACAAGCGGACGTTCCTGGAACATTTCTATTGCGCATGACCAACGATTTATCCGTTCGAGGTTACTTGCATCTGTTGTTACGTTTGCAGCACTCTGAAAGCGTTCACTAATATTTTCGGTAGTATGCTCAAACTTATTGCGTTCCAGTTCCTGTTGAATAGAATCCCATGAGAACCAAACAAACAACAAACCAGCAATTGCAACAGTAGCAACCAGTGAAAATTTAATCCTGAACCGGATAAGGAAATAAACCACTAATCCGATTACAAGGCTTAACTGAGCTGCCCGGGTATAAGAGAAATATAAACCGATAAAAGCCACCACCACATAACCGTACAGAACGAACTGGATAAACGGTGAATGCTTTTTCGCGATCAGCATGGCAAAGATCAAAGGTATTACAAGCGCAACCAAAGCACCGTAAATCGTATGATCTTTAAAGAAGGGCCACATTACCCAATGACTTTCTTTTTCTCCGAAACCATAACCCGCGTGTACGATCAAAGTAAATGTGATGCTGATTATCATTCCTGAACAGAACAGCCAGAGGAATGTCCAGATGGCTTTTTTATTGGTTAACACTCCGGAGCCATAAAACAAAAGCGGAATAATGAACCAACATCGAACGAGGAGAAACTTGAATGAAACCATTGGACTGGTACTGGTAATACTCGTAATGAACAACCAGGAGAAGTAGACCAGGATTACCCAATAAAGCGGAGATGATTTGAGATAATCGGGAAAAATCTTATGCCGTAAACCCTGTAGTGCCAAAATAACCAGCGTGCCAAACAGCAAGGGTTCCGTTGGAATGTACAATCCAAAACTATCGGTATATTCCTCAATATTTACAGAAAGCGGTGTACAACCGATAATAATGAAAAGCGTGAGTTTGGTATAGAAAACAGCACAATATACCATCAAGAGCGCAAACGGTATCGCGTAGCCCAAATAGCTATCATTCCAGACAAAGTAGCCTAGTAAACTTATAAATGCACATGCACCTACGAGCAGCGTACCGTTTTCGCGAAGGAAAGTCACTTTTACGCCAGTTTTCTCAATTCCTTAATTTTATCTCGAAGCAACAAGGCAAAAACCATAAACAAGAAGGTTCCTATGGTTGCAAGCAACATAATGACCAAGCGTTTCGGCTTGTCTTTTTTATCCGCAACAACTGCGCGTTCTACAACGAATTTATGGTTGAACTGGGTATTGGCATCAGATTCTGCTTGTTCATAAGACTGAGCAAAATCAGACAATTTCATGATCTTCTCATTACGCTCGTACTCCAGGGCATCGAAAACGGCACCAAACTCAAGGTTAATATCAATTCTTCTTTTATAATCGGCTCTATCCTCTGCACTTTTTGCTTCCATGTATGCCTGGAAAAGATTTGCACGACCTTCCAATGGAACAACACCAATACCGGCAAAAGAATCCAATTTATGTAGCACAGCGATTTTTTCCTGCTCCAACATCAGTTTCTTGCGTTTATTAATCTCGAATGCCGGAACCGTACGTTCGGAAACCATTTCGTTCTTCACCGTATCGATTAGGTCAACAATTTTATTAGCAATTTCGGCAGCCAGTTTTGGGTCTTTATCAAGAACATCGATAGAAATGGATCCGTAACGGGTACGGGTAAATTGGATATGTCCGTTGTATTCTTCTACCAGCTTAAAGTACTTATTGGCATCGTCATTACCGATTTCATAGTGCTTCATCAAGTCGAAGCGCTGAACAACTTTATCGCGTACTTTCGAAGACGAAAGGATTTGGATCAATTGTTCTGCCTGCTCTTCTTCACCGAAGTCCATTGATGAAGCCTTAGCGTTTCTTTGCTCGGAAAACGATACCGTACTTGTTGCAGCAGGGAAAACAATTGCCGTAGAACGGTACAAAGGTGTCATTAGAAAAGCAAGAACTGTTGAAATGATCAACCCGAGAGATGTTGTGATAACTAATATTTTTCGATATCCCCAGATGGTTACTAAAAGGTTCATTCTTTCACCTTGTGCGGTAGTATCCTTTTCAGTCATTCTTTAAGTTTTGAAGTGCGAATTTACAGTTTGAAAGTCATAAACGTTGAAATTGTCATAAAATTATAAAGTAATTACCTTTACACCCATGATAGTCTACAATCCTAAGAACTGGCGAAAAATGATCTTCCACCTGGCAAAGAGCGATACGCTCTCTATGCTGAGAAAGGAACTTCTATTCATTTGTATCCTCTCATTGTTGATCGCCTTTTTAGAAATCAAGTATTTCCCAAATGGAAAAAGTTTCGATAAGCTTTTTCAAGTATACCAGATCCTTGGTTTCGTAATTTCCTTGTTATTAGTCTTTCGAACAAATACGGCTTATGACAGATGGTGGGAAGGAAGAAGAAAATGGGGTGAATTGGTAAATGATTCCAGAAACCTGGCGGTAAAACTGACGGCCCTCGGATTGCCAGAAACGGATAACGATTTCTTTGCCAGACATATCGGGAATTTTGCACTATGTATCAAAGAACATTTGCGGTCGGGGACAAAATTCGAATTGCTGAACCTTACGGAAGAGGAAAAAAACTTTCTGCTGAAACTAGACCATATTCCCTCAGGAATTGTAGAGTTGATGTACCAACGTTTCAACGACCTGAAGAAAACGGGACATTTGTCGGAAGAGGATATTCTGCGTCTAGACAGGAATTTAAATGCCTTCCTGGATGCGGTAGGTGCTTGCGAGCGTATTAAAAACACTCCGATACCCTACAGTTATTCGATGTTTTTCAAGAAGTTCATCTTCATTTACACCTCTACTCTTCCCTTAGCTTTCGTTCATCAGTTCGGTTACTGGACAGCAATTGTTGCCACATTCATTTACTACGTAATGGTGAGTATGGAAGTACTGGCTGAAGAAATTGAAGATCCCTTTGGTGAAGATGATAATGATCTGCCGACAGATGAGATGGCAAAACGAATTGAGGGGATTGTTGCTACGATTTTGAAGAAGTAAATTTTCGGTTCGAAAAAAACGGTGAATCTTGTGATTTCATGAATTCATGAAATCGTGAATTCGTAAAATTACGAATCTCCAGCAACAGCAAAGGTTACAGACTGTTTTCAGGTTACTTTGTCAGAAGTTGACCCTTTACCCCTTGCCCCGCAACGTACCCTGAAGAAACACAACCCTGAATTAAATAACCGCCCGTTGGGGCATCCCAAGCTATCATTTCTCCTGCACAAAAAACGGTTGGAAATGCCTTCAGTTGACCGGATTCATCCAGTTCGGTTGTTTTCACGCCGCCCGCTGTGGAAATCACTTCATCAATCGGACGAAACCCTTTAATAGGAACAAGGAACTCTTTTACATATTTAGCCAGTTCAACGGGTTTAGTGAATTCTTCTTTCGGGACAAAATTCCTGATCCAGAAAATAGCAGCATCACTTAACTTCAATGCTTTTAATCCCTGGGTTGGATTTTTCGCTTTTTGAAGGACATCCAACACCTTGTCAAGCTCAAATTGCGGTTTAAAATCTAATGTGATTTGAGGATCATTCTGTTCACGAAGTGCGTTGTTCATTGCATAAACCGGCTTTCCTTCCAAACCGTATTCCGTGCATCTAATATCACCGGAACACGATAAATTACCACAGCTTGCAACAATATTCTTAAGGATTTTTCCATCCAAATTACCTAACCAGTTCTCGTGTAGCTCAACTCCGGAATTACTTGGAGAAAAATCAACCGATTCAATTTTTTTGGAGCGCAGCAATTCCATCCACTTGCCGTCAGAACCTGTTTTCGACCACGATCCGCCACCCATCGCAAGTACCAGGTAGTCAAAATCGATTTCTTTAGTTATTCCTTTTGTTTGAATAGAAATAGACTTTTCCGAAAAATCGGTCAAATGACAGTTCACCTGGAAATTAACCCTTTCCGAAAGCAATTTTTTCCAGGAATTTAGAACATCAATCGGTTTCAAATGATCTTCCGGAAAAACTTTCCCCGAAGAGCCAATAATTGTTGGAACTCCAATTGTTTTCAGGAAATCCCGAAATGCAGTGGAATCAAACCGTTTGACACAATTTTTAATCCAGTCGCAGTCATACTTTTCAATGAAAGTTTCGAGCTCCTCCGAATGGGTAAGATTAAATCCGCCATCACCTGCAACTAAGAATTTTCTTCCAACTGTTGGTTTGTGATCTACGAGGATCAATTCACAATCGGTATCCAACAATTGTGTGGCAGCCATTAATCCGGCCGGACCACCACCAACGATAACAACACGCTTCCTGTTCACTAGTAAACCAACGTAATCTTCGCTGCCAGGTCTTTTGCTTTCTGCGTAATTTCTTCAATCGCTTCTTCTCCGCTGTAAAGCACAACACCCATTCTACGGTACGGGCGTGCTGTCGGTTTTCCAAATAAGCGAATGTCTGTTCCATCAACAGAAAGCACCTCATCCAATCCTGAAAAATCAGGTGCAGAAGTTGTTTCTCTGTCTGCCAGCACTACAGCACTTGCGCCATTCTTCACCAAAGAAACCGATGGAATCGGCAATCCTAAAATAGCTCGTGCATGCAACTCAAATTCTGAAAAAGTTTGTGTTCCTGCCAACGTTACCATTCCCGTATCGTGTGGTCGTGGTGATAATTCGGAGAAAATTGCCCCGTCTTTGTTGACGAAGAATTCCACTCCCCATAATCCTGCGCCACCGAGTGCTTTCGTAACGGCTCCGGCCATTTCCTGAGCTTGCTTCAAATGCTCCGGATCCATAGGCATCGGCTGCCAACTTTCCTGGTAATCTCCACGCTCTTGTCTGTGACCAATTGGCGGACAGAATAAAGTTTCACCGTTCTTTTGAGTTACCGTCAATAAAGTGATTTCGTAATCAAAGGGAATAAATTCCTCCACGATCACTTCCAGTAAATCACCTCTTGATCCTTCGATAGCATAGTTCCACGCTGCTTCTATCGTATCTTCTGATTTCACAACAGATTGCCCTTTACCTGAGCTTGACATCAATGGTTTTACAACACAAGGAATTCCAATTGCTGCAACAGCCGCTTTGAACTCCTCTAAAGTTGTTGCATAGTTGTAATTGGCTGTTTTTACACCAACTTCCTTAGCTGCCAGATCACGAATCGCCTTTCTGTTCATGGTGAAATTAGCAGCTTTCGCTGAGGGAACAACCTGGATTCCACGGGCTTCGTAATCGTAAAAACGTTCCGTTCTTATTGCTTCAATTTCCGGCACTATCAAATCAGGCTGGTGCTTTGCAACTATTGTATCCAGCGCATTCCCATCAAGCATATTGATGACCTCAAAATCATCAGCTACCTGCATCGCCGGAGCACCAGGATAACTGTCAACCGCAATTACGTGCTGACCAAGTCGTTGTAATGCAATCACCACTTCTTTTCCAAGTTCACCGGAACCAAGCAATAAGATCTTCTTTTTCATGGGAACAAAGTTAACTTTTTAGAGAATAGTGTACAGAGAATAGAAAACAGGATATTAGCATTTTTCTAAGTAACTAAACCTTATTTCTATTCTCTGTTTCGGATCTCTATTCTCTTTTTAACAGTTCAACGCTCATACTTTTCCAAAGCGAACTTAATTTCTGGTCAGGTATCAAATAGCTTTGCAACATGAAACGTAAGATCATTATCGTTTTGATTTACAGCGTAATATTCGTTGCGGGTTATCTCGGAACCGGGATCTTATTACATTATATAAAACCGGAAGTAAAAATGCTCCCACGTTTTATGGAGAATATGCTGGATGACGATGCTACCTGGGAAGTGAAGGAACCGGAGATCCAGGACGTTTCATTTTTGGAATACCAACTGTTCGGCCTTACCGAAACAGACTCTACCGAACAAATTATTTTTACAACCGAATATTCGGAACAACACGGGATATTTTGTTTTCGGGGAAACCCACAGCGCAACAATCCTGTTCGCGGAAACCTGAAAGGAAAACCTACATCTTTTCGTCTCGACTGGATCTTTGAAACTGCAACCAACGGCGGGGGGACATGGGGTGGCGGATCCGGCTGGACAGGTCAGCCGCTGGTTATTCAATGGCCACAAAATACCAAGGAGAAATTGTTTGGTTCCACCCCTGATTTTCTAAATCAAACGAATAACAAAGAAGTAATCGTGGGTTCCTTGTGCGGAAATATCTACTTCCTGGATTGGGAAAAAGGAATTCCAACTCGTCCGCACCTGAGTATTAATAATCCGATTAAAGGGACTGTTTCCGTTGATCCCCGAATGAACGGGCTTTTGATCGTTGGCCAGGGAATTCCGAGTGACAGTCTTCGTTTTGGCTCCTACATATTCAACATGTTTACCGGAAGAGAAGTTTACTTCCGTTCCGGACTTGATCCAACGGCCTATCGGGGCTGGGGGGCTTTCGACAGTAATTCACTTATTGATCCAAAATCAGGTTATTGGTTCCATCCAGCAGAAAACGGGCAGATTTACAAGGCAAAAATCGGAAAGGATGTTTCAACAGGTTCAACACAACGCCTTACGCTGACCAAGCCCACAAAATTCAATTTCAACGTTCAGGGAAAACGCGAACACGGATTGGAAGCCAGCATGGCAGCCTGGAACAATCTCGGCTATTTCGGAGACAATTCCGGAAATGTATTTTGTTTGGACTTGATGACCATGCGTCCAATCTGGTACTTCGACAATTTAGACGACACCGACGCTTCAATGGTGCTTGATCTCCAGGAGAACAACCATCCTTATCTCTACATCGGGAATGAGGTGGACAAACAAGGTGAAACCGGAATGGCTTACATCCGAAAACTTGACGCGACAACCGGAAAGGAACTTTGGAAAGTTGGAAGGGAGTGCGCCGCAACAACCTTGAATGGAAGGATCAATTCGGGCGGTGTTCTGGCAACTGTTCTTCCGGGAAAAGAAAAAGCAAAGAATCTTGTTTTCGGAATTTTCTCCAGGACAAACAATTCCTTCGCCGGCGAGTTTGTAGCATTGAATAAGATCACCGGAAAAGAAGTTTATAAGATCAAACTTCCTAATTACAGCTGGGCATCGCCAATTGCCCTTTACACCAAATCAGGAGATTGCTACCTGTTCTTCACGGATGTTTTCGGGAATGTTTACCTGGCCGATGGTTTAACCGGAAAGATTCTCCACCAGGAACATTACGGAGTTGTTTGGGAAAGTTCGCCCGTTGCATGGAATAACCGGATTGTTGTTGGTGCGAGAGGGAATAAGATTTATTCGTTTGTTATAGAGTAAAAGATAATTGAAAGCCTTTGCATCAGAATCAGATGTAAAGAATGGTCTTTTCAATTTTTAATTCTCAATTTTCAATTAAGTAGTTACTTTTCACCCGCATCCGTATTTCCTTTCAGAAAACTATCTTTGTAGAAAGAGTCCGTACATGCAAAAACCATTGATCTTTGTTACTAACGACGACAGTATTTATTCAACCGGAATTGATGCACTGGTTCAGGTTGCTCTATCTTTCGGAGAAGTAGTTGTAATTGCACCTCATAATCCTCAATCAGGAATGGGTCACGCAATTACGATCAACGATCCGCTTCGATTGGTAGAAAACACGAGATGGAATGGAATAACGGCTTATTCATGCAGCGGAACTCCGGTTGATTGCGTGAAATTGGGCATTTACGAAGTTCTCCATCAAAAACCGGATCTGATCCTTTCGGGGATCAATCATGGTTCAAATGCCGCAACGAATGTCTTGTATTCCGGGACAATGTCGGCGGCCGTTGAAGGAGCTCTCGAAGGAATTCCAAGTATCGGCTTTTCATTGGATGAATTTGATCCGAACGCTGATTTCACTCTTGCAAAGCATGTTGTTCGACAAGTAATAGAAAACGCGCTCAAAGAAGATTTACCGAAAGGAGTTTGCCTGAACGTCAATATTCCTTATGTTCCGCATGCTGAATTTAAAGGAATTAAAGTTTGCAGACAGGCACATGCTTATTGGGATGACAGATTTGAAAAGCGTGAAGACCAATTCGGAAGAACTTATTACTGGCTAACCGGAGATTTCAATCAGCATGAACCCGGGAAAGACACCGACCTGTTCTATTTATCGCAGAACTACGCCACAATTGTACCAACACAGTTTGACCTTACGGCACACGAAACATTAACACAACTAAACGAACAATTCTCGAAAGATGAAAATTAAATTCTCGAAAAAAAACCTGGCCGGAACCATAATTGGATTTGTAATGCCGGTGATTATTCTTCCGTTAACGGTTTACATCCTGGGCGTTGTTCAAAAATATCCGTTCCAGGTATTGTGGAACAAGCTAGTGGAAAATCCAATGGTTTTAAGCAAGTTCCTTTCGTTGTCCATCATCCCGAATCTGATCTGGTTCTATCTCTTTTTGAATCGTGACCGCTATGAACTGGCAAGAGGAATTATTATCGGCTCTGCGCTTCATTTCCCTTTCATTATTTACGTTAATCTGATCCGTTAATGTCGAAACGCATTTATATCATTTCCGGTGAGGCTTCAGGGGATCTGCACGGAGCCAATGTGATGAAACAATTGTACCATGAACAACCGGATCTTGATATTCGCTATTGGGGTGGCGACAAAATGAAAGCCGTTGGCGGAACACTTGCCAAACATATAAAAGAACTTGCTTTCATGGGTTTTGTTGAAGTTTTGATGAACATCAGAACTATCCTCAGAAACATGAAGTTCTGTAAAGAAGATATCCTGGCATTTAAACCGGATGCGCTTCTACTCATCGACTACCCGGGTTTCAATCTTCGGATTGCCAAATGGGCAAAGGAAAACAACATTAAAGTTTACTATTATATTTCCCCTACTGTTTGGGCATGGAAAGAAAATCGTGTAGAGAATATCCGCAGAGATGTTTTCAAGCTTTTCACCATACTGCCTTTTGAGAAAGCATTTTACGCCAAACACAATGTAGATGTGGAATACGTGGGCCACCCGCTTTTGGATGAAATCAGAAACTACCAAAACACCGAGCAAGCACCGCTAGCCATTGAACCAACGGATAAACCTATAGTTGCGCTTTTACCCGGAAGCCGCGTACAGGAATTGAAAACGAAACTTCCGGTAATGCTGGCTTTGGTCGACAAATACCCGGAATACCATTTTGTGATTGCCGGTGCCCCAAATATGGATGAAGCGATCTACAAAGAAATTATCGGGTCGAAAAGCGTTTCTGTGGTATTCGGTCAAACCTATACTTTGCTTAAGGCATCAGCATTGGCAGTTGTTACTTCAGGAACTGCAACTTTGGAAACAGCACTTTTCGGCGTTCCACAGGTGGTTTGTTATAAGGGAAATCCCATTTCGTATGCCATTGCCAAACGATTGGTGAAAGTGAAATACATTTCTCTCCCCAACCTGATTTTAGATGAACCTTTGATTACTGAGTTGATCCAGGGCGATTGTACCGTTGAAAATGTGCAGCGGGAATTCGAATTACTTCAACCAGGCAAGGAAAAAAGAGCTCAGATCGAAGCCGGATACCGAAAGATCAGTGATCTGCTTTCGCAGCACGACAAAGATGAGAACGGGGAAATGAAGGGCGCTTCGGCGAAAGTTGCACAATACTTGTTGAAAACTATTTAAGCTTAGTCTTACTGACGCCTGGCTACCGTTTAATTTTGCAAAATGCGGTATGTAGTATTCCTATTTCTCTCGTTTATAGGACGCAATGGTTTTGCGCAGGAAATCCGTATTGGCGTATTACGTGATTATACCGTAAATCATATCGTATTTGCTTACAACGAAGGCTCGTATTCCGTTTATGGCGATTCTACATTTCACGGCTCTATTCTCGCAACTGAATTCGTTGAGCTCCGCTACTTATCCTCGAAACAAATCCAGGTCAAGATCAACGCAACAATTGTTGATACTGTTTCGAATGTAAAACTCTTGAGTAACAAGGTGAACGGCAGCATTATTTATTCTTCTCCGGGCGGAACATTCAAAGAACGTAAATACCGCGACAATGTGGAAATTACGGCTCCGGCTTCGTCACTCACCATTGTCAATCATGTAGACATGAACAATTATTTGGGCGGAGTTGTTGAATCGGAAGGTGGCGGTGGAAAATACATGGAATACTACAAGGTTCAGGCCCTAATGAGCAGAACTTACGCTATGAAATACCTTGGAAAGCACGAAAAAGACGGATTTGATCTTTGCGACAGAACACATTGCCAGGCTTATCATTACCAGCTCCGATTTAACCAGGCTATTGATACGGCTGTCAGAAGCACAGATGGTGTGGTAATGGTGGATTCTAACAGAAAACTGATCGATTCGTATTTTCACGCCAATTGCGGCGGACAAACTTCTGAACCGGATTACGTATGGAACAGCAAGATCTCTTATCTCACAACATTCAAAGACACCTTTTGTATTTATACAAAACAAGCAACCTGGGAAAAGCGGATTTCTCAGGAAGCTTGGAAAAACTACCTTGTAGAGAACTTCAATTACCCCATCGAGGATAGTGTTTTCGGACCAATGATCTTTAGTTTCAATCAACCCGACAGATGTGCTTTCTATGTTCACCCGGCATTGGGTATTCCGTTGAGAGATATCCGTGAGAAGTTCGGTTTGAAATCGACCTTCTTCAATTGTTATCCTGAGGGAACTGATGTGGTTTTGCGTGGCAGAGGTTATGGACACGGCGTTGGGCTTTGCCAGGAAGGTGCGATGCGCATGGCGAAATTCGGTTACAGGTACAAACAGATCGCCCTTTATTATTTTCCCGGAGTTCTATTCATGAACTACAAAACGGATGTATTCTTTCGTCAGATTGGTGACGGTACGTATTGATCCTCTGGACTAAAACACATAGTCACATAGAAAAACATAGTTTGTTATTGAGAAGATTCAGGATACATCTTAGCCTCTATAAGGAAATTAGTATTCTTTAAGATTAACGAGCTATACTCTTTGCTAGATTTGCTAAAAACCAATTTAAAAATGGATTTTCTTCTTGCAGACGCCTTATTTTGGATAATGGGAGTAATCTTCCTTTTCATCAGATATGGAAATCGGAAAAAGGTAATTGCGGTTAGAAATAACGAATTTGACGGCAGTTATACTGAAGCAGGAAGATCGATCGCATTCAGTACCCTTCTGACTGTAACGGGAATAGCCATTTTCAGCTTGCTTTTGGGTATTTACGTTATTTCTTAGCCTCGTAAGTAATCACGAAAACATCTTCATCGTCGCGCTTAAAGTATTTTTTCTCGCGTGCAAAACGCTCCAGTTCTGAATCGAAACGCAATTGATACAAGGTGTGTTTGGTTTGGTCCAACTGCTTCTGCATGGCCACTTTATTGTCATTCAGGTTGGACAGCTTCCTGTTTTGTGAAACAATGGAAAAAATATCCACGTCATCCAGAAATAAATTATAAATCAGGAAGATCGTAAACGTAAGAATGTACTTGTTCTTGAACGGAAGCAGATACTTTTTCATATTGCTAAATTATGCTCTTTCGGTTTTCTTTTCGGCTGCGTTCACACAATTTGGTAACAACGCAATGTTCATCAAACAAAAATCCCCGTAGGGGCGAAACATCTTCGCCCCTACAGGGATAAATAATACAATCTTTTATATCAGTTTACAATATCGTCGTAAACCGCTTTGAAGTCTTCGTCTTTTTCAAGCCATTTTGCGGCTTTTCCAAGTAAGGCTTTTGCTTTATCCACCTGCTTACTTGCCATGTAGCATTCAACAGTTTTCAAAACTCCCATTTTAAACATGGCTTTATCTGCTTCAGAATAACCATCCTGACCTTCTTCAGGAGAATCATCAACAACTGCAAACGGAGAAGATCCGTCATTGATTGTAGTTGTTAACCATGCTTCAGCTTCTTTCCAGAATGCATTCGCTCCTGTTTTATCTCCACTCAGGTATTTACAAGCGCCTTCCAGGTATTTAGCCCCAATAGATTTTGGTTCGAACTTGTAATACTTCATTACCCAACCTGAAGCTTTTTTAGGATTGGAAAGTTCATTGGAAATCACTTCAGACATTGAGAATTTGTATTTCTCAATGAATGCCATGTTCTCTTTTTTCAACGACCCTGATTTATCCAATTTAGTGAACTTACCAACAGCGCTGATCCCATCCTTGTAAGCATTTTTGTACGCTTCGTCGGTGTTTCCACTTTGACTCATTTCATACAATCCTTTTGCCAACCACAGATGCGCCATTGCATCATTTGCAGTTTCCTCCTTGTTGGTATACTTCTCTGCAGATTTGATCAATTTCTCCCACTGCTTGTCTGTGTAGTACATTAATAAGTCATCATATGTGGGTGGTTGTGCCATGGTAAACTTAGCACAGAAGAATACGAGTAAAAACAATAATTTTTTCATTTTGTTTAATTTGGGTTATCACATACCAAATGCTATGCCGAATATAAAAATCTTTTTCAAATCAAGCACTTAGACGTGGGGCAACAGTTTGTTTCAACGACAAAATTGAATAAGAGTTACGAATTTTCAACACTTTTTATAAGCAATGATACAATTTCCTGTGCAGCTTTGGAAATCTTGGTTCCAGGACCAAATACCCCGAAAACTCCCGAGTCATAAAGAAATTCGTAATCCTGCGCAGGAATAACTCCTCCGGCAACAACCATGATATCAGGTCGGCCAAGTTTTTTCAATTCCTCAATCACTTGTGGAACCAGGGTTTTGTGTCCCGCCGCCAATGAGGAAACGCCTAAAACGTGAACATCGTTTTCCACTGCCTGCATTGCAGCTTCTTTCGGTGTTTGGAACAATGGCCCGATATCCACATCGAAACCGATATCGGCGAACGAAGTTGCAATAACTTTCGCTCCTCTGTCGTGGCCATCCTGCCCCATTTTCGCGATCATGATACGCGGTCTTCTTCCTTCCAGTTCAGCAAAACGCTTAACCAGGGAAGTTGCTTTTTCGAAATCCGGATCCATAGTACTTTCTGCTGAGTAAACACCACTAATTGAACGAATGGTGGCTTTATGACGATCGAAGGTTTTCTCCATTGCCAGGGAAATTTCTCCCAAAGAAACCCTTGCTCTTGCACATTTTACAGCCAGATCAAGAAGATTTCCTGTTCCGTTCTTTGCCGCATCAGCCAAATCCTGTAAGCAGCGCTGAGCTTCTTCTTCGTTTCTTTCCGAACGCAGTTTATTCAAACGTTCGATTTGTGCAAGTCGAACCTTTGTATTGTCCACCTCAAGAATATCTATCGGGTCTTCTTTTTCCAACTGGAAACGGTTTACACCAACAATAATATCCTTTCCGGCATCTATCCGTGCCTGTTTTCTTGCTGCAGCTTCTTCAATGCGCATTTTCGGAACCCCGGTCTCGATGGCTTTCGCCATTCCACCTAATTCTTCAACTTCCTGGATCAATGCCCAGGCTTCATCTGCAAGCTCCTTCGTTAGTTTTTCAATATAGTAACTTCCACCCCACGGATCGATCACATCACACATTCCTGTTTCTTCCTGAAGGTAAATTTGCGTATTACGTGCAATACGTGCAGAGAAATCGGTAGGAAGAGCGATTGCTTCATCCAATGCATTGGTGTGTAAAGATTGTGTTCCTCCAAAACCTGCAGCCATGGCTTCAATACAGGTTCTTGCCACGTTATTGAAAGGATCCTGTTCTGTCAAACTCCATCCTGAGGTCTGGCAATGCGTTCTTAACGCTAACGATTTTTCATTTTTCGGGTTGAACTGCGAAACCAAACGTGACCACAACAAACGTGCAGCACGCATTTTGGCAATTTCCATATAATGGTTCATTCCGATCGCCCAGAAAAAACTCAAACGCGGAGCAAAACTGTCGATATCCATTCCTGCTGCTAAACCGGCGCGGATATATTCCACTCCATCTGCCAATGTGTAAGCCAACTCAATACTTGCAGTAGCTCCGGCTTCCTGCATGTGATATCCGGAAATGGAAATTGAATTGAACTTCGGCATGTGTTGCGAAGTATACGCGAAAATGTCTGCGATAATCCGCATGGAAGGCGCAGGCGGGTAAATGTATGTATTACGCACCATGAACTCTTTCAAAATGTCATTCTGAATGGTTCCGGTTAATTGTTCTTGCTTTACACCTTGTTCTTCAGCCGCTACAATGTAGAATGCCATGATAGGAAGAACGGCTCCGTTCATGGTCATTGAAACCGACATTTCGTCTAACGGGATCTGGTCGAAAAGGATCTTCATATCCAGGATGGAATCAATAGCAACACCGGCTTTTCCTACGTCACCTTCTACCCTTTCATGATCTGAATCATATCCGCGGTGCGTAGCCAAATCAAAAGCAACTGAAAGTCCTTTTTGTCCGGCAGCAAGATTTCGTCTGTAGAATGCATTTGATTCTTCCGCAGTTGAAAACCCGGCATATTGACGGATTGTCCATGGACGAATAGCATACATTGAACCATAAGGTCCGCGTAAAAATGGAGCTTTACCGCTAACGTAACCCAAATGGGTAACATCTTCCAGATCTTTAGCCGAATAATAACTGTTCAGCGTGATCTTTTCAGCGGTTGTAAATACATTTTCAGAAGGTTTACCTTCCAGCTTTGTATTTTCCAGCTCAACAGTTCCGAAGTCTAAGCGCTTACTCATAACACCGTATCCAATAATAAAGTTGGTAATCCGTTCCAGCCTGTTGGAATCATTGTCCATTCCGCTGTTTCCGTTTGCGGATTCGGAAATATATTTACACCGATCAATTTATCTTTTTTCTCAATCAGGCGTTCTTTTCTCAAATCTGCCGTGGCTTTGATTTCAACCGTCAGGTCCGAAAGGGTTTTTACATTCTGCAATCCGCCAAGTTCTTCAACATGCTTGAATTTCTTCCAGGATTGTTGTGCCAATTCATTCGTAAAGAAATCAATTGCATAGGAGCCTCCTGCAACATCATTCACCTGGGAAAAGAACGATTCTTCCTGCAATAAAAGGGAAATATTCGTGGCCATACGCTGGGTGAATGTTGGATTGAATTGGGTTGAATAAGCATCATATGGCTGTAGTACCAATTCATCAACACCTCCGTTGATAGCACTCATTGCCTGCGTAGTTTGTCGTAACAAGTTGGTGTACGGATCTTTCAGGCTTAAATGAGTGAAACCCGTCTTAGCCACAATTCTAGCTGATCTTGAACATTCATGTTCCGGCTTATATGCCCCAACCAATGTTGACCAACACCAGCGAAACGCTCTGAACTTAGCGGTTTCAAGCAGGTATTTTGTTCCGACACCAAAATTGAATTGAATGTTTTTACAAGCTTCATCAATAGATTTTCCGGCATCAAGTTGTTTTACCAAAGCTTCATGCCCTTCACAAAGTGCCACTGTCAATTCCTGAACTGCATTGGCACCACTTTGTTGAGCAGCGTATGCATTTACAACAATGGTATCATTTTCAGTCGATACTAACGTGCCTGGATTATTTCCTAAAAAGGTGATAAAAGCATCAGACTGCGCCTTGGTTCCGGGTTCAAAACTGGTGTAAATAAACTCCAATACAACTTCATTCAACAAGACTGAAAAATCAATATTCTTATCGGTTTCAGAAATAATGTAAATCCCGGTGGAACCTTTCATCAACTGATCGAGAATGTATTTATTACACTCTTTTTCAGAAAATTCGTTTCTCAAATAAACGGGAGCGGAAATCACCCATTCATTGCTTTCTCTTTTAACACCTCTGACATATGGCGACAATCCCGGGTCTGAAAATGCCTTCGACCCGTCGCTTTGATGCATGTAGGAATTAAAGCTTATCCCTTCAATTTCATCGTGTTTTTGAAGTGTTTCTAACGGTGCTCCTTTTAATTCTTTGGTAAGAATGGCAATCCATTCTTCCTTCGAAGTACCAGGAAATGATATTGTTTCAGTAGACATTATTCTTAAGGCTTAATCTGCACTAACGCTTGATTGTTTATCATAAAGCTCTGCTTTATTCTTCATCTATATGCGGTTCTCCAACCTTATTCTCACGATAAACGTAAACATAAGTGGTAACCATAGTAAGTAATCCGGGCGCTAAGATAATACCTGCGTACGGTATCTTCAGTAAAAGCGAGAACAAACTTCCGGCGATGAACATAGCAAGAAAACGTCTGAACCCATATCCCCAGGTTGCAAATGTTCCTATTCCATAACGTTCAAGAGTCAGATCAAACAATGATGCTCCAAAGAAAAATGCTCCCGTAATGAAGTTTACATAAGGCGTAAGTGATTCCAATTGAGGAACGATAGATGTCAGAATCCACCAACCGAACATGAAGACCATTTGAAGAAAAATGGCAACAATGATGATAAAGATCGCACGAAGAACATCATTGATCACACGAATAAAGCCGCCATCAAATTTATTTCCGGTGATATAATTATCGTATTTCTCACTCAGCATACTGTTAAACGGCGAAAAACAGACCAGTACAATGAATTCGAAGAGAAACTCAACTATCGAATCTACCAAACCGGTAAATTGACCGAACACCCATGAAATTGCTCCACCCAAAAGCGGAATGGAATTAGCGCCATTGGCGGTTTCTTTGATCTCCTGCATTTGGAAATAATAGTAACCGAGCAATAGTCCCATAACGAGCGCAGGCACAAAATACCCAAGGAATTTGCCTTTTGCCAGGGTTTCAAAGGTGTGAACTATGCCTTTTCCATATAATTCTATCGTCTTCATAGTAGTTTGTGGTTGTTATAGTAATCCGAATTGTTCGAAATGATGTGTTAAATGCTTTTGATGCAAACGCAGCCACATTTTGTAATTCATTGGCCCGTAATAAGGATGAACTTCCGTATGGTCGGGATGAGACGTATACAATTCCTCAAACTCCAACCACTCTTCAACGAATTCGTCAACTGCAAGTTCAATTTCTTCGTGACGAAGTTGCATTTCAGGTGTTGCAAAATCTACGGCAATTCCACGCGCCATCGGTTTGTCCGAATCTAAAAAACGCAGCATTCCTTCCAGCTTCTCATCAGGAATAACCTGTTTTTGCGGGTTTTTACCGGTCGCAATTCGAAGTGTATCCGTTAAATGTTCTACCATTCGTTGTGCACCCATATTTCCCCAGCCCGGTTTTGCGGCAGGATCCAACTTGTTCAAATATCCCAGAACGGATTCCAATTCAATGTCGATAAACATCACGATTCGTTTTTGTATTTATAATCACTTCCTGAAAGTACCCAAAGACTTTTAGGAATCACTTCTAAGTTAATCTCTTTTCTCACACTAAATGGCTCCCCATCATAATGTGCCAACGGTTCCTGCAAAATTATCCGTGCCTTTTTGAACGGAACAATTCGGATGAACCTGGAACCATTCACTTTTTTGAGGAAGAAGCGCGCCAAAATTCCCATGGTTCTCCACCATGCAAACCTGCGCAGCAACACAAATTCCATTTGTCCGTCAACCACGTTGGAAGCAGGAGAAATACAGAAACCATTTCCAAATTCCGAAGAATTAGCGATCGAACAAAGCAAATATTCTCCTTTGATCACCTCATCTTCGATCAGTATCTTAATTTTCGGTGGTTTGTAAGAGAAATATTCCTCGTACACCAACTGGGTATATCCCCAAAATCCGCGAATGTGATACTCATCAAAACGCTTTGCAATGAAGGCATCAAAACCGTAACCACCAACTCCTAAAAAACGTTTGTCATTCGCCAAGCCGGTATCCATGCAAATACTGTGAAAGGCATTAATGTTTTTAATTGCTTCAGGCGTTTTTAGTGGAACTCTCAGGTGTCGCGCCAAACCATTTCCGGAACCGGTTGGAATTATCGCTAAATGGGTTTTTGTGCCCACCAAAGCTGTTCCCACTTCGTGAACCGAACCATCACCACCTACAGCACAAACAATGTCAATTCCTTCGTTAGCCGATTCGCGCGCTATAGCTTGTGCATGCTTTTTATACTGGGTAATGGCAATATCGTAATCGTATTTCGAATGATCAAGATAAGTCTCGATCATTTGCGGAACTTTCGCTTTCTTAACTCCGCCCGATATCGGATTGATGATGAACCGAATGCGCTTTTTCATTTCACCACCATTTTATTATAGATCAAATCATGCGAATACACCTGGATCAGCGCTTTCAGACGTTTCTTCATGATCTTCAATTCTTTGGTCTTTACCTTCAACAGGTCTTTCGGATTCGCAGTTCTTTTTGTAATGTCAAACAAGTTGACCGCTTCTCCATTGGAATAAACCAGCATCAGGTTTTTCCATGTGTAGTAGTAAGATCCCTCCAAAAAGGCCACGGCTTCTCTCGGTTCATTCGAGAAATAGGAATGTCCGAAAGCGTAGTAATTCGTTTTTATGTTGCACAAATCCAAAACAGTCGGATAGATATCCATTTGCTGGAAAATTGCTTTGTCTCTTTTCTTAGGCAGCTTCCCGGAAGGCGAATAAAATGCAATCGGGATCTTGTACATTTCGGTACGCTGACCATAAACCGTGCTATTGGTTGCAGGTGTGTGATCTGCCACCAACACGAAAATCGTATTGTTATACCAGGGTTCTTTTTTGGCCTGTTGGAAGAATAATCGCAAACTGGCATCGCCATAAGCAATACTCTTACAAATCTGCGCCGGGCCTTTCTCTAATCTTTTTCGCCAGCGTGGTGGAATGTAATACGGGTGATGCGACGAAAGCGTAAACAAAGTAGCCATGAACGGCTGTTTTTGTTTCGTCATCATTTCTGCCGACCACGGATTAAAGAATTCGTCAAGAATTCCCCAGGTCTTATCAAAATGCGCATCGTTGTTGTATTCGAAGCGCCCATAATATTCATCAAATCCGGCCTGTTTCGCGAAACTGTTGAAACGCATAGATCCGTTTGTAGCTCCGTGATAGAACGCAGTTGAATATCCGTGTTCTTTCAACACCTGCGGTAAAGCCTGGATTTGGTTGCTGCTGTAACTGGAAGAAATAAAGGGATTATCCATCAAGGTTGGCAGTGAGGCGGTAATTGTGGGAACAGCTTCAATAGACTTTTTCCCATTCGAAAAACCGTATTCAAAATACCAGGATTCATCAAGGAGAGAATCCAAGAACGGTGTATATGATTTGCTGTTATTGAACTTTCCAACCCATTCGTTCCCGAAACTTTCGAGCATGATGACCACCACATTCGGGTTTCCTTCCATCAGGTTTTGCGGTTCCGAAGTATGGTGCGGGTTAAAGTATTTCCGGACTTCCTTTTCCTTGAAAAAATCCTGTTCTTCAAGATCGGATTTACCT
>Ga0307408_100000343_pt1 | contig 43705 bp, 34 predicted proteins | sample 322Cmetagenome_FD_202116 | JGI IMG/M metagenome (GOLD analysis project Ga0307408, IMG submission 202116) | Maize rhizosphere microbial communities from greenhouse at UC Davis, California, United States - 322HYB-C-3 | ecosystem: Host-associated > Plants > Roots > Rhizosphere > Soil | place... | reverse complement strand
AGCAGCCAGCACAGCCAGGGCAATCAGGGATGTTTAACCTTGGAGTAACTCGCAATGAAAAAATCCCTGATTGCCCTGGCTGTGCTGGCTGCTTCCGGCGCTGCAATGGCTCAATCTTCCGTGACCCTGTTCGGTATCGTGGACGCGACCTACGCCTACGGTTCCGGCAGCGTTGCCAACAAGTCGCAACTGACGAACTCCGGCTACAACAGCAGCCGTCTGGGTTTCCGCGGCGTTGAAGATCTGGGTGGCGGCATGTCCGCTTCGTTCCACCTCGAAGCTGGCCTGAACAACGACAACGGTTCCGGCGCTACCACCAGCACCAACAACCAAGGCGCCAGCGGTGTTACCGGCGGCGGCGGCCTGACCTTCAACCGTCGTTCCACCGTCAGCCTGAACGGCGGCTTCGGTGAAGTGCGTCTGGGCCGTGACTACACGCCCCAATTCTGGAACCTGACCGTGTTCGATCCCTTCGGCACGAACGGCGTTGGTACCAACCAAATCCAAAACTCCAGCCTGGGTGGCCCTACCCAAGTTCGCGCTTCGAACTCCATCGGCTACTTCCTGCCTGGCAACCTGGGCGGTTTCTACGGCCAAGCCCAGTACTACATGGGTGAAAACCTGAGCAACGCTGCCAACAAGAAGGACGGCAACGGCCTGGCTCTGCGCGCTGGTTACGCCAACGGCCCCATCAACGTGGCTCTGGCTTTCTCTGACACCAAGTTCCTGTCGGGCAACATCAAGACCATCAACGTTGGCGGCGCTTACGACCTGGGCGTGGCTAAGCTGATGGCTATGTACAGCCAAGACGACATCAAGAACGGCGCAGAAGGCAAGGGCTTCCTGTTCGGCGGTCTGGTGCCCGTGGGCGCTGGCGAAATCCGTCTGGCATACTCCACCTACAAGGTTGACACCGTGGGTGCTGATCCCCGTTCGAACAAGATCGCTCTGGGCTACGTGCACAACCTGTCCAAGCGCACCGCTCTGTACGCAACGTACGCTCACGTGAGCAACAAGAACGGCGCTGCTCAATCCCTGAACGGTTCCGTGACTGCTGCTGGCGACAACTCCAACGGCTACGACTTCGGTATCAAGCACAGCTTCTAATATCGGACTGGCTTCAGCCAGTTTTCGATACCAAAGCTAAAAGCCGCCTTCGGGCGGCTTTTTTTATTTCCTGCTCGTTTTGTACCTTTCGGCGGGCAAGGTAAAAGTTTGCGGCGTCACGGATTCTTGTTGGTCCGCCCCAGGGTCGTGGAGTGGGTGTTGCTTTCGTGCGCGCGCAGGGTGCACACGGAGGCCTTCGGCCGTGGACACGCTGTATGGGTGTGGAAGGTTGTGCACGGTAGGTGTGTGCGGCTGAGGCAGCGAAGCGAGATGCGCGAAAACAGATGATCGCGTGGTGCCACCGAAAGCCCATCGCAGACCGAGGTGGCGGTAGCGCCCGACGCCGGTTTGATGCGGGGTTGGTTGCAGGCTGGTGCCCTGCTGCCCCGCAGCCTCTCAGACGCAGGCATTGCTGCTCCTCGAAGTCCTTTGTGCCCTTTGTGCAGCTCTCAACTGACTGAAGCGTTCTCGCGCGACAGGCTTTATCGGGCGAGGAAGGGACCCAGCCGTGGCATGCATTTCTAGTCCGAATTCCAGCGCATCAGGTTTAGAACTTGCCCAACGGACGGACAGGTAGGACGGGCGAGAGATCCACAACGCCTCCGTTTACAGCGCCCTCATGATCCGGCGCATCCCTGGGTGGCTGCACAAGCGTCCGCATTGACGGGCGAGGACTGCCGACCCGGAGCCTCTGGCGTCGGCGCGGATTTAGGCGGTTGCACTCCCATGTAACTGCGGGCACAACGCCCCCAGCGATTGCGCAGAGGACAGCCGTTGCAGGCTCTGAGAGAACCACTCTTACCCTGTCACCTAGGTGTCTCAGCCCTTCATTTTTGGTGCAGATTGCTGGCACCATCCTTGCGTGCTCCAGCCCCGCCCGTGGCCGTTTAGAGGCCCTTCAGGGCATCCGGAATTCAGGGATTTCCCGTTGGCTATAGAGCAACCTTTACTGCATAGTAAAACTTTTATTCAAGAGGGTTCCATGAAACTCAAATACAGTCTTTTGGCGGTCGCTGCGGCTGCTGCACTGCTCGCAGCGCCAGCCTTGCAGGCGAAGCCTTTCAAGTGGGCGAGCCAGGGCGAGATTTCAACGTGGGACATCCATTCCCAGAACAATGCGCTGCAAAACGGCCTTCACGCCAATGTGTATGAGAGCCTGGTCTACTACAACAGCAAGACCTTTGAAGTGGAGCCCGTGCTTGCCACGTCCTGGAAGGAAATCAGCCCCACGCAGGTGCGCTTCACGTTGCGCCAAGGGGTGAAGTTCCATGATGGCTCGGCCTTCACGGCAGACGACGCGGTCTACTCGCTGCAGCGAGCCATGGCGAAGACTTCCAACTTCACCCCCTACGTCCAGGGGATCAGCAAGATCAACAAGGTGGACGCGCAGACCATTGACGTCATCCTGAGCGCACCCAACCCCGTACTGCTGCGCCAGATGACCGAACTGCGCATGATGAGCAAGGCCTGGGCGGAGAAGAACAAGTCGGTCGAGCCCAAGGACATGAAGGCATCCGACGAGAACTTTGCCCATCGCAACGCCATGGGCACGGGCCCCTACACGCTGGAATCCTGGCAGCCGGACGTGAAGATGGTCTTCAAGCGCAACCCCAATTGGTGGGGCAAGATGGACGGGAACGTCACCGAGATCGTCTACACACCGATCAAGTCGGCGGCTACGCGCATTGCGGCCCTCTTGTCGGGCGAAGTGGACATGGTGCTCGACCCCACGCCACAGGACTTGGGCCGCTTGCGCGCAAGCCCTGATTTGAAGGTGATCGACGGCATCGAGAACCGCACCATCTTCCTGGGAATGGACCAGTTCCGCGACGAACTGCCCGGCTCCAACATCAAGGGCAAGAACCCTCTCAAGGATGTTCGCGTGCGCAAGGCGTTGTACCAGGCAATTGACGCGGACACCATCTCGCGCAACATCATGCGCGGCCTGGGCAAGCCGACGGGCGCCCTGGTGGCCCCTCAGGTGGCCGGGTACACGGAAGCCGTGGGCAAGCGGTTCCCCTACAGTGTCGAAGCCTCCAAGAAGCTGCTGGCCGAAGCGGGCTACCCCGATGGTTTTGAAGTGGACTTTGCCTGCCCGAACAACCGCTACATCAACGATGAAGCGATTTGCCAGGCGGTGACCGCCATGTGGTCCCGCGTGGGCGTGAAGGCCAAGCTGCGCACGTTGCCACTCGTCAACTACTTCCCCATGATCCAGCGCTACGAAGCCAGCATCTACATGCTGGGCTGGGGCGTTCCGACCTTTGATGCGCTGTATAGCCTGCAGTCGCTGGTGCGCACGGTGGGGCAGGGCGGTGACGGCAATTACAACGTGGGCCGCTACAGCAACCAGCGCATGGACTATCTGGTGGACCGCATCAAGGTAGAAACCGACGCGCCCGTCCGCGCACGCATGCTGACCGAAGCCCTGCAGCTCTCCAACGACACTGTCTCGCACATTCCTTTGCACGACCAGGTGATCCCATGGGCCGTGAAGAAGAACATCGACTTGGTCCACCGCGCGGACAACCGCGTGGACATGCGCGTCGTCAAGGTGAATTGATCGGTTCCTGACACACTGAAAGCAAGGGCCCCCAGGCCCTTGCTTTCTTTGTTCCTGTATTCGGTCCGTCCAGACCAGCTTTTTGCCTTCAGCGCCCCGCCATCAAAAGTGGTCGTGGCGTTCCCATCGAACACTCAATCGACTCTCTGATGCTCGCCTTCATATTGCGCCGCCTGATCCAGGCAGTGATCGTCATGGTCACGGTGGCCTTCATCTCCTTCATGCTGTTCCAGTACGTGGGGGACCCCGTGGTGTTCCTGCTGGGCCAGGACGCCACCCCCGAGCAGATCCGCGAACTGCGCGCATCGCTGGGGCTCGACAAGCCTTTCTTCGTGCAGTTCTGGCACTTCCTGGTGAACGCCTCTCAGGGTGAGTTCGGCCTGAGCCTGCGCCAAGGCGCCAAGGTTTCGCGGCTGATTGCAGAGCGGTTTCCAGCCACGCTGGAGCTGGCCCTGGTGGCCGCAGTGCTGGCCCTGGTGATTGGCGTGCCCATGGGCGTGTACGCGGCCCTCAAGCGCGGCACCTTCACAAGCCAGCTGTTCATGACCATTTCCTTGCTGGGTGTGTCTTTGCCGACCTTCCTGATCGGTATCCTGCTGATCCTGGTGTTTGCCGTCACCCTGGGCTGGTTCCCCAGCTTCGGCCGGGGCGAGGTGGTGCAGGTGGGGTGGTGGAGTACTGGCCTGCTCAAGGCCAAGGGCTGGCATCACATCACGCTGCCGGCCATCACGCTGGCAATTTTCCAACTCACGCTGATCATGCGCCTGGTGCGTGCGGAAATGCTTGAGGTATTGCGCACCGACTACATCAAGTTTGCGCGTGCGCGCGGCTTGTCCAACCGGGCCATCCACTTCGGCCATGCGCTCAAGAACACACTGGTGCCTGTGATGACCATCACCGGTCTGCAACTGGGTGGCCTGATCGCATTCGCCATCATTACCGAGACAGTGTTCCAGTGGCCTGGGATGGGCCTGCTGTTCATCCAGGCAGTCACCTTTGCCGACATCCCGGTGATGGCCGCCTACCTTTGCCTGATCGCCTTGATCTTCGTGGTGATCAACCTGGTGGTCGACCTGCTGTACTTTGCCGTGGATCCGCGTCTGCGCGTAGGCAAGGCCGGGGGGCATTGAATGAGCGCCCCCCTGAGTCGCTTCGCGCCATCCCTCCCGCGGGGAGATGCTCCCAGCGCGGCGGGGCGGCCCTTGCGCGGGAGCGCTGGCCTGGGCCGCGCCGGTTGCGCCGGCGGCTGGCGCAGCACGAGCTTTCGGGACGTCTGACATGCAGTCGCTCCGATACAAAGCGGGTGGCCGGGCGTTCGCGCACATTGCGCAGTTCCATCCGGAGCTGACCGCCCTGCGCCGCGACCTGCACGCCCACCCCGAGCTGGGCTTTGAAGAAATCTATACCGGCAATCGCGTGAAAGAGGCGCTCAAGGTATGTGGTGTGGATGAGATCCACGACGGCATCGGCCGCACGGGCATCGTTGCCGTGATCCGCGGCCGCAGCACCTCCAGCGGCAGCATGGTGGGCCTGCGTGCCGACATGGATGCGCTGCCCTTGGCTGAGCACAACGACTTCTCCTGGAAGTCGTGCAAGCCCGGCCTCATGCACGGCTGCGGCCACGATGGCCACACCGCCATGCTGGTCGGCGCGGCGCGCTACCTGGCCGAGACCCGGAACTTCGACGGCACGGCCGTGCTCGTCTTCCAGCCTGGCGAGGAAGGTTTGGCGGGCGCCCGCGTGATGATGGAGGACGGTCTTTTCGACCGCTTCCCGGTGCAGTCCATCTACGCCATGCACAACTGGCCTGCCATGAAGCCCGGCACGGTGGGTATCAATTCCGGCCCCATGATGGCGGCGGCCGACCGTTTCACCATCGAGATCACCGGCCGCGGTGGCCACGGCGCGCACGCCTACCAGACGGTGGACGTGCTGGTGGTGGCTGCGCACATCATCACAGCGGCGCAAAGCATCGTTTCGCGCAATGTTCGCCCCATTGAAAGCGCCGTGGTCAGCATCTGCGCAGCGCATGCGGGCGACCTGGGGGCTTTCAGCGTGCTGCCAGGTTCTGCCACCCTGGTGGGCACCGTTCGCACGTTCGACCCCGTAGTGCAGGAGATGGTGGAAAAGCGCCTCAAGGAACTGTGCAACGCCATTGCCCTGGGCTTCGGGGCCACGGCCACCGTGCACTATGAGCGCATCTACCCCGCCACGATCAACAGCGAAAGCGAGGCCCTTTTTGCCGGCGATGTGGCCGAATCCCTGCTGGGGGCCGACCACGTGGTGCGTGACCTGGAGCCCAGCATGGGCGCCGAGGATTTCGCCTTCATGCTGCAGACCCGGCCCGGCGCCTACCTGCGCATCGGCCAAGGCACTGGGGCCAGCGGCAGCGCCTTGCACAACAGCCGTTATGACTTCAATGACGACATCTTGCCGCTTGGTGCTGCCCTGCACGCGAGCTTGATCGAGCAGGCCATGCCGCTCGCGGCAGCCTGATGCCGTCCCGGCCGTTGCGATCACCCGATGCCACCAACCCTAAGCGCACACGCTTCAGCGCACCGTTTTCCTACGAGGAGGTCTTTATGAAATTTCACAAGAAACTCGCCATTACCGCGCTTTTTGCCGCGCTGGCTACATCGGGTCTGGTCGCCAACGCCCAGACAATCCGGATCGCCAATCAAGGCGATTCACTGTCCATGGACCCGCACTCGCTCAACGAGTCGCTGCAGCTCAGTGTCACTGGCAATGTCTACGAGCCACTGGTCGGCCGCAACAAGGATTTGAGCCTGGCACCTGCGCTTGCTGCCAGCTGGAAGCAGACGTCGCCGACCGTCTGGCGGTTCGAACTGCGCAAGGGCGTGCAATTCCACGACGGCACGCCGTTCACGGCGGACGACGTGTTGTTCAGCTTCGCGCGCACCCAGGTGGAAGGCTCGGACATGAAGAGCTACACCAATGACTTCAAGGAAGTGCGCAAGATCGACGACCACACCGTCGAGATCGAAACCAAGACACCTTTCCCCATCCTTCCCGATGTGATTTCGCTTGTGTACATCATGAGCAAGAAATGGTGCGAAACCAACCAGGCGCAGGCGCCGGTGGACCGCCGCAAGGGCATCGAGAATGCAGCCTCGTTCCGCGCGAACGGCACGGGCCCCTACCGCTTGCGCGAGCGCCAGCCCAACGTGCGGTCGGTGTTCGTGCGCAACGGGACCTACTGGGGCAAGATCGAAGGCAACGCCGCCGAAGTCGTCTTCACCCCCATTGGGAACGACGCAACACGCGTGGCGGCCCTGTTGTCCGGCGAGGTGGATGTGATGGAGCCCGTGCCGGTGCAGGACATCGACCGCGTGAACAGCGGTGCCAACACCCGCGCCATCACAGGGCCTGAACTGCGCACCATCTTCCTGGGCATGGACCAGAAGCGGGACGAGTTGCTGTACTCCAGCGTGAAGGGCAAGAACCCCTTCAAGGACAAGCGCGTGCGCCAGGCCTTCTACCAGGCGATCGACATCGAAGGGATCAAGAAGACCGTGATGCGCGGCGCTTCCAACCCCTCGGCCCTGCTGGTGGGACCAGGCGTGAACGGTTTCCAGCCCGACGCCAAGCGCCTGCCGTTTGACGTGGAGGCCGCCAAGAAGCTTATGGCAGAAGCGGGCTACCCCAATGGGTTCGAAGTGGCGATGAACTGCCCCAACGACCGCTATGTGAACGATGGCCGCATCTGCCAGACCGTGGCGGCCAACCTGTCGCGCATCAACGTCAAGATCAACCTGCAGGCTGAAACCAAAGGCACCTATTTCCCCAAGATCTTGCGCCGCGACACCAGCTTCTACATGCTGGGTTGGACGCCTGCCACCTACGACTCGCACAACGCGCTCAACGCCCTCGTGCGCTGCGTGGACGACAAGGGCGCCGGCCAGTTCAACCTCGGCGCCTACTGCAACCCCAAGGTGGATGAGCTGACCCTCAAGATTCAGGCCGAGACTGACAAGACCAAACGCAACGCCATGATCAAGGAGGCCTTCGATCTGCATGCCGCAGATGTCGGCCACATCCCATTGCACCAGCAAGCGCTGGCATGGGGGGTGAGCAAGAACGTGAAGCTTGTGCAGCTGGCTGACAACTTCATGTACTTCAAGTGGATGAGCATCGGCAAGTAGGCAGCCTCGCTAGCGAGCCCGAAGTTCCCTGAGACCGTTCACGACCCCAACACCGCACCACGGTGATGGACTGCCCGCAGCAACACATGGCCGCTACCCGCGCCACGTGTTGCTGCCTGTTCACTGCTTCCCCACGATGAAAACAACCCTTGCCCGCTGGTTTGACAGCGATATCGGCTACAGCTTCCGCACATCGCCCATGGCGATCCTGGCCGCTGTCATCGCCTTGATCTGTGTGTTCTGTTCGGTGTTTGCCGGATGGGTCGCGCCCCACAACCCCTTCGACCTGGCGACGCTCGAACTCAGCGATGCCCGCCTGCCCCCGGCCTGGAGCGCCGAAGGCTCGTCCAAGTACCTGCTGGGCACCGACGACCAGGGCCGCGACATCCTTTCGGCGCTGATCTACGGCGCGCGCATCTCGCTGGTGGTGGGCCTCGCCTCGGTGGTGCTCTCGGTGGTGGTGGGCGTGGCATTTGGCCTGCTGGCGGGTTTTCGCGGCGGCTGGATCGACGCGGTGCTCATGCGCCTGTGCGATGTGATGCTCTCGTTCCCCGCCATTCTGGTGGCGCTGCTGATCGCTGGCGTGGGCCGCGCACTGTTTCCCAATGCGCACGAGTCGCTGGCCTTTGGTGTGCTGATCCTGTCCATCTCGCTCACGGGCTGGGTGCAGTACGCACGCACGGTGCGCGGATCCACGCTGGTGGAGCGCAACAAGGAGTACGTGCAGGCCGCGCGCGTGACCGGTGTCGCACCGCTGCGCATCATGCGCAAGCATGTGCTTCCCAATGTGATGGGTCCGGTGATGGTGCTGGCCACCATCCAGGTGGCCACGGCCATCATCACCGAGGCGACGTTGTCCTTCCTGGGCGTGGGTGCCCCGCCCACGTCGCCTTCGCTGGGCACGCTGATCCGCATCGGCAACGACTACCTGTTTTCGGGCGAATGGTGGATCACCGTGTTCCCGGGCGCCATGCTGGTGCTGATTGCCCTGTCGGTGAACCTGCTGGGCGACTGGCTGCGTGATGCGCTGAATCCTCGCCTGCGTTGAAGAAATGGAGAACAACCCCCTGAGCGGCTGCGCCGCTTCCCCCTTCTCTGGCATCGCTGCGAAATGCGGAAGGGGGGCGCCACCCGTGCTGCGGGGCGGCCCTTGCACGGTGACCGTGGGCCTCGGCCGTGCCCGTTCAATCTTCTGCGTGCAGCGCACAGAACTGTGAATCACTGATATGTCTCTTCTCGAAGTCAAAAACCTCGTTGTCGAATTTCCGGGCCGCCGCGGTACCCTGCGCGCCCTGGACGATATTTCCTTCTCCATCGCACCCGGCGAGATCCTGGGTGTGGTGGGGGAGTCCGGCGCGGGCAAGTCGCTCACCGGCGCCGCCATCATCGGGCTGCTGGAGCCCCCGGGCCGCGTGGGGTCGGGCCAGATCCTGCTGGAGGGCCAGCGCATCGACAACCTCGGCCATGAGGAAATGCGCCACATCCGGGGCCGCCGCATCGGCGCGATCTTCCAGGACCCGCTCACCTCGCTGAACCCGCTGTACACCGTGGGCCGCCAGCTCACCGAGACCATCCTGGCCCATCTGCCGGTGACGCCCGCCGAGGCCCGCCAGCGCGCCATTGCGCTGCTGCAGGACACCGGCATTCCCGCCGCCGCGGAGCGCATCGACCATTACCCGCACCAGTTCTCGGGCGGCATGCGCCAGCGGGTGGTGATTGCCCTGGCCTTGGCGGCCGAGCCCAAGCTCATCGTGGCCGACGAACCCACCACGGCGCTGGATGTGTCCATCCAGGCGCAGATCATCACGTTGCTCAAGAACATCTGCAAATCGCGCGGCGCCGCCGTGATGCTGATCACCCACGACATGGGCGTGATTGCCGAAACCTGCGACCGCGTGGCCGTGCTGTATGCCGGGCGTGTGGCCGAGATCGGCCCCGTGCACGACGTGATCAACAAGCCTGCGCATCCCTACACCGCTGGCCTCATGGCTTCCATTCCCGACATGGCGGTGGACCGTGAACGCCTCAACCAGATTGACGGAGCCATGCCCCGCCTGAACGCCATTCCCTCCGGCTGCGCCTACAACCCCCGCTGCCCCAAAGCCTTTGACCGCTGCTTGACCGAGCGCCCCGACCTGATGGATGCGTGCTCCACCCGAGCCGCCTGCTGGCTGCACGCGGGTACCTCCCCAGCCGCTAGCGCCGCCACGAAAGCCGGGGTGCCCGCATGAGCGCCGCAGCCACCACCCCCTCCGCCGCCGTGAAGGGCAGGGCCCTGGTCCAGGCGCATGACCTGGCCAAGACCTTTGACGTCTCTGCCCCCTGGCTCAACCGCGTGATCGAGCGCAAGCCCCGTACCCTGCTGCACGCGGTCGACGGCGTGAGCTTCGAGATTGAGAAAGGCAAGACGCTGGCCCTGGTCGGCGAATCCGGCTGCGGCAAGAGCACCGTGGCCCGCCTGCTGGTGGGGCTGTACGAGCCCACGCGCGGCGGCCTGACGTTTGACAGCCAGGACGCGCATGCAGCCTTCAAGGGCAACAACGCCAAGGCGATGCGGCGGCGCATCCAGATGATCTTCCAGGATCCGTACGCCAGCCTGAACCCGCGCTGGCTGGTCGAAGACATCATCGGCGAGCCGCTCAAGGAGCATGGCCTCATCACGGACAAGGCGCAGCTCAAAGAGCGCGTGGGCCAGCTGCTGAAGTCAGTAGGCCTGTCGCCACTGGACATGGTGAAGTACCCGCACCAGTTCTCCGGCGGGCAGCGCCAGCGCATCTCCATTGCACGCGCCCTGGCCACCGAGCCCGAGTTCCTGGTGTGCGACGAACCCACTTCGGCGCTCGACGTGTCGGTGCAGGCCCAGGTGCTCAACATCATGAAGGACCTGCAGCGCGAGCGGCAGCTCACCTACCTGTTCATCAGCCACAACTTGGCCGTGGTGCGCCACGTGAGCGACCAGGTCGGCGTGATGTACCTGGGCCGTTTGGTGGAGCTGGCGGACAAGCACATCTTGTTCGATACGCCGCGCCACCCGTACACGCGCATGCTGCTCGATGCCATCCCCAAGATGCACGATACCGGACGCGCCCGTACCCCGGTGCAGGGCGAGGTGCCCAACCCGCTCAACCCGCCCCCGGGCTGCGCGTTCAACCCCCGCTGCCCGCATGCCAACGAGCGTTGCCGGGCTGAGCGTCCGCAGCTGCTCAGCATCGGCGGCATTCGCATTGCGTGCCACGCAGTGGAAGAAGGCCGCATCTAAGCATTGCTCCTGAAAACATAGCTTGACGCGCTTGATGGGCAAGCGCTACGGGCCTATCCGTGTCCAAGCCGCCGTTGCGCACCGCGCACGAAGGGCTTGGCCTTGCGCTCTTGCGCGGGGCAGGGGGTCCGGGCTGTTGCGGCAAGCTGCACGGAAGTGGGACCGGCGGCTGGACGGCGCTTTCGCCGAAGCCTGCGGTTCGCAACCGTGAACGCCGGCGGATTCCGCGCACTTGCCAAATTGCGCTTGGTGGCTGGGCTGGTGATTCGTATGATGTCTTATTACCAGATGTTTCCATGCCGGGGCGTCTCCTGAAGCTTGAAGCTTCTTGAAGAAGCCGCCCCGCCCAACCCCTTTGTTGTTTCATCCATGTTCGCTTTGTTGCTGGCGACTTGCCCTACCCCTGCGCGCGCCATTTCTTTTCAATCGCTGAACGAGTTAGCCAAGTTCTTACAGCCGCCGTGGCGGCACGGTGGCCGCGGCCTTTTCCACAAGCTGTGGCTTCTCGCATTGACCCTTTCGATGCTCGCGCATGTGGCGCCCGCCCATGCCGCCACGGAGATCCGCACACTGATCGACAGCGACAACAACCCCGCGACCGGCTGCACCGTCGCAACGCCCGGCGGGGCCTTCGGCGGCGTCGAGCAGGTGGCGATCACCCGCATTGACCTGCTGGCGGCCGAGCCCGTGGGCGACGTGGCCCGCGAGGTATGCCAGAGCGGGGTGATGGTGGCCGACCCGAGCTTCGTGCCTACGGCGCCCCTGCGCTGGCCCGTGGGTATCGGTGCCGCTGGTATCCACACCGACGTGGTTGAAAGCTATGCGCAACTCGTGAATGCATCGAAGACTGTGCGGCTGGGGTTCGTGACGAGCACCACGGATGGCAGTGCGGCGCCCACCGCCTTGCTGTCCACCACAGGTGGCGCCGGTGCACCGATCCTTCTGGCCGCAGCCATGGCAGTTCCGGCGCTGGGAGGTGGCGGTCTTCTGCTGGTAGCGGGCGCGCTGGTGTTTGCCACCTATCGCTTTGCCCGCGTGCGTCGCTATGCGGCCACGGCCGTGGCCTTGTGCCTGCTGCTTGTGGTGAGCCTGGCCTGGGCCGCAATCGTGCGCGACGGCTCGCCGTCCGACTGGGGCAGCACCCCGCCCGTGGCCTCCGCGGCGACGACCGGGCCTCACCAGCTGGCAGCCGTCTACGCCCGGCTGGAGGGGCGCACCCTGCATCTGCGCTACGACCTCGACCTGGACGTGCGGGATGGCGCTCCACTGGACGACGGGCCGTACGCCACCACGGTGGGCACGCCGCTGTCCGTGCCCGCGCCAGGACTGCTGGCCAACGATGCTCCGGGCAGCCCACCTGCGCAGGTCCGTGAGTTCCGCGTGCAAGGGGCAGCATCCAACACACCGGCGGGCGGAGTGGTCACTTTCGCAGGCAACTCGCTCACCGTGGCTCACGATGGCGGCTTTACCGTGGGGGCGCCCACCATTCCTGGCACCTACCGCTTTGAGTACCGCGCGCACAACCGGCTGACGCCCGGGGGGTGGGGTGTGGCTACGGTGGAGGTGGCTGCTGGAAACGTCTGCGGCGATGGCATCCGCAGCGGGGCCGAGGTCTGCGATGACGGTAACAACGTGACGGAAACCAGCTGCCCGGATGGCGTAGCCAGCTGCTCGGCCTGCAATGCCACCTGCACCGCAACACTGAGCCTGACGGGTGCCATTTGCGGCGACGGCATCCGCAGCGGCGGCGAGGTGTGCGACGACGGTAACAACGTCACGGAGACCAGCTGCCCCTATGGCAGCCCTACCTGCATGGCCTGCAACGCCACCTGCACGGCGTCGCTGAGCTTGACCGGCTCGTTCTGTGGCGACGGCATCCGCAGCGGGGCCGAGGTGTGCGACGACGGCAACAACCTCACGGAAACCAGCTGCCCGGATGGCGTAGCCAGCTGCTCGGCCTGCAATGCCACCTGCACCGCAACACTGAGCCTGACGGGTGCCATCTGCGGCGACGGTATCCGCAGCGGCGGCGAGGTCTGCGACGACGGCAACAACGTCACGGAGACCAGTTGTCCCTATGGCAGCCCTACCTGCATGGCCTGCAACGCCACCTGCACGGCGTCGCTGAGCTTGACCGGCTCGTTCTGCGGTGATGGCATCCGCAGCGGGGCCGAAGTCTGCGACGACGGCAACAACCTCACGGAAACCAGCTGCCCTTATGGCAGCCCTTCCTGCATGACCTGCAATGCCAGCTGCACGGCAACGCTGCCCCTGACGGGTGAGTACTGCGGCGATGGCGTTGTGAACGGTGGCGAGATCTGCGACGGCACCCCCGGCTGTTCGGCCATGTGCACACCGCTGTAGCCAACCTCATCCCGGCGCGGCGATGCCCGGCGGCGTGCTGCGCTACGCGTAGCGCTTGGCGCGCAGGTTTTCCTTCATCTGCTGCAGGATCGGCTGCAGCGAGCCGCCGATGCGCAGCGCCACGCAAGTGGCCAGCACGTCGATGATGAGCAGGTGCATCAGCCGCGACACCATGGGGCTGTAGCGGTCGTAGCCCTCGGGGTGGTCGGCGGCCAGGTGGACCTGGCAGGTGCTGGCCAGGGGCGAGCCGCTGGCGGTGATGGCGATGGTGGTGGCGCCGTTCTTGCGTGCGATGTCGGCGGCGTCCATCAAATCGCGCGTGCGGCCTGAATTGGAGATGATCACCGCACAGTCGCCCGGGCCGAGCAAGGTTGCGCTCATGACCTGCATGTGGCCGTCGCTGGCGGCGATGGACGTGATGCCCAGGCGGAAAAACTTGTGCTGCGCGTCTTGCGCCACGATGCCGGAATTGCCCACGCCGTAGAACTCGATGCGCTTGCCCGTCTTCCAGGTGGCCGCGATCGACTCGGCCGCGCGTTCCAGGGCCACCGTGCTGGCAGCGTTGCGATACTGCAGGAAAGCCGCCACCGCGTTGTCCACCACCTTGACCAGCACGTCCCCGGTCTTGTCATCCGCATCGACGCTGCGGTGGATGAAGGGCACACCCTCGCTCACGCTGCCCGCAAGCTTGAGCTTGAAATCCGCCAGCCCGTCGTAACCCATGCTGCGGCAAAAGCGAACCACGGTGGGCTTGCTCACGTGCGCGCGCTCTGCGAGCTCGCGCACAGGCAGGCGGGCAAAGGTGCGGGGGTCGGTCAGCACCAGCCGGGCAACGCGCTGCTCGGCGGGGGCCAGCGAGGGCAGGGAGGCGGTGATGCGTTCAAGCATGTCAGTACCACAGGCAATCGATAACGAGGTAACGCCAATGTAACTCGGTTTCACTGTGCAGGCTGTGGCAGGAACAAGGCGTCTACACTTGCAGTTTCCCGGTGGCCGCGCCCTCCATGAGGCTCTTGGTGGTGAGGCCCGCTTGTTCCCTGCTCTCCGATGAGACTTACGCCATGAATCAGCTCGACGCCCTCAAACAGTTCACCACCGTGGTTGCCGACACCGGCGACTTCAAGCAACTGGCGCAGTTCCAGCCCCAGGACGCCACCACCAACCCCTCGCTGATCCTCAAGGCCGTGCAGAAGCCTGAATACGCACCGCTGCTGCAGGACACCGTGGCCCAGTTCCGGGGGCGCCCCCTGGACGAGATCATCGACCGCCTGCTCGTGCGCTTCGGCCGCGAGATTCTGGCCACCATTCCGGGCCGCGTGTCCACCGAGGTCGACGCGCGCCTGAGCTTCGATACCAGCGCCACCGTCACGCGCGCCGAACGCATCATCGAGCTGTACCAGGCCGAGGGCATTCACATCGACCGCGTTCTCATCAAGATTGCGGCCACCTGGGAAGGCATCCAAGCCGCCGAGCAGCTGGAGCGCAAGGGCATCCACACCAACCTCACGTTGCTGTTCTCGTTTGCCCAGGCGGTGGCTTGCGGCCAAGCCAAGGTGCAGCTCATCTCGCCCTTCGTGGGACGCATCTACGACTGGTACAAGAAGCAGGCCGGTGCGAGCTGGGACGAGGCCGCGCGCGCTGGCGCCAACGACCCTGGCGTACAGTCGGTCACGCAGATCTACAACCACTACAAGCGTTTTGGCATCGCCACCGAGGTGATGGGCGCGAGCTTCCGCAATGTGGGGCAGATCACGGCCCTGGCCGGCTGCGACCTGCTGACCATTGCACCGGAGCTGCTGGCGCAGCTGGCGGCCAGCGATGCGCCGCTGCAGCGGGCGCTGGACGCGGAGGCTGCCAAGGCCATGGATTTGCCCGCGGTGAACTATGACGAGGCGGGCTTCCGTTTTGCGTTGAATGAGGACGCGATGGCGACGGAAAAGCTGGCTGAGGGCATTCGGGCGTTTGCGGTGGATGCGGTGAAGCTGGAGAAGCTGATCCTCGCGGCTTGAGCTTGCTCTAGAGTGTTTTTGGCGGCTGGCGCTTGTGGATCAAGCGCCAGCCGCTATTGTTTTTGTAGTGGACTGGTGAAGGGGCGGAGAGCGTGTCGGGTGATCCCGCGTGGGGCCTCCATTGCAGGCCATCCCAAGCCACCCACCACCGACTACGCCGCAGGCAACCGCATCCCCACCCGCACTCCCTTCGGCACCATCCCCTCGGCCACCGTCCGGCCGCCGTGCCGCAGCGCGATCTCCTCCACGATCGACAGACCCAGTCCGCAACCGCCCGCCTTGTCCGACCCGCGCCAGAAGCGCGCGAACAGATCGCCCAGGTGCTCGGCCGGCACGCCTGGCCCATCGTCCTCCACCACCAGCAGCGCCCATTGCCCGGGCTCCTCGCGCCCCACACGCACCGTCACGGTGGCGCCGGGGCCTGCGTAGTGCAGCGCGTTGTCGATGAGGTTGTTGAGCGCTTCGCGCAGCAACAGCGGATGGCCTTGCACAGGCAGGCTGTCGACGCCTTCGTAGCCCAGGTCCATGCCCTGTGCCAGGGCGCGGGCAGCCCACTCGCGGGCCACCTCGCGTGCAAGGCACGCCAGGTCGATGGCCTGCATTTCCACGTTCGATTCCGAGCGCGCCAGCTGCAGCAGCTGGTGCACCAGATGGGCGCTGCGCTGGGCCGCCGAGAGCACCTTCTGCAGCCGCTCCTGCACGGCCGGTTCGTGGCTCTCGTGCAGCGCCAGTTCGGTCTGGCCTATGAGCCCGGCCAGCGGCGTTCGCAGCTGGTGCGCGGCGTCGTTGAGGAAGCGCTTTTCCTTTTGCTGGCCGCGAGCCACGGTATCGAGCAGGCGGTTGATGGTGCTGGCCAGCGAATGCACTTCCTGCGGGGCTGCGGTGAGCTCGATGGGGGGCAGCGCATGGCTGCCGCTCTGGGGGCGCAGGCCCGCCTGTTCGATCTGCGCTTCCAGCCGCTTCAAGGGCTGAAGGCCTCGCAGCACGCCAGCGTAGACCAGCGCACTCATGGCCAGCCCCATCAATCCCATGGGCAGCAGCATCTGTTCCAGCAGTTCCTGTGCGATGCGTTCGCGGACCGTCAGGCTTTGCGCCACTTGCACGCGCAGCGTCTGGCGCGCCTGAGGCGTGCCGTAGTCCACGTCCAGCAGGGCTACGCGAACCGGCTTGTCGTCCAGCCGCGCGTGGTAGAGAAAAGGGTCTCCCACCTCCACGGTCACGGGCGGCGGGGGTGGCAGCTGCGCGTTTCCCAGCAGGAAGCGCCCGGGGGGCGAGGACACCATGTACGTGACGCGGTCGGCCGGGTCCTGCTCCAGAATGTCCTGCGCTGCCTTGGGGAAGTCCACGAGCAACCCGTCGCCGATGGGCTTGATCTGCCGCGCCAGGGCACGCACCGACTGCGTCAGCGTCTGGTCAATGCCCTTCTCGCCGTTCTGCAGCGCCACGCGCCAGGCGAGGAAACCTCCCGACAGCCACAGCACCAGCTGCGGCAGCAGAAGCCACAGCAGCAGCTTGCGTTGTAGCGAGACCCCCGGGACGTGGCGCATATCAAATATCCGAGTGGCCTGGTGAGGTCCACGAGCGCGGGGGAAAGGCGCGCTGCGCCACAGGGGCGTGACCCATCTACGGCCTGTTCAGCATGTAACCCAGCCCGCGGATGTTGCGGATGTTGAGCGGTGATGCATCCAACTTCTTGCGCAGGCGGTGCACGTAGACCTCCAGCGCGTTGGAGTTGAGCGGGGCGGCGGCCGGCTGGCCGGGCTCGGGCGGGCTGGCGCGCCAGGCGGCCAGCACATCGTCGCGGGTGACCACCTCGCCGCAGCGGTGGGCCAGCAGCTCCAGCAGCTCCCATTCGCGCAGCGTGAGTTCCAACGGCTCGCCGTTGAGTGCCGCCGCGTGGGCCACGTGGTCCAGCACCAGCGGCCCGATGGTGGTGCTGGAAGGGCCCGCGCTGCTGGTCTGCGTGAAAGCGGGCTGGCGGGCACGGCGCAGCATGGCTTGCAGCCGTGCCTGCAGCTCCTGCATGTTGAAGGGCTTGGTGAGGTAGTCGTCCGCCCCGGCGTTCAGGCCGCGCACGCGGTCGTCCACGCCATCGCGGGCCGTGAGGATCAGCACGGGCAGGCCCGCAATATGGGCCCGCGTCCAGTGGAGCAGTTCCATGCCATCGGCGCCCGGCAACCCCAGATCCAGGATGATGCCGTCCACTGCCTGGCTCTGCAAAAGGGCGGTGGCATCCGCCACGCTGCCGGCCGTCGCCACGCCGTAACCCAGTTGCGCAAGCTGACCGCTCAAGGCGTCGAGCAAGAGGGCGTCGTCTTCGACAATCAGTATCGTGGCCATGGGTTTGAGCATAACAAAGGCCCCGGTTCTCCTGCGGAACGGGCCGCGAAGCCAGACTCAGGGTAAGCCCCGATAAAACAATTAATTATTGTAATTAAAGTACACCCTGCGCTGAACGGCACCGGTATCTCGGCGCATGCAATGCACACCGGGATTCATTCGAACGAGGAGACATGGAAATGAAGATGACAAAAATTGCTGCCGTGGTGGCGATGGCGGCTGCGATGTCGGCCCATGCCGGCGAAGTGGAGGTCCTGCACTACTGGACGTCGGGCGGTGAAGCCAAGTCCGTGGCAGAACTCAAGAAGATCATGCAGGGCAAGGGGCACACCTGGCGTGACTTCGCCGTGGCTGGCGGCGGTGGCGACAGCGCCATGACCGTGCTCAAGAGCCGCGTGATTTCGGGCAATCCGCCTTCTGCCGCCCAGACCAAGGGCCCAGCCATCCAGGAATGGGCGTCCGAAGGCGTGCTGGCCAACATGGATGCGCTGGCCAAGGCCGAGAAGTGGGATGAATTGCTGCCCAAGGTGGTTGCCGACGTCATGAAGTACAAGGGCGCCTACGTGGCCGCCCCCGTCAACGTGCACCGCGTCAACTGGATGTGGGGCAGCGCCGAGGCACTGAAGAAGGCTGGCGTGGCCGCCATGCCCAAGACCTGGGACGAATTCTTCGCCGCGGCCGACAAGCTCAAGGCCGCAGGCCTGGTCCCCGTGGCCCACGGCGGGCAGAACTGGCAGGACTTCACCACGTTTGAGTCGGTGGTGCTGGGCGTCGGCGGCGCCAAGTTCTACCAGGATGCTCTGGTCAAGCTCGACGACAAGGCCATCAACAGCGACACCATGAAGAAGTCGCTCGAGACCTTCCGCCGCATCAAGTCCTACACCGACGCTGGCGCGCCGGGCCGCGACTGGAACCTGGCCACGGCCATGCTCATCCAGGGCAAGGCGGGCTTTCAGCTGATGGGCGACTGGGCCAAGGGCGAGTTCCTGGCGGCCAACAAGGTGCCGGGCAAGGACTTCCTGTGCGCTGCAGCGCCGGGCACGACCACTTCCTACACCTTCAACGTGGATTCCTTCATCCTCTTCAAGCTCAAGGACGCCGCCGCCCAGAAGGCGCAGAGCGACCTGGCCAGCTCCATCATGAGCCCCGAGTTCCAGGAGGTGTTCAACCTGAACAAGGGCTCCATCCCGGTGCGCGCCGGGCAGAAGATGGACAAGTTCGACGATTGCGCCAAGGCCTCGGCCAAGGACTTCGTCGACACCGCCAAGAGCGGTAGCCTGGTGCCCAGCGTAGCCCACGGCATGGCGATCGCGCCCGCCACCGAAGGTGCCATCAAGGACGCCGTCAGCCAGTTCTGGAACGACGACAAGATCAGCGTCGCCGATGCCATGAAGAAGATCGCGACTGCCGCGAAGACCAAGTAAATCCAACCCCGAGGGAATCAACATGATGAAAAGAAACCGCCTCACGGCGGTGGCTTTGGCCGCCGCATGCCTGACGAATGGCGCGATGGCCATGGAAGTCGCCGGCTTTGAGTTCAACGGCTACTCGCGCGGTGGCCCGGTGTTCAACCACGAAGACGGCGTCAAGGGGAACCTGACGCTCGGCGGCGAGCTGCAGAAGTACCGCCTGGGCAACGAAGGCGACAACGGCATCGAAGTCAACTTTGCCCGCACGTTCGAAACCAACGGCATCAAGTGGAAAGTGAACTACATGCCCGCCAAGTGGGGCAGCGGCGACATCAGCACCGAGCAGGCCTATGTGGAGATGAGCGGGTTCTCGTTCTCGCCCGAGGCCAAGTTCTGGGCCGGCCAGCGCCGCCTGCGGATCCAGGACGTGCACATCGTCGACTACTTCCTGCTGAACTACGGTGACAACATCGGCGCGGGCGTCACCGACATTCCCGTCGGCGGCATGAAGCTGGGCCTGGGCGTGTTCACTGGCGACAAGTTCGACGGCAACCTGCCGGGCGACGTGAAGGCGCACCGCGTCAACGCCGACCTGTCCGAGATCAACACCAACCCCGGCGGCAAGCTGCGCGTGCTGCTGACGGCCGTGGGCGGCAAGAACCAGGTGGGCGGCGGCTCGGGCTCGGGCATCTCCTTCATGCACACGCAAAAGGAATTCCTGCTGCCCAGCATCACCAACACGCTGTACCTGCAGACCTCCCGCGGCCATGCCCGTATCGATGGCGAATTTGAAGCCATCGACGGCACCCGTGCCGGCCGCCGCTCCACGCGGATTGCCGACTCCATCAACTGGCAAAGCGGTCCGTTCGGTGGCCAGGCCCTCATCGGCTACCAGACCAACAAGGCCGACCTGACCGGTGTGGAGACCAAGGATTTCTCACTGGGTGCGCGCGGTTCGTACGCTTTCAGCAAGAACTTCAAGATGTTGGCCGAGCTGTCCACCACCACCCGCAAGGGCAACACGGGGCCGGACCAGCGCCTGTCCAAGGCCACGCTGGCGGGCGCCCTGGCGCTGTCGGAAGACTTCTGGTCGCGCCCCGAGCTGCGCCTGTACGTGACCAAGGCCAACTGGAACCAGGCCGCCGCGCTGGCCAATGCGGCCACGTTTGGCGCCGGTGGCAAGACCTCGCGCACGCTGGTGGGCGTGCAGTACGAGGTCTGGTGGTAAACCGGTGATTGCAGCGCTGGACCTCGGGGGCTTTCCCCAGGGTGTGCATCCTGCGGTCCGGCACTGGAATTGTGATTGAGTGAGTTTGCGAGGTTACTTTGTTCAGTTTGGGGGGCACTCCTGCGTGTCCCCCGCTTTTTTTCCATGCAGGACGATGACAAACACATTCCGCAGCCATGAACAAGAACACCTTTGAGACATGGCTGCCCAAGCTGGTCGTGACGCCGGCTTTTGTTCTGGGCTTTGCGTTCATCTACGGCCTGATGCTGTGGAACGGCATTCTCAGCGTGACCGCGTCGCGCATGCTGCCCAACTACGAATGGGCGGGCCTGGCGCAGTACGAGCGCCTGTGGGAGATGGACCGCTGGTGGGTGGCCTTGAAGAACCTGGGCATCTTCGGCGTGGGCTACGTGGGCGGGTCGCTCGCCATCGGCGTGGTGCTGGCCGTGCTGCTGGACCAGAAGATCCGCGCCGAAGGCGCGCTGCGCACCATCTACCTGTACCCCATGGCACTGTCGTTCGTGGTGACGGGAACGGCCTGGAAGTGGCTGCTGAACCCGGGCCTGGGCATCGAAAAAATGGTGCGCGATTGGGGTTTTCCCAACTTTGAATTTGGCTGGCTGGTGGACACCGAGATGGCCATCTACTGCGTGGTCATTGCGGGCATCTGGCAGAGCGCAGGCTTTGCGATGGCGCTGTTCCTGGCGGGCCTGCGCGGCATCGACGACAGCATCATCAAGGCCGCCCAGGTCGATGGCGCTTCGCTGCCGCGCATCTACTGGCGCATCGTGCTGCCCGCGCTGCGGCCGGTGTTCTTCTCCACGCTCATGGTGCTGTCGCACCTGGCGATCAAGAGCTTTGACCTGGTGATGGCACTCACCGCCGGTGGCCCCGGTTTTGCCACCGACGTGCCCGCCACCTTCATGTACACCATGTCGTTCTCGCGCGGCCAGATTGGCCTGGGCGCTGCCAGCGCCACCATGATGCTGGCCACCGTGGCGGCCCTGGTGATTCCTTACCTTTACAGCGAACTGCGGACCAAAGCCCATGACCGCTAAGCCTTCTTTGCTCCCTTCTGTGGGCCGCTTTCTGGTCTACGCGGTGCTGGCCCTGGCCACCGCCTTCTTCCTGCTGCCGCTGTACGCGATGCTCGTCACGTCGTTCAAAGACGCCGAAGAGATCCGCAGCACCTCGCTGCTTGCGTTGCCTGGTTCGCTGAACTGGTCCGCCTGGGGCACGGCCTGGCAGAGCGCTTGCACGGGCGTGGACTGCAATGGCCTGCGCCCGTTCTTCATGAACTCGGTGGCCATGGCTGTGCCCGCCGTGCTGATCTCCACCGTGTGGGGCGCCGTCAACGGCTATGTGCTGAGCCTGTGGAAATTTCGGGGCAGCGATGTGCTGTTCGGCCTGCTGCTGTTCGGCGTTTTCATGCCTTTTCAGGTGGTGCTGCTGCCCATGAGCCAGGTGCTGGGCTGGCTGGGGCTGTCCAGCTCCATCACCGGGCTGGTGCTGGTGCACTGCCTGGCGGGGCTGGCGGGCACCACACTGTTCTTCCGTAACTACTACGCGGCCATCCCCAAGGAGCTGGTGAATGCGGCGCGCATGGATGGTGCGAGCTTCTTCCAGATCTTCTGGCGCATCGTGCTGCCGCTGTCCACGCCCATCGTGATGGTCACGCTGATCTGGCAGTTCACCAACATCTGGAACGACTTCCTGTTCGGTGTGGTGTTCTCGGGCACGGATTCGAAGCCGGTGACGGTGGGGCTGAACAACCTGGCCAACACCAGCAGCAGTGTGAAGGCCTACAACGTGGACATGGCGGCCGCCATCATCGCGGGCCTGCCGACCATGGTGATCTACGTTCTTGCAGGCAAGTTTTTCGTGCGCGGTCTCACGGCCGGTGCAGTCAAGGGTTAAGGGTTAGAAATCATGGCGTCATCACTCGACATCGCGGGCATCAACAAGCGCTTCGGCAAGGGCGACAAAAGCGTGGAGGTGCTGCGCAAGGTGGACATCCACGTCGCACCGGGCGAGTTCCTCATCCTGGTCGGCCCCTCGGGTTGCGGTAAGTCCACGCTGCTCAACATCATTGCGGGGCTGGACGAGCCCACCGAGGGCGAGATCCGCATCGGTGGCAAGAACGTGGTGGGCATGCCCCCGCGCGACCGCGACATCGCCATGGTGTTCCAGAGCTACGCACTGTACCCCACGCTCTCCGTAGCCGACAACATCGGCTTTGCGCTGGAGATGCGCAAGATGCCCAAGGCCGAGCGCCAAAAACGCATCGACGAAGTCGCGGCCATGCTGCAGATCAGCCACTTGCTCGACCGCCGCCCCAGCCAGCTCTCGGGCGGCCAGCGCCAGCGCGTGGCCATGGGCCGGGCCCTGGCGCGCCAGCCGCAGCTCTTCCTGTTCGACGAGCCGCTGTCCAACCTGGACGCCAAGCTGCGTGTGGAGATGCGCGCCGAAATCAAGCGCCTGCACCAGGCCAGCGGCATCACCAGCGTGTACGTGACGCACGACCAGGTCGAGGCCATGACCCTGGGCTCGCGCATTGCCGTGATGAAGGGCGGCGTGGTGCAGCAGCTGGGCACGCCCGACGAGATCTACAACCGCCCGGCCAACACCTATGTGGCCACCTTTATAGGCTCGCCCACCATGAACCTGCTGCGCGGCGGCGTGCAGGCGGCCGGGCAGTTCGGCATTGAGGGCGCATCCCTGCCCCTCGCGCCTCCCACCTCCACGCCCGAGATGCTGTTGGGCGTGCGGCCTGAGCACCTGCAGATGCGAGACGATGCGCCCTGGCGCGGCACGGTAAGCGTGGTGGAGCCGACCGGCCCGGACACCTACGTGATGGTGGACACCGCTGCGGGTAACGTCACGCTGCGTACCGATGCGCAAACCCGGGTGCAGCCGGGCGACCATGTGGGCTTGGCAGTGGAGCCGGCCAACGCGCATTGGTTCAACGCCAAGACCGAAGAGCGCGTGGCCTGAGAGGCAGAGAGTCTTTGCCGCAGCCTGCCATGCACGCCAAAACACGCCGGCATGCCGCAAGCAAAGGCTCGCTATCGCCTGAGCTATGGCTGTGCCTTGCAACTAGTGTTCTGTCCCGCAAATAAATGCCAATGAAACCGCGTCTTTCACGCCAGGGCTGCGTTGCAAATCCTCGCGATAGCACTGGCTATCGCTGCGGTTTGCGCCTTGCCCTGGCGCGAAATCCATCGGTTTTATTTCGTCATCTATTTACGGGACAGGACGCTAGATCCGAAGCGTTTTCGCGCGCCTTTCTGGCTCGTCCAAAAAACCTCAGCCTCTGACCGGTCGCGCCTCCACACGCCTTCACGCGTTCACGCTCAAACTGTCCAAAGCGCCGCGCAGTGCGGGCTTCCGCAGGTCGAGGCGTGCGCTGCCGTGTGGAGGCCCACCGGCGGAAGGGCCTTTGGTCTTCCTTGCCACTGTGTTTTAGGGTAAAACGGCCTCTGCCGCTTATCTGGCAAGCGCAAGCAGCTATAGTATTTGTAGCTATAAGTAGTTTCAACCTTCCACGCCCCATGCAACCACTGCGCCTCCTTGCCGACATTGGCGGCACCAACATCCGGCTGGCCTGGCAGGACTCGCCTACCGGCCCGCTCCACGACACCCGCGTGCTGCCGTGCGCGCAGTTCCCCACCGTCGATGCCGCGCTGTCGGCTTACCTGAAGGACGTGGGCGTGCCCACGCCGCGCGAGGCGGCGTTTGGCATTGCCAACCCGGTGACGGGCGATGCCATCCGCATGACCAACCACAGCTGGAGCTTTTCGCAGCGCGCGGTGCGCGAAGCCTTCGGCTTCGAGCGGCTGGTGGTCATCAACGATTTCACGGCGCTTGCGCTCGCGCTGCCGCTGCTCACGCCTGACCTGCTGCGCCAGGTGGGAGGCGGCGAGGCTGTGCAGGGCAGCGCCATCGCGCTCGTCGGGCCGGGTACAGGGCTCGGCGTGTCGGGGTTGGTGTTCCCGCCGGGGTCCAGCATGGGCGTGCCGCTGTCGGGCGAGGGCGGCCACGTCACGCTGGCCGCGCAGACGCAGCGCGAGTTCGACGTGCTCGCCATCCTGCAGGAACGTTACGGCCATGTGTCCGCCGAGCGTGCTGTCTGCGGCGCGGGCCTGGTGGACCTCTACCACGCGCTGCGCCGCCTGGCGCAGCGCGGCGGCAAGGAGGTCAGCTCTGCAGCGCAGGTGACCGAACTGGCGCTGCAATCCAAGGATGCCTTGGCGCTGGAGGCGCTGGACCTGTTCTGCGGCTTCCTGGGCAGCGTGGCGGGCAACCTGGCGCTCACCCTGGGGGCGCGGGGAGGTGTGTACCTGGGCGGGGGCATCGTGCCGCGCCTGGGCACGTGGTTCGATCAATCCTCGTTCCGTGCACGGTTCGAATCGAAAGGGCGGTTTCAGCCCTACCTCGCTTCCATTCCTTGCTGGATCATCGACCCCAGCGTTACGCCCGCGCTGTATGGCGCGTCGCGCGCGCTCGATATTGCCGGCTCCGAAGGATGAGCGGTGGCCTGAACCCGTTGCCCGCGCCGGCGCCCCCGCTACAGGTCCGCGGCGTGCATCACGTAGCCATCATCGCGAGCGACTACGCGCGCTCGCGCCGCTTCTACACCGAGGTGCTGGGCCTAAGGGTGGTGAACGAAGTCTTCCGGACCGAGCGCCAGTCGCACATGCTGGATCTGGCGTTGCCGGACGGTTCGCAGGTGGAGCTTTTTTCCTTCCCCCAACCACCTGCACGCCCGTCCTACCCCGAGGCCTGCGGACTGCGCCACCTGGCTTTGCGCGTTGCCGATGTGGAGGCCAGCGTGGCCGCGCTGGTGGCGCATGGTGTGGCGGTAGAGCCGGTGCGTGTCGATCCGTTCACCGGCGCGCCGTTCACCTTTTTTGCCGACCCGGACGGCCTTCCCATTGAACTGGTGGGACCGCGGCTGGTATAGGCACGCCCGCGCGGCGTGCCAAGTGAATGCTCCGGAACCTGTCGCTGATGGCATGGCGCTGCACTTCAAAATTGGCGCAGCCCGCACCAGCGGCAGCCGTGCAAGGGCCGCCCCGCCGCACGGGCTGCGTCTCCCTTCCCGAATGGTGCAGCCATTCGAGAGAAGGGGAAGGCGCGAGGCGCCTCAGGGGGATGCCTACATTTCTTCACTCCAGCAATACCCATCGCGCGCAATCATCGCGCTGGCCGCGCTCGGGCCCCAGCTGCCGGGTGCATAGGGGCGAGGACCCACTGGGTCGTTCTTCCAATGCTGCAGGATGGGCTCCACCCAGCGCCAGGCTTCTTCCTGCTCGTCGCTGCGCACGAACAGGTTGAGGCGGCCGGCGATCACGTCGAGCAGCAGGCGTTCGTAGGCGCCCACGCGCTCGGTGCCAAAGCGCTGGTCGAAGTCCAGGTTCAGGTGCACCTGCGACAGGGCCGGCTCCGTCTGGTGCTGGGCCGCGCCCTGGGCCAGCAGGTGCAGTTCCAGCCCGTCCTTGGGCTGCAGGTTGATGACCAGCCGGTTGGCGGCGCCGACAGGGGTCTTGAAGATCGGATGCGGCACAGGGCGGAAGTTGACGACGATGTGCGCATCGCGCCCCGCCAAACGCTTGCCGGTGCGGATGTAGAACGGTACACCGGCCCAGCGCCAGTTGGAGATCTCGGTGCGCAGCGCGACGAAAGTCTCGGTGGTGCTGTCCGGGGCCACACCCTTTTCCTGCAGGTAGCCCAGCACGTTGTGGCCGTGGGTCTTTCCGGCCGCATACTGGCCGCGGATCACATGCTGTCCGATGGTTTCCATGCTCCAGGGCTTGAGCGACTGCAGCACCTTGAGCTTTTCATCGCGGATGGCATTGGCGCTGGAGTTGATCGGAGGCTCCATGCCAATTGCGCACAAGAGCTGCAGCGCGTGGTTTTGCACCATGTCCCGCAGGGCGCCGGTCTGGTCGTAGAACGCGCCGCGCGTTTCCACGCCCAGCTCCTCGGCAATGGTGATCTGGATGTTGGCAATCGTTTCGCGCCGCCAGAGGGGCTCGAACAGCGCATTGCCAAAGCGCATGGCAAACAGGTTCTGCACCGAGGGCTTGCCCAGGTAGTGGTCGATGCGAAAGACCTGCTCTTCCTTGAGCACGCGGCGCAGGGTGTCGTTGATGGCCTGGTTGGACTTCAGGTCGTGGCCCAGCGGCTTTTCCAGCACCACGCGGGTGGTGGGGCCGTTCAGGCCGACGGCGGCGATCTGCTCGCACACGTTGGTGAACAGGCTGGGCGCGGTGGCTAAATACATCACCACCGAGTCGGCGCCCCGCTCGCGCAGCATGTCGGCCAGGCGCGCGTAGTCGTCGGTCTTGGACAGGTCCATGCGCAGGTAGTGCAGCAGCGCGCCGAAGCGTTCGAATTCGTCCGGGGTGGGGCGCTTGGCCAGTTCCACGCTGTCAAACCGCGACTGGATCAGGCTGCGGTATTGTTCATGGCTCAATTCGTCGCGTGCTACCGCAATGATGCGGCCCCCCTCGGGCAGCGTGCCGTGCCGGAACGCCTGGAAAAGCGCGGGCATGAGCTTGCGCCAGGCCAGATCGCCAGTGCCGCCAAACAGGACAAGGTCAAAACTCATGGGGTCTCCGTATCAGGGGTGTCGTGGTGCGCGTGATGGCGGGAAATTGTAATCTCGTTACATCGAAATGTGTAGGTCAAGAGGCCGCCAGGCGGATTTTGCCCTTGAAGTTACATAAAAATATGCGCGAGGTTGTGTAATCAAGTTACTATCGCGCCGATTTTCTCGTCACCTCATCTGAACCGACCATGTCCCTCCGTTGCGACCAAACTCCGCAGTGGCCTCAGCTGCAGGCCGCGTTCTCCGCCCACGGCAGCCGCCTGGACCTGCGGGAAGCCTTTGCCAGTGATGCGCAGCGCTTTCGGCATTTCAGCCAGCAAGCGCCCCAGGTGTTTGCCGATCTGTCGAAGAACCTGTGGGACGCCGACACCGAGGCGCTGCTGCTGGACATGGCGCGTGCGTGCGGCCTCCCGCAGCACCGCGATGCCATGTTCGCCGGCCAGCCCATCAACAGCACGGAGGGCCGTGCCGTGCTGCACACGCTGCTGCGCCGCCCCCGGGGCTTGGCGCTGCCCGGCGATGGGCCGGACATCGCCTGGAATCTGGCCGAGGTGCACACCACGCTGGACGCCATGCTGGCCTATGCCGATGCGGTGCGCGCGGATAGCAGCATCACCGATGTGGTCAACATTGGCATCGGCGGTTCGGACCTCGGCCCGCACATGGCCGTGCTGGCGCTGGAGCAGTTCCGTGACCAGGGCAAGCGGCTGCATTTCGTCTCCAACGTGGACGGCCACGAACTGCACACGGTGCTGCAGTCGCTCAAGGCCAGGAGCACGCTGTTCCTCATCGCCTCCAAGACCTTCACCACCGCCGAAACCATGACCAACGCGCGCTCGGCCCTGGCATGGTTTGCGGCAGAGGGCGGGCAGGATGTGGGGCGCCACTTCGCGGCGCTCACCACCAACGTCGAGGCCGCGAAGGCACTGGGCATCACCACCACGTTCGGTTTCTGGGACTGGGTGGGTGGGCGCTATTCCCTGTGGTCGGCCATCGGCCTGCCCATCGCGGTGGCGATTGGCTCGGCGGGCTTTCGCGACCTGCTGGCGGGCGCGCATGCCATGGACGAACACTTTCGCACCGCGCCGCTGGCACAGAACCTGCCAGTGCGCCTGGGCCTGCTGGATGTGTGGTACCGCAATTTCCATGGCTTCACCAGCCGCTGCATCGCGCCCTACCACGCGGCGCTGCGCCGCCTGCCGGCCTATCTGCAGCAACTCGAGATGGAGAGCAACGGCAAGCGCGTGGGGCTGGATGGCCAGCCGCTGGCCTATGCCACGTCGCCCGTGCTGTGGGGCGAGCCGGGCACCAACGGCCAGCACGCGTTCTTCCAGATGCTGCACCAAGGCACCGACGTGGTACCGCTGGAGCTGATTGCCGTGCGCCAGCCCACCCACCCGCTGGAAGGCCACCACAACAAGCTGCTGGCCAACGCCCTGGCGCAGGCCCAGGCGCTGATGGTGGGCAAGAAGGGCGAAGATGGCCATCGCCACTTTCCGGGCAACCGGCCCAGCACCTTCTTGCTGCTGGATGAACTGAGCCCTGCCTCGCTGGGCGCGCTGATCGCACTGCAGGAACACCGCGTGTTCGTGAGCGGCAGCCTGTGGGGCATCAACAGCTTCGACCAGTGGGGCGTGGAGTTGGGCAAGGTGCTGGCCAAGGACATCGAAGCGCGCCTGGCCAGTGGCGACGCTGCGGGCCTGGATGGCTCGACGGCAGGGTTGCTTGAGCGTCTTCGCGCCGGCCACTGAACCCCTCAACCCAGCACGGTTGCCGCACCCCTATCGTTCGGGCTGAGCTTGTCGAAGCCGCGCGCAGCGCTTCTGTCCGCACTCAACCAAAAGTCACGTATCCGTTCATGCTGGGCCTGCCGAAGCCCTGCGCGGCGTCTCGCCCAGCACGTAGCCCCACTGATAAAAATACAAATCCGTTCACGCTGAGCTGTCGAAGTGCCGCGCAATGGCGGGATACGCTCAGCCCGAACGCTCCAGGAGATATCCACCATGACTGCGTCCCTGCCGGACTTCCGCTCCGCCGACTTCCTGCGCCAGCACCTGCGCGAGACCATGGCGTTTTACGATCCCGTGGCCACCGACCCCAGTGGCGGCATGTACCACTTCTTCCTGGACGACGGCACGGTCTACGACACGCACACCCGCCACCTGGTCAGCGCCACGCGCTTTGTCGTCACGCATGCCATGCTCTACCGCACGACGGGCGAGGCGCGGTACCAGCAAGGGATGCGACACGCGCTCACGTTCCTGCGCACCGCGTTTCTCGACCCTGCCACGGGCGGGTACGCCTGGCTCATCGACTGGCAGGGCGGCCGCGCCATGGTGCTGGACGGCACGCGGCACTGCTACGGCATGGCGTTTGTGATGCTGGCCTATGCGCGGGCTTTGGAAGCCGGGGTGCCTGAAGCGCGAGGCTGGCTGGGCGAAGCCTTTGATACCGCCGAGCAGCGCTTCTGGCAGTCCGCGCCGGGCTTGTACGCCGACGAGGCAACGCCCGATTGGATGCTGGCGGACTACCGCGGCCAGAACGCCAACATGCACGCCTGCGAAGCCATGATCTCGGCTTTTCGTGCCACCGGGGAGCAGCGCTACATCCAGCGCGCCGAACAGCTCGCGCAGGGCATCTGCCAGCGCCAGGCCGCGTTGTCGGACCGCGCCTCTGCGCCGGCGGCCGAAGGCTGGGTGTGGGAGCACTACCACGCGGACTGGTCGGTGGACTGGGAGTACAACCGCCACGACCGCACCAACATCTTCCGCCCCTGGGGCTACCAGGTCGGCCACCAGACCGAATGGGCCAAGCTCCTGCTGCAGCTGGATGCCTTGGCGCCCGGCGACTGGCACCTGCCGTGCGCGCGCTTCCTGTTCGACTCGGCGCTTGAAAAGGGCTGGGATGCCGTGCACGGCGGCATCTTCTACGGCATGGCGCCCGACGGCAGCATCTGTGACGACGGCAAATACCACTGGGTGCAGGCCGAAAGCATGGCGGCCGCCGCCGTGCTGGCGGTGCGCACGGGCGATGAGCGCTACTGGCAGTGGTACGACCGCATCTGGACCTATTGCTGGGAGCACTTTGTGGACCACGACCACGGCGCGTGGTTTCGCATCCTGGACGGCGCCAACCGCAACCACACCCGCGAGAAGAGCAATGCGGGGAAGGTGGACTATCACAACATGGGGGCGTGTTATGACGTCTTGTCCGCGCTGAAAGATATCTGAGGCTGGGCAATTCAAGCGGAAGGCCAGTGTCGTAGCTCTCACCCCGCAGGCGCAATCGGCGTGGGACTACAGAGGCGAGGATGGCTTCCGGGCTACGGTGGCTGGCAGAGGTGTCGTCCGGCGCCGGTATCGGAGTGGTCATGAATATCCAAGCCAATCCCCATTCACAGCGCGCAAAGGCAGAGTCGCGCCTCAGCAGCCATGACCATGAGCATGGCGAGCCGGGGGATCACTCGATGAAGATGGGAAGTTACCCGCGCTTCTGGGTAATGGTTGCGGTTTCAACCGCCCTGGGGTGGGGAGCAATGTATCTCAACACCTATCAGCTCGACCATGTGTTCTTCAGCTGGACCCGCGTTTTCATGGCAATGATCATGGGTGGCCTCATGACTGCGGTGATGATGGGACTCATGTGGAACATGTATCCGGATAAGCAGATGAATCGAACTGTGCTGGGTGTGGCCGCTGTCCTGTTCATTGCGGGTCTTGGCCTCGTCCGGTCTCAGGTAACCGTTAATGACATCGCCTATATGCGCGCCATGATTCCGCACCATTCCATTGCCGTGCTGACCAGCAGCCGTGCGCGCATAGAAGATCCGCGCGTTCGCGAGTTGGCGGATGAGATCATTGATGCGCAGGTGCGGGAGATCGCAGAAATGAAGATGCTCATCCAGAATATTGAGCGAGATGGGCCGCGAGGTTCCACACATTTGCCTGCCCGTGCGGCTGGTACTGCCCCGGAAATGTAGCGGTGCTTCACGAGTGGAGCGCTGTGGTCGTCTCTGGCGGATTGAAGAAATTGACCGGCAGCCCGGCCACCTCTACCCGGGTGCTGAACAGCGACCCCGCGGGGACCTGCGCCGACTGTTCGTCCAGAGGCCTCCCCGCCCTTGCCGACGTGATGTACAGCGTCCGCAAATCCTCCCCCCCAAAACACACCATGGTCGGGCACTGCACCGGGACTTCAATGCGCTGCAGCACCTTGCCCGCTTGCGACAGCTGCAGCACACACGCCCCCTCGTACATCGCCACCCAGTAGTTGCCTTCCGCGTCCACCGCCGCGCCATCGGGTCGGCCCCCGTAGGGCTGGCCTTCCACCTTCCGGTCGAACTGCACCCAAGGCTGGCGATTGCTGATAGTGCCGGTGGCTACATCGAAGTCAAATCGGTCGATGCGGTGCTCTGGTGTGTTGGACCAGTACATGATCCGGTTGTCGGGGCTGAACGCGAGCCCGTTGGCGGTGAAGTTGTCGCCCGCCATGTGCTGCACGGTGTAGCCCTCGCTGGAGGCCGACAGTCGCCACAGCGCGGCGTCCGGCGCCGTGCGGGGCGTGATGACCGAGCCCGCCCAGAAGCGGCCCGCGGTGTCGCAGCGGCCATCGTTCAGGCGCAGCACGCGCGTGTCATGCTGTGCCGGGGGTAGGGCGGCCAACAGGGTAAAGGCGCTGCTGATGGTGTCCAGTTGGTAGAAGCCGTCACGTAACCCGATTACCAATCTTTTCCCGCTAGCAGGTGCGCAGCAGCCCGGTTCGCTGGGGGTTTTCCATTGCCGGTGCTGGCCGTCCGCGGGGTTCCAGGCGTTGATGGTCAAACCTTGAATATCGCACCAGTAGAGGCAGTTTTCCTCCGGGTGCCAGAACGGCGATTCGCCCAGTTCGGAGGGGGGAAGGGGCAGAACTTGCAAGGTCATGGGTTGAAGCGTGGTGGTTATCGAGTTACATTCTAGGGCACCCCAATAGCAGCCCCACGGCCGACCCGGCCCGAAGGCCCACCCACCGATGGAGCACCCCATGCATTCAGTCGTAGCGCGCGTGACCGAGCGCATCATCCAGCGCAGCCAGGACACCCGCGCCGCCTACCTTGCGGTCATCGACCACATGCTGGCCCGCAAGCCCACCCAGGACCGCATGGGCTGCGCCAACCTGGCCCACGCCTATGCGGCGCTGCCCGGCGCCGACAAGTTCAAGATCACGGTCGAAAAAGCGCCCAACATCGGCGTGGTCACGGCCTACAACGACATGCTGTCGGCCCACCAGCCGTACCAGAGTTACCCCGCCATCCTGCGCGACGAAGCCGCCCAGCGCGGCGCCACGGTGCAGGTGGCCGGTGGCGTGCCCGCGATGTGCGACGGCGTCACGCAGGGCACGCCCGGAATGGAGCTATCGCTGTTCTCGCGGGATGCCATTGCCATGGCCACGGCGGTAGCGCTGTCCCACGATGTGTTCGATGGCGCGCTGCTGCTGGGCGTGTGCGACAAGATCGTGCCCGGGCTGCTCATCGGCGCATTGCACTATGGGCACCTGCCCTGCGTGTTCGTGCCTGCCGGGCCCATGGGCACGGGCCTGTCGAACAAGGACAAGTCCAAGGTGCGCGAACAGTACGCGCAAGGGCTGGTGGGGCGCGATGAGCTGCTCAAGGCCGAATCCGCCGCGTACCACAGCCCCGGCACCTGCACGTTCTATGGAACGGCCAACAGCAACCAGATGCTGCTCGAAGCCATGGGCCTGCACGTGCCTGGCGCGGCCTTCGCGCCGCCCGGCACCGAAGAGCGCGAAGCCTTTACGCGCCAGGCGTTGCGCACGGTGCTCGACATTGGCCAGCGGGGCCAGCGCTTCACGCCCATCGGGCGGCTGGTGGACGAGCGCTGCATCGTCAACGCCATGGTGGCGCTGCTGGCCACGGGCGGGTCCACCAACCATTTGATCCACTGGGTGGCGATTGCCCGCAGCGCGGGCATCCTCATCGACTGGTCGGACTTTGATGAACTCTCATCCGCCGTGCCCCTGCTGGCCCGCGTGTACCCCAACGGCGAGGCCGACGTGAACCAGTTCCAGGCCGCAGGCGGCCCGCCGTGGATCCTGCGCGAGCTGCTGTCCGGCGGCTTCATGCACCCCGATGTGATGAGCGTGAACGCAGGCGGCATTGCCGAAGGAGGGCAGGGCGCCCCGGCCGTGTCGGGCGATGAATCCGTCCTGCGGCCGGTGTCCAAACCCTTCTCGCCGACCGGCGGCCTGCGGCTGCTGCAAGGGCGCCTGGGCCGTGCAGTCATCAAGGTGTCCGCCGTGCCGGAAGATCGCCACATCATCGAAGCGCCTGCGCGCGTGTTCGATTCGCAAGAGGCACTGCTCGCCGCCTTCAGCGCGGGCGAGGTGCAGCAGGACATGGTCGCGGTGGTGCGGTTCCAGGGGCCGCAGGCCAACGGCATGCCTGAGCTGCACAAGCTCACGCCCCCGCTGGCCGTGCTGCAGAACCAGGGCTTCAAGGTGGCCCTGGTGACGGATGGCCGCATGAGCGGCGCATCGGGCAAGGTGCCCGCCGCCATCCACGTGACGCCCGAAGCCATGGCCGGAGGGCCGCTGGCCAAGGTGCTCGATGGCGACATCGTGCGGCTGGACGCTGTGGCGGGCACGCTCGATGTCCTGGTTGACGAAGCCATCTGGGCGGCCCGCCCCGTGGCGCCATACACCGCGCCCCCCGCCACCGGCTTTGGCCGCGAACTGTTTGCGAACTTCCGCCGCCACGCTGGCGGCGCCGAACAGGGCGCCTGCACATGGTTGTAAAGATCTCCCCCTGAGCTGCTTCGCGCGTCTTCCCCCGAGGAGGACGCCACCGGTGGCCTGGCAAGGCCAGTTCCACGGTGGCCCTGGTATGGGCGTTGCGCCAGTTTCATAAGCCGCTTTCGGCACACAGTCACAAGGAAAAACCATGAATCCGCTTGATATTGCCAGCCACGGCCCCGTCATCCCCGTCATCGTGATCGACCGCGTCGAAGACGCATTGCCCCTGGCCGAGGCTTTGCTGGCTGGTGGCGTAAAGGTGCTGGAGGTGACGCTGCGCACCGCCGCGGGCCTGCCCGCCATTGAGACCATTGCCCGCAACCTGCCGGAGGCGGTGGTGGGGGTAGGCACCGTGCTCAACGCCGACGATGCGCGCCGCGCCAGCGAGGCGGGTGCACGCTTTGCGGTGAGCCCGGGCTACACGTCCGAGGTGGGCAGCGCCTGCAAGCGGCTCGATCTGCCATTGCTGCCCGGCGTGGCCACGTCCAGCGAGATCATGGCGGCGCTGGCCGACGGCTTTTCGTTCCTGAAGCTCTTTCCGGCCGAGGCGGCGGGCGGCATTCCGCTGCTCAAGGCCTGGGCCAGTCCGTTCGGTCAGGTCAGCTTCTGCCCCACGGGCGGCATCAGCCAGGCCACCGCGGCCAACTACCTCGCGCTGCCCAACGTGCGCTGCGTGGGCGGCTCATGGCTCACGCCGGGCGATGCGATGCGCGCAGGCGACTGGGCCCGCATCACCCAGCTGGCGCGTGAGACGCAAGCCTTGCGCGAGGCCGCGTAACGCACGGTCCGGACGGAGCCCTTCCACGGGGTCAGGGCTGCTCGCCCGAGCCTTGGCTGTGCTTCGACGGGCTGCGCGCGAACAGTTTCAAGGACTGGGCGCCGCTTTGAGAAATGGGCCGCCTGCGCTGATAGGTAAAGCGTAGGATGCTATGAAAATAGAAGCAAAATTGGTGATCGGCTGTGTCCTGGCTGTGGCGCCTCGGTACAAAAGGGTGAGGTGCGCGGCGCCCCGGGTAGACGCGCCGCCGTGCGCCCGCCTATGATCACTGCGGGGTTTCGCCCCGCCACAACGGCTTCACGTTTTAGAGAGAGGGAGTTCTGTATGGATTTTGTTTCGGCTGTCAAAAGCTGCCTGGGGCAGTACGCCGGTTTCTCGGGCCGCGCGGTGCGCTCCGAGTTCTGGTGGTTTTTCCTGTTCCAGATCATCGTCATGGTGATCGCCAGCTTCCTAGGGGATGTGGTTTCCGGCATCGTCTCCATTGCCTTGCTGCTGCCCGCATTTGCGGTGGGTGCCCGCCGTCTGCACGACGTCGGCCGCTCGGGCTGGTGGCAACTGCTGACGCTGACCGGCATTGGCGTGCTGGTGCTGATCTACTGGTGGGTGCAGCCCAGCGAGGCCTGATTCCCGCGCTCTCGCGGATTCCGCGACCCGCCCTTGCCAAACCCGCTGGCCACCCGGTCAGCGGGTTTTTTCATGGGCCAGTGCCATGGCGGCGGTCGGAGGCGGACAAGCCGGCGCCTGCGCCACCGGCCGGAGAAAAAGGCTGAAAAGCGGCTCTAGCGCTGATTTGAAAAGCGCTGGCAGCTATAAAAATTGAAGCGAGAAATGCGGTTGTGGCGACACGCGTTGTTGCTGTCGTACGACACCGTGCGCGGCCAATGGCGGGCAGCGGGTTTTGGTTTTTAAAATGGTAATCATTCTTATTATCATTTGTAAAAATCATGAACCTCCAGCTGCGACAGACCGCCCTGTGCACCGCCATCGCCCTGGCCTTTTGCGTCACACCCGCGTGGGTGGCCGCCCAAGTGGCGGGTGCCACCTTGTCCGAAGTGCGAGTGGATGCCAGTGCCGAGAAGGAATCCGCCACGGCCCCGGTGGTGGGCTACCGCGCGCGCAATGCGGCCACAGCCACCAAGACCGATACACCGCTGTCGGAAACACCTCAGTCCGTCACCGTGGTCACACGCGACCAAATGGTGGACCAAGGAGCCACCACCTTCCAGGAGGCGCTGCTGTACGCGGCTGGCGTGCGCAGCGACGCCTACGGGCTGGACAGCCGTTCTGACAGCGTGCGCGTGCGCGGCAGCTCGCCAGACACCTACCTCGACGGCTTGCGCCAGAACTACAACTGGTACACCAGCACCACCCCCGCCGAGCCCTACACGCTGGAGCGCCTGGAGGTGCTGCGTGGCCCTTCGGGCATGCTGTTCGGCGCCGGCACGGTGGCGGGCGTGGTGAACATGGTCAGCAAGCGGCCTTTGCAAGAGGCTCAGCGCGAGGTGGGCGTGCAAGCCGGCAGCTGGAACCGCAAGCAGTTGCAGGCCGACCTGACCGGCCCGCTCACCCAGAACGGCGAATGGTCATACCGCCTGGTGGCCGTGGCGCGCGATGCCGACACGCAGACCGACCACGTGCAGAACGACCGGCGCCTGATCGCGCCCTCGCTGGCCTGGCGGCCCAATGGCGCCACGTCCCTCATCCTGCAGGGCCACTGGCAGCAGGACCGCACCGGCAGCACGGCGCAGTTCCTGCCGTGGTCGGGCACGTTGCTGCCGAATCCCAACGGACAGCTGCCCATCAACCGCTTCATTGGCGAACCCGGCGACTATTACGACAGCGACCGCGAATCCATCGGCTACCTGTTCGAGCACCGCTTCAACGATGCGTGGGCGGTGCGCCAGAACCTGCGCTGGGCCCGCAACGAGAACCGGGGTGGCTACCACTACGCCGACTTCTTCAGCACCCCCGGCGGCTTTGGCGCGGATCCCGTCCACCAGCGCATGATCGGGCGCCTGTACGGCCAGAACATCACGCGCACCCGCGTCGCGGCCGTCGATACCCACCTGCAGGGCAACCTCGCCACCGGTGCGCTGCGCCACCAGTTGCTGCTGGGCGTGGACTGGAACCGGCAGACCGAGAACAAGACCGAGGCCGACGATGCATACAACACGCCCATCGATGCCTACGCGCCGGTGTATGGCAACCGCCTGAATCCCGTACTCACCGCCAAGCCCGAGAACGTGCAGCGCCAAAGCGGCGTGTACGTGCAAGACCAGATGAAGTGGGGCAACTGGATCTTCATCGCCGGCCTGCGCCACGACCGGGCCGTCAACAGCCTGGCAGGCTCGGCCGACGACCGCACCAGCGACACCACCAAGCGCCTGGGCGTGATGTACCAGTTGCCTGGCGGCTGGACGCCGTACATCAGCTACGCAGAATCTTTCAGCCCCGTGAGCGGCACCAACGCCTATGGCCAGCGCTTCAAGCCGCTGGAGGGCGAGCAGATCGAGGTGGGTGTGAAGTACGCTCCAGCAGGCAGCAACACCCAGTTCACCGCCGCGGTGTACGACCTCAAGGAAAAGAACCAGAAGGTGGCGGACCCCACCAACCCCAACAACTCGCTGCAGGTGGGGCAGACGCGCAACAAGGGGCTGGAGCTGGAGTACAAGGCGCGCGTGGCCACGGCCTTCGATCTGACGGCGCACTACAACTACACCGATGTGGATCCCCTGCTGGAGGGTTTGCCCCGGCACCAGGCGGCCGTGTGGGGCGTATACCGCTTTGCCGTGGGCGGCGTGCGCGGCTTCTCGGCCGGAGCGGGCTACCGCTGGCTGTCCTCGTTCCGCGATGGAACGGGGCCCCAGGTTCCGGCCGCAGGCGTCGTGGATGCGATGCTGGCCTACGAAACCCAGGACTGGCGCTACGCCCTCAACATCAGCAACCTAGCGGACAAGAAGTACATAAGTACTTGCCTCGCCCGGGGCGACTGCTGGTGGGCCACGCGGCGCAACGTGGTGCTGAGCGCGACGTACAGGTTCTAGCCGCCTTGCGCTCCCTCGCGGTGAAGCGCCAACATGCTGGCGCGCTCATCACGTCAGAACATGGGGAGTGCTTGGCGTCGCACACGGGACCACTACCTGCACACGCGTTCCGCGCATCCCAGCCCCGTACGGCATCACCAAAGTGGGCTTGCCGCTTGCGAGCATAACGGTCTCGTTGAAGTCGCCTGAAGCGCCTGCAGGTGCAGAAGGGTCGCGCTGGCCCAACACCAGCAGGTCGGCATGGAAGGCCTGCCGAGCAAATTCCATGGAGCAGCCGACGCCTTTGACCTCACTCCAGCCGACGGCAGGGCCTGGCGTGCCCATCTCGGCTTCGAAGGTCTGGCGTGCGCGATCACGCCTCCCGTCGTCCCACTCTGCCAGGCTTGCCAGTAATGCCGGAGCGACCTCCGCACCGTAGGCAGCTTCCAGATAACTCGAAGTAACTGCGTAACACGCTGCAACCATGCTGCCATGAGACGCTGCAATTGCACGGGCCGCTCGCAGGCGAGGCATGTTGCGAGCACTGTCATCCAAGTGAACGAGTAGCTGCTTGTATGCGTTCATGGCATGTCCTCGAGGAGATGCGCGGAGCGTAAGGCTCTCGTCGCCGGTCTCGATTGCGAATAGTCAAGCGAGCGGCCTGCGCAGTAAGAAACGCTGCCGATTGACTTCGTCGCCGAACTGGTCGCGTCTTGAGGAAGATCAAATCCGTCCTGTGAGGCCCTGCCTACAGTGGCATCCATGGAACCATCCGGACCGGCAGTTCCGGTCCTGCGGGGCCGCTCGCTCACCAAGACTTACGGCAGCGGCGAAGCTGCCGTGTATGCGCTACGCGAGGTGGATATTGACATCGTGCGCGGTGAATTCATCGTGCTGCTGGGCGCCTCTGGCAGCGGCAAGTCCACGTTGCTCAATATTCTGGGCGGGCTGGACGTGCCCACGTCCGGCCAAGTCGAGTTCCGAGGCCAGACACTCACTGGCGCCAGCGACGAGGTCTTGACCCGCTACCGCCGGGAGCATGTGGGCTTCGTATTTCAGTTCTACAACCTCATTCCCAGCTTGACCGTGGCCGAGAATGTGGCCCTGGTCACCGACATCGTCCTTGACCCCATGCCAGTGGACGAGGCCGTCGACCTGGTGGGGCTCTCGCCGCGCAAGGACCACTTCCCGTCGCAGTTGTCTGGCGGAGAGCAGCAACGCGTCGCCATTGCGCGCGCCATCGCCAAACGCCCGGCGTTGCTGCTGTGCGACGAGCCCACCGGCGCGCTGGACTACCCCACCGGCAAGCTGGTGCTGGAGGTCATCGCCCGCATCAATCGGGAGCTCAACACCACCGCGGTGGTGATCACGCACAACGCCGCAATTGCGGGAATGGCCGACCGCGTGATCCGCCTGGCGGATGGGCGAGTGGCGAGCACCGAAAAGCCAGCGCGGCGGCTGACGCCGGCCGAGCTGTCGTGGTGACTCCATGAAGGCCATCAATCGCAAGGTGCTGCGCGATCTGCGCCTGCTGTGGAGCCAGGCCATCACCATTGCGTTGGTGGTGGCCTCCGGCGTTGGCGGATTTCTGGCGACCTTATCGGCCGTGGACTCGTTGTCCAGCGCGCGCGATGCGTTCTATGCCAGCGGGCACTTCGCCGATGTCTTTGCCAGCGCCAAGCGCGCGCCCCTGGCCTATGCGCGGCGCCTTGGCGAGATTCCTGGTGTGCTGGATGTCCAGACGACCGTCGAGGCGTCTGCGCGAGTCACCGTCCCCGGCAGTTTCGACCCGGTGATCGGCCAGCTGATAGGTGTCAAGTCGGGCGCGCCGCGCCGCCTCAACGGCGTGGTGCTGCGCAGCGGGCATTGGCCCCAGGCTGGCGTCCACGCGGGCGCTGAGTTGCAAGTGCTTGCCTCCGAGAGCTTCGCGCAGGCGCATCGGCTGCGCCCGGGGGACTCCGTGTTTGCGCTCGTCAACGGCAAGCGGCACACATTGCGCATCACCGGCACGGCGCTCTCGCCCGAGTACATTTTCGGGGGGCTGATGGGCGTGCCAGACCTGCGCGCTTTCGGCGTGTTCTGGGTCGATGAAGACGAACTCGCCGCGGCAATGGACATGGTGGGGGCGTTCAATCGCGCCGCCATCAAACTCACGCCCGGGGCATCGGAGCCCGCTGTGGTGGATGCCGTCACCCGGATCCTGGCGCGCCTGGGCGGTGCGCCAGCGCATGGCCGTGATTCTCAGCCGTCACACGCGATGCTGGACAACGAGATCCGCGAGCAGTACGTGCTGGGCACCGTGGTGCCAGCGATCTTCCTCGTCGTGGCGGGGTTTCTGCTGCACGTCGTGACGGCCAGACTGGTGGCAACGCAGCGGGAGCAGGTCGCTGCTCTCAAGGCTCTGGGCTATACCAATCGCACTATCATCCTGCACTACCTCAAACTGGTGGCTCCCATGGTGGCGGGAGGCTACCTGCTTGGCCTGGTGCTGGGCCGCGTACTCGGGGCGGGCATCATGGTTCTCTACACAGAGCTTTTCCGATTTCCCACGTTCGTCCACCACGTGCCCGCGCGGTTGGCACTGCTTGCGCTGGCCATCGTCGGGATCACCGCGATCCTGGGCACGCTCACCGCCCTCGCGGCGACGGTACGTCTCTCTCCTGCCGAGGCCATGCGTCCGCCCGCGCCGGGTCGGTACCGGAGGGCTCTGCTGGAGCGCATCCCGAAGCTTCGGCCTGGCCCGGCCCTGCGCATGATCGCGCGCAACATTGAGCGGCGGCCCCTGCGAGCCGCAGTCACCACCGGGGGCATCGCCGCGGCGGTTGCGATCGTGATCATGGGCAACTTCTTCCGTGATGCGATCGATGCCATCATCCACACCCAGTTTGACCTGGCTTTGCGTGGCGATATCGTGGTGTGGAGCCTTGATACCGTAGATGCATCGGCCGCACGGGCACTGGCACGGCTCCCAGGAGTGCTTCAGGTAGAAACGGGACGGCGCGTCGCCGTCCGCTTTCGCCACGGTGCGCGCACGCAGGACGGGCTCATCGATGGCCGTGCCGCAGAACCCCTGCTGCAGCGCGTTTTCGATGTCGATGGCCGCCAGGCCCTTGCGGGAACACATGGTGTTCTCATGACGGACCGCCTGGCCAGCAAGCTGGGCCTTCGTGTGGGAGACACTGTGGAAATCGAGGTTCGGGAAGGACGGCGCGCAGTGGTGCATGCGGTGGTGGAGAGCACTGTGCGCGACATGATGGGCTTGAACGCCTTCATGCGGCGCGACGCCCTCAACCGGCTTCTGGCGGAGGGCGATGTGGCGAACAACTTTGCCTTGCGCGTCGAGCGCGGCATGCTGCCGCGCGCCCTGGAGGCCACGCAGGCTTTGCCTCGGGTAGCGGGGGCCTTCAGCAAATCAACCATGTTGCGCAACATGAGCGAGGTGAGCGCGCGCAACATCCTCATCATGAGCTCCATTCTCACAGCGTTCGCCGTGGTGATCGCCGTCGGTGTGGTCTACAACAACGCGCGCATCTCGCTGGCCGAACGCACCTGGGAGCTGGCCAGCCTTCGGGTTCTGGGCTTCACGCGCGCCGAGGTTTCCATGCTGCTGCTGGGTGAACTGGGCATTGGCATCGCCATCGCGCTGCCGCTTGGAATGCTGCTGGGCTGGGGCCTCACGCACGCCATTGTGCAGGCCATGCGTTCTGACCAGTTCCTGTTTCCCGTCGTGATCCAGCCGCGCACCTACGCATGGGCAGCCGTGGCAGTGGTGGCCGCAGGCATAGCCAGCGCGCTCGTGGTTCGAAGAAGGATCGACAACCTTGACATGGTCGCAGCGCTCAAGACGAGGGAGTGAAAAAGCATGAACGTGAACAGGCGCAACATCTCCATCATCGCGGCGTCTGCCGCTTGCGTGGCCGCATTGGCCTGGGCATTCGCCCCGCGGCCGCTGGAGGTGGAAACGGCAACGGTCACGCGCGGCCGCTTCGAGCAAAGCGTCGAGGAGGACGGTCGAACACGCCTGCGTGAGCGATTCACCATCTCCGCGCCTGTGGCGGCACGTCTCGCGCGCATTCGGCTGCGTGAAGGTGATAGCGTGAACGCCGGTGACCCGATTGCGGTGCTGACGCCAGTGATGTCCTCCATGGTGGACGACCGCAGCCTGCGCGAAGCCACGGCCCGACTGAAGGCAGCTGAAGCGACGGCGGCAGGTGCCGCAGCCAGGGTGGATCGCGCTCGCATTGCTCGGGAAGAAGCCCGCCTGGAACTGCAACGCACGGAAAAGCTCGCCCGTGAGGGGTTTGTCGCGGTCTCGCGCCTCGACAGCGCGCGGCTTGCCGCAGACGGAACACGCCGGGATCTCGAGGCCGCCCAGGCAGCGCATGCAACCGCAATGCACGAGCGCGCGCAGGCGGCTGCCGTTCTCCAGCCGGTGGAGCGCGGCGCGAGCGGTGCGCCGTTGCAGCTTCGCGCGCCCGTCACGGGTGTCGTATTGCGCGTGCCGATTCAAAGCGAGGCCACGGTGGCCCCCAACACGGCACTCCTGGAGATCGGCGACCCCAGCCGCCTCGAAGTGGTGGCTGAGCTGCTCACCACCGATGCGGTGCTTGCCCAACCGGGGACTCTCGCCCGGATTGAGCGTTGGGGTGGGCCACCCGTGGAGGGCCGCGTCCGGCGCGTCGAACCGGCGGCTTTTACCAAGGTCTCCGCACTCGGCGTCGAGGAGCAGCGCGTAAATGTCATCATCGATTTGGCGGAGACGCCCGAGGCCTGGCGCAACATGGGAGATGGCTTTCGTGTCACCGTGCGCGTGATCACCGCGACGGCAACTGACGCAGTGCAGATTCCGGTTGGTGCGCTGGTCCCCACGGAAACCGGAGCCATGGCCTCCTACGTCGTCGAAGGCGGCCGTGCGGCCCTGCGTCCACTGGAGCTTGCAGGCAGAAACTCCACGATGGGATGGGTTTCCCGCGGTCTTCAACCCGGCCAGCGCGTGATCGTGTATCCGCCGCCGTCAATAACCAGCGGCCGACGCATACGGCTCCGAGCACCGGCGTAGCGGCGGCCACGCCCAAGGGCGATGGGGACGGGCGATGGATGCCCGTAGTGACTCCGTAGCGAACCACACGCTGACGTGTGCGGCCCGGTCAACACCAACCCGACGCGGGATATTGCTTCATGCCACTGGCTGAGCGGCTACTGAAGCTGCCTCTCGACCCGCGAACCGGCCCCGCTGCATCTCTCGGCGGAATTGCACACAGAGAATACTCAGGCGTGTGCCGCGCCACCAGTCTTGCCCCAGTCCGAGGCTCCGGATGAGGTGGATACGCGCGTCAGCGTCTCTCCGAACCTGAGCAGATGCGCCGTGCCAGTCCCTTCCTCGAACTCGCGAGAGAGGAACTCGACGGTAAGAACTGCGGGGTGCCCGATCAATTGCTGCGCCTCGGCCACTGCTTGCGACGAGCCCACCGCGTTCATCAGCGTCACCTGCGCAAAGCGGCGGACGGGTGCCCCCTCCCATCGGGAACCAAACTCTTCTGGCGTCCTTACTGCGCCTTGTCGTGATGCTTTGCACAGCCTGCGACGCAGCGCCTCGACAGGACCGCTTCGCTGAGTTTCATTAGCCTTTCATTACCCGCTCTAAACGGAACTGGAGGGTATGGCCAAGGAAACGCGGGCAAAAAAAAGCCCCTGCGAGAGGGGCGTGGAGGTTGTCAGGTGGCTAGCCACCCTGGTCATGCATTGAGTGCAGTGATTGTCATGGGGAACAATCTGCAACCTCCGGTGAGTTTGGGGGGCTACCGGGCAGAACCTGGGTTCCGCCCGGAGCGGCCGGGAATTACATCCCCATGCCGCCCATGCCACCCATGCCGCCCATGTCGGGCATGCCAGCAGCAGGTGCGTCGTCCTTCGGAGCCTCGGCCACCATGGCTTCGGTCGTCAGCAGCAGCGAAGCCACGGAAGCGGCGTTCTGCAGGGCTGTACGGGTCACCTTCGTGGGGTCCAGGATACCCATTTCGATCATGTCGCCATAGGTGTCATTGGCAGCGTTGAAGCCGTAGT
>Ga0307408_100000342_pt1 | contig 43908 bp, 16 predicted proteins | sample 322Cmetagenome_FD_202116 | JGI IMG/M metagenome (GOLD analysis project Ga0307408, IMG submission 202116) | Maize rhizosphere microbial communities from greenhouse at UC Davis, California, United States - 322HYB-C-3 | ecosystem: Host-associated > Plants > Roots > Rhizosphere > Soil | place... | reverse complement strand
CGCTGGCTGTCGAAGGCAAAGCCGATCGCCGCCTGGGTCGCGACGTATCGGGCCGCGTAGGCGCTGCCGGGGAGCAATTCGATCAACCACGGGCCGGCCTCGATGCGACGGGTCGATTCAGTCGGGCTTGGTGGCTGGGGGCGGTTTCGATGGCTCATGGTGTCCATAGTAGTGAAGGGGCGGCATAAAAGTCAGGTCGGTTTTTTGAAAGCCTGGGTTCGATGACCCTGCCTAGACTGGGCAAAACCACAGGAGACCGACCATGCACACATTGACGTACGACGATATCGAACAAGCGGCTCGCCAGGTCTATCAGGTCATGCCCGCCACCGCGCAGTATGCCTGGCCCTTGCTGGCGGAGCGGTTGGGTTGCACGGTGTGGATCAAGCATGAAAACCATACCCCGACGGGCGCGTTCAAGGTGCGCGGCGGCATCACCTTCATGCAGTGGCTCAAGCGCGAGCATCCGCACGTGAACGGGATCGTCACCGCGACCCGGGGCAACCACGGCCAGAGCCTGGCGCTGGCGGCCAGCGCGGCGGGGCTGCGGGCGTTGATCGTGGTGCCGGAGGGCAACTCGATCGAGAAGAACAAAGCCATGCGCGGCTTCGGCGGCGAGGTGGTCGAATATGGCCGCGATTTTGACGAGGCCCGGGAAGAGGCGGCGCGCCTGGCGCAAACCCATGGGCTCTATCTCGTACCACCGTTTCACCCCGAGCTGGTCAAGGGCGTCGCCACCTATGCGCTGGAGTTGTTCAAGGCTGCGCCTGACCTGCACACCGTCTACGTGCCGATTGGCTGTGGCTCGGGAATCTGCGCGGTCATCGCCGCCCGCGATGCCCTCGGCTTGCAGACCCAAATCGTGGGCGTGGTCTCCACCGAGGCGATGGCGGCGAAACTATCGTTTGAAGCGGCTGAAATCCACGAAACCCCCTCGGCCAATACCTTCGCCGACGGTCTCGCTGTGCGCAAGCCGATTCCAGAAGCCTTCGCCATCTACAGCGCCGGGGCGGCGCGGATCGTAGCGGTCAACGATGAGGAGATTGCCGAGGCCATGCGCGTCTATTACACCGACACCCACAATCTGGCCGAAGGTGCCGGGGCCGCGGCGTTGGCGGCGCTTATCCAGGAGCGCGCGGAGATGGAGGGGAAAAAGGTCGGGGTGATTCTGTCCGGTGGCAATGTCGACAGGTCGGTGTATGCGCGGGTGATCGGGTAGCTGCGGTATGGCGGTTTATCGAAGCAACTGTCGGTCAGCTTGTGACTTAATCTTAATTTGGTCATAAGTTGTCAACCCTCCTTGGGATGCGTAAGCTGCCCCCATGAACCAGCCATCGATAGCACCGCCCAGCGCCCGCGGCCCAGCCGATCACGAAATTCGTGACCAGATCATCGCGGCTGCCCACGAACATTTCAGCCAGTACGGCTTCGGCAAGACCACGGTTTCCGACCTGGCCAAGGCCATCGGCTTTTCCAAGGCGTACATCTACAAGTTCTTCGACTCCAAGCAGGCAATTGGCGAAGCCATCTGCTCCAATTGTCTGTCGACGATCGTCGACGCCGTGGACAAGGCCATCAATGAAGAGGGGATTTCGGCGACCGAGCGTTTTCGTCGGCTGGTCAAGACCTTGGTGGTTACCGGGGTGAGCCTGTTCTTCAACGACCGGAAGCTCTACGACATCGCGGCCTTCTCTGCTTCGGAACGCTGGCCCAGCTCCCGCGTCTACGACGCCAGGATCAAGGAATTCGTGTTGCAGATCATTCGCGAGGGCCGCGAACTCGGTGAGTTTGAACGTCGCACGCCACTGGACGAAACCGTGGATGCCATCCACTTGACCCTGCGGCCTTTCGTCAATCCGTTATTGCTGCAGCACAGCCTGGACTTCGTCGAAGAGGGCCCTGCGCTGACCGCCAATCTCATCTTGCGCAGCCTGATGCCCTGAGGCTTCGACTGACGGCGCGTCCATGCGGTCCTAAAGCAGATTGAACAGAAGCGTGACCATTTTGTGTGATGGTCACGCTTGTGGCTACGGATTCGTTCTCAAGTCTGTTTTGCAGTCAGGACGCTCCACGCTCACCGAGTCGCCAGCGAGCCTTCCCCTGGCGACTGCCAGCCACCGCCAAGCGCCCTGAATGCCGCGACCGCTGCCCGTGCCGATTCCGTTCGCGCTTGCGCTCGGGTATCGGAGGTGCGCAACAGCGTCTCGTCGGCATTGAGCACATCGATCAGGCTCGCGGTGCCTTTCTGATAGGCGACATAGGAGGATTGGCGGGCCTGGCTCAAAGACGTTTCGCCTTGGGTGAGGGTGGTTGCCTGGGCTTCGCGATTGACCAAGGCGCTGAAGGCGTTTTCGACGTCTTCGGTGGCGCGCAGCACGGATTGGCGATAGGCCGCCAGCACTTCGGCTTCCTGTCCCTTGGCCTGGTCGATCCGGGCGTTGATGCGGCCAAAATCGAACAGCCTCCAACGCAGGCCCAGCACGCCCGCCGACTGGCTGGCGCCGCCACTGAACAGGTTACCGCTCGATATTGCCGTGGCGCTGCCGAGCAGGGCACTCAGGGAGAACTTCGGATAGTACTCGGCGACGGCTTCGCCGATGCGAGCATTGGACGCCGCCAGGCGGCGCTCGGCGACGATGAGGTCCGGCCGGCGGCGCAGCAGGTCCGCAGGGGTTCCCATGGCAGTTATTTGCGGCGCAAGGGGAATCTCGCGGCGCTCGGCCAGTTGTGGTCGATGAGTGCCGGGCGGCGTGCCGAGCATGACATCCAGGGCGTTCGTCGCTGCATCCAACCCGGTCTGCAGGACCGGTACCGTTGCCTGGACTTGTGCCAATTGCCCCTCGGCCTGGCGAACCTGATAGCTGGCGGCAAGGCCCTTGCTGTAGAGCAACTGGACTTTTTCCAGCAGGTCTTGCTGCGTGCTGACCTGTCGGTTGGCAATGTCCAGCCGGGCCTGCAATCCACGAACCGTGATGTAGGTATCGGCGATTTGCGCGGCGACGGCCAGTCGTGTGGCGACAGCGCCTGCCTCGGATGCCTGGTAATCGGCCAGCGCCGCTTCGCGTCCGCGCCGCAGGCCACCAAAGGCGTCTATCTCCCAACTGGCGCCGAGGTTGAGCTCGTAGGAATTTCCGTATCGATCATAGCCAGGCGTGGAATCCAGCACCTGGCCGAGCGGCGTCTCGACCGATTGGTAGGCGCGCGCGGCCTGGCCGTTGATGTTGCCCGAGGGCAATAAAGCGGCGTTCGCCGCACCCAGTCCCGCCCGAGCCTGCATCACCCGCGCAGATGCCTGCGCCAGGTCCAGGTTCTGTTCCAATGCCTGGACGACGAAGCCGGCAAGCATGGGGTCGCCAAAGCTTTCCCACCAGACAATCAAATCGACCTGGCTGGTCGAGGACCGCTGTTCGACCGAAGGTTGGCCCAGGTACCGACTCGAAAGCGGGGCGACCGGACGATGGTAATCCGGGCCGACTGCGCACCCTGCCATCAAGCAGGTGCCCAGTAGAAGAGCAAGTGGGCGGAGGGGAGGCATGGCGTTTCCTTGGGGGACGTGGATTGTGACCATATTACGGTATGGTCACATCCTGTCAATCGTGCTCGTTAGGGCGGTCGACGGGATTCATGAGGATGGCGGTCCGGTAACAAGGGATCCTTGGGGGGAGGCAAATTGACTGGTTTGTGACGATTGACAGAAATGGTCACGAGAATGAGAATGCGCTCTCCATCCTGTCCGTTCAAGAAAGGGATCCTATGCTTCGGCGTCGACCTGTCACCCTTGCCGCTTGCCTGTTGCCTCTCGTCCTGACGGCGTGTGGCGAGTCATCCACCGCGAAAGATCCACGCATGGCGGCGCCCTTGGTGAGGGTGGCCGAAGTATTGGGTTCCCCCGAAATCTCACGTTCCTTCACCGGCGTAGTCACGGCCAGGGTCCAGAGCGACCTGGGTTTCCGCGTGTCGGGCAAGGTGCTGGAGCGCCTGGTCGATACCGGCCAGACCGTCAAGCGCGGGCAACCGCTGATGCGCCTGGACCCTATCGATCTCGGCCTGCAGGCGCGGGCCCAGGAAGAGGCTGTCGCCGCCGCCCGGGCCAGGGCCAAGCAGACCGCCGACGATGAGGCTCGTTATCGGGAACTGGTCGCCGCCGGCGCCATCTCTGCCTCGGGCTACGACCAGATCAAGGCCGCCGCCGATACTGCAAAGGCACAGCTCAGCGCGGCCCAGGCCCAGGCCGATGTGGCCCGCAACGCTTCCGGCTACGCCGTGCTGCTCGCCGACGCCGATGGCGTGGTGATGGAGACATTGGCCGAGCCCGGGCAAGTCGTTGCCCCAGGACAAATCGTGGTTCGACTGGCGCGGGCCGGTCAACGCGAAGCCGTTGTGCAATTGCCCGAAACGCTGCGGCCCGCCCCGGGGGCCACTGCGCAGGCAACGCTGTATGGCAACGCTTCGCAAGTGGTCAGCGCGAAGTTGCGGTTGCTGTCGGATTCCGCCGACCGCGTGACGCGTACCTTTGAGGCGCGGTATGTATTGGAGGGCGCGCTGGGCAATGCGCCGCTGGGTTCGACCGTCACGCTTCGGATCGCCACGGGCGCTCGGCAAGGGCAGGTGCTGCAAGTACCGATTGCCGCCGTGCATGATGCAGGCAAGGGCACCGGCGTCTGGGTTATCACGGGTGAGCCGGCGAAAGTCGCCTGGCGCCCCGTCCAGGTCCTCGGCTTGAGCGACGATGCCGCGCAGGTCTCCGGCGACTTGAGAATGGGTGAGCGGATCGTCGCGCTGGGCACGCATCTGTTGCACGAAGCCGAGGCGGTGAATGTGGCTCCTCCGGGCGACGTCAAGGTTGCGGGGAATCACCCATGAGCTTCAACCTGTCCGCGCTCGCCGTTCGCGAGCGCTCCATCACCGTTTTCCTGTTGTTCCTGATCGCCGTCGCGGGTGTCCTCGCGTTCTTCCAGTTGGGCCGCGCCGAGGATCCACCGTTCACGGTCAAGCAACTGACGGTCATCACGGCCTGGCCGGGCGCGACGGCCCAGGAGATGCAGGACCAAGTCGCCGAACCGCTGGAAAAACGCCTGCAAGAATTGAAGTGGTACGACCGCACGGAAACCTACACCCGCCCCGGACTTGCCTTCACCATGGTGTCGCTGGTCGACCGCACGCCACCGTCGCAGGTGCAGGAAGAGTTCTACCAGGCGCGCAAGAAACTGGCCGACGAGGCGATCAAGCTGCCGGCGGGTGTCATCGGGCCGATGGTCAACGACGAGTTTGCCGACGTGACCTTCGCGTTGTTCGCGTTGAAAGCCAAGGGCGAGCCGCAGCGCCTGCTGGTGCGCGATGCCGAGGCGTTGCGCCAACGGTTGCTGCACGTACCGGGCGTGAAGAAGGTCAACATCATTGGCGAACAGGCCGAACGGATCTTCGTGTCGTTTTCCCATGATCGCCTGGCGACCCTCGGTGTTTCGCCCCAGGATATTTTCGCCGCCCTCAACAGCCAGAACATGCTCACGCCCGCCGGCTCCATCGAAACCGCCGGGCCGCAGGTTTTCCTGCGCCTGGACGGTGCCTTCGACAGGCTGCAGAAGATTCGCGACACGCCGGTCACGGTCCAGGGGCGCTCGCTGAAACTGTCGGACGTGGCCACCGTCGAGCGCGGTTATGAAGACCCGGCCTCATTCCTGGTGCGCAGCGGCGGCGAAGAGGCGCTGCTGCTGGGCGTCATCATGCGCGAGGGCTGGAATGGCCTGGACCTGGGCAAGGCGCTGGACGCCGAGACGGGCAAGATCAACGAGGGCATGCCGCTGGGCATGACCCTGAGCAAAGTCACCGACCAGTCGGTGAACATCGACTCGGCGGTCGGCGAGTTCATGGTCAAGTTCTTCGTCGCGCTGCTGGTGGTGATGATCGTCTGCTTCCTCAGCATGGGCTGGCGCGTCGGTGTGGTGGTCGCAGCGGCTGTGCCGTTGACGTTGGCCGTGGTGTTCGTGGTCATGGCCGCCACCGGCAAGAATTTCGACCGCATCACCCTCGGTTCATTGATCCTCGCGCTCGGGTTGCTGGTGGACGACGCGATCATCGCCATCGAAATGATGGTGGTGAAGATGGAGGAGGGCTACGACCGGATCAAGGCTTCGGCATACGCCTGGAGCCACACGGCCGCGCCGATGCTGTCCGGCACGCTGGTGACCGCCATCGGCTTCATGCCCAACGGTTTCGCCCAATCGACCGCCGGCGAGTACACCAGCAACATGTTCTGGATCGTCGGCATCGCCCTGATCGCTTCCTGGGTGGTCGCGGTGGCCTTCACGCCATATCTGGGCGTGAAATTGTTGCCCGATATCAAGCAGGTCGAAGGCGGCCACGCAGCCATCTACAACACCCGCCATTACAACCGCTTCCGCCAGGTGCTGACGCGGGTCATCGCGCGCAAATGGTGGGTGGCCGGTACGGTGATCGCGACATTCGTGGTGGCGATCCTCGGCATGAGCCTGGTCAAGAAACAGTTCTTCCCGACTTCGGACCGGCCGGAGGTGCTGGTGGAAGTGCAGATGCCGTACGGCACCTCCATCGAGCAGACGAGCGCCACCACTGCCAAGGTCGAGGCCTGGCTGCATCAGCAGGAAGAGGCTCGGATCGTCACTGCTTATATCGGCCAAGGCGCGCCGCGTTTCTACCTGGCGATGGCGCCGGAACTCCCCGATCCGTCGTTTGCGAAGATTGTCGTGCTGACGGACAGTCAGGAGGCGCGCGAAGCCCTCAAGTTCCGCCTCCGCCAAGCGGTCGCCGATGGGCTCGCGCCCGAGGCGCGGGTGCGGGTGACGCAACTGGTGTTTGGCCCGTACTCACCGTTCCCGGTGGCGTATCGGGTGATGGGGCCCGACCCTTCGAAGCTGCGCGAGATCGCCAGCCAGGTACAGGGCATCATGCAGGCGAGCCCGCTGATGAGGACCGTCAACACCGACTGGGGACCCTTGGTACCGACCCTGCATTTCAACCTGGACCAGGACCGTTTGCAGGCCGTGGGGCTGACCTCCAACGCGGTCGCCCAGCAGTTGCAATTCCTGCTCACCGGCGTGCCGATCACGGCGGTTCGCGAGGACATCCGTTCGGTGCAGGTGGTCGGCCGTGCCGCGGGGGACATCCGCCTCGATCCGGCCAAGATCGAAGGCTTCACCCTGGTGGGCGCGACGGGCCAGCGTGTTCCGCTGTCCCAGGTCGGCGAAGTCGATGTGCGCATGGAGGACCCGATCCTACGCCGTCGTGATCGCACCCCGACCATGACCGTGCGCGGCGACATCGCCGAAGGCCTGCAGCCACCGGACGTCTCCAGCGCGATCATCAAGCAATTGCAGCCGGTCATCGACAGCCTGCCCGCCGGTTACCGGATCGAGCAGGCGGGTGCCATCGAGGAGTCGGGCAAGGCCGGCAAGGCCATCGTGCCGCTGGTGCCGATCATGGTCGCGATGACGTTGCTGATCATCATCCTGCAGGTCCGTTCGATCTCGGCCATGATCATGGTGTTCATGACCGCGCCGCTGGGGCTGATCGGCGTGGTGCCGACGTTGCTGATCTTCAACCAGCCCTTCGGTATCAACGCGCTGGTCGGCCTGATCGCTTTGTCGGGGATCCTGATGCGCAATACGCTGATCCTGATCGGGCAAATCCATCACAACGCCAGCGAAGGTCTCGATCCGTTCCACGCGGTGATCGAAGCCACGGTGCAGCGGGCGCGGCCGGTGCTGCTCACGGCGCTGGCGGCGATCCTGGCGTTCATTCCCCTGACGCACTCGGTGTTCTGGGGCACGCTGGCCTACACCCTGATCGGCGGCACGTTCGTCGGCACTATCATGACGCTGGTGTTCCTGCCAGCGATGTATTCCATCTGGTTCAAGATCCGTCCTGAGACGAAGAGGGCTTCATGAAAAATCGCGAAGGTCAAAAACGCATCGTCGTCACCGGCGTTGGCATGGTCGGACCGCTGGGCTGCGTTGTCGAAGAGGTCTGGAAGCGGTTGCTGGCCGGGCATTCCGGCATTCGCAACCTGTCCGCGGATGTCATCGAAGGCACGGGCGTCGCCGTGGGCGGGCAGGTGCCAACGCTGGAAGAGGATGGTGTCGCCGGTTACGACCCGGAGCGCCTTATCGCGCCCAAGGATCGCAAGAAGATGGACCGTTTCATCGAGTTCGCCCTGGTGGCGGCTCACGAAGCCCTGGAGCAGGCGGGCTGGCATCCGGTCGAAGCCGTCGATCAGGAGCGGACCGCCACGATCATCTCCTCGGGTGTCGGTGGTTTCGCCACGATTGCCGATGCGGTGCGCACCACCGATGCGCGCGGTCCGCGGCGGTTGTCGCCGTTCACCGCGCCGGCTTTCCTGGCCAACATGGCGGCGGGGCAGGTCTCCATCCGGCATGCTTTCAAGGGGCCGCTCGGTGCGCCGGTCACGGCGTGCGCTGCTGGCGTACAAGCCATTGGCGACGCCGCCCGGCTGATCAGGAGTGGCGAGGCGGACATTGCCATCTGCGGTGGCACCGAGGCGGCGATCGATCGTGTGACCCTGGGCTGTTTCGCCGCGGCCCGGGCGCTGTCCACGGGATTTGCCGAGCGTCCGCAAGAGGCCTCGCGGCCGTTCGATCGAGATCGCGACGGCTTCGTCATGGCCGAAGGTGCCGGGTTGCTGGTGATCGAGTCACTGGAACACGCCCTGGCCCGTGGCGCCAAGCCGTTGGCAGAACTGGTGGGTTATGGCACCAGCGCCGATGCCTATCACCTCACCGCAGGTCCGGAAGATGGCAACGGCGCCCGCCGCGCCATGGAGCAGGCGTTGCGCCAGGCGAATATCAGTCCCGCCGAGGTGCAACACATCAATGCCCATGCGACATCCACCCAGGTCGGCGATGCCGGTGAGTTGGCGGCGATTCGTGCGGTGTTCGGGGCAGGCGCGGGCGTGGCAATTACGTCGACGAAATCCGCCACCGGCCATTTGTTAGGCGCGGCGGGCGGCATCGAAGCGATTTTCACGGTCTTGGCGCTACGCGATCAGGTCGTGCCGCCGACGCTGAACCTTCACCATCCCGATGAGACGGCCAACGGGCTCGACCTGGTCGGCCTGAAGGCGCGGAAAATGCCGATCACCCATGCGTTGTCGAATGGGTTCGGCTTCGGTGGTGTCAATGCCAGCGTGTTGTTCCGTCGTTGGGAAGACTGACGCCGCGTCAGCGGCGCAGGAAGAACAGGACCAGCGCGACCAGGCAGGTCAACGCCTGGATCGCGCCCAGCGTGGTGATGGGCGAAAAGCTCAACACGGAGGCGAGCCAGGTGGTCAACGCGGCTGCGCCCATGGAGAGAAAACCCAGCAGCGCCGAGGCCATTCCGGCCTCTTTGCCGAAAGGCCCCATGGTGATCGCCGTACCCAACGGATTCGCCAGCCCCATCCCCCACAGGAACGTCACCATCGAAACGGCATACCAGCCCAGACCCGGATGGGCCGGCCCGATGATGAGCAGCCCACCGCCGACCATGGCGCAGGTAATCCCCAGCAAGGCAATGTTTTGCGGGCCGTAACGGTGGGCCAGGCGCGGTGCGGCCATGCCGGCGGCGAATACGACGAACACCGTCGAAGCGAAATACAGGCCGGCCTGTACCGAGGTCAGGCCGATGCCTTTCATGAGAATGGCTGGGGCGGCGGCGAAAGAGGCGAACAGGCCGCTGAGCAACAGGCTCATCGACAGGGCTGGGAGGATGAAGCGCTTGTCCGCCATCAGCCTTGCGTAAGCGCGCACGACGCTGGCGGTGGAGTGCGGTGCGCGGCGGTCGGCGGGATGGGTTTCGCCAAGATCGCGTACATAGAAGAACGCCAGCACCACGGCGGCCAATCCCACCAGGATGAAGATGGCGCGCCATCCGAGCGTGACGGACAGGACGCTGCCGGCCAGCGGCGAAAAACCGGGTGCGGCGGCGGTGGCGACCATCGTCAACGACAGGGCGCGGGCCAAGGTCTCGCCTTCGAACAGGTCCCGAGCGATGGCGCGCGACAGCACCGAGGCCGCGCACACGCCCAATGCCTGGACGATGCGTCCGGCGATCATGACATCGAGCGTGGTGGCGAATCCTGCGATGACGGTGCCGACGATAAATACCAAGAGTCCGCCCAGCACCAGTTTCCGCCGCCCATAACGATCAGCCAGCGGCCCGACCACCAACTGGCCCAGGGCAAACGTGACGAAGTAGCTGGAGAGTGTCAGGCCCAGTTCGCGGGCAGTCACGCCGAGGTCATCGCCGATGACCGGGAACGCCGGGAGGATGATATTGGTGGAGAGCATGCCGATGGCCGCGAGGCCGGCGAGCAACGCGACGATTCGGCCGGTCAGGGCTGGACTCGATGCGTGTGGCTGCGCGTCTGCAATCGCTGATGCAGTTCCAGTTTCCATGGATCAATCCCCTTGGCCGGTTTTTGTCTGGCTTATGATGGTCGTAATATGACGATCGTAATCCGGTGCGTCAAGGTCAAAAGAGGATTCAGGAGGATGGTGCGATGAAGGGAATTCGAACGGGCGCAGAGAGGTGTTTGTACGGTGTGAAATGACCCGGTCGACGCTTGTCAGCGCCGACCGGGTCAGGGGTTTTACCAGCGGAAGTTGACGGAGGTCACCAATTCACGCTCGTCGCCGTAGCGGCAGGTGGATGCTTCACAGTAGACGTATTTTTTATTCGTCACGTTGTTGGCGTTGAGGGCGATGTCCCAGTTCTTGTCGATCTGGTAGCTCGCCATGGCATCGAACAGCGTGTAGGCGGGTAGTTGGGAATCGATAAGCGAGGCCTGGGTAGTTCCTTTGTAGCGAGCTCCACCACCCACCTTCAGTTGTGGCACGCCGAAGAGGGCAAAGTTGTAGTCAGCCCAAAGAGCCGCCTGATGGTAAGGCGTATCCTCGCTGCGTTGGCCTACCTCGCTTTGAACCTGGCTTTTGGTGATACGTGCATCGGTATAAGCGTACGACGCGATAACCGTCAGTTGAGGTGTGACGTCTGCCTTGGCTTCCAATTCCAAACCACGAGAACGCTGTTCGCCAATCTGCTGGGGATTGCCGCCAGCCTGGTCGCGTTTCACGACATTTTCCTGTGTTAGCTCATAGACCGCTGCGCTGAGCAATATATTGCTGCCAGGGGGTTGGTAGCGGATGCCGACTTCGTACTGCTTGCCTTCGGTAGGATCGAAGGTCTGGTCCGTTGCTTCAGCCACTGCGACCGGGAAGAACGATTCGCTATAGCTGATGTAAGGGGCCAGGCCGTTATCTGCTTGATACACCAGGCCGGTGCGCCAGGTGGTGGCTTCGTCGTCCCGGCTCTCCTTCAGCCCCGTCCTGAACGCTTCCTGATCCTGATCCGCCCAGTCGTGGCGGCCACCTAGCAGCAACAGCCAGTGATCGTCGAACTTGATCTGGTCTTGCAGGTAGATGCCTTTCTGGAAGGTGTCGATCTGCGAACCGCGATCATTTATCCGGGACTTGTTCACAACGACCGGCTGCCCGTAGTTGTAGTCACCAATATTGATAGAGGTCGAGTTCGCACGGAAATTATGTGAATCGTAAGACGCATCATAGGTGTCGGCACCCACCAGGAAAGTGTTTTCAATGCCGCCAATGTTCCAACGCGTCTCGATGTTGGTGTCGCTGGCCAACGCCCGGGAGCGCTCCCGCCGGTCACTGTATTGACGAGCCAGGACGCCCGTTGCTGCTGCTGTATTGACTGCGTTCCCTGTCCGGACCTGCATGTACTTCCACTTCACATCCGCTTCGTAGTAACGCAGCTTGTTGCTGATTCGGGTGTGTTCGTCAAACCGGTGCTCGAACTCATAACCGATGGCGGACATCTCGCCATTCATGTCGTCGTAGTCGGGTTCGCCGATGAAATCGTGGCGGCCAATGGTGAATGGCCCTTTGCCCACGCCCTTGACCAATTGGTAGGGCAGTGGGGCGGAGAAGCGCGTGTCGCTCTTCTGGTAGAACGAGAGCAGGGTCAGCGAGGTGTCTTCATCGGGGCGCCAGGTCAGGGCCGGGGCGATGTAGAGCTTGTCGTCGTTGATGTAGTCCTGCTGGGTGTCGCTGTCACGCTTGAGCATGGTCAGGCGGTAGCTGAGGACATCGCTGTCACCGAGCGGGCCGCTGAAATCGGCGGTCAGTTGCTTGCGATCGTGGTTGCCGTATTGCAGCCCCAATTCATGGAGCGGGGTTTCGGTCGGTCGTTTGCTGACACCGTTGACGAAGCCGCCAGGCGACAGTTGGCCGTAGAGCACCGAAGCCGCGCCACGGACGACTTCCACGCGTTCCAGGCCATAGGGTTCCTGGACGCCATCGTAGGAGTTGTACTGCAAACGCATGCCGTCGCGCAGCGAGCCACCCGTGGCGGATTCGACGTCGAAGCCGCGCATGCGGAACCGGTCGGAGGTACGGTTGAAGCTGCTTGGCTGGCTGGTGAAGCCCGGGGTGTAGCTGAGGGCGTCCGCCAGGGTGTCGGACTTGCGATCGCGCATTTCATCGGCGGTGACCACGGACACCGACTGCGGCGTTTCGGTAATGGCCGCGTTGGACTTGGTGGCGCTGCCGTTGCGCAGGGCGACCTTGCCGGCCAGCGGAGCCGTGGGGTTTTCCACCGCGGCGGCATTGATGTTGATTTCGCCCAGTTGAAGAGGGGCGTTGGCGGCGGCCTCTTCCTGTGCGGCGATCGCCTGGGCTGAAAAGATGCTCCCCAAGGCCAGGGCCAGAGTGCTCAGGTGAAAAGCTGGGTGACGCGAGACGTAATGTTTATCGGTGCCAACTGTTGTTTTTCTTTCGAGCATCGAGGAAGTCCTTGGGGTTGTTTTTCATCTTCGCGAGCCTGCTGTCCCGGTCCAGCGGCGTCAGGCAGGCAAGCGAGGTTAGTGTCTACTGGCCATAATCTGACTGTGAATGATAAGGGTTTGCATTAATATTGTCAGTCTTGTAGGGAAATTATTTTAGTTTCGACATATTCTGTGCCCCACTTTTTGGCCCTCGATGGGTTTCGCGGTGCTGTCACCGGGAAACGATTGCGCGGGTTCGGTACGATGGACGATTCGATCAGGCCCTCTAGGGCGGTGGAGGGACGGTCATGCTGAAAGCCAGCAACGTGCGGCTGAGCTATGGCGAGCAACAGATTCTCAACGGTGTCAGCCTGGATATTCCCGAAGGCTGTTTCACGGCGTTGATCGGGGCCAACGGCTGCGGCAAGACCACGCTGCTTAATGTGTTGGCGCACATGCTGCGGCCCAGCGCGGGCGAGGTGCAGCTGTCCGGCAAGGCCCTGGGCCAGTATTCGCGCCGGGCGCTGGCGCAACGCATGGCGTTGTTACCCCAGCGCACCACCTCGCCGGCCGGCATGAGCGTCCGGGAATTGGTGATGCAGGGGCGTTTTCCCTGGCAGAGCTGGTGGCGACAGTGGTCCGAGCAGGATCAGCAGGCCATTGACCGCGCCATCGACCTGGCGGGTATCGCGCCGTTGCTCGATCGCTCATTGGCCACCCTGTCGGGCGGCCAATTGCAGCGCTGCTGGATTGCCATGACCTTGGCCCAGGACACCCCGGTGATCCTGCTGGACGAACCCACGACGTTTCTCGATATCGCCCATCAGATCACCTTGCTCGAACTGCTGGTGGACCTGCGCGAGCAAGGCAAGACCGTCGTTGCCGTGCTTCACGATCTCAACCAGGCCGCGCGTTATGCCGATCACCTGGTGATGATGCGCGAAGGCCGTTTGCTGGCCCAGGGCGCGCCCGCCGACGTTTTCACCCGCGAGAATCTCAAGGCAGTCTTCGACCTGGACGCGCACATCATCACCGACCCTTATTCGGGCGATCCGCTGTGTGTGCCGCAAACCACCCGTAGCCAGCCCTCGGCTGTGCGGGAGGCGATGTGAGTCACGGTTTGCGATTGCCGGTGTGGCTGGGCCTGCTGGTCGCCATCGGCTTGGCCGCGCTGCTGCACCTCGCGGTTGGCGCCAAGAGCATCCCTTGGAGCGAAGCCTGGCAGGCGCTGGTGGCTTATGCGCCGGACAACGCCGACCAGAGCGTCATTCGCGGCAGCCGCTTGCCGCGCCTGTTGGTGGCCATGCTGGTGGGTGCCAGCCTTGGCCTGGCCGGGGTGATCATGCAGGCCGTGGGCGACAACCCATTGGCCGATCCGGGCATCCTCGGCATCAACAGCGGCGCGGCATTGTTCGTGGTGTTCGGCTTGTTGGTGTTGCCGGGGCACGACCTGTCGATGATCCCGCTGTTCGCGTTCAGTGGCGCGCTGGTGGCAGCCGTCGGCGTCCTGCTGCTGGCGGGCCGCGGGCATAACCCGATCCGGCTGACCTTGTCCGGGGCGATGATTGCGGCATTGTTCAGCGCCATCACTTCGATCCTGCTGTTGCTCGACCAGCAGGGGCTCGACAGCCTGCGCCGTTGGCTCACCGGGTCGATTGGCGTGACCGGCGGCTCGATGCAGGCGTGGGTCTGGCCGTATGTGGTGTTGGGCATGCTTCTGTGCCTGGTCAATGTCCGGGCACTGAATGCCCATCGACTGGGTCCACAGGCTGCCGCTGGCATGGGCGTCAACCTGTTGAAAATGCGCCTGTTCGGCCTGGCCTCCGTGGTCCTGCTGTCGGGGTGCGCGGTCGCTCTGGCGGGGCCGATCGGCTTTGTCGGGCTGGTGGTGCCTCACGCTGCGCGCCTGTTGTTCGGCGACGATTATCGGCGGCTGTTGCTGGCCGCGCCCTTGCTCGGCGCGCTGCTGCTGATCCTGGCGGACATCGCCGCACGAACGGTGGTGCGTCCCTTCGAGCTCAACACCGGGATTGTCACGGCGCTGATTGGCGGGCCGATTTTCGTTGCGCTGGTGTTGAGGAAAGTCAAATGACGCGCCTGGGACTGACCTTGCCCAGGACGCTGCCCTTGTTGCCTTGGGTGGCCCGGCCGATCGATGTGATCTGGGTGCTGGTGTTGATGTTTGCATTGGTGGCCGTGTCGTTGTACGCCTTGACCGTCGGTAGCTATTCGTTGGGTGTCGCCCAGGCCTGGCAAGCCTTGTGGTCCCCTGGGCGGGTCGACTCGGCGATGCGCAACCTGCTTTGGGAGTTGCGTTTGCCGCGTGTCGCGCTGGCGATCCTCGCCGGCATGGCGATGTCGCTGGCCGGCCTGTTGATGCAGTCGTTGACGCGCAATCCGCTGGCGGCGCCGGGCCTCGTGGGCGTGGAATCGGGCGCCAGTGTCACGATGCTGCTGATCATCGTGCTCTGGCCCACGCTGCTGCCGCTGGAACTCTATCCGTTGGCGGCACTGGCGGGCGGGTTGGCCGTGGCATTGTTTGTCGCATTGCTGTCGTGGCGCCAGGGCATTTCACCGCTGCGGTTGATTCTTGTCGGCGTCGGGCTGACTGCCATGCTCAGTGCGGTGGCCGACCTGTTGATCACCTACGGCAACATCGATCAGGTGGAATCGGCGCTGATGTGGCTGGGCGGCAGCTTGCACCGGGCCGGTTGGCCTCAGGTCCGCAGCCTCGGTATCTGGCTACTGCTGGCGGGGGTTCCGTTGCTGTTTTTCCACCGTCAGTTGAACCTGTTGCAATTGGGCGAAAAAGTCGCGCTCAGCCGTGGCCTGAACGTCACCGGCGTGATGATTTTCCTGTTGCTGTGCAGCGTCATGCTGACGGCGGCCGCCGTGGCGAATGTCGGCACCATGACCTTCGTCGGGCTGGTGGCCCCGCACCTGGCGCGCCAACTGGCGGGTGATCGTCACGGTGCGCTGATGCCGTTGTCGGCGTTGGTGGGGGCGTTGCTGGTATTGGCGGGCGATACGCTGGGGCGGGGGCTTTTCCCGCCGTTGCAGTTGCCGGCGGGGCTGGTGGTCGCCATCATCGGCGCGCCTTATCTGATCCTATTGTTGGCGCGTCAACGCAGTCGCTGAAGACACAGCGATGCATATCTTGAAAACATTGGAGAAAAACGCGTGCGGGAAAGAGTGAAGGGAATGTTCCAGGGATTGCTCGGCATGCTGTGCGTGCCGTTGGCATTGATGTCGATGCACGCCGGCGCGGCTGAAACCAAGGTGTTCGAGAACAGTTTCGGGCGGGTCGAAGTACCTGTTTCACCTCACTGCATCGTCTCCCTGCACGATTTCAGCTTGACCGATCAGTTGCTGGAGCTGGGCATCAAGCCCTGCGGCTCGACCGGCCGCAAGAAGCTGTTCTCGGACGTGGTGTTCCGTGGTGCGCAGGAGCGCTTCGACGTGACGGGCATCCAGTACATCGGCTCGCACCAAGCCCCCGACCTGGAAGCCATCGCTGCGTTGAAGCCGGACCTGATCATCGGCCTGTCGTACCACGCGGACCTCAAGGAAAAGCTCAGCAAAATCGCACCGGTCGTGCTCTTGCCCTCGCGTGAAAGTGACATCAAGACCTACGCCAGGCAGCTCGCCGAACTGGTCGGCAAGCAGCAGCGCTACGAAGAAATGCTCCACGAATACGAATGGGTCGTCAGCGAGTTCAAGAAGCGCGTCAAGGACCCTTCGCGCATCACGGTCACGACGCTCGAAGTCTATACCGATGGTTTCCAGCTGATCGGTCGTGGCGGTATGGATGACGTTATCAAGGACTTCGGCCTGGGCCGTGTCGCCGCGTATCGCGAGGCGCGCCAGAACGTGCCTTATAGCCTGGAGCGAATCGGCGACTTCGACAGTGATTTCATTATCGATACCTACGAAGAACTGCTCGATTCGGAAGCCAGCACGGCTGCGTTTCGCCAGTCGCCTCAATGGCAGAACCTGTTTGCGGTGAAGAACCGCCAGTTTCTCTACCTGAACCGCAGCCGCTATGCCGATACGATGCAGGGCTTGCTGGGTTCCGCCTACCTGCTGATGTCCCATATTGCCGAGCGAGAACGCGTGCTTCAGGCCAAGTGACTTTGTATCGATTGTCATACAAAAGTCATTAATGACAATGATTCTCTATTGCGGTTGTTACTCGTTTGTATTAGTTTGTGCTCTCGAAAAAAACACGCTCATCGGAATGGCGAGGGATCACAGATGGAAACGGGTTTGGCGCGTGCACAGGTTCAATCCATGGAAGGCGTACCGGGTGACGAACTGACCTTGCCGTTCATTTTCCAGGCGCCAGGCGCGGGGGCTGTCTGGCAGGATAGCCGGGCGCAGATCCTGCACGCGGTTGAGGCCGAGTTGCCGCTTGCGGGCGGCATTCTGTTTCGTGGTTTTGCGTTCAAGGGCGAAGCGGATTTTGAAGAGTTCGCCCGCAGTTTCGGTCACGAACTGCTGACCTACGACTACGCCTCGACGCCGCGCACCAAACTCAACAACCGGGTCTACACCTCCACCGAATACCCCGCCCACCAGGTCATCCCGCTGCACAACGAGCAGTCCTACTCGCTCAACTGGCCAATGAAAATCTGGTTCCATTGCGTGCAGGCGTCTGCGGTGGGCGGCGAAACCCCCATCGCCGACAGCCGCAAGGTCTACCAGCAACTCGACCCCGTAATCCGCCAGCGCTTTGCCGAGAAGCGCCTGATGTACGTGCGCAACTATGGCAATGGCCTCGACTTGCCCTGGCAACAGGCGTTCAGTACTGAAGATCGCGCCCAAGTCGAGCATTTCTGCCGCGCCAACCAGATCCAGTTCCAATGGAAGGATGACGGTGAGCTGTCCACACGCCAAGTCTGCCAGGCCGTGGCCCAGCACCCGGTGACCGGGGAGTGGGTGTGGTTCAACCAGGCGCATCTGTTCCATATCTCCAATCTCGCCGCGCCCGTGCGCGAGACGCTGATTTCCATTGTCGGCGAGGAGGGCGTGCCGCGTAACGTGTTCTACGGCGATGGCTCGCCTATCGAGCTCGAAGCCCTGGAGCATGTCCGTGCGGTATTGCAGCGCTGCCAGGTGAGCTTCCCCTGGCAGGCGGGTGACGTGCTGATGCTCGACAACATGCTGGTGGCCCACGGCCGCTCGACATTCCAGGGCGCGCGCAAGGTCGTGGTCGCCATGGCCGAGCCTGCTTCCGCGGGTTGAGCCCGACGCTCTTGCATTAAGCCGCCGCATTGGGCGGCTTATTCCAAACAAGCAAAATGAAGGACATCAAATGCTCGATCGCCTGATGCATCGCTGCTGGCTGCGTGGAATTCGCCTGTCGGAAGCCGAAGGCCAACTGGTTGTCACGCCCGGATCAACCAAGGCGCTGGATGATGAATTGGCTCGCGAACTGACGGCGCGCAGCGCCGAGGTGCTGCAATGGCTGGCCTTGCACCCCGATTATTTTGCGGCGCGCCCGTTGACGGATAACGAGCAGGCGCTCTGGTTTCTCCAGCGCCTGGAGCCGGACAGCTGCGCCTATAACATCGCTTACGCCGGACGCATCAAGGCGCAGTTCGTCACCGAGGATTTGCCCCAGCGCCTGCAAGACGCCTGGGAAACGGTGCAGCGACGCTACCCGATGCTGTGCACCGCCTATGCCGAGCGCAATGGCGACCTGTTGCAGTGGAGCCATCGTGAGCACGTCCGGCCGCTGGAGCGCGTGGCGTTGCAGGCGGCCGATGCCCAGGCATTGCAGCAGAGCATCACCGAGTGGGCCGATAAACCGTTCAACCTGGAGGCCGGCGACGTCAGTCGGGTCGTCCTGTTGAGCAATGGCCAGGCCGGTCATGTCGAGCACAGTGTGCTGCTGGTGATTCATCACATCGCCGCCGACCTGGCCACGTTCTACATCGTGCTCAACGAATTGTTCGCATTGATCAATGAGCAAGCGCTGCCCGCTGTGAATCCGGACGCGTATCGCGACTATTGCAGCGACCTGCATGTGCGCAGCGAAGCCGCCGAACCGGTGGAGTTGGCGTGGTGGCAAGCGCAATTGGCCGATGCCCCGGCACTGGAATTGCCGACCGATTTTCACTACGGCAGCAACCAGGCGTTCCAGGGCGGAGAGTTGTCGGTTCGTTTCGACCCGGCCACTGCGGCGCGGATTCGTGCCGTGGCCCGCCAATGGGGTGTGACGCCTTATATCTGCTGGTTCTCGTTATTCCAGCAGTTCCTCGGCGTGCTGTCCGGGCAGGATGATTTTGTCCTGGGCACGCCCAGCGGCTGGCGCTTGCGGCGCGAGCACGTCAACCTGCCGGGGTATCTGGTCAACCCGTTGCCGATCCGTTGCCGCTTGCAACGCGAGCTGTCCAGCGGTGATTGGGCCAGGCAGGTGGACGCCACCGTCAAGCAGGCCTTGCAGCACCGCCACTATCCGTTCTCGCGCCTGGTCAAACAGCTGGATCTGCCACGGCAGATGGGCAGGGCGCCGCTGTTCCAGCACATGTTCACCCTTAACAAGGAACGCATCGCGCCGTTCGAGCAGTATGTCGACCGCCTGCTGTCGGAGCAGCGCGGCGCGGCCCATGAGCTGAACATGGTGGTGATCGACGAGGAGGAGGGCTTCCTTTGCCGGTGGCGCTACAGCAAGGCGCTGTATCGCCGTGAAACGGTCGAGCGCTATTGCGATCAATTCGTTGCCCTGGTCCACGCGGTCATCGAACAGCCGGGCGTACCGTTTGCCCAGCTCGAATGGTTGGCACCGGCGCAGCAATCGTTCCTCAGCGGCGAGGACATGTCGGTCCCGGTCAGCAACGCCTGGCAGGCATTCACCCAGCAGTGCGCCCACAAGCCGGCGTCGATTGCCCTGCAAGACGAGCAAGGTACGCTCAGCTATGCCGAACTCGGCCAGGCGGTGGTGGCCCGTGGCGAGCGCTTGCAGGCAAGCGCGAACCTGGAGGGCGCGCGCATCGCCCTGTGCCTGCCCCGCAGCCGCGAACTGGTGATGCACATGCTCGCGGCCTGGCAGTGCGGCGCCGCCTACCTGGCCCTCGACCCGCAGTGGCCGCAGTCGCGTTTGCAGGACATCTGCCAGGATGCGATGCCCAAGGTCTGGGTTGGCGAAGGACTGCGTCCCGAATGGCTGCCGGAAGCGGTGCGCTGGCTGTCGTTGCCAACTGCCGAATTGTCGAGCGAATCGCCGTTGCGCACATCACTGGCTGCTGACCTGCCAGCCTACGTCGTCTACACCTCCGGCTCCACCGGCCGGCCGAAAGGCGTGGCGGTCAGCCAGGGCAACCTGATCCATTACGTGACGGGCTGCCTCGAACGCCTGGACCTGCCGCCCGATGCCAGCCTGGCGAGCCTGGCCAGTTGCGCCACCGACTTGGGGCACACGGCCTTGTTCGGTGCATTGCTCAGCGGCCGTCGCCTGCGGCTGCTGGCCGAGGAACTGGCCTTCGACGCCGAGGAGCTGGCGGCCGTGCTTGAACGCGAGCCCGTGGACCTGCTGAAAATCGTACCGTCGCACCTCAACGCCTTGCTGGTCGCCAACGATCCGCAGCGCCTGTTGCCGCGCCAATGCCTGGTAATCGGTGGCGAAGCCTTGGGCCATGAATTGGTCTCGCGCTTGCGGGCATTGAAGCCGGACCTGCGTATCGTCAACCACTACGGACCCAGTGAAACCACCGTCGGGGTGTTGACCCATGAGGTCGATATCGATGGCGCGGCACCGCTGGGTCGACCGCTGCCCAATGTCCAGGTCAGCGTGCGTTCGCCCGACGGCCGTCTGTTGCCGATCGGTGTCAGCGGCGAGCTCTGCGTGCAGGGCAAGACCGTTGCGCTGGGTTATCTCAGCGCCAGCGACGCCGATCGCACCCGCTTCGGAGCCCATGGCTATCGCACCGGCGACCGGGTGCGGCTCAATCATCTGGGGCAGGTGGAGTTTCTCGGCCGGCTCGATGAGCAGGTCAAGATTCGTGGCTACCGGGTAGAGCCGGCGGAAGTCGCGGCACGGCTGCGGGCGATGCCGCACGTCAGCGATGTACAAGTGCTGAACAGCCCGTCGCCGTTGACGGGCAACCGCCTGGTGGCGTTCCTGGTCGCACCGTCGAGCGCGTTGCCGGATATTCAAGCCGCCCTGCAAGCGCAACTGCCGGACTACATGCAGCCGGCCCAGTGGCATTGCCTCGATGGGTTTGCCTTGTTGCCCAACGGCAAGGTGGATCGCAAGGCATTGCTGCAGTTGGCCGAGCAAGCGCCGGCCACCGCGCAGGAAGTGTCTCCAATCGTGGAGCCTCTGGACGCGGTCGAAAGCGCGTTGCTCGGCATCTGGCGCGGGCTGCTCGGCAATCCTGACCTGGGGCCCGATGACAACTTCTTTGCCTTGGGCGGCGACTCGATCCTCGGCCTGCAGATCATCGCGTTGGCGCGCCAGCAACATATCCTGATGACGCCCAAGCAACTGTTCGCCGAACAGACCGTGCGCGCGTTGGCCCGAGTGGTGCAAACGCCACAGCGCAGCCTTGAACAGCGTCTGCTCGACATCGCTCGCGAGATCCTCAATAACCCCGACCTGCGGGTCGATGACAACTTCTTCAGTGTCGGTGGCGACTCGATCCTGAGTTTGCAGATCATCGCCCGGGCCAAGCAGCAGGGGCTGCAACTCAAGCCCAAGCAGATTTTCGAGTTCCCCACCGTGCGCGGTTGGGCCGAGCAAGTGGTTGATCTTGGCGCGGTGAAGGCGGGCGCTACGCCAGCCGTGCTTGAACCTGCCACCGCATTTGCACTGACGCCGATCCAGCAATGGTTCTTCGCCCAGGAGCAAACCGAATCCGGGCACTGGAACCAATCCTTGCTGCTGGCCTTGAACGCGCCATTGGAAAAGCCGCGATTTATCCAGGCCGTGGGCGCGTTGCTGCAGCGTCACGCGAGCTTGCGCCTGGTCTTCGAAACCTCGCCGCAAGGCTGGCAGCAACGCTACCAGGCCTTTTCCCCGAGCCTGCTCGACGGGTTATTCCAGGTCGAGGACCAACCGCTGGACGACGCGCTGTTGCAGCGTTGGCAACAAGGCTTCGAGCTGGGCAAGGCGCCATTGATTCGCTGGGTGTATTTCTCCCAGAGCCAGGCATTGTTGTGCACGGCGCATCACTTGCTTGTCGATGCCGTGTCCTGGCAGGTGCTGCTGGAAGAACTGGAAAGCCTCTACCTGCAACCAAGCGTGGCGTTGCCTGGCGTTTCGGCGGGTTTCCATGTGTGGAGCGAGGCCTTGCAGCAACATCGCCTGGAGCCCGCCGTCCTGGCCCAGGTCGGCTATTGGCATGAGCAGTTGGCCGCCGAACATAACGTTCTTCAACAGCCCAATGCATACGGCGAAAGCCGGACACTGGACATGCAACTGTCGGTGGAGCAAACGCAGTTATTGCTGGGCGATTGCCACGCGGCCTACGGCACCCAGGTCCAGGATCTGCTGGTGGCCGCATTGGCCGGTGTCATCGGCCAATGGCAGGGCCGCGAGCGCGTCACCCTTGAGCTGGAAAGCCACGGCCGCAGCGGCTGGGAGCAAGGCCCCGAGCTGTCGCGCTCGATCGGTTGGCACACCAGCCGCTACCCGCTGGCCGTCGATACTTCCTGGGATCTGGAGTCGTCGATCATCGCGGCCAAGGAAGCCCTGCGCCGCGTCCCCGAACAAGGCATCGGCTACGGCCTGTTGCGCCAGGATCCGGCCCACGGCCTTGGGGCAACCTCACTGTTGACCTTCAACTACCTGGGGCGGGTCGACCAATGGGTCGGCGCATCGAGCCTCTGGCGTCTCGCGCGGCCGATGTGCCCCGGCATGCGCGCCGAGAGCACCCGCCGCACGCACTGGCTGGATGTGACGGCGCTGATCAACGAAGGCCAGCTACATGTCGAGTGGCGCTACGCACCGCAGGTCCACGACCCGGTGTTGGTGAACGAACTGGCGCGTCAGTTCCAGCAGCGGATCAGCGCCTTGCTGGAGCACTGCCAGGCCCCCTCGGTGGGCCGCGCCACGGCTTCGGATTTCGCCGACTCAGGGCTGTCCGACGATGAATTCCTGGGGCTGCTCGAACAACTCGAGCAATGAGCCCCCGCGTCCCAAACATTACAGGTTCGGATACCGTCAGCATGAACGACAAGGTCAAGGCTCTTTCGCGCAACATCGAAGCGATCTACCCGCTGGCTCCCATGCAGCAAGGATTGCTGTTCCACAGCTTGATGCACCCTGGCAAGGGTATGTATCTGCTGCAATATCGCCATGTCATGGTCATGCCGGACCTCGACCTCGCGGCCTTCCGCCAGGCCTGGGCGCAGGTGGTGGAGCGCCATGAACTGCTGCGCACCTCCTTCGTCTGGAAGCAGCAGAAGCGCCCGATGCAGGTGGTGCATAAGCAGGTCGAACTGCCGATCACCTACGAGGATTGGTCGCTCCTGAGCGAAGGCGAGCAGCAGGACCGCCTCGAGCAATTGCTCGGCGAAGAACGCGCCGAAGGGCTGGATTTCACCAAGGCGCCACTGATGCGCGTCCGGTTGTACAAGCTGGCGCCCGACACCTACCAGTTCGTGCGCAGCTACCACCACATCCTCATGGATGCGTGGTGCTTCTCGATCATCATGATGGACTTCCTCAACGGCTATCGCGCCGCCCGGGAAGGACGTCGACTGAACCTGCCGACACCGCGCCCGTATCGCGACTTCATTCGCTGGCTGGAAACCCAGAAACCGGAAGATCACCAAGCTTTCTGGCAACAGCGCTTGGCGGGCTTCGACACGCCCAACGAGTTTGGCTTCGGTCACATCGGCCGGGTCCAAGGCGCTGCCGAGCCGGTCGAGGACTGTGTCGAATTCCTGGAGCCCGGGCAGACCCAGGCATTGCAGAACGTCGCGGCCCGGCATGGCCTGACCCTCAACACCCTGGTGCAAGGCGCCTGGGCTTTGTTGCTGGCGCGCTACAGCGGCGATCGCGACTTGGTGTTCGGCATTACGGTTGCCGGCCGTCCGGTGCACCTGCAAGGCATGGAAAGCATCGTCGGCCTGTTCATCAACAGCTTGCCGCTGCGCTGGAGTTGTGGCCCGGAGGATGGGCTTGGCCCGTGGCTGAAAGCCTTGCAGACCGAGAACCTGAGCCTGCGCGAGCACGAGAGTGTTTCCCTGGCGGACATCCAGCGCTGGAGCGACGTGCAGCGCCAGGACTTGTTCCAGAGCCTGTTCGTGTTCGAGAACGCGCCCATTGCCGCCGACCTGCGCCAGGGGCAGCTGGACTACCTGATCAGTGACATGGCCAACCGCACCCACACCAACTACCCGATCACGGTGGTGATCGTGCCGGGCGAGCGCCTGCACCTGCAGTTGACCTATCAAACCGACTGGTTCCTGCGCGAAGAAGTCCAGCAGATGCTGCGGCATTTCCGCACCTTGTTGTTGAACATGGGCGAAGCCCTCGGCGCAAACGCCGGCACGCCGTTGCATCAACTGGCGATGCTCGATGCAAGTGAAATCACTCACCAGCACCAGGTTTGGGCCGGTGGCGGGCTGGAACCCGACGAGCAACTGCTGCAGCCGTTGTATGTCGAGCGTTTCCAGGAGCAGGTTCGCCAGACCCCAGAGCGCGTCGCCATGGTCCATGGTGAGCAAAGCCTGACGTTCGATCAGTTGAACCGCGCCGCCAACCGACTGGCCCGGCACTTGCGCGCCCAAGGTGTGGGCAGTGACGACTTGATCGCGGTGTTCGACGAGCGGGGCCTGGACCTGGTGGTGATGATCGTCGCCACGCTCAAGGCCGGTGCCGGTTGGCTGCCGCTCGATCCGCGCAACCCGGCCCAGCGCCTGGCCCAGGTGCTGCGCCAGAGCCGCACGCCGTTGCTGATTCATAGCGCAGGGCAGGGCGAACTGGCGATGCAGGCCCTCGACCTGCTCGACCAGCGGCCCAAGGCCGTGCGCTACGACCCCTCGGTACTGGGCAGCTACAGCGACGATGACCTGGACATCGCGGTGCACGGCACATCGTTGGCCTATTGCATCTTCACCTCCGGCTCCACCGGCACGCCGAAGGGCGCGATGGTGGCGCAGGCGGGCATGCTCAATAACATCCTCGGCAAACTGCCGGGGCTGGGGCTCGATGCGAACGACGTGATCGCGCAGACCGCGCCGCAGTGCTTCGACATTTCAGTCTGGCAAACCCTCGCCGGCCTGGTGCTCGGGGCTCGCACGGTGATCCTTGGCGATTGCGTGGTGCAGGATCCCGACGCTTTGGCCTCGGCCATCGCACGGCACGGCATCAGCATCCTCGAAGCGGTGCCGTCCTTGATGCAAAGCCTGCTGGACGCAGGACTGGAAACCTCGCCCCTGCGCTGGGTTCTTGCCACGGGCGAGGCCTTGCCGCCAGCCTTGGCGCGTCGTTGGTTCGAGCGCTACCCGGCGATCCCGCTGATGAACGCCTACGGGCCGGCGGAATGCTCCGATGACGTAGCGTTTCATCCGCTGCTCGAGCGCTTGCCGGAACAACGCATCAACGTGCCGATCGGCCGTGCCACGCTGAACAATCGCTTGTACCTGCTCAATGCTGATTTGCAGCCGATACCGGTGGGCGCGGTCGGGGAGATCTTCGTCGCCGGCGTCGGCGTCGGGCGCGGCTACATGGCCGACCCGGCGCGTACGGCGGCAGTCTTCCTGCCGGATCCGATCGCCAACGACGGTTCTCGCCTGTACCGCACCGGCGACCTGGCGCGCTTCCTGCCCAACGGCGATCTGGAGTACGTCGGACGCACCGACCACCAAGTCAAGATTCGCGGCCATCGCATCGAGCTGGACGAGATCGAGGCTTGCCTGACCCGTTACCCCGGCGTGCGCGAAGCCGTGGTCGTGGCCCGTGACGACCAGCAGCGCGCCAAGGTGCTGGTGGCTTACGTCGTGGCCGATGGCGCCTGCAGCATCGAGGCGTTGCGCGAGCATGTACTGGGCAATCTCCCGGCCTACATGATCCCGAGCGCATTCGTGTTCCTGGAGCGTTTCCCGCTCAACGGCAACGGCAAGATCGACCGCAAGTCGTTGCCCGCGCCGGATTTTGCCGCGCAAAGCCAGGCCCGCTATGTGGCGCCGAGCAGCGAGCTGCAAGGCCAGTTGGTCGAAGCCTGGCAAAGCGTGCTCGGCCTGGGCCAGGTGGGTGTCGAGGACAACTTCTTCGAGCTGGGCGGCCATTCGCTGCTGGCGACCCAGTTGATCGGCCTGATCGGCAAGCTCAGCGGCAAGGATTTGCCGTTGCGCGTGGTCTTCGAGCGTCCGACCATCACCGCCATGGCCGATTGGCTGGAGAACCAGGCCGGCGCGGTAAAGCCGTCGCCGACGTTGCTGCCGCGCCCGGAAACGCTGCCGCTCTCGTTTGCCCAGCAACGGTTGTGGTTCCTGCAACAACTCGACCCCGACAGCCCGGCGTACAACCTGGCCGGCGCCGTGCGCCTGACCGGCGAGCTGCACGTCGCTGACCTGCACGCGGCCTTGCAAGCGGTCCTCGACCAGCACGAGGTGCTGCGCACCGGGTTCATCGGCGCGGCTCAAGGGCCGAGCCAGGTTGTCCTTGCGCACAGCGAACTTGAGTTGCCGGTCATCGATGTGGCGAGCGAAGACGCGCTGCACGAACGACTGCGCCGCGACGCCATGACACCGTTCGCCCTCGACGCGGCGCCGCTGCTGCGCGCCAGGCTGTATCGCCTGGCGCCGGAGGCGTTTGTCCTGTCGTTGAATTGCCACCACATCGTTGCCGATGGCTGGTCCCTGCAACTGATCATCGACGGGCTCTGCGAGCAGTACCGCAATCGTCGCAAGGGCGTCGCGATCCCACGGCGCGCCCCGGCAATGCAATACGCCGACTACGCCGTGTGGCAGCGCCAATGGATGGGCAGCAAGGCGTGTGAGCAAGAGCTGGCCTACTGGCGCGAGCAACTGGCCGGCGAGCTGCCGGTGCTCGACCTGGCCGCCGATTTTCCTCGTCCCGCCCAGGCCAGCCAGGCTGGTGGACGCGTCGAGTGTCGCTTGTCCGAGGACTTGGCGGCACGGCTCAGGACCTTCAGCGCGTGTCATGGCTGGAGCAACTTCATTCCGATGATGACCGCTTTCCAATTGTTATTGCGCAGTCGCAGCGGCGAAGACGACATCCTCGTCGGTGTACCGGCGGCCAACCGGCACCATGCGGCGCTGCAACCGCTGGTGGGTTGCTTCGTCAACACCTTGGTGTACCGCAAGAGAATCTCTGGCGAGCGCAGCCCGCTGCAACTGATGAACGAGTTGCAGGCCTTGTCGGTGTCGGTCCAGTCCCACCAGGACTTGCCGTTCGACTACTTGATCGAACAACTGGGCGTGGTCCGGCAGGTGAGCTACAACCCGCTGTTCCAAGTGATGTTCAACTACTTCCCGGGCAACGCCCTGGAGCGTTTCGAACTCACCGACGTCATCGCCGAACCGCTGGACAACCGCCCCGACAGCGCCTTGTGCGACCTGCACCTGGACGTGCGTGACAGCGAGCATGGCATCAGCCTCAGCTTGCAATACAGCAGCGATCTGTTCCGCGAGCAGACCGTGCAAGGCATGGCCGAGCAATACCTGGCCTTGCTCGATGCGCTGATCGAGCAAGCCGCCCAGCCGCTGGGTGAACTGGCATGGCAGCCCGCCGAACGGGCCCTGGCGCTGATCGATGGCCGCGCGGTGGCCGGTCAACGGGACATCCTCGAAGCGTTCGCGCTTCAGGTTGCCCGCCAGCCCGAGGCGATTGCCGTCGTGGCCGGCAATCAACAACTGACCTACGCCGAACTGGACCAGGCCGCCGAGGCGCTCGCGGCGACGTTGCAAGCCCATGGCGTCGGTGTCGAAGACCGCGTGGCGTTGAGCCTGCCCCGCGACGCACGCCTGCCCATGGCCATGCTGGCGGTGCTCAAGGCCGGTGCGGCGTATGTGCCGCTGGCCGAAGACACGCCGCCGGAGCGTGGCCGCTACATTCTCGAAGCGGCGCAGCCCACGTTATGCCTGGGCACCGCCGCGAGCCTTAACGTATTGGCGCAGTGGAACACCGGGCTGCCGTTGCTGGACATCGACGCCAGCGGCTCGGCCGTCCCGTGCAAGCCTGTGGCCTGCATCGCCAGTCAACTCGCCTACGTGCTGTACACCTCGGGTTCCACCGGCCAGCCCAAAGGCGTGGCGATCAGCCGTGGCAACCTGATGAACCTGATGCTGGCCGTCGATCAGGTCTTGCCGATGACGCCCCGCGACCGGGTCCTGGCCCTGACCACCGCGACGTTCGACATTGCCATCGTCGAGTTGCTCCTGCCCTTGGCCCATGGCGCCAGCATCCTCCTGGCCGATCGGGAGCAGGCGCGGGATCCGCAAGCGATCGATCAATTGTTGCTGACCGGACAACCCACCGTCATGCAGGCCACGCCGGCCACTTGGCGGATGTTGGTGGCGCACACCTCGCGCAGTTGGCAGGGCGTGCGAGCCGTCTCCGGTGGCGAAGCCCTGCCGTGCGCGCTGGCCGAAGCCATCGAGGGCAGGGGCGCCAAGGTCATCAACGGCTACGGGCCGACGGAAGCGACCGTCTACAGCACCTTCGAAGTGCGCAGTGGCAACGAAAGCGCGGTCGAGGTGCCGATCGGGCAACCGGTGGCGAATACCTCCGCCTACGTGCTCGACGCCGACCTGCAACCGGTCGCCGCCGGCGTGCCCGGTGAGCTGTACCTGGCCGGGGCCAACCTGGGTCGCGGCTATTTCGCTGCCGCGCGCCTGACCGCCGCGGCGTTCCTGCCGGATCCGTTCGTGGCCGGCGCGCGCATGTACCGTACCGGTGACCGGGTGCGCCGCAATAGCGATGGCAGCCTGGATTACCTCGGGCGCCTGGACTTCCAGGTCAAGCTGCGGGGTTTCCGTATCGAGCTGGGTGAGATCGAAGCGCTGTTGTCCCGCGTCCCCGGGGTTCGCGAGGCGGCCGTGGTGCTGCTCGGCAGCGGGGAATCGGCGCGGTTGGTGGGTTACTACGCTGGCGATGCGCTGGACGAAACGACGCTGCGCGCCAGCCTCGGCGCACAGTTGCCGGACTACATGCTGCCCAGCCAATTCGTTCGCCTCGACACCCTGCCGTTGAGCCCCAGCGGCAAGGTCGACCGCAAGGCTCTGCCAGCACCGCAGCAGCGTGACGGCCAGCAGGGCGCATTGTCGAGCGAGTGGGAGCAGACCCTGGCTGGCCTCTGGCAAGAGCTGCTGGGATGCACCGACGTTGGCGCGGACGATAATTTCTTTGCCCTGGGCGGGCACTCGCTGTTGGCGGCGCGGCTGGTGGCACGAATCGCCGAACAGCATGGTCGGCGCCTGCCGTTGCGCAGCGTGTTCGCACAACCGGTGCTGCGCGACCTCGCCGCGACATTGGCCGAGGCCAGCACCGAGGCCGACGGCATTCTGCGTCCGTTCGAAGCCCCCCTCGCACCGTTGCATTTCACTCAGCAACGCTTGTGGTTCCTCGACCGTTTGCAGGGCGATACCCAGGCCTATCACCTGTCCCTGGCCTTGCGCCTGGACGGCCTCCTGCAACCCGCATTGCTGGAACAGGCGCTGGCGCACCTGGTGGTTCGCCAACACAGCCTGCGGACGGTGTTCAGCGACACCGCCGAGGGCGCACGCCAGCATGTCGAAGACCTCGGCGCGATGCCGCTGGGCTTCGAACCGCTGGAAAACGACGAATATTCCAGCGGCTTCGCCCAGAAGCTCAGCCAGGAGGCGCAGCGTCCGTTCGACCTCACCGCGCCGCCGCTGTGGCGGGTGCGGGTGTACCAAGGCCCGGGCCGAAGCGTGCTGCAAGTGACCTTGCACCACATCATTGCCGATGCGCGCTCATTGGAAATCCTCTTCGCCGAACTGCAACACATCTACCAAGCCTTGCTGGAAGGACGCGACGCTTGCCTGCCAGCCTTGCCGCTGCAGTTTTTCGACATCGCGGCCAGTTGGCAAAGCCCGGCGGGGCAGGCGCGGATCGAGTCGCAGCTTGACTACTGGCGACGGACCTTGACGGGCGAGCCGCCGGTGCTGAACCTGCCGACCGACATGCCGCGGCCCGCCGAGCAGGGCTACAAGGGTCAGCGCCTGCGCTTCAACCTGCCGGCGAGCCTGGTCAAGCGCCTGCGCGAGACGGCGCAGCGCCACGGCCTGACCGCTTTCGCACCGTTGCTGGCCGCCTGGAAAACCTTGTTGGCCAGACACTCGGGCCAACGGGACATCTGGATCGGCCTGCCGGTCGCCCATCGACATCAGGCCCACACCGACAACCTGATCGGCTATTTCGCCACCACCCAGGTCCTGCGCAGCCACCTCGATCCCCAGCAATCGGTCGAGCAGTTCTGGCAGCAATTGCAAGCCACGCACCTGGCGGCGCAACAGCATGCCGACGTGCCGTTCGAACGCTTGGTGGAAGCTCTGCAAGTGCGCCGCGATCTCAGCCACACGCCGCTGTTCCAGGCGTTGTTCAACCTGATCCAGCGCGACGCCAACGCAACGCTCGAGCAGCATTTCGCCGGCTTGCCGGCACAGCGGCTCAACGTTGAAAGCGACAGTGCCCTGGTGGACATCGGCCTGCACATCGAGCAGCAGGGCGAGGACTGGCAATGCGTGCTGGAATACAACACCGACCTGTTCCTGGCACACACCGCACAACGTTATGCCGATGAGTTCCGCTGCCTGCTCGAAGGCATGTTGCAACAACCGGATGCGCGTCTCTGGGACATCGACCTGGCCAACGCCGATCATGCCTTGGCCCAGCGCCCATGGAATCGACCTGCGCAATCCTTGGCGCCGGTGATGGACGTCATCGCCCGTTTTGAACAGCAGGTCGTCCTGTCGCCCGAGGCGCTGGCGGTGGATTGCCAGGACCAGCAACTGAGCTACGCGCAACTCAACGCCATCAGCAATCGCCTGGCCCATTGGCTGCGTGCGCAAGGTGTCGGCACCGATGACCTGGTTGCCGTTTGCCTGAGTCGTGGCCCATGGCTGCTGCCAACCTTGCTGGCGATACACAAGGCCGGTGCGGCGTACCTGCCGCTGGATCCGCAGCACCCGAGCGAGCGCCTGGGCTTCATCATCGGGCATGCGCGTCCGGCCCTGGTGCTCAGCGAAAGCCTGTGCGCCGAGGCCTTGGGCGACGTCGATCACATCCTGCTCGACCGGTTGCCGCTGGACACCCGCAGCGACGCCAACCTTGCGTTGCCGATCGATGAGCAGCAGCGCGCCTACGTGATCTACACCTCGGGCTCGACCGGCACACCGAAAGGCGTGCAGGTCAGCCGCGGCAACCTGAGCAACTTGCTGGCCGGCCTCGATCGCTTGCTGCCGCTCGGCGCCGAGGATGTCTGGCTCGCCAGCACTACGTACGCCTTCGATATGTGCAAGCCGGAGCTGTTCCTGCCGCTGGTCAACGGCGCGGCCATCCTGCTGGCGCGCCGCGAGCAGGTGGTCGATGGACATCAGTTGTTCGGGCTGCTGCGCCGGGCCACGGTGTTCCAGGCCACCCCCGCGGGTTGGCAGATACTGTTGGAAACCGGCCAGGTCGATTGGCCGCCGCTGCGTGGCCTGATCGGTGGCGAGGCGGTGCCCGGTGAGCTGGTGAACGAACTGCGTGGCCGTGGCGTGGCGCTGATCAATGCCTACGGCCCGACGGAAACCACCGTCTGGTCGACCACCCAGGCATTGCAGGACGTGCCGTCCGGCGTCGCCGACATCGGCATGCCTCTGCTCAATACCCTCTGCTACGTGCTCGACGACATGCTCCGCCCGGTGCCGCTGGGGGCGACGGGCGAGCTGTATATCGCCGGCTCCGGCGTCACCCGGGGTTACCAGCACGCGCCAGCCACCACGGCGGCGGCGTATTTGCCCGACCCCTATGCCGGCGAATCGGGCAGCCGCATGTACCGCACCGGCGACCTGGTACGCCGCCGCAACGACGGGCGGTTGGCCTATGTCGGTCGCGTGGACTTCCAGGTCAAGGTGCGCGGTTTCCGCATCGAGCCCGGTGAAATCGAATCGCTGCTGCGCCGTTACCCCGGCGTGGAAGAAGCGGTGGTGATGATCGATTCGCGCAGCCAGAGTCTGTTTGCCTGGCTGCAGGCACCGAGCCCAGTCGATCAGGCGGCGCTGCGTCGGTATCTGGAAGGCACGCTGCCGGGCTACATGATTCCGGCCGGCTTCATCGAACAGCCACGTCTGGCCCTTAACGCCAACGGCAAGATCGATCGCAAGGCCTTGCCGGCACCGCAGCCGGTGGCGATCCAGGGTGTAGCGCCGCGCAGCGAGCTGGAGCAGCAATTGGCGGACATCTGGCAGGAGCTGCTGGCGTTGCCGCAGGTCGGGGTGTTCAACAGCTTCTTCGAGCTGGGCGGTCATTCGTTGTTGGCCATGCGCTTGATGACGCAAGTCGAGAGCCGTTTCGGCGTCAAGCTCGAACTTCGCAGCCTGTTCCAGAACCCGACGATCGCCGCGCTCGCCGAACAGATCGAAAAACCCCAGGGGCCGTCGACCGACGAAGCCCTGGACGAAATGCAGCGCCTGTTGGCCGAGATGGAAATGTAAGGATGAGTACGATGACGCAACAAGCTTTCCTGGAGATTGCGCAGCGGCTGGCATCCTTGCCCGCGGACAAGAAGAAGGTCTTTCGCCAGCGCCTGGCCGAGAAGGGCATCGACAGCTGGCGCCTGCCGATTGTCCCCGCCGTGCTCGACGACGGCGAGCACAGGCCGTTGGCGCAGGCGCAGCGGCGCTTCCTGTCGGCTGAAGCGCTGAGCAGCCGGGCCCTTTATAACCTGTGCTCGGTGCTGCGCTTCGATGGACGCCTGGACGGCGCGCGTTTGCAGCAGGCGATGCAACAGGTGGTCGATCGCCATCAGATCCTGCGCACACGCTACCGCCCTGATGCCAGCGGACAGTTGCAGCCCCATTGCGCGCCACAACAGGTGCAGCTGCCGGGCGTCGAGCGCTTGACCGTCGCCGCATCCGAACACGAGCAATGGTGCGCCGATGAATACGCCCGCCAACTCGCCGAACCCTTCGACCTGGCGCAGTCGATGCCTTGGCGCTGGCAAGCATTCAGCGACGCCCAGGAGCATTCCACCTGGCTGTTTTTCACCATTCACCACGTTGCCTATGACGCCTGGTCGGCCCAGCAACTCACCCTCGAATTGGCGGGGGCTTACCGGGCGCTCGCCTCGAACCAGGCTGTCGCGCTACCCGAGTTGGCGATCCAATACGTCGATTACGCTGCGTGGGAGCGTGAATGGCTGGACAGCGACAGTTGCCGACAGCACATCGATTTCTGGCGCGACCAACTGGCCGATGCACCGGCGCCGATGGCGTTGCCACTGGACCGTCCGCGCCCGGCGCCCACACAACGCCGCCACAGTGGCGCGGTCCTGGCCCGGGAACTCCCGCCGCACCTCACAACGGCGATCGAGGCGGCCATCCGTAATCACGGGGTGACGCTGTACATCTACGGCCTGACAGCGTTCAGCTGCCTGCTGTCGCGCTACAGCGGCGAGACGGACCTGTGCCTGGGCACCTCGGCGGCGCAACGTGACCGTCCGGAACTCGCACCGTTGATCGGCCCATTGCTCAATACCCTGGTGATTCGCCAGCGCCTGCAAGACAACCCGGACTTCGGCAGTGCATTGCTGCGCACTCGCGACACCGTTGCGGCGGCGTTCGACCATCAGCAGTTGCCCTTCGAGAATATCCTCGAAAGTCTTGAGCGTCCGCGTTCGAGTCCGCTGTTCCAGGTCATGTTCGTCCAGGTCGATCTGCCCGAAAGCCGCACCCTGGCCTTGCCCGGCGTGGCGGTCGAAGTGCTCGACCCGCCGCAACGCCACGCGCGTTTCGACCTGACGTTGCGCATGGTCCGCACCGCCGATGCACAGCTGCGCTGCGAACTGGAATACAGCGACGAATTGTTCGACGCGGCCACGGTCGAGCAAATGCTCGACGATTTGCTGGCGATTTTCCACGAGGGTTCGGCTCATCCGCAGCGACGTCTGTCGGACCTGCAACTGGTCTCCACGCCGAGCGAACTGCGCGGCCCTGTCCTGGCAACGACTGCATTACCGTTGGACCAGCAAGTGCTGCATTGGGCCACGCACACGCCGAACGCGATGGCGTTGCGCAGTGGGGAGCAGAGCATCGATTACGCCACGCTCGGCGCTGCCAGTCGCTCGATGGCCACACGGCTGGCCGGGCAGGGCGTTGGGCCGGGGCAGGTGGTCGCGCTGTGCATGCCGCGCTGTGCCGAACAACTGCTGGCGACCCTGGGGTGCTGGCAGCGTGGTGCGACTTGTCTGTTTCTCGATCCGGCGCAACCGGCCCGGCGACTCGCGCAACTGCTGCAAGACAGCGGCGCGAGCCTGTGGCTGACATTGGCGCAAGCGCCCGAGACCGGCGTGGACCTCCCGCGCCTGGCGCTGAGCGCCGCCGACTGGTCGCTTGACGCGAATATCGGCCAGGACGAAAGCCTCAGCCAGCCGCAATTGCCTGCGTACCTGATCTACACATCGGGCTCGACCGGCCAGCCGAAAGGCGTGCAGGTCACTCATGCCAATCTCGCGCATTACGCCAATGCCGTCGGCCAACGCTTGCAAGCCAAACCGGGCAGCCGTTGGGCGACCTTGGCAACCGTCGCCGCCGACCTTGGTTTGACCTCTGTCTTCGCTGCCCTCAATGCGGGCGACGTGCTGGTCTTGCCACCGGCATCGTTGGCCTTCGATCCGCCCGGCTGGGCGGATTTCCTCGACCAGCATCCGGTGGACTGCCTGAAGATCGCCCCTTCGCATCTGCGTGGCTTGCTGGCACTGGACGACGCCCGTCGTGTGTTGCCCAAGGACCTGTTGATCCTCGGGGGCGAAGGTTTCGACCAGGCGTTGTTCGCCAAGGTGCGCGAACTGGCGCCGCAACTGCGCATTTTCAACCACTATGGCCCGTCGGAAACCACGGTTGGTGTGGCCTGCGGAGAAATCCTCGACGCCGACGTGTTCGAAGCGGGGCAGTACCTGCCGTTGGGCCAGCCGCTGCCCGGCTGCGAATTGCGCATCGTCGATGGCCACGACCGGTCGGTGCCGCTCGGTGTCGCGGGTGAGCTGCTGATCGGTGGTCCGCAGGTTGCCCAAGGCTACCTCGGTCAGCCTGAATTGACCGCACGCGCGTTCGGCTCCACTGCCCACGGCCAGCGTTTTTATCGCAGCGGTGACCGGGTTCGCCTGGATCGAAACGGGCGCCTGGTGTTCCTCGGGCGCCAGGACGATCAAGTGAAGATCCGCGGTTTCCGTGTCGAACCGGGCGAGATAAGTGCCTGGCTCAATGCCCAGCCTCAGGTTCGCGAAGGCGCGGTGCTGGCGTGTGAGATAAAAGGGCGGACGCAACTGGTGGCCTATCTCAGCCCTACGATGACCACCGAAACCTTGGCCACACTGCAAGCCGAAGTCAAGCGTCAACTGCCGGAACACATGGTACCGGCCCATTGGTTGGCACTGGACACGCTGCCATTGACGGCCAACGGCAAGTTGGATCGGCGTGCATTGCCTGATCCGGCCACCGATGAACCGGCCGCCGAAGCCGCCGAGCAACCGAGCGGCGCCACCGAACAGCGCCTGGCGCAACTGTGGTGCCAGGTCCTCGGGTGTGCGCAGGTCGGCCGCACGGACGATTTCTTCGCCCTCGGCGGGGACTCGATCCTCAGTCTGCAATTGATCGGCCTGGCGTCCCGGGAAGGCCTCAAGCTGCAACCGCGGGATGTCTTGCAGCATCCGACCCTGGCAGCCATGGCCCTGTGCATCGACTGCCGCGCCGAGCCGGCATTGCTTGCCGTGCTGACGGCTTTTCGCGAGCTGCTCGGGCAACCTGGCCTGGGGCCGGACGCCGATTTCTTTGCCATGGGCGGCGACTCGATTCTCAGCTTGCAGTTGATCGCGCGCTTGCGTCAGGCCGACCTGCGCCTGATGCCGCGGCAATTGCTGGAAAACCCGACCCCTCGGCAACTGGCCAAGGTGCTCGCGCCGGTCGTCGCGCCGGTCGCCGAAGCCGTGGAGCCGAGCGAGAAGCAGGGACAACCGCAGCCGCTGTCCCATGCCCAGCAACGGGTGTGGTTCATGCAGCAGTTCGAGCCGGCTGAAACCGCCTACAACGTCACCCAGTTGCTGGCCTTGCGCGGCGAGCTGGATGTGCCTCGCCTGCAACGCGCCTGCCAGGCGCTGGTGGCCCGTCATGACGCGTTGCGTTGCCGTTTCTTCGAAGAACGAGGGCAAGTCTGGCAGTGCCTGGACGATATGGCCGCGCCGATCTTCAACGTCCATGACATCGGCGGCCTGAGTGACTCGGAACAGCAAGCGAGCATTGCCAGCGCGGCCAAGCGCGTGTTCGACCTCACACAGGGGCCGCTGCTGGCCGTCGATGTGTTTTGCGTCGCGCCCGGCGACTATCGCCTGCTGTTCAACGTGCACCACATCGCCGTGGACGGTTGGTCCATGGGCTTGCTGGTCCAGGACCTGGCAGCGCTTTATCAAGAGAGGAGCCTGCCGGCGGCAAGCGCTTTGCTGCCGCTGATCAAGACGCAGCGGCAACGCTTGGAGGGCACGCATGGCAAGGACTTGTTGGCCTATTGGCAACAGCGCCTGGAAGGCCTGGGCAACGAGCCGCTGGAACTGCCCGAGCAACCCACCCGTCCCGCGGTGCAGGCGTACGCTGGCGCGCGAGACGAATATGTCCTGCCCGGCTCGCTGAGCATTGCGGTCGAAGCCCGGGCGAGGGCGCTTGGCGTCACGCCGTTCGTGCTGTATTTCGCGGCTTATCAGCTGCTGCTCTGGCGCCACGGCGGGCGCAATGATTTTGCCGTGGGCTTGCCGGTGGCGGGGCGTGAATCCGTCGAGAGCCAGGCGTTGGTCGGGCTGTTCGTCAACACCCTGGCCCACCGTGTGCAGATCGATGGCCGCCAGAGCCTGCAAGCGTTCGTCCAAGCCCTGAACAGCAAGCTGAGCGAGGACCTGGCCCATCAATCGCTGCCGTTCGAGCAGTTGTTGGACGTGCTGGATGTCGAGCGCAGCCTGGATCGCACACCGCTGTTCCAGACGATGTTCAACTATCAGGTCGATCATCAGGATTCCCGCAGCCTGGACCTGCCCGGCATCAGTGCCCAGGCGTTGGCGCTGCCGGGTGGCGTGGTGAGCGCGAAGTTCGACCTGACGTTCAACCTGTTCACCCAAGGGCGCGGTGCCGAGGCGAGCACCGGTTTGATCGTCGAATACGCGACGGCATTGTTGCGACCCGACATCACTCGGCGTCTGGTGGAGGATTACCAGGCGTTGCTCGCCAGCCTGGCGAGCCTGGATCTTGATGCGCGCTTGCTGGAGATCCCGCTGTGCTCGGTTGCGGCCTTGGCGACTGAAGGGCAGTCGTCGCCATTGCATGGCGAAGCGGATTGGGTGACGCGCTTCGAAGTGCAAGCCGCCGTGCATCCCGAGCGCATCGCCGTGTACTGCGCCGACCGTCAACTGAGCTACGCCGCGCTGGAGGCCCAAGCCAACCGCTTGGCCCATTGGTTGCTGGCCCAGGGCGTCGGGCGCGAATCGTTGGTTGCCTTCTGCCTGCCTCGGGATGAACGCTTGCTGGTGTGTATGTTGGGCATCCAGAAGGCCGGTGCCGCCTATTTGCCGCTTGATCGAGCCCATCCCCCGGCCCGCCAGGCGCAGGTGCTCAACCGGGCGCAGCCGCATTTGCTGCTTTGCGATTCGGCGACGGCCGATTGGCCTGCCGACCTGCGCGTTTGCCCGTGGACGGACCTGCCGTTGGCGCAATTCGCCGCGCAGGCGCCGGGCCTGCCGACGCACCTCGGGCAATTGGCCTACACCCTCTACACCTCGGGATCGACCGGACAGCCCAAGGGTGTGCAGATCAGTCGTGGCAGCTTCGCCAACTTCCTGTTGGCCATGGAGCAGGCCTTGCCGCTGGACAATGTGCAGCGTTACCTGGCCTTGACCACCGTCACCTTCGATATTTGCGGCCTGGAGCTATGCCTGCCGCTGGTGCGTGGTGGCGCCGTGGTACTGGCGGACGAGGAACAGCGCCAGGATCCGCAGTTGCTGGCACGCTTGATCAAGGAACAATCGGTCGATCTGATCCAGGCCACGCCCGCCACCTGGGCGATGTTGTTGCAAGGTGATCGCCAGGTGCTGGAAGGGCGATTGGCCCTGGCCGGCGGCGAGGCGGTGTCGGCGGAACTGGCCAGCGAACTGAAGCAGCATGTCGCTCGATTGATCAACGTCTACGGCCCGACCGAGACCACGGTATGGTCGACCCAGACGCCCATCGACGCGCTGCAATTGCCAGTGGCGCCGATAGGCCGGCCGCTCCTCAACACCCGCTGCCATGTCCTCGATGAACACCTGTGCGAAGTGCCTCCAGGCTGCGTCGGTGAACTCTATATCGCCGGGGACGGCTTGGCCCGGGGTTACTCCGGGCAGCCGGGGCTGACCGCCGAGCGTTTCATTGCCGACCCGTTCGGTCACGGCGGTCGCTTGTACCGCACTGGCGATCTGGCGCGCTGGCAGCCTGACGGCCAGCTGTACTACCTGGGACGGACCGACGACCAGATCAAGTTGCGTGGCTATCGCATCGAGCTCGGTGAAATCGAGGCCGTCCTGCTCAGCCATCCCCAGTTGCTGCAAGCTGTCGTGGCGGTGCAAGGCGAGCACCTGGTCGCGTTCTGGGTCGCGGATCCGGACGCTGCACCTGATGAAGCGGCTGTACGCGAGTATTTGCAGGCGCGCTTGCCGGTCTACATGGTGCCGACGCACCTGCAAGCACTGGACCGACTGCCGCTCAACAGCAATGGCAAGGTCGATCGCAAACAACTGCCGCGCTTGCAATCGGTTGTCTGCAGCGTGCCATCGACCGGGCGAGCGCTGTCGGCCAGCGAGGACGTGCTGGCGCAGATCTGGGCCTCGGTGCTGAACGTGCAAGACGTCCCGGCCGATGGACATTTCTTCCAATTGGGCGGGCATTCGCTGATGGCCGCCCAGGTGCGCGGCCGCCTGCGTGAGCAGGGCTTCGAGGTGCCCTTGCGCTGGTTGTTCGAAACACCCGTGTTGGCGCAACTGGCCGAGCGAATCGAGGGCCTCGCCGCCGAGCAGGATCTGGCTTCCCTGACGATTCCGGCGGTTGACCAAGGCATCGAACAGCCACTGTCCTCGGCGCAACAACGGGTCTGGTTGATGCAACAACTGGATCTGGCCGACAGCAGCTTCAACATGAGCAGCAACGTCCGTTTGCGTGGGCAACTGGATGCCCAGGCTTTGGAGCGTTCGTTGCAGCGGTTGGTGAATCGCCATGCCATCCTGCGCACCACCTATCACTCCCGTGGCGGCGAGTTGCGCCAGCGCATCCACCCGCAGTCGACGGTGGTCCTGGAAGCCGTTGCGTCGACTGAAGACCAGTGGACAGTCGACGCCCGGGACATGGCGTTGCGACCATTCGACCTCGGCAACGACGCGCCGCTGCGGGTGGTCCTGTATCGCCTTGGCGAAGAGGATCATGTGTTGCAGATGGTCATGCACCACATCGCCTCCGACGGTTGGTCCGGCGCGGTGCTGGTCGATGAGCTGATCGAAGGTTACGAGGCCTACAGCTCCGGCGTGCTGCCGGCCCAGCAAGCATTGCCGATCCAGTACGTCGACTACGCCGTTTGGCAAGGTTCGGCTGCGGTCCAGTTGCGTCAGCGCGAAGGCCTGGATTTCTGGCGACGGACCCTGGCGGGCATCCCCGCGCAGGTGCCACTGCCGTTCGATTTTCCACGTCCGGAGCGTGACAGCGGCGCCGGGGCGGCGGTGGATTTCCAATTGTCGCCCGCCACGGTGGGCCGCTTGAAAACCTTCGCCCAGGACAGCGGCACTTCGCCGTTCATGGTCCTGCTGACGTGCTACGCCGCTGTGCTGCAACGCGAGACGCAGGGCCGCGACCTGGTGATCGGAACGGACGTGGCGAACCGTGACCATCCGGCCACCGAATCGCTGATCGGCTTCTTCGTCAACCTGCTGGCCTTGCGTATCCGTGTGCAACCGGAATTGAGCTTCCGTGAGCAAGCCTTGCAAGTCCGCGAGCTGTGCCTGCAAGCGTTCGCCTGGCAGGACACGCCGTTCGAACGGGTCGTCGAATGCCTGGAGCTGCCGCGCGTGGCCAATGTGCACCCGCTCTTGCAGACCCTGTTCGTGCTCGACAACACGCCGCGCCAGCAGCGCCAACTGGGCAATCTGCAGGTCGAGCCGCTGACGGGCGAGCAACACCATTCCAAGTTCGACATGGCGCTGTTCGCCAGCGAAGACGCTGATGCGATCAGCCTGCGCTGGGTGTACCGCACCAGCCTGTTCCGCCCGGCCACCGTCGAACGCTTGCGCGGCGCTTTCGAGTCGCTGCTGGAACTGGCCCTTGGCGCGCCGGACACCCCCATCGATACCATGATTGCGACTGTAAAAGGAGCTGCTGCCATGTCCACGGACAATCCGCTGCAACGCAAAATGAGCAAATTGGGCAAGATGCGCCAGAGCGGATCGGCGGCGACCCGGGAGCCCATCGAAGCCCGACCTCTGCGAGAGGACTCGAAGTTTCCGTTGCTGGTTTCCCTGCGCGACCGCGAGCTGGCCCCGGCCATCTGGGCCGAAGCCAACCGCGACAAGGTCGAGAACTGGTTGCGTGAGCATGGCGGCATCCTGTTCCGTGGCTTCGACCTGCCGACCCCGGCGGACTTCGAGGCGTTCTGCCAGGCGCTGTGTCCGCAGTTGTACGGGCAGTACGGTGACTTGCCGAAGAAAGAGGGCGGCAAGAACATCTACAAGTCGACGCCATACCCCAAGGATCGGATGATCCTGTTCCATAACGAGAGTGCGCACCAACACCGCTGGCCACGTCGGCAGTGGTTCTACTGCGAGACGCCGGCGACGTCCGGTGGCGCGACGCCGATCGTCGACAGCCGCCAGGTCTATCGTGACCTGCCGGCCTGGCTGCAGGCCAACCTGCGCCGCAAGCAACTGATGTATGTACGCAATTTCAGCACCAGCCTGGACGTCAGTTGGCAGCACTTCTTCCAGACCGAAGATCGGGCCGAGGTCGAGCGGATCTGCCGTGAGAGCAACATAGAGTTCCAATGGCGCGGCGCCAACGACCTGCACACCCGCCAGGTGTGCCCGGCGGTGATCCTGCACCCGTTGACGGGCGAAGAGAGCTTCTTCAACCAGATCCAGCTATACCACCCAGCATTTCTCGATGCGGATATCCGCGAGCAGTTCCTGCGCGACGGCGAGTCCGCCATGCCGAGGCAAGTGTTCTACGGTGACGGCTCGGAGCTCGAACCAGCGGCGATCGACGCCATCAATGCCGCCTACGACCGTTGTGCGGTGCGCTTCGACTGGCAACAGGGCGACGTGGTGATGCTCGATAACATGCTGGCGGCGCACGCCCGGGATCCGTTCGAGGGCGAGCGCAAAATCGTCGTGGCGATGGGTGAAATCTATGCCCGCCACCAAGTCATGGCCGCCCCGGCGCAGATTGAAGAAACACTTGAAGAGTTGACCCCATGATGGACCTTGGACTCACGCTTTCACCCCAGCAGAAACAACTGGCCCAGGCCAATCCGCACGCCTGGCGCTGGGTACGCATGTCATTGACAGGCGTTGCCGAAGGCACCGTCGAGCAATGCTTGCGCGACAGCCTGGCGCAGCACCAGGCGCTGTGCCTGCGCTACGAGCGTCCGCTGGGCGCCACCGGGTTGCGCCAACGTGTGATCGAGCCCCAGGCATTGCGCCTGGACTGGCGCCAGGGGCGCACGGTCGACGGCCACGATGGGCAAAAATGGTTGGACGAGGCCCAGCGTCGTTGCCATGCCGAACAGCCCGACATGCTCGCCTGGCTGCTCGATGATCAGCTGTTGCTGGCGGTCCCGGTGTACTCGCTGGACGCGCGCAGCCTGGTCCAGTTGCGCGAGCACTTGCTCGGTCGCGCCGCGTTGCTCGATGACGAACCTATGCAGTACGCGGACTACGTCGAGTGGATCAATGGCCTGCAACTGGATGAAGACGCCGAGCAGGGCGCGCAGTTCTGGCGCAACCTGGCCTTGCAGGACATCCCGGGCATGCGCCTCGTCGAGCGCTACGGTATTGCCAGCGGACGTCACGCGGTGGTCCGCCAGCCACTGGCGCCGACTCTTGCGCCGCTGCTTACGGCATTGGCCGATCGTGAAGGCGTGGCCATCGAACAGCTGGTGCTTGCCGCTTGGGGATCGCTGCTAGGCAGGCTCAACGGCCAACGCCAGGGCCAACTCGGTGTGCAGCACGACCCCCGTGACAACTACGAGGAATTGACCGGCGCGCTTGGGGTGTTCGAACAGACGTTGCCGATGGTGGTGCAACTGTCCGAGCACAGCACCCTGGTGAACCTGGCCCGGCAACTGGCCCGGCAATTGGAGAGTGCCGTCGACTGGCAGGAATACCTCGGCCAGGCGCAGTTGTTGCCGGATTGGCGGGCCAGTTTCCAGGCCGGGTTGCAGGTTGTGCGCGTGCCGCAACTGGGCGCGTTGCAGTGGCTGTCGTTCGACACGCCGGTCGAGCTGCAACTGCAATTGAGCCTTGACGCCCAGGGCACTGGCGAGCTGGCGCTGGCCTATGATTGCGGGGTGTACCGCGACGAGCAAATGCAGGCGTTGCTCAAGCGTCTCGAACATTGGCTCGGCCAATTGGTGCAATCACCCAATGGCCTTATCGATGGCTTCGATGCGTGTCTGCCCGAGGAGACCCTGGCGTCGTCGACGCGTCCTGACTTCGGAGCGGACCTGGACATCGTCGCGGCCCTGCGCCGGCACGCCCAGTCACACCCCAATCGGCCGGCGCTGCGTTATGCCGACCAGTTGTTTTCCTACGCTGAACTCGATGCCCTGAGTGACCGCGTCGCCGGCAGCCTGGATCAGGCGGGCGTGGGCCGTGAAGCGGTGGTGGGGCTGTATCTGCCACGCGGCGCGCAAATGCTGGTGGCGATGCTCGCCTGTTTCAAGGTCGGCGCCGCCTATCTGCCGCTGGATCCCCAGCAGCCGCCGCTGCGCCTGGCCGGGATACTCGACGATGCTCAACCGGCATTGCTGCTGCACTTGGAGGGCCTGGCGCCGGAAACGTCGGCGCGCACACTGTGCTGGTCCCAGGCGAGCAACGGGCCGCTGTTCGATACGCCGCACTCCGGCACTGCGCAAGACCTGGCCTACGTGCTCTACACCTCGGGTACCAGCGGCAAGCCCAAAGGGGTGCAGATCGAACAAGGGCAATTGCGTCATTACGTCACCCAAGTGACCGGTGCGCTGCAACTGCCCGAGGGCGGGCATTACGGGCTGGTGTCCTCGCTGCTCGCAGACCTGGGCAACACCGTGTTGTTCCCGGCGTGGCTGCAGGGCGGTTGCGTCCATGTGCTGGCGCAATCGACCGTGACCGACGCCCAGGCCTTTGCCGAAGAGCTGCGGCGTTATCCCCTCGACGTGCTGAAAGTCGTCCCGTCGCACCTCGCAGCCTTGATGGGCGAGCAGGCCGCCGACGTCCTTCCGCGCCAAGTGCTGGTGCTGGGCGGAGAACCGATCGGCGAGGCGTTGCTGACACGCTTGGCCCAAGCCGGACCGACTTGCCGGCTGTATAACCACTACGGTCCGACCGAGACCACCGTCGGCGTGCTGTGGCGGGCCATTGATCTGGCGCAGGGCGTGGATGGCTGTGCGTTGAGCCAGGTGCTGGGGGACAACCGCGTTCATTTGCTCGACGAGCAGCAACGGCCAGTGCCATCCGGCCAGGCCGGCGAGTTGTGCATCAGTGGAGCCAGTGTCGGCAGGGGTTACGTCGGCAGTGTCGGTGGCGCTGCCTTCGGTGTCGATCCCGCCAGCGGTCAACGCCTGTACCGCACCGGTGACTTGGCCTTGCGCCAGGCCGACGGAGCCCTGCGCATTCTGGGTCGCAACGACCAGCAAGTGAAAATCCGCG
>Ga0307408_100000341_pt1 | contig 43952 bp, 39 predicted proteins | sample 322Cmetagenome_FD_202116 | JGI IMG/M metagenome (GOLD analysis project Ga0307408, IMG submission 202116) | Maize rhizosphere microbial communities from greenhouse at UC Davis, California, United States - 322HYB-C-3 | ecosystem: Host-associated > Plants > Roots > Rhizosphere > Soil | place... | reverse complement strand
GGACTGGAAGAATCATCAATATTTTGTACCTAGTTGTCCAGGACTTATTGGATTTACCAATCCTTTATTTGAGCCGGTATATTATCGACAACAAGGCTGATTACTATAGGCTTTTGCAACAAGTTAGAGATACAGGAAATTGGGAAGAATGGCTACTTTATATTTTAGCGGGAGTTGAAGAGACCGCAAAAGAGACCATTTATTTGATTGCGGAAATAAAGAAACTAATGCATGATTTTAAGAAGAGGCTACGATTAGAGTTGCCCAAAATTTACAGTCAGGACTTATTAAATAATTTGTTCAGGCATCCGTATACTAAAATCGAATTTTTGACTTCGGAGTTGATGATTTCTCGTTTAACAGCTAGCAAATATGCCGATCAGTTAGTAGAAAAGGGTTTTTTGGAAAAGCAGAGAATAGGGAGAAGCAATTTCTATGTTAATGCTCCATTGTATGCTTTATTTAAAGGACAAGGAGATAGTAAAAAACATATTAGCCCTATACAGACGATTAATCCATCTTTTCCCTAAACAGTGATAATGTCAATACTGCTTACATGATTTTGTTATATGTATCGGAATCCCAATTCTCGGATATACGTTGTCCGTTATGTGTATAGAAAATTCGATTTTCTATACACGTTGTTTTCGATATGTATAGAAAATTCGATTTTCTATACATGTTGTTTTCGATATGTATAGAAAATCGAATTTTCTATGCATATCAACAAAAAATGCCAGGCTTTCTCAACCCGGCATTTCTCTTTTTCAAATATTACTTCTTCTCTGGAAGCAGAACAAACTTTATAAAATTATTTCCGCTTAGATATTTATTCGCTGTAGCTTTTAGGCTTTCTGGAGTTATTTTCTTCAATGAATCCAGATAACCAAGAACCTGTTTAACATCATCCTTATTCTGGTATTGGCCGCTCAGATAACCTAACCAAAAGCCATTGTCCTTCAATTGGACTTCAGTGGTGCGCTTTTCTTCTGCAAGGAATTTTTCAATATCATCCTTTTGGGCTCCTTTTTGTTTAATCTTATTGATCTCATCCATGGTGGCAGCAACAAGCTTATCCACATTTGCCGGAGCGCATCCAAATACAAAGGTGAAGGCAAAACGGTTCCGCGGATATTTATTGTAGCTAACAAAAGCACCAGGGCTGTAAACCCCGCTTTCTTCTTCTCTTAAACGTTCTGTTAGTTTTATTTTAAGAACTTCTGCAAGGGCATCCAGTTGATTATTCGTGTCGTCGTTGTACACGTAATCGCCATTCATAATGATTCTTACGTTGGCTTTGTCTTCCAGTCCTTTATAAACGAACTTATTTATTTTGCCAGACGGAGGGTAGATGCCCAGATCTTTAGCTTCTTCTTTCCGTAATTTAGAGGGTAGTCCACCTAAATATTGTTCTAATAATGGTTTAATCTCTTCGGATTTAAAGTTTCCAACGAAAGTGAATGTAAAATCGCTGGCATCGGCAAACCGGTCTTTGTAAATATCAAAAGACTTGTCGAGATTTATTTGCTCCAGTTTTGCTAAAGACGGTCCTGTTCTACGCGGATTGTATCTGCCTAAAACTCCTGCTAAAGTATCAGCAAAAACGCTATTTGGGTCATTATTTCGGTTCGCTAATGCTCCCTTTTGCTGAGCAATCATAGCCTGGAATATTTCAGCGTCTTTACGTGGCTGAGTAAAGTACAAGTATGTTAACTGAAGTGCAGTCTCCAGGTCTTTAGGGGCGGCAAAACCGCTTAGGCCTTCACTGCGTTCGCCGATGTAAGGGTTTACAGACACTCGTTTGCCCGTAAGCATTTTGGGAAGCTGAATTGAATTGAAATCGGCTATACCACTGCGGGCGACAATGCTTGATGCATAAGCGGCAGACTGGTAGTCTTTGTCACTGTAAAGCGACGTTCCTCCCGGACTAAATGCATTGAAGTTAATTTCGTCGTTTTTGAAATCTGTAGGCTTCAATACCACTTTAACACCATTGCTCAAAGTAAGTTCGGTAACCCCAAGCTCGTCAATTTTCTTTTCTGCAACAACCTTGCCTGCTGTTGGTTTGGTTTCCATCAATGGTTTGGTTGAAACCTGATCCACATAGGCGGTAACGTTCGAGTTTTGCACCTCCTGAATCCATGAACTTACTTTCGCTTCATCAGGCAAGTTAGCCGCTTCTTTTTCCGGCGCCATAATCAATACATCCCGATTGGTGTCGGTGATGTATTTTTTTGCCAGAGTGTTTACCTCGTAGAGGCTTATTCCCGGAACCTTCTCTTTGGCTAGTTCAAATTCGTAAGCAATGCCCGGACTGGCTTCTCCCTCAAGGAATAAGCGAACGTATTCCTGCACGTAACTTTGTGAATTGGTTTTATCCTTTTCCTTGAAAGCGGCGTCCATCGAGGTTAAATACGATTGTTTCGCCCTATCCAGCTCGGTTTGTGTGAAGCCAAATTTCTTAACACGTTCTGTTTCCGCGAACACGGCTTTAAAGCCTTTTTCCAATTCTCCTTGTCCTGGTTTGGAAACTACATAGGCTGAAGCGACATCTAATCCCGCTAAAAATCCGCTGATATTGCTGCCTCCCTGTAAAAATGGAGGATTGGCTTGTTTCATTAGTTCACTAAATCGGGCGCCCAGCATCTGATTGTATAACGAACGGATGATGCTGTTACGATAATCGGTTCGTGTTTTAAGAACGGTCTCAGGGTGTTTAATGTAAACCTGTGCAACCGTGTAGGGAAACTCAGGATCAGTAACTGCTACGAACTGGTTTTTATTTAATAATGGGATTTTGTACTCCGTACGTGGCTTTGGACTAGATGGAGTTTTTAAATCTGAGAATTTCTCTTTGATCATCTGCTCGATCTTTTTCACGTCAACATCACCAACCACAATTAAAGCTTGCAAATCCGGGCGATACCAATCCTGATAAAATTGGACGATGGTTTCTCTCTTGAAGTTTTTAAGAACCTCTTCCGTTCCAATAGGTAAACGGTTCGAGTACCTTGAGTTATTAAGCAAAATGGGAAGATACTTGTTCTGCATCCGCTCTTGGGCGCCTTTACCTAATCGTTTTTCTTCCAGTACAACACCTCGTTCTTTTTCAATTTCGGCTGGGTCGAAGGTTGCGTCCTGTGCCCAGTCACGCATAATTTGCATGGTGTTCCTGAACAAAACCGAGTCGTCTGTTGGTACAGGTAGCTGATATACCGTTTCGTCGAAGCTCGTGTAAGCATTTAGATCAGCGCCGAAACGAACTCCGGATTTCTGCAGGTAATTTACCAGTTCATTTTTAGGGTAATTTTTGGTTCCGTTAAAGCTCATGTGCTCAGCAAAATGCGCTAAACCTTGCTGATCGTCGCTTTCGAGTGTCGATCCTGCCTTTACCGCCAAATAAAGCTGTGCCCTGTTTTTAGGTTCAACGTTTTTGCGAATGTAATACGTAAATCCGTTAGCCAGTTTTCCGGTTGTTATTGCAGTATCAAGTGGGATGGTGTCGTTTACTGCGGCGCTTGCAGGTGGCAGATTGCTGGCAGTTGTAGCTGGTTTTTTTACGCTGCAACTTGCTAGTATTAAGGCTGCAAGAACTGAAACTGGAATAAGGTTTTTAGTTCTGTTTGTTATCATATTCATGTTTTAATCGATATGGTTGCGAAATTTAGATTTTTATAATGATTTTCTTGTGGTACATCCACCATAAAAATGTAAGCCAAACTAAAACAAAACTTACAGAAAAGGCGAATGACGCATTGTAGGCACTTAAATAAGGGCTGAAAAAGCTTTGGTAAATCCAGCCTTTTAGATTAGTGTCGCCTCCATCGGCTTTCGTTACCTTAACCACGTTCAATATCTTCGCAGCAAGCATTGAAGTGAAAAATGCGGTAATAGCGTTGGTGCCGTAAGCCAGCAGTGGAATGGACCAGGCTCTGAAGCCTTTCATATCAATAACCCAATAGAAGGCCGAGAACACCATCATAGCAAAGCCGCTGGTGTAAAGAACAAAAGTGCTTGTCCATAAGGATTTATTGATTGGGAAAGCCGGTTCTAAGGCTTTACCAATTAAATGAACTACAAACCCCGCAATTAAAATGCAAAGTATTTTTTTCCTTTCGGGGATGTTTTGATTGCGCAATAATGATCCCGTCAGTAGTCCCGAAATTCCGGTTGCGATAGATGGAAAAGTGCCTAATATCCCTTCCGGATCCCATGTTTTAGAATAGATCCAAAGGTGATTTTCGGTAAGGATAAGTCGGTCTATCCAAGCCCCAATATTCGTTTCTTTATCCAGATTAGCTGCTCCATAACCGGGAACAGGTACTAGGGTCATAATTACCCAATATCCAATAAGCAGTGCAATAAAAATGTACAATTGTTGTTTCCAGTTAGTTTTCAGGAAGAGAAGAGCGCAGGCGAAATAAACGAGCGCTATGCGCTGCAAAATCCCCGGAATGCGAAAAGTTTGAACTGCCTTAACGGGATCTTGAAAGATGTATGGGATAAAGGCAAGCACGAGCCCTAAGCCAAATAAAATTGCCGAGCGTTTAAATATCTTTTTAATCAGCGGTAGATGTTCCTGGACAGTCTCCTTTTTACTTCCTAAGGCGTAAGTAATTGAAATGCCGGATATAAAAAGGAAAAACGGAAAGATAAGATCGGCGAAGGTACAGCCGTTCCAATCGGCATGCTCGAAGGGTTTGTAGATTGCGCCCCAGTCGCCGGGATTGTTTACCAGAAGCATCCCGGCAACGGTAAATCCACGGAAGGCATCCAAAGATAGCAGACGTGTGTTTGATTGATTTGTCATCCCGTTAGGAAATAATATTAAAGCTACATTTTAGCCAGACGTAAAACAAGCTTCATTTACTTAACTGTTTGTTGTTAATTTGGGTATGAATAAATTTCTGAAGCGTTTAACAGATTCTGCTGCGTTAGAAAGTCGTTTGGTTATAGGCTTAATGTCGGGCACATCTTTAGATGGATTAGACATAGCCCTTTGCCGTTTAAAGGGATGCGGTTTTGATACAAAAGTTGAGTTGTTGCAATTTGAAACTTATGCTTATCAGGATGAATTTAAGGATGAGATCAGAAGCATATTCTCAAAAAGACAGATTGATCTGGAAAAGCTAACATTGTTAAACGCGGAAATTGGCTCTATTCATGCTGGGTGGGTTCTTAAGGCTTTAAAAAAGTGGAACATCGCGTCAGGGGAAATTGATTTCATTGCCAGTCACGGACAAACCGTGTATCATGCGCCGCAGAGGCTTCATGGTTATACTTTTTATCCCAATGCAACACTTCAAATCGGCGATGCAGACCATATTGCGGTAAAAACCGGGATTACTACCATCAGTGATTTTCGCCAGAAGCACGTTGCTGCAGGTGGCGAGGGGGCTCCATTAGCTCTTTATGGAGATTGTATTCTGTTTTCATCTCCGGCAGAGAACAGGGTTTTGTTGAATATTGGCGGTATTTCTAACCTGACGTTTTTACCTTCCGCAGGATCTTCTAAAGTAGTTTGTTCTGATCTGGGCCCAGGAAATACATTGATCGATAGTCTCACAAAGAAATATTTTGATCGAGCCTACGATGACGAAGGCCGAATTGCCCGAAGCGGAGAAGTAAGTCAATCCTTGCTGATAGAGTTGCTTTATCAGCCTTTCTTTACTGATTCATTTCCTAAAACAACAGGTCCCGAGCTATTTAATATTAATTTTTTGGAGGAAGCTGTTAACGAGCTGGGGTTGGACATTGATGCAATTGATTTGATAACTACGGCCACTCAGTTTACTGCACAAGCCATTGCTTTGGGACTGAAGGAGATTGTTGGGCCGGTACCTTTTACGCTTTATGTAAGTGGCGGTGGTGCTCACAACAAGTTCTTGATGGAGAAACTGCAGGAACTTTTGCCTCAGGCTGAAATGCGTGAAATGCAAAGTTTGGGAATAAGTGCTGATGCTAAGGAGTCGGTTTTATTTGCTGTTTTAGCTAACGAGACTGTTTGTGGGTCGGCTATTGAAACGGGAGCAGGGCCGAGGGTGATGATGGGGAAGGTGAGTTTACCGGAGTAGGCTGCGAATTGCACGGATTTAACGAATCATAGCTTATTAGATTATGCGCCATGATTCGTGAAAATTCGTCAATTAGTGTAATCCGTAATATTTTATGAAAAGAAGTTAATTATAAAATACGTCAGCGCAGCCAGAGTAGCCGACACCGGAATCGTTAAAATCCATGCCCAAATGAGGTTGATTGTAACGCCCCACCTAACGGCAGACACTCGTTTAGTTAAACCTACGCCGATAATAGAGCCAGTAATAGTGTGTGTTGTAGAAACCGGGATACCGAAGTGCTCTGTAATACCTAAAGTAACAGCGCCGGCAGCTTCGGCACCAACACCTTCCAGTGCGGTTACCTTTGTAATGCGCGATCCCATCGTTTTTACAATTCTCCAGCCACCGCTCATGGTGCCAAGAGCAATTGCTCCATAACAAACAACCGGAATCCATTCTGGCATTGGAGCATCGCTGCCAATAACGTTTGCAGCTACCATAGATACATAAATAATACCCATTACTTTCTGAGCATCGTTACCGCCGTGAGTGAAACTTAGGGCTGCAGATGAAAGTAACTGTAATCTTTTGAACCATTTTTCGGCAGTAGCCGGCTTGGCATGCCTGCAAATATTGATAATAACCAATGTGATGATCACGGAAATGATCATACCAATAATCGGAGCCAGAACGATGAACGAAACAGTTGTTAATATTTTGCTCACGTTAATTGCTTGTAAAGCAGCATCGCCCATTGTCAAAGCTTTAGCCATTCCTGCTCCGGCGAAACCGCCGATCAGTGTATGCGATGAACTTGAAGGGATACCGTAGTACCATGTTAGCAGGTTCCAAATAATGGCAGCGAAAAGACCTGCAAAAATTACGTGAAGAGTGATATATTGTTCCAGTACCGTTTTTGCAATGGTATTGGCAACTTTATGATCGCTGAAATAAAAGTATGCGGCAAAGTTGAAGATGGCAGCCCATAAAACTGCCTGAAAAGGAGAAAGTACCTTTGTTGATACAATAGTTGCTATTGAATTTGCGGCATCATGAAATCCGTTGATATAATCGAACGCAATAGCCATGATGATAACAACTACTAAAAGGGTTGTAACCATTTTTAGTTTTGTTTATTGTTAAGCGTTCTTTACCAGGATAGACTCCAATACATTAGCAACGTCTTCGCACTTGTCTGTAGCGGTTTCTAATGCCGAAAGAACTTCCTTGTATTTAATTAAAACAATTGCATCTTTTTCGTGCTCAAAGAGCTCGCCTACCGCTGTGTCAAAGATATAATCTGCCTGGTTTTCCATGCTGTTAATCCTCACACAAGAATCCGTAATCAGACGAATGTTTTTTAAGTTTTTAAGTTCGCCTACCGCTTTATCTACGTCATGGCAGCCCTGCAATATCAAATCTGCCAGTTTTTTGATAGGAGAGGTCATTGTGGTTACCTTGTAAAGCTTCATGCGGCTTGCAGAGCCGTGAATAAAATCTGCAATATCATCAATTGCCGATGCTAAAGCGTGGATGTCTTCGCGGTCAAACGGAGTAATGAAGTTTTTGCTAAGCTCTAAAAAAATCTGGTGAGTGATCTCGTCGCCACGATGTTCAAGATCTTCGATAAGCTTACCCATTTCTTGTCTGCGACTCTCATCCGGAGTGTTTACAAACTCAATTAAAGCTTCTCCCAATTTTATCAGGTTACCGCTTGCTTGCTCAAATAGAGGGAAAAATTTACGATCCTTCGGAATGAAGTACTGGAATATGCCGTTTAAGCCCATAGTGTTAAAAAATCGTTACAAAAATATTATTGCAATGTTAAGTTAATGTTAAGGATTGCATTTAAACCGGAATAAAATTCTGCTTTGCTTTTTCGAGAGTGAAAGCAAATGTTGAACCCAGACCTTCGGTGCTGCGAACGGTAATGGTCTGTTGATGAGCTTCTAAAATGTGCTTCACTATAGCTAATCCCAATCCGGAGCCCCCAATTTGTCTTGATCGGCTCTTATCCGTTCTAAAGAAGCGCTCAAATAACCGTGGAAGGCACTTTTCTTCAATTCCCACTCCATCATCAGTTACTTCTATCAGGATTTGGTCGTGCAGCTCAAAGCTCTTGAGGAACGTGTTTCCACCTTCCTTCCCATACTTAATGGAGTTGTCAATTAAGTTTACCAAAACCTGGCAAATTTTATCCCTGTCGGCATTTACCCAGGTAGGTACATCGTATTTGTTCTTAAAGATCAGCGAAATTTTATGCTTCTGGGCCTTGGCTTCCATTTGCTCTGTCACTTCACTGATTAATTGAGACATGTCAAATTTCTCAAAATTAATAGGCACTTCACCACTTTCGAGTTTCGAAATCACATCGATATCCTTAATAAGATAGCTCAGACGGTCAACATTTTTGGCCGCTTTTCTCAAAAAATGCTCTACCTGGTCATGGTCTTCAAGGCCATCTTCATCCAATAATGCATCAATATATCCCTGAATGGCAAAAAGAGGAGTTTTTAGTTCATGTGAGATGTTGCCTAGAAATTCCCTTCGGTACTGCTCCTGTTGTTTCAATGCTTCAATCTCAATTTTCTTCACCCTTGCCCACTCCTTTACTTCCTGTTCAACATCATTAATCGGGTCGTTACTTACGTATTCGCCCAAAGCATCTTTCAGATCTTTGCCCAGCTTTAGGTTGTGAATAAGTTTATAAATAAGCTTCACTTTGCTGTAAACATAGCGCTCTATCAGATAGTAAAATACTGCAAAGCAGATAATTAACGTAATGATGAAGGTGATGATAAGGTCGGTAAGGCTGTGCTGGAAGTAGTAGTTCACCAAGCCTAGCGAAATGGCAACAACAAACGCATTAATAAATACAAGTACCCGAAGTTTCATGAATATTTAGATTTGAGAAACTAGATGTGAGATATGAGACAGGGCACAAGTTTCAGAGCACAGGTGGCAGGTTATTCCAGCACTCAATTACCCATTCACTCAATCCATCATTCTTCATTTCCAATCACAAGTATACTAAAAAGGAGTACCATGTGTCTTTTTGATGATGAAATTTGATAATGGCTTAATATTCAGTAAACTTAGCAATGCTAGTTCTGATGTGAGTTTTGAGCCGAACAGCTTTTGGGTAAGTCTGCCTGCAAGGAGTCGCTGAGCGAAGAAATCATTCCATTGCGTGATGTATGTTTTTTCAACCAATTCGCGGTTTGCGGTTCCATATTGGATGATTGCCTCGCAAAGCAACTTGGCTGAATGGACAGCCATAGCCATTCCGTTGCCACATAAAGGACTTATCATACCGGCAGAGTCTCCGCAAAAAAGTACGTGATCTTCTATCAGTGTTTTTTGCTCAAAACTGATTTCATTAATCACCTCCGGCTTAGAGAAAATAAATTCTGAATTTTTGAACCTATCCCGCAATATCGGATTTTGCCATAACACAGTTCTTTCCATTTCTTCGATATTTCCATAACGTTTCAGGTTTTCCTTGCGGGATAAATAACAAAGGCAATAGCGGTCATTTTCAATTTTTACGGTACCGCAGTAGCCGTACAAGAAGTTGTCAAGCTGTACTGTATCAGGCTGAAAATCGGTTTTTATATGATATTTAACGCCAATGTAAGGGCTTCTGCGATAGAAGAATGCTCGCGATTTGTCCAGGTTAGAGCGCTTGCCATGAGCTGCAATTACAAAGTCGGAGCTAAGTTTAGTGGCATCATCTAAAGTGCTTTCAAAACAATTATCCCGAAAGGAAAGTTGATTTGCTTTTTGTCCAAGGATGAAATTAACCCCTTGGCGGGATGCTTTTTCGTAAAGATAATTGTCTAAAGTAAATCGGCTGATTCCAAATCCTCCAAGATCGAGCTCGCAGTTAAACGATCTGCCAGAAACGGAACTGATTGCAAGTTTGGAAATTTGTGACGGGCATAGTGAATCAACGTCAATACCCAGAGACTTTAAGAATGGTCGTACTTCGTTGGATATGTATTCCCCGCAAACCCTGTGAAATGGATATCGCTTCTTTTCAATCAGTGTAACTTCATAGCCAGCCCTATTAAGCAATAGGGACGAAATGAGCCCGGCCAGGCCTCCACCAACAATAACGATCTTACTGGGCTTAATCTTGCCAGAAACTACGTTCATCTTTATAAATGATTAATTGCCAGCGAAATGCCCACATCCATTTTAGATCATAGTTATTAATCCCGGCTTCCTCAAGCATTCGTTTTATCTCATGGCGTTTAAAGCCTTTTAGTACCGAAAGTTTAGAGTCGTGCTTTACCATTTTAGATTTGGAAAATAAGCGGGTTAAAATACCGATAGAATGATATGCAAACCAATGCCTGTGTAAGTCATTTACAATCACTGCTTGTTTGCTGCACTCAAGCATTTTTTTGATAAGTTCGATCCACTTTCCGTTTTCAAAATGATGTGTAAAGAGGCTGGAAATTACAATGTCAAACTGATTGGGTTTTAAGCTTTCTGATAATACATTAGCAAGAAGAAAGCTGATTTCGGGGTATGACGATGCTTTGTCTCTGGCGTATTCTATGGCACTTGCAGTAGCATCGATCCCAATAAATTTGAGTCCCAGCTGTTTCCTCCGGTTCCATTTTGCCAATAGCCTAAGGGAATCGCCTCCTCCGCAGCCCCAGTCAGATATAGTCATTCCCTGCTTTAAACGGAGCTTTTTCAATCCATTGAAAAACACGGAATAGCCTCCCAAAAGCTTGTTAATTACTTCCAGTTCGTCCATTATGGGATTTATAATTTCGTGCCCGAGAGAGAAATCGTCCATCATTTCGGGCATTGTGCTGCGTAAGGTGAAATCTGGCATATCAAATCATTTCAAGTATCATACTTTCAACAGTTAAGCCGGGGCCAAAAGCAAATGACATCAGTTGCTCGCCCGGCTGAAGCTTGCTAAGGAATTCTTTTAGGATAAATAAAATTGTTACCGAAGACATGTTGCCAAATTTTCGAAGCACATCGTAAGATATATCAAGCGCCTCTTCCGGCAGTTCCAGCATCTCTTCGCATACCTCCAAAATGCGTCTGCCTCCCGGATGGATGGCGATGTGCTGAACGTTGCTTCTGTTAACTTGAGCTTTGGTAATAAGCTGATCGGCTACGGTAGTGATTTTTTTTCCAATGTTTTTGGCAATGCTTGACGATAGTTTCATCTCAAACCCATAGTCGCCAATTCTCCATCCCATTTCGTCTTTCGCCTCGGGTATCAGCGTGTTGAAGAAAGTTTTTAGCTTAAACCCATTTCCTCCCGAGTTACTGTTTTCGATCAAAACCGCAGCTGCGCCATCTGCAAATAGCGAATTGGCAACCCAGTTTTCGAGAGTGCTTTTTCGCTGGAAATGTAAAGTACATAGCTCCACATCCACAATTAAAACTTTTGCATTAGTTTGTGAGCAACAAATATAGTTGGCCATTTTCAGCGCGTTAAATGCGCCATAACATCCCATAAAATTAATGCAGGTGCGCTCAATGCTTGTAGGGAGATTTAAGAGGTTGATAAGATCGATATCCAGTCCTGGTGCGTACATGCCCGTGCAACTTACCGTTATAAGGTGCGTAATGGATTGCAGGTCGATAGCGAAATGCTTTTCAAGGTCTTTTGCGGCATCCAAGCTTAGCTCTTTGGCGTGTTTTTCATAAAAAACGCTTCTGGCCTTGGTGCCGGGAAATGGCTCTAAATTGCTGTTATTCCCGAAAAAGGAATAAGTTCCTTGTGGAACTCCGAAATCTTCAATCACAGAATGCCGATATTCAATTCCGGAAGCCTCGTATAGTTTTTTCAATCGTTCCGAATCCACCTCGTTTAATTGATGAGCAGCTTGCATGAATTCGAAAATTTTCATTTGCGGAAAACGGTACGATGGATTAGCTGTTCCAATAGCGGTGATGATACTGCTCATGATAAATTTTGTAAATTCAAGAACATAATTTTCGCTCCTAAAGTTTGCAACTATGCTTATTCTGCCAACAAAATCAGCCTTGCTACACATGCGGTTCCTTTTTTCGTTCTTCCTTCTGCCCGTTTATGTGTTTGCTTTAAGTCAATCGCCTGGCCTGGACCCATTAAAAGCGCTACTTGTTTTTGTTTGCTGGCATTTGTTCGTTTATCCGGCAAGCAACGGTTATAATAGCTATTTTGATAAAGACGAAGGTAGTATTGCCCTATTGGAAAAACCGCCCGCAGTAGACAAAACTTTGTATTGGTATTCGTTATTGTTTGATCTGGTTGGCTTCCTGATTGGCTCGCTGGTGAGTCTTGAATTTGCTATCGCAACGCTTGTTTATGGATTACTGTCTAAAATGTACAGCCACCCGGCAATCCGGTTAAAGAAAAACCCTTTTGCCAGTTTCCTTATCGTATTTCTTTTTCAGGGAGCGTTTGTGTACTGGACAAGCCTTGCTGGTATGTCTGGCAAAAGCGTGTTTGATTTACTGGATAATCGTTTTATCATCGCTGGATTGATCTGCTCCTGTTTGATCGGTGCATCCTATCCGCTCACACAAGTTTATCAGCACGAAGAAGATGCTCGCCGAGGCGATAAAACGTTGAGTATTGTGCTGGGAGTAAAAGGCTCGTTCATTTTTTCGGGCTTGCTTTTTTTCGCAGGCATGCTATTGATGTTTTACTACTGGCACATGCTAAATCAGCTGTTTAATTTCTGGCTGTTCATTGTGTTTACCCTTCCGGTGATGTTTTCTTTCCTTACCTGGTTTATAAGCACAATGAGAGATCAGGCCAACGCAAATTTTAAAAACATGAGCCGTATGACTATGGCAAGTGGTACGGCTATGTTAATTTATTTTATCGCTGTTTGGCTGGAACAGATGATAACTTGAACGTTTATTCAAGCCACATACGCGAAGGGACAATGAAGCAGTGAAATCTTAAATCCCTTTGGCTGTAAATAAAAATGATATACCTAAACATTACATTGATCTTGATGGTGGAATAAATAAGGCGGCTCTTTTTAATGTTTATCGAAAACTAAATCCTTGAAACGGTTTTCGGTTACTTTTTTCTCATGTATTGGTTGTGGTTTTACGCCGAAAAGGACTTTTATCCAATTGGCTTTCTTGATGATTAATTCATAAATAAGGTAAATTATTCCGAAGGAGACCAACGTTACAAGGCAAAGCTTATAACTTACCGACCCCTGCATTTGTACAATGTAATAACCTGCAATAACGATTACTGTTTGATGAAGGATATAGAAGGGATAGATTGCCTGCGTGGCATAACTTAAGCGCTCCGATCCATCATTTACCAGCCGTATGGCCAGTCCAAAAATTGCAATAATCCAAAACCATTGATTTAGCGATTTGAACGCCAGCATAGGAAGCGATTTAATCTCGCTCAAACTTAGGAAATAGTTTTGCGGATCGTTGCTGCTTGCCGATAACATGTAAAGTACAATGGTGGATAAGATTGCCCCTGTAATGGCAACAGGCATGCTTTTGTTTATTGCCAAACTAATTCCGGAATCGGTAAACAATAGTGCTCCACATACAAAAAATGGGAGGTAATATAAAAACGGAGCCGTATAGATATCAAATGGGCGGTACTGAATAAGGATGTAGAATGGAATAGTGATTATTGGCCCAAGCAGAAGAATGATTGCAGGTTTACTGACAAAATCACACAGTGCCTGGATGTACTGCTTTCCTTTTTCTGTACGGGCAAACTGTAGCACCGGAACAAAGAAAAGGCAATACACAAAAAGATAGGCCAGATACCATAAATGCATAAAATGGATGTTGCCTTTGGTAGAGACCGTCCAGTTTAAACTAAGGATATTTTGATAGAAATGCCAGAAACTTTCCTCACCACCACGATATAATCTGATGAAATAAAGCTGTGGGGGAATAATTACCAGAATTGCAAAGGCAAGCGGCAGCAAAAGCCGCATACTTCTTTCCTTAAAATATTCGATTATTGATTTTCTTTTGAAGGATAATGTAACTGCTGCCCCCGAGATCAAGAACAGTAAAGGCATTCGCCAGGGTAAAAAGAATGCAATTACATAGCTTAGGAAAGAAGAGGTTTGTTCATTTTTAACCCAAAAGTTCCAATCGGTAAAGATTTCTGCACTGTGCTCAAACAGCAAAATGGAGAATGCAATAACCCGAAGCCAGTCTAAATAATACAGCCTCGGCTTGCCTAAGGGTGCCTGTTTCAGTATCATAGGTAGTAGATTTGATGGTAGATACCTTAAAGATACATTAAAGTAGATGTTTAAACATTTACATTCTACTTCACATTTTCGGGTCTTAGGCGGGGCTTTGCGAGCCGGTCGGCAACCTTGGTCTTCAAACAATCAGTTCAGGTGATTACAGCTCCCCATTCCATTCCGCATAAAATTGTTCCAGGTAAAGCTGCATAAATTCATGCCTTTGCTGTGCTAATCGTTTACCTGTTGCGGTGTTCATTTTGTCTTTAAGCAAAAGTAGTTTTTCGTAAAAGTGGTTGATGGTTGGCGCCGAGCTTTTTTTGTATTCTTCCTTACTCATGTTCAGGTTAGGTGGAGTCTCTGGATTATAGAACTCCCGCTGCTTAAAACCTCCGTAACTAAAAGCCCGGGCTATTCCCATTGCTCCAATAGCATCCAGGCGGTCGGCGTCCTGAACAACAGCAAGTTCTTTAGAATGGAATTTTACCTCCCCCAAGCTTACCTTGAAAGACATATTGCGGATAATTTGCTGCACATGCAGAATAGTTTCTTCAGCAACAGCAAGAGTTCGTAAAAAATCACCAGCCTTTTGCGGTCCAATCTCCTCATCGCCGTCGTGAAATTTTGAGTCTGCAATATCGTGTAGCAGAGCAGCCAGTTCTACAATCTCTGTATCTGCTTGTTCTTCAATGGAAATAGTTTTAGCGGTTTGCCAAACGCGGTAGATGTGCCACCAATCATGCCCTCCTTCTGCGCCTTGAAGTGAGCGTTTTACAAATTGTTCAGTATGTTGAATAATGTCCATTCTGGCGAAAGTACAGTTTCCTGTCGAGGAAGGAGAAGAGGCGTAACCTTGAAATGTTATCAGTTATAACTCTACTGCCGGATCCCAAAATAACTTTTTAAACTCGGTTACCTTGTCATCTTCAACCTGTACGCCCTCGCTTAACAGCATTTGCTCCATCAAATCGGGTGTTGGAAAATGGTATTTTCCTGTAAGCAAGCCATTTCGGTTTACTACCCGATGCGCAGGGACAGGAGGATAGGCCGTGCCACAAGCATTCATAGCATAGCCCACCATTCTGGAGGATCCTTTCATGCCAACATATGAAGCAATAGCGCCATACGATGTTACTCTTCCCGTTGGGATGAGCCGGGCCACTTCATATACTTTGTCGAAAAAGGTCTCCTTGTCCATTTATTCGAATGTAAACTTCAGGTAATTGATATTCTTATCGTCTGCAAGATATTTCCTCTCGTAGTACGTTTTGATGGATAACACTTCGTCCACCAGATCTGATTTATACAAATCTTCCGTCCTGGAATGAAGGCTTAAGCCCAACTCTTCAATCTTTTCGCGAGTATAGTTGTGCAGGCCATCGTTGTCCGTCTTCAAATGCATAATACCGCCAGGCTCAAGAATGGTTTTGTATTTTGCTAAAAAGGCAGGGAATGTTAAACGCTTTTTTTCTCTACTGATCTGCGGCTGCGGATCCGGAAACGTAATCCAAATTTCAGCAACTTCTCCTGGCTCAAAATAATCTAAGATATTTTCGATCTGAATTCTTAAAAAAGCGACATTGTTGATGCCCTCTTCTAAAGCTGTCTTTGCTCCCCGCCAAATACGGTTACCCTTGTAGTCAACTCCAATGAAGTTTTTGTTAGGGAATAATTTTGCAAGATTTACAGTATATTCTCCTTTTCCACATGCAAGTTCTAAAATTAACGGATTGTTGTTGCGAAAATGATTAGCTTTCCACTGTCCTTTAAAACTTTTACCTTCGTCTAGTTGTAGCACATTAGAAAATGTGTCTATTTCGGCGAAACGCCTTAATTTATCTTTACCCATGATTTATAAGGCACAAAAATAAATTTTAATTTTGGGGCATTAAATTCATCAAGTGGAAAAAAACGCAAAAATTTATGTAGCAGGTCACCGAGGTATGGTTGGCTCTGCAATTGTAAGAAAACTTGAAAGAGAAGGCTTTACAAACATTATCACAAAAGGATCTAAAGAACTTGATCTGAGAGACCAACAAGCTGTTGCTGATTTTTTCGCGGCTGAAAAACCTGATTATGTATTCCTTGCAGCGGCAAAGGTGGGTGGCATTATTGCCAATAACACTTATCGCGGCGAGTTTCTATATGATAATTTAATGATTCAGAATAACATCATTCATAACTCTCATTTAAATGGAGTAACCAAATTGATGTTTCTTGGGTCGAGCTGTATATATCCAAAGATGGCTCCGCAGCCTTTAAAAGAAGAATATTTGTTAACAGGTACTCTCGAAAGCACTAACGAGCCATATGCAATTGCAAAGATCGCCGGCATCAAAATGTGCGATGCTTACCGCGATCAATATGGTTGTAATTATGTTTCGGTTATGCCTACCAATTTATACGGCTATAACGATAATTATCATCCCGAAAATTCGCACGTTCTTCCTGCATTGATTCGCAAGTTTCATGAAGCGAAAGAGCAAGGAAAAGACAAGGTAGTTATCTGGGGAACCGGAAGCCCGATGCGTGAGTTTCTTTTTGCAGATGATTTAGCTGATGCTTGTTTCTATTTGATGGAAAACTACAACGAGCCCGGGCTGGTAAATATTGGTACCGGTGTTGATGTTACCATCAAAGAACTGGCCTTAACTGTTAAAGAGGTAGTTGGTTTTGAAGGCGAACTGGAGTTTGATACTTCTAAACCCGATGGAACGCCGCGTAAACTGATGGATGTTTCCAAGCTTCATTCTTTTGGTTGGAAACATAAAGTGGAGCTGAAAGAAGGAATTAAGCTAGCTTATGAAGATTTTTTAACGGCGTTTGTAGAAAGATAATCCAGCATTAAGATAAAAAGAAAACCGGCCTGTTAACAGAGCCGGTTTTTTTATTTTATCTCACAGCGCAATGGCTAGGGGTTTTTTTTTAAAACTTTTGAATTAGTGTTAAGCTCTTTGTGGGATGCTTGTATGGTTCTGATTAGGAGATAGTTAAGTATTTTTTAAATTTTGACTTTTTAATTTAAACTTATCATTAGTATGTCTCGCTGTCTGGCGGAATACCATAATCTCCCGCTCCATTAACGGAACCGGAATTGGCGCCAGCTTTCTTTTTGAAGATTCCGGTAATTTTATCGAGAATCCCCGATACGGTATGTGAGTTTACTTGTGTTGCGGCTTTCTGAGAAATAAATGTCATCAAGGTTTTAACTAAAAAGCCAGACTTTTTAAATACCATTCCATTTAAAACAAGAGGTAAAATTACTCTGGTAATATTGGTAATGAGATCCTGATTTATGAGCTCAGAAATAAAGGATTGTTTCTTACCCGAATCTGATTTGAATAAGTTTGTTATTGTCTTAAACAGTTCTTTCGGGCTGCTGAGTTTATCCTTTAGCTGCTCTTCCTGCTTAAACTGCTGAACCTTCAAATACTGAATTTCAGCCTGTAATTCTGCTAAACTTACAAAGGCCTTTTCCATTATTTTTTGCGTTTAAAGATCCGTTTAACAAGGAAATCGTTTAAAAAACCGTCCACAATTTTGTCCTTTGTAAACAGCACTATTAAGGTTAAAGCAAGATAAATTAAGGTAATAATTCCGAAGCCCGCTGCGTACGAACCTGTTAGTTCTCCAAGCCAAAGCGCAAGTGCAAATGATGCAAAAAGGAATGTTAGTATGCCAGTAATTAAAACAAATGTGTCTGTTATAAGATTTGATGCCACAATTGTTACCCGCTCTATGGCTGTTAATCGTAACAATTCAACACGCGTGGCAATGTATTCTTTAACCAAAACAAGTATATCTGGTGAGGCCTGTTCTTGTTTTTCTTCTGTGGTTTCTGCCATAAACGTTTTTAGATTATTAAAGGTTGCGTTCGCGTAATTGCAATTTACAACGAAAGGAGTAATCATAAGGCAACTGAATAGCTAAGATTTCTCCCTTCGTTGATAGCGCAATGATACAAATTTAACCAGTCTGTATCGCGTTTAAATCTGTTCTGCAACCGGAGCTTGTTGTTGTTCTGCACCGTTAAATGCAGGTTCTGATGCAAATTTAGATTTAACTTCGTCAACAACTTTATCTTTAAAAGCTGTTAAGTTTTCAATCTCTTCGGCAGCCCTGTCTTTGATAGTGTCACCGAGGTTTTTCAGGGCATCATTTAACCTGTCGCGGGTTTCAGAACCTTTATCCGGCGCAAATAAAATTCCTAAGGCAGCTCCGGCAGCTACGCCGGCCAATAATGCTACCAGTACTTTTGTATTATCGTTCATGGCGAAAAAAATTACTTGTTTAACAATGTATGAAAGAGTGAGTCAATATGCTATAATACAATAAAATTGATTAAACGGTTTGATTATTTTTTGCTACGTAAGCTGTTTGGACGTCGAATTAGATTTCAAAATCCGCTATTAGCTGTGGCTATGGTGTTTTAGTGTTTTTTATTAATAACCTGAGTTCGAATTAAAATATGCGGTTTGCAGAGAGTCGGAGCCTTTCTCGCCCATTGGGAGAGATGCCGAAGGCAGAGAGGGAACACGCTTTACAGGATTTTTCGCTTGCTATTTCCCTAACTTATAACATTGAGAGAGATGCCGAAGGTAGAGGGGTATAAGACAAATAATAAGTCTATACAACCTCCCTGTTAAGTACCTGAGTCTGTGATCTCTTTTTAAGCTTCGTTTAAACCCTTTGTGTCAGAAATTCTCTGTGCCCTTTGCGCCTCCTCCGTGTTCTCTGTGTTAAAATTAACACGCCCCGGAATGTGTTGTTCCTTTATTGTTAGCTCGTCGGCGGGATTGGGTGAATCGAACTCAGGTTATTAGTTAATATCCAAGTTTAATTTATCGCGACAGCGCCCATCTTTTATTCTTCTTCGGCGGCTTTAAGTTTTTCAAGTTTTTCGGTGGCTAGCTTACTGGTTTCATAAAGTCTCACGGTTAATATAAAGTAGGATAAGAGCAGGGGGCCAAAAACCAAACCCATAATGCCAAATACGGGAATCCCAATGATTACTCCTATTACAGTAATTATAGGATGGATGTCGCCAACCCGCTTAGCAATCAAAAAGCGAATTACATTATCGATGTTTATTACCAGAACAAAGCCCCATATCAGCATACCAATCCCTCCGCTACTATTTCCGTTGGCCATCTCAATCAGAGCCGCAGGTATAAATACAATGGGCGATCCAAGAATCGGTAGAAAAGAAAGAAAGGTGGATATAACACCCCAAAATACCGCATCCTTTATGCCAAAGATAAAAAAGCCCAAACTTACCAGCGCTCCCTGAACGAAGGCTATCAATCCCTGTCCTAATACGTTAGCGTACGTGGTGTTTTTTAGTTCCTCGGCAAACCTTAATGCGTTCTGTTCTCTAAAAGGCGAGTATCGGATGGCCTCGGTTTCAAATTGTTCGTGATAGATAAACATGAAATAAAGCAGGAAATACATGATTACTATACCGAGCAGGAGGTCGAACGCGCCACCGATAATTGAAGGAAAAAGATCACTGATATAGGTAGTTGCCCGTACAATAGCCGAATCAACCAGGTCCGGCTGATGAAGCCTGGCTCCAACAAAGTCATCTATTCTTTCAACCAGATTTTTGATTTTAATTTGATCCCGCTCAAACGTCGATACCTTGTTAATAACCAGAAAGCTCAAAGCAATAAAAGGTAGTACAATTACAACAAACGAGCTAACAATTAAGCTGATGCATGCAAATACACGTCCCCAACCTAGTTTGCCGGTAAGATACAGGTATACCGGCCTTAAGATGGTGTAAGTTACTACGGTGCTCAATAGAGAGCCCACAATAAAACGTAGTGAATAAAGTATAAAACACCCAAGAATAATGAGCGTGATAAGCAGAATATTGTTACGTTGCTTGTAATTAAAAACCGGCATGTAAAAAGGAGCTAAGCATAGAATCCGGTTTTGCCGGAACTACTGCTACAACATCCTTCTATACATTTTGTTCACTTTTAAACCTCGATTAAGTGGGTAGTAAAATGGATACTTTTGTCCCCTCGTTCTTTCTACTCTTTACGAAAAGTGTTCCTTCGTGAGCTTTTATAATACGTTGAGAATATGTAAGTCCAAGGCCCGAACAGCGAGGCTTGGTGGTGAAAAAGGGTTCAAATATCTTGTCGAGATCTTCTTCAGAAATTCCTTCGCCATTGTCCAGGATGTCGATTTTTAGACCTTCATCACCATGCTGCACATTAACTACAACTCTGCCACCCAAGGCATGTACGGCATCTGCAGCATTTTTAAAGATGTTTATAAATACCGAGCTTAGACTAGATTCGTCAGCATTCAGCCAAACTGAGTCATCGGGAGTGTTTGCCTCGATACTCAAGTTAAAAAGACCTTCCGCTTCGGTTACAGATTTCCTGATCACTTCTTTAAAATCAATCTTTTCTTTCTTTAGGGATGAAACCTGGGTACATTCTATCAGTTGAGAAGTAAGATCGTTTATTCTATCGCAATTTTTCTTTATGATGTCCAGAAGAATCACATCTTCCTGAATATGGTTGTCGATACGAAGTTCGTCTATAGCAAGGTTTACGTTAGAAAGTGGATTGTAAATTTCCGCCGCCAAATTCTTTGCAATGCGGCCGATGGCTGCGAGCTTCCCTTCAAGCACTTTTTGGTCTTCAAGCTGTTTTCTTCCAGTTAAATCGTGAATGACTGAGTAATATAGCTCTTCGTTTTGATCATGTTGAAACTGGAGAAATGAAGACAAGGTGCAGTACTTTACCTGCTTGTTGGCGGCCAGCATCTCTACCTCCATATCTATAACCGAGCCTTTTCCCCGCAGTAAGCCGGTGAAAAGTTCCCTGTCGTTTTTGTTTTTGTAAAGCAATCGGGCATTTTGCTGAAGAAATATTTCCTTTGAACTGCCAAAAAACTCGATAGCGGCTGCGTTGGCCTCATAGATCCTGCCAGACAGATCTGTAATGAGCATAGGATCTTTAGAACGCTCAAATATCAAGCGGAATTTATTTTCGCTCTCTTTAATGTTCTTGAAGTTCTTATAACGTTCATAGTTATAACGGATGGTTCTGTCGAGCAGGCTGCTGGTAATTTCATCTTTTATCAGATAATCTGCCGCACCCAAAGACATTGCCTCGGCATCAATACTAGAGTCTCCTTTTCCGGTTAAAAGGATGATCGGCTTTTCACAGTTTGAGCGTGATGCTTCCTGTAGGATATCAATACCCGTGTTTTTTCCTAAACGGTAATCAACCAGAAAAATATCGTACCAATTTTTTACGATGGCGTTAATGCCTTCAGAATAATTGAAGCACCAATCTAGTAAATATTTGTCGCCATTAATGCTTTCACTTAGTAAAGCTCGGGTGAGAACATAGTCGTCCTCGTCATCGTCAATTAATAGAATTTTGATAGGTTTCATTGGAGAGCGTTTTGTTTTTTTATTTAACCCATTGTTCTGATATAGAGCCAGCAATATGAACCAATTCGGTAAAGGACGACGGCTTGCTAAAAAAGCCTGCGGCGCCCATGCCAATGGCTACATCCCTATCGTCTTTTGATTTTGATGTAGTAAGTACAATCACCGGGATGTCCTGAAAAATGTTTTGTGCTTTTAAATAAGCTAATACCTCTTTACCATCAGTTTTGGGCATGTTGAGGTCTAATATAAATAGATCGGGTAAAATCGCAGCTTCTTCTTTAGAGAAGTCCTTTAAATAATTAAGGAGTTCTTCCCCGTTTTCGAAAAAAATCAGTTCCGCAGCCGAGCCACTTTCAAAAAATGCTTCCTTAATTAAAAGCCTGTCGTCGGCATCGTCTTCTGCTATTAAAATAACTTTTTGTTTATTCATCTGTAATTATTCTTCCGGAAAGAAAATTCTGAATGTTGCCCCTTCATTTTCTACTCCTTCGGCTTCAATTATACCGTTGTGATTTTCTACTATTTTTTTACAAATTGCCAGGCCAATGCCCGTGCCTTCATATTCATGGCGTGAATGCAGGCGATGAAATAAGGTGAAGATTTTTTCGGCAAATTGATTTTCAAAGCCAATTCCGTTATCAACAACCTCTATCTTACAATATTTTCTGTTTCCATTCAGGCTTCCATGTTCAAAGCCACTAATAATTTCAGACTTCACGTTAATAACCAACGATGTTTGCTTACTTGCAAACTTCAGGGAATTACTAAATAAATTCTGAAATAGATGCCGCAACAATGACGGCGCAATCCTTACGCTATGCCCGCAATCAATGTTGATTTTTGCGTTCTGCTTCTCAAAGGAAAATTCAAGATCGTGTGCAACTTGCATTATACTTTCTGAAAGGCTCACAGGTTTCAACTGTTCTTCAATTTTACTTATCCTTGAAAATGTTAAAAGATCACTGATAAGCAATTGCATTCGCTCTGAGGCGGAATTCATTCGGTTAAGATAATCTACGCCCTCTGTCTGCAAATTCTCACGATACCTTAACTTGAGTCGTTCTCCAAAAGCACGGATCTTTCTTAAAGGTTCCTGCAAATCGTGTGAAGCAATATAGGCAAACTGTTCAAGATCGCGGTTAGATCGGTTTAATTCATTGATTTTACTTTCCAGGCTTTGCTGTGCAAGTTTCAGATCAGTAATATCGTTCATTACCACCATCACACCAGAAACCGCCCCATCTGATTGGTGGACCGGACTAAATGCAATACGAAAAATCTTGTTGTTAATGCGGTGCTCTAGCCTGTTCTCATTCCCATCAAAAGCCATATTGAAATATAACAGGGGATAAGAGTCTTTATTTTTAAAAAATAGGTAATGAAAGTTATGTGCGTTGGTAATAATGTTTTCCGGGTCGATGATAGCAAGTGCAGGGCCACCACTTAATGTCAGCTTTAAATCTTTATCGAATAAAAATATGGCGCTGTCTGGCACATTCTTCACTATGGTTTTGTAAATGCTCTCGCTTTGTTCAAGCTTGTCTGTAGCTAATTTCAAAGCAGTAACGTCCTGGGTATTTCCCAGTATCTTCTGCACGGTACCCGAATAGTCGGTTTTAAATTTGCCATTTAATGATAGATATCGCACCTCATTTTCGGGGCGAATAATGCGATAATTTATAGAAAAAGCCCCCAAATGTATCTGGGTATCAGCAAGTGTAGTAACAAAATATTCCACATCGTCTGGATGAATCAGCGTTAGATAGAAACGCAGATCGATTTCTTCCTGCTGAGGTTCGAGGCCATGTATGCGATACATTTCATCAGACCAAAAGAAAATGTTTTTTTCCTGCGACCACTCCCAGCTGCCATTATGCGACAATGCTTCCGCTTCCTTCAACAGTGCTTCGCTTTGCTCCACCTTAAAGGCCGCTTCTTTAATCTCAGTAAGATCCAGCATGATGTTTAACAGCTTTTTGTCTTCTACTGAAAAGTACCCCTGAGCCATCACGTATCTGATTTCGCCATTAGGTCGCTTTATCTGAAATTCAACATTGTAAGAACTTTGAGCTCTAATTGCTGTAGTGATTTTGTCACTCACCGTATGCCAATAATCCTCTACAATTCTGTTTTGCCAATCTTCCCTGGTAGGTTTAAAGGAATTTACCTCTTCTCCGAAAATAGTAAACATCTCATCAGACCAGTTAAGTTCCTTTGTGTCGGGATCGTAATTCCAACTACCCAGATGAGCAATTTTTTCAGCACTGGCAAGAAGTGTTTCTCTTTGTTTTAGCTTTTGCTGAGCATGAATTCGTTCCCGGATCTCAATGTGCAGCTGTTTTAAGGTTCGGCGTTCTTTGTTGCTGCTATCAATGTAATTTAAGCCGATACCGAGTAAAGGCATTAAATATTGAATGATGCGGAGGAAATACGCGGTGTTAAATAAAGTATCGAACGGCTGACTGTGAAATGCCATTAGCAGGCTGGAAAGTACCGCTGGAATGATGCTTAATCCCATCAAATTGGCGAATACTGAAGGAAAGCGACGCAAAAATGCAGGAAGAATGAAGATACCAAAGATGAGATAACTCGCAATGATGGTTAATTCGAAGGGATGCTTTAGTGCGCCAACTTTAATGTCCCACATGAAGTTGTCTTCCAGCAAATAGGTGAAAATAACAGCGCTTGATAAAGCAACTATATTACACACATGGAAAGCCAGTAATCGCCATTTTTTATTAAAAGGATTGCGTATGATTTTTATCCGGGAGAAGCTGAAATAGAATATTGCCCCGAAGATGAGTACAAGATGCAGTGTTCTGCTAATGAACCATCGTGAATAAATGTCAATCGCCGAAGAATGTTCCTGTAGCCCGATGAAGAAGTAGAACAGCTCGTAGATTCCCATTGCCAGGGCTCCTCCGCCAACTACCGTGGTAGAAAGAGAACGTTTTACAAAGAAATCTATAAAAGATAAAGCGCTTGTAATTAAGGCCACGGTTACCCCGGCAATAAGCCAGATGGTAAAAAATATCATGCCCCGGTTTACACCGGGGATTTTGGTTTGTATAAGATATGACTGGGCGTTGTTATTGAAAACAGCAAATGATATTGCAAGCAAACAAACAGGTATCAGTATCCAAAAGATAATGGAAGGTATACCAGATTTGCTGATAGACTTTTCATTGGATACCGACTGTTTTGCATTCATTACTCCAGATTTATTGCCTTCATTTTATTATAGAGGGTTTTCCTGTCGATATTTAAAATTTTAGCTGCTTTGGTTTTGTTAAAATTCACCTCTTTAAGCACTTTTAGAATAGTTTCGTATTCGGCCTCGAGGGCGGCATCTTTTAATCCTTTTTTACTTACCGGTTTGCTTTGGATGGTTTCAACCGCTGTTTCAATTGCCGAAGCGCGGGCAAAGGTTGATAGTTCCAAAGGCAGTGCTTTTAACTGAATTTTATTTGAGTCGGTAAGCAAAGTTGCCCGCCTTATTACGTTCTTAAGTTCGCGAATGTTACCAGGCCAGTTATAAGTTAATAAACATTCAGTTACTTCCTCAGAAAAGCCTTCAATGCTGCGATTTAACTCGCGGTTAGCCACTGTAAGAAAGGTTTCTGCAAACAACATAATGTCTTTTCCGCGTTGGCGTAAAGCTGGTAAGTGTATGCTAAACTCGTTAAAGCGATGGTATAAATCTTCGCGGAAACGCCCTTTTTGTATAGCATCCATCAGGTTCTCGTTGGTTGCCACCACTATGCGAACATCCAGATCGATCTCTTTTGTGCTTCCAATGCGTTTTACCTTACGCTCCTGAACGGTGCGAAGTAGTGCAGCCTGAATGTCGTACGACAGGTTTCCCACCTCATCCAGGAACAAAGTGCCACCATTAGCCATTTCAAAGTGGCCAATTTTTGTATAAAGGGCTCCTGTAAATGATCCTTTTTCGTGGCCAAAAAATTCGCTTCCTGCAAGTTCTTTGGTTAACGATCCGCAGTCCATCGCAATAAATGGCTTGTCGCGACGATTGCTTTTCAAGTGAATTGCCTTTGCAACAGATTCTTTTCCCGTGCCGCTTTCGCCTGTTAAAATAACGCTATAGCTTGTTGGGGCAATTACCTCTATTTGTTTAAGAAGTTCGCGGGATGCAGTATCATCACCCAAAACGAAATCCTCAGGCAATGCGCTTGAGTTTGAAGCGCGTTCCTTTTTCGGAATTAAAGCCTGTTCGTTTTCGTTGGTGAATTTTTTAGATAAGGCCTCTTGTGTTTCAAGGGCTTTATTGATCGTGTTGAGGATTTCATCAGGATAAAGCGGCTTGGTGATGTAATCGTAGGCCCCCATTTTGATGAGTTCTACCGCAAGTTTAATGTCCGAATATCCAGTAATAATGATAACGCCGGTAGATGGATAAGAAGCTTTAATCTTTTTCAGCATTTCTCTTCCATCAGTATCTTCCAGGCGGAAATCGCAAAGCACCAGATTGAACTTCTCCTTACCTAACAACTCTAGAGCTGCATGCCCATGGGTAGCTGTCGCCACCTCAAACCCATTTCGGGTTAAAAATTTTGAGAGTAGCAACCCTATATTTATCTCATCGTCAACAATTAATATCCGCTTCATGATCCTGGTAATTGGCCAGCATAAAGATAGTGGTTATTAGTGAGTTGGGAAATTATTTCTACAACATAAAAATAAATTAATTAAAAGTACTGGTAGAAATCAATTATGCCACTCATTCTATCATTTGCGCGTGCGTGTGTTTAGCTTATACTAATTATTTGCTTTAAAAGTTATGAGATTAACAAACATTAGTTTCCGAAAAATGATTTTACTACTTTTGTTGCCTTTTTAAACTGTTTATGAGCGAAGAACGATCATTGAATTTTATAGAAGAGATTATTGAGGAGGATTTGCGCAATGGTAAAAATGGAGGGCGTGTTTTAACTCGTTTTCCGCCCGAACCTAACGGTTATCTTCACATCGGTCACGCCAAATCTATCTGCCTGAATTTCGGGCTTGCTATAAAATATAATGGCAAAACCAACCTTCGTTTTGATGATACCAATCCGGAAACTGAGGAAACTGAATACGTAGAAAGTATTAAAGAAGATGTAAAATGGCTAGGTTTTGAATGGGCTGAAGAGCTTTACGCTTCCAACTATTTTGATCAGATTTATGAATTTGCGGTTTCCCTGATTTCAAAAGGGCTGGCTTACGTTGACGATAGTACACCTGACGAAATAGCTTCTCAAAAAGGGACCCCTACCGAGCCCGGTACGCCATCACCTTTCCGCGACAGAAGTATTGAGGAAAATCTTCAGCTTTTTGCCGATATGAAAGCGGGCAAGTATAAAGATGGGGAAAAGGTATTGCGGGCTAAGATAGATCTTGCTTCTCCGAATATGCACATGCGCGATCCGATTATGTACCGTATCCGTCATGTACATCATCACCGCACAGGCGATAAATGGTGCATTTATCCAATGTATGATTTTGCTCACGGACAATCGGATGCTATAGAAAATATTACCCACTCTGTTTGTACTCTCGAGTTTATTCCACACCGTGCTTTATACGACTGGTTCATCGAACAATTAGAGATTTTTCCTTCCAAACAGTATGAGTTTGCCCGATTGAACATGACGTATACCGTAATGAGCAAACGTAAGCTGCTTCAGCTGGTGAATGAAGGATTTGTAAGCGGATGGGATGATCCTCGTATGCCTACAATCAGCGCTTTCAGAAGAAGAGGTTTTACTTCGGCTTCCATCCGCGATTTCTGTGAGAGAATTGGCGTTGCTAAACGTGAAAACATCATCGATGTAAGCTTACTGGAGTTTTGTGTTCGTGAGGACCTGAATAAAACTTCCTGGCGGCGTATGGCCGTTCTTGATCCTATTAAATTGGTTATCACCAATTACCCCGAAGGACAGGAAGAAATACTTCAGGGCGAAAACAACCCCGAGGTAGAAGGTGGTGAAGGCTCGCGAGATATTCCTTTCAGTAAGGAGCTTTGGATTGAGCGTGAGGATTTTATGGAGAATGCGCCAAAGAAATTTTTCCGGTTAGCGCCAGGATTAATGGTTCGTTTAAAGCATGCCTACATTGTTAAATGTGAGGATTTTGTGAAAGACGAAAGCGGAAATGTTACCGAAGTGCATTGTTCGTATATTCCTGAGTCTAAATCTGGTCAGGATACTTCCGGAATTAACGTAAAAGGAACCATTCACTGGGTGAGTGTTAAGCATGCTGCCACAGCGGAGGTGCGAATTTACGATCGTCTTTTCCGTGTGGAAGATCCTGCAGGTGATGAGCGTGATTTCAAGGAACTGATTAATCCTGAAAGCTTGCAAATCATTCCTACAGTATACACCGAACAAGATTTGGCAACAGCGCAACCTGGAAAAGGATACCAGTTCATACGTAAAGGGTATTTTACTCTAGATAAAGAATCAACTTCTGAAAAACTGGTATTTAACAGAACGGTAAGTTTGAAAGATACCTGGGCAAAGGAAGTTAAGAAAGGATAATTCAGTTTTCCATGAGCAGCGGGTTGTTTGCGGTCCGCTGCCCATGAAAAACAAAAAAAAAACCTACCGAATGCCTACAATCCCTCCTTTAGCAGAAAGAATGCGTCCGGTAAATCTCGACGAATATGTTGGGCAACAGCATCTGGTTGGAGAGAATGCTATTTTGCGGAGAGCCATCGAGAGTGGTAATCTGCCTTCGCTTATTCTATGGGGGCCTCCCGGAGTAGGAAAAACAACGCTTGCCTTTATTATCTCACAGCAATTAAAACGACCATTTTTTAGTTTGAGCGCCATAAATTCGGGCGTAAAAGATGTTCGGGAGGTAATTGAAAAGGCAGCCCGGCTCAAAGAAACAGAAGAAAACCTTCCGGTTTTATTTATTGACGAGATACATCGTTTTTCAAAATCACAACAAGATTCCCTGCTTGGAGCCGTAGAACGTGGTTTGGTCACATTGATCGGGGCTACAACCGAAAACCCTTCTTTTGAGGTGATTTCGGCTTTACTATCGCGATGCCAGGTGTATATCTTAAAGCATTTAAGTGAAGATGATCTTGTGCAGTTAATTAACCGGGCTTTGAAAGAAGATACGCTTTTATCGAAAAAGCAAGTTGCTATTAAAGAGCATGAAGCTTTGTTGCGTTTAAGCGGCGGCGATGCCCGGAAGCTTTTAAATGTACTGGAGATAGTAATTAATGCAGTAGGTAAAGATGCTCTCGAAATCACCAATAAGCTGGTTTTAGACAATGTGCAGCAAAATCTGGCTCTGTATGATAAGGCAGGCGAGCAGCATTACGATATTATTTCTGCTTTCATTAAATCCATTCGCGGAAGCGACCCCAACGCCGCGGTTTATTGGCTGGCCAGGATGATTGCGGGCGGAGAAGATCCGCTTTTTATTGCCCGGAGGTTGCTTATCCTGGCGTCTGAAGATATTGGCAATGCAAACCCCAATGCCCTTTTATTGGCTAACAATTGTTTTCAGGCAGTAAATGTTATTGGCTTTCCCGAATCGCGGATTATACTTTCGCAAACGGTAGTTTACCTGGCTTCTTCGGCGAAAAGTAATGCAAGTTATGAAGCGATAAACCGGGCTCAGGAATTGGTTGCCCGTACAGGAGATCTGCCTGTTCCGCTTCACGTCAGAAATGCTCCGACGAAACTAATGAAGGATATAGGTTATGGTACCGAGTACAAATATTCTCATGCTTATGAAGGCAATTTTGCTGAGCAAGAGTATTTTCCGGACAGACTTGCTGGTACTCGTCTATACGAACCGGGAGATAATGCCGCTGAGCTAAAACTTAGAGAGCAGTTAAAACGTTTGTGGAAGAACAAATACGGCTATTAATATGAACTTAGATTTAACCGGAAAAAGGGCCTTAGTTTGCGGAAGTACACAAGGGATTGGAAAAGCTTCGGCGATGGAGCTGGCTTTATTAGGCGCCAGTATTACGTTGGTGGCTAGAAATGAAGAGAAACTTAAGGAAGTAATTGTACAATTGCCTGCAGATGATACAGAATCGCATCATTACATAGTTGCAGATTTTACACAGCCGGAAGATTTAAAAGCAAAAGTTGCTGAGTACATAAAGGCTAATCAGGTAGATATTTTAGTGAATAACACTGGTGGGCCGGCAGGAGGGCAGGCTATTGATGCTGATACCGACGAATTTACTAAAGCCTTTTCTCAGCATGTGGTTTGCAATCAGATACTTGCACAGCTTCTTGTTCCACAAATGAAGGAAGCCGGTTGGGGGCGTATTATTAATGTCATTTCAACTTCGGTAAAAACGCCGCTAAGAGGCTTGGGTGTTTCGAATACTATTCGGGCGGCTGTTGCTAACTGGGCTAAAACTTTATCGTTCGAATTAGGAGGTTTTGGCATCACTGTAAATAACGTTTTGCCAAGCACATCAATGACCGGGCGCTTAGAATCTCTTATAAATACCAGAGCGGAAAAGGAAGGTAAAACACCCGATCATATTCAGCAAGATATGATTAAAGAAATCCCAGCAGGGAAAATAGGAACACCTGAGGATGTTGCGGCTGCTATAGCCTTTCTGGCTAGTCCGGCTGCAGGATATATTAATGGAATAAATATTCCGGTTGACGGTGGAAGGACTGCCAGTTTATAGCGTCTCCATTTGGAGAATTTCTGACAATGTTGGAGGGCGGCTCTTAAAGTGTTTTTTTTCTCCAATTTTCCTAACTGAAAACTTCCGGTCTTTTGAATTTTAAATTATACTTAGCCAACCATGTTTTTCCCGATAGGAGATGATAATGTTAAGGGGAAACACAAGCCCATATTTACTTATTTGCTAATTATTCTTAACTGTTATTTCTTCTGGAAAGAGATTCAGTTGAGCGATGAAGGATTGCAAAACCTGTTTTATCATTACGGAGCCATTCCTTCTGTGGTGATGAAAGGGCAACAAATACACACACTTTTTACCAGTATGTTCCTGCATGGAGGCTGGATGCATCTCATTGGTAATATGATGTTCCTCTGGATATTTGCTGACAATATTGAAATTTCGATAGGAAACTTCCGCTTTCTGCTGTTTTATATTGCGGGTGGTGTTTTTGCTGCTCTGGTCCATTGTTTTGTATTGAATGGCAGTTCTATTCCGTGTATTGGAGCTTCGGGGGCAATTGCTGCAACGCTTGGTGCGTATCTGGTGATGTTCCCTTCTTCCAAAATTAAGGTGTTTTTCTTTTTCTTCTTTTTCAGGATTTCGGCCTTTGTTTTTCTTGGTTTCTGGATATTTCAGCAATTGCTTGGTGGTTGGGACACCTTGGGCCTAAAGACATCCGAAACTTCTGGAATAGGCTACTGGGCGCATATTGGAGGTTTTGCATATGGCTTGGTGAGAGGGTTTAATTTTAGAGCAAGGAGAGGAAAAGGTAAGGAGAGTTATAAATATTTTTAACGTTCAAATCATTAATATGTCTTCTTTAACTGAATCTTCAACTTCCGGTTTAACCCGTTGTACATGGTGCGGTACAGATCCTCTATATGTTAAATATCATGATGAGGAGTGGGGCAAGGAAGTGCATGACGATAAAGTGTTGTTCGAATTTTTAATCCTTGAATCAGCTCAGGCTGGTTTAAGTTGGATAACAATTTTAAAGCGGCGGGATGGCTATCGCAAAGCTTTCGCTGATTTTGATCCAGTTAAAGTAGCTCAATTCACTGAGGTAGATGTTGAGCGCTTAATGCAGGATACCGGCATCATCCGCAATCGCCTTAAAATTTTGGCGGCTATAAGTAATGCGAAGCTATTTTTAAAAATTCAGGAGGAGTTTGGCTCCTTCGACACCTATATGTATTCCTTTATGCCCAATGGTAAACCCATAAAAAACGATCTAACTATACAAGGTATGATACCTGCCCGTACTGAAATTTCTGATGCAATAGCCAAGGATATGAAGAAACGTGGCTTTAAGTTTTTCGGCACAACCATCTGTTATGCACACATGCAAGCTATTGGAATGGTAAACGATCATATTGTAAGCTGTAGTTTTAGGTAGAAATAGGATTACAGATAAAATCACTAATCTTATTTAATCCCTATCATCATATCATTACCTTTGAATCTTATCGAAAATAGTGAAGTCGCAGATCTGTGTAATCGCCGTCCTTAGGTGTAATCACATCTCAATCGGTGTAATCACTATAAATAATCGCTGTAATCAATCAATACGAAGTGGAATCACAAAACAAGAAATTATTCCTTCTGGATGGAATGGCTCTCATGTATCGGGCACATTTCGCTTTAAGTAAGAACCCCCGTTTTACATCAAACGGATTAAATACATCTGCAGTAATGGGCTTTACCAATACTTTGCTGGAAGTGTTAAAGAAAGAGAAACCAACGCACTTAGCCGTAGTGTTTGATACAGAAGCGCCTACTGAAAGACATACCGATTTTACCGACTATAAGGCTCATCGGGAAGCAATGCCTGAAGATCTTTCTGCAGCCATGCCGTATGTGATTAAAGTGATTGAAGGTTTCAATATTCCGGTAATAACCTCCGATGGTTACGAAGCCGATGATATTATAGGGACTCTTGCTAAAAAAGCCGAGCAGGTAGGATTTACCGTTTACTGCATGACTCCCGATAAGGATTTTGCTCAACTGGTGTCCGAAAATATTTTCATTTATAAGCCCGCGCGTATGGGTAATGAAATGGAAATACTTGGAGTTCCTGAAGTGTTAGCAAAATGGGACGTGGAGCGTGTTGAACAAGTGATAGACATCCTTGGCTTATGGGGCGATGCGGTGGATAATATCCCCGGTATTCCAGGAATTGGGGAAAAGACTGCAAAGACCTTAATTAAGCAATATGGTTCTGTAGAAAATATCATTGCCAACAGTCACGAGCTGAAAGGTAAGATGCGTGAAAACGTGGAGAATTTTGCCGAGCAGGGAATAATTTCCAAAAAATTGGCCACTATTCTTTTAGATGCCCCGGTTGAACTGGATGAAGAATCGCTTCTGATAAATCCGCCGAGCAGGGAAATGTTAGAGCCTCTTTTTGCCGAGCTGGAGTTCCGTACCCTTGGGAAGCGTGTTTTTGGAGAAGAATTCAGCGTTACCGAGGTTAAAACGGTAAGCTACGGACAGCAAACTGATTTGTTCGGCCAGCCGGTAGAAGGAAAAGTCGAGGTGAGGACAGAAGTTGTTATCGAGCCTCTTACGCCATCAAAAAATATCAGCAATACGGCTCATGAATATCATCTGGTAGATACTAAGGAGAAAAGAGCGGAATTGATTGCTCTTCTGGGGAATCAAAAAGCATTTTGTTTTGATACAGAAACCACTTGCGCCGATGCCAATGATTGTGAGCTGGTTGGAATGTCTTTCGCTATAAAAACCGGTGAAGCGTATTATGTGCCAATGCCAATTCCGCAGGATGAATGTTGTTTGATCGTAGATGAGTTTAAGTCGCTACTTGAAAATCCGGGAATCAAAAAGATTGGTCAGAATTTGAAGTATGATATTCTGGTGCTTAATTGGTACAACGTTAACGTGCAAGGTGAGTTATTTGATACGATGCTGGCACATTACCTTATTGATCCGGATACACGGCATAATATGGATATTCTTGCGGAGAATTTCCTGGGATATATACCAGTATCTATAACCTCTCTTATTGGCGCCAAAGGTAAAAAGCAGGGAACGATGAGAGATGTAGAGCTGGAGAAAATTAAAGATTACGCATCAGAAGATGCAGATATTACCTTACAGCTTCACGATGTTTTTGCTCCCGCACTTATAAAAGCGAATGCAGATAAGCTTGCAGCTGATATTGAGAATCCATTAATATACGTGTTAGCAGATATGGAGCGTGAAGGGGTTAGGATTGATAAAGATGGATTATTTGAATATTCAGGGCAGTTAGAACGCGAGGTAAAGGAATTAGAAAAAACGATTTACGATAAAGCCGGAGTTCGTTTTAATATCGCTTCACCTAAGCAATTGGGCGAAGTGCTTTTTGAAAAATTACAATTAGATCCAAAAGCAAAAAAAACGAAAACTGGGCAATATCAAACTGGTGAAGATGTGTTGTTGGCGCTAGCTGGTAAAAGTGATATCGTAAAAGATATTCTTGACTTCCGTCAGATGCAAAAATTGAAATCTACTTATGTGGATGCCTTGCCACTGATGATTAATTCAAAAACAGGCCGGGTGCATACTTCCTACAATCAGGCTGTAGCCGCAACTGGCCGCTTAAGTTCCAACAATCCAAACCTTCAAAATATTCCTATCCGAACTGATAGGGGAAGAGAGGTGAGAAAGGCTTTTATTCCCAGGGATGAAGATCATATCATCTTATCTGCAGATTACTCTCAGATTGAACTACGTTTAATTGCCGAAATAAGTAGGGATGAAAATATGATGGATGCCTTCCAGAATGGCCTCGATATTCATACAGCAACGGCTGCTAAGGTGTACGGAAAAGCTTTAGAGGAAGTTGATTCAACTATGCGTCGAAATGCAAAGGCGGTAAACTTTGGAATCATTTACGGGCAGTCGGCATTTGGACTTTCGCAGTCATTAGGTATTCCTCGTAAAGAGGCTGCCGAAATCATCGAAGAGTACTTCCGCCAGTATTCGGGCATTAAATCTTATATGAGCGATACTATGAATTTTGCTCGTGAGAATGGCTATGTACAAACCCTGATGGGAAGGAGACGGTATTTGCGGGATATTAATTCTGCCAACGCTACAGTTCGTGGTTTCGCTGAGCGAAATGCTATCAATGCACCAATTCAGGGATCGGCAGCTGATATGATTAAAATTGCTATGATCAACATTCATCGCGATATGAAGGAACAGAAGCTACAATCGAAAATGACGATGCAGGTGCATGACGAATTAGTGTTTGATGTGATAAAATCGGAAGTGAACGAGGTGAAGGCGATCATCGAAAATCGCATGAAAACCGCAATTTCGACCAGCGTGCCCATTATTGTGGAGATTGGGCAAGGTCTGAATTGGTTAGAAGCGCATTAATCGTGATGGAAAATTTAAATTATCGCATTGAAAATGAGATAGAAGGTCAATTGTCATAAAATTTCGAAAAACCCGCCAAAAAAAGGCGGGTTTTTTTGTTTTACCGAAATATATTTTCTTAAATTTCAAACCATAAAACGGCGTTATGAATGTAATACATCTAAGTGCAGAATGCTACCCGGTGGCCAAAGTAGGAGGTCTAGGCGATGTGGTAAGCGCCCTTCCTAAATACCAGCAACTCGCCGGAATTTATGCAAGTGTAGTTCTGCCTTATTACGATAGAAAGTTTGTTCAGGAGAACGAATTCGATATTATTCTCGAAGCGGAATTTGAAATGGCAGATGTTACTCTGCCGTTCCAGATATTAAAGGAGAAAACAGATAAATTAGGTTTTGCTCTCCATCTGATTAAAATTCCTGGATTGTTAGATCGCCCTGAAATTTATTCATATCCCGATGAAACGGAGCAGTTTCTGGCTTTTCAGCTGGCTTTTTTAGAATGGCTTACTTATTTTTCTGTTAGACCTGATGTAATTCATTGTCATGATCATCATACCGGACTAATTCCCTTTCTTATTAAGCATTCGGAACGTTATGAACAGTTTGCCGATATCCCAACAGTGCTAACAATTCATAATGCACAATATCAGGGTTGGATTGATTGGAAGAAGTTTAATTATCTGCCGGATATTGATCCCGAAAAGATTGGGTTGCTCGATTGGAACGATTGTATTAATCCACTTGCGGCGGCGGTTAAATGCTGCTGGGCCTATACAGCAGTGTCGCCAACATATTTAACCGAGTTAACCCACAATTCGAACGGGCTCGAAGGTTTGTTCAGAGCCGAAGCGGCAAAAGGCGTAGGGATTATTAATGGTATTGATACAGATATCTGGAATCCTGAAACAGATCCTATGATAAAAGTGAACTATGGCCTTGATGAGGTAGATACTTTGAAGGATGAGAATAAAAAAATTGTTTGTACAGAGTTTGATCTTTCATTTAAAAAGCCATTAATTGCATTTATCGGACGTTTGGTAGGTGAGAAAGGCGCAGATCTGTTACCTCAAGCCATTAAGGAGGTATTAACCACATTTAAAGACAAGGTTAACTTCGTAATTCTTGGTTCTGGAGAGCATTATATTGAAGATTCCTTATCAGAGCTCAAAGATTCGTTTTCCAAAAACTACAATGTGTTTATTGGCTACAACGAAGCTTTATCTCACAGGATTTATGCAGGAGTAGATTTTCTGCTTATGCCGTCCCGGGTAGAGCCCTGCGGCCTAAATCAGCTGTACTCTTTGCGTTATGGTACTATTCCAATTGTAAGAAGCACCGGAGGGCTAAAAGATACCGTGATTGACTTTACAAAGCCCGATGGCTATGGAATAACCTTCTTAAATGCCGATGTGGAGGATATTTTTTCGGCCGTTTCGAGGGCAATTGAATTATTTCAAAACACTGAGCGGGTCAATTTGTTACGTAGCCGTATGATGCAGTTGGATTACTCATGGCATCAGTCAGCGAGCCATTACATAGAACTTTACAACAGCCTTAAAATATAATATATGTCCAACGTTATCGCCGTAATTTTAGGTGGAGGTCAGGGAACACGCCTTTCTCCGCTTACTGCAACACGATCTAAGCCAGCCGTGCCAATTGCAGGAAAATATCGTTTAGTTGATATTCCGATCTCGAACTGTTTGAATTCAGACATCGACAGAATCTTCGTGTTGACACAGTTTAATTCGGCGTCGCTGAATAAGCATATCAAAAATACTTATCACTTTAACGTATTTAGTACGGGATTTGTGGATATTCTTGCTGCTGAGCAAACCCCCACAAACGCTGGTTGGTTTCAGGGAACTGCTGATGCGGTACGACAAAGCTTGCATCACTTAAGCCCGTTTGAGTTTGATCATGTGTTGATTTTATCTGGCGATCAGTTATATCAAATGGATTTTAATGATATGATCCAGAAGCACATTGAAAATGGAGCAGATATATCGGTGGCAACAATTCCGGTTCCAGCCGCAGATGTTCCAGGGTTCGGAATCATGAAAACGGACGAGAGCAATAATATCACTGCCTTTATAGAGAAGCCAAAGTCTGATTTTGAGGAATGGGCTTCAGAAGTAAGTCCGCAGATGAAAGCCTTGGGGAGAGTTTATCAGGCTTCAATGGGTATCTATATGTTCAACAGGTCGGTAATTTATGATACGCTTTTGAACGATCCGCATACTGATTTTGGTAAGGAGATTATTCCTGAAGCAATTAAAAAGAGAAAAGTAACAGCCTATCAGTATGAAGGTTATTGGACGGATATTGGTACTATTCCATCTTTCTTTGAAGCAAACCTTGGCTTAACAGATGATATCCCGGAGTTTAATATGTTCGACAGAAGAAGTATTTACTCACGTCCTCGTATGCTTCCTCCTTCAAAAATTCAGGGTACAACTCTCGAAAAAACAGTAATTGCCGACGGGTGTATTATTCATGCCAGCCGTATAGAGCGCTCAGTAATTGGTATCAGAACGCGGATTGGGAAAGGTACAACCATCGAGTCAAGCTACATAATGGGAAGCGATTACTATCAAACCCTTGAACAATTGGAAGCCGCTAAAAATGGTGGAGTCCCAATTATGGGTATAGGAGAAAGGTGTTATATCAAAAATGCAATCCTTGATAAAAATTGCTACATCGGAAATGATGTAAGAATTAACGGTGGTCCGCACTTAAAAGATGGCGACTACGACAAGTACACCGTAAGCGGCGGAATTGTCGTAGTTAAGAAGTCGGCAGTATTGCCAAACGGAACCGTTATCTAAATAGAGATAGACGAACCGATTTCTATAAGTTTTAGTTGAAGCCCTGCATTGTTGAACTTTGTCAGGGCTTCTTCTTTATCAATTTTTATGTAGCCAAAAGTATCATAGTGCATGCCTATTACGGTATCGCATTTAACAAATTTCGCAGCGAGGATGGCATCGTCTACTCCCATGGTAAAATTGTCACCGATCGGGAAGAATACGGCATCAAAGTTGTATAAGTCGCCAAATAGTTTCATTTCCTGCATTAAAGCTGTGTCGCCAGAATAATAGTAGGTTTTGTTTTCGGCTTCAATAATGAAACCAGCTGCCGTACCTCCGTATGTTCCATCAGGCAATGAGTTGGAATGAGCTGCGAAAACCATCTTAATTTTTCCAAAGTCGAAGCTTCGCTGGCCTCCCAGGTTCATCGGGTGGCAGTTGTTAACTCCTTTGCCGTTTAGCCAAACCATAATTTCGTAAGAGCAGATCACCAGGGCTCCTGTTCTTTTTGCAATGTCAACGAGGTCGGCGGTATGGTCAGCATGACCGTGAGATACTAAAATGAAGTCGGCTTCAATCGCGCTTGCGTCAATATGCGCAGCTAATTCGTTGGGGGTAATGAACGGATCGATCAATACCTTTTTGCCTGCTATCTCAAAAAGGAAGCAGGATTGGCCGTAAAATGTTACATTCATCTATCGTAAGATATTAGATGTGAGAATTGAGATATGAGAGTCTGTTTGATTCCTCATATAAAAACAAGGAAATCTACAGGTTTAACCTCCGAAAAGGTTGCCAAGGTTGCCAAGCATCGACTGGCTCGCTGCCTGCATTTCAGACTGATGTACATTTTCAGCTTGAGCCAATGCTTTGTTTACAGCTACGGCTAACAGTTCTTCTAGCTCTTCCTTGTCGGCTTCTTTCAAAAAAGCTTCGTCTATCTCGATAGATTTGATGGTCTTATTACCGGTAGAGGTGACTTTGATTTTTCCTGCTTCGGCTTCGCCTGATACAATGACGTTATCAAGGCGTTTTTTAATTTCTTCTGCCTGTTGTTGTACCTGAAGTAATTTGTCAAACATAATTGATTGTTTTTTCTGGTTTTATAACAAGGGCTAAAGTTAAAAGTTTAGCGAGTACTACGAAGAATATCAGGAGAAAGTGGTTTAGAAATGAAACCATGCACATATGCGTATGATTGAGATCGCAATATGTCTTTTTCGTCTACAGATGAGCTAACGATGTATATTTTAACTGGTTTGATTAAATCTGTTCTAAATGTATCAAATTTTTCAAGGAAATCCCATCCGTCCACCGTTGGCATATTCAGATCAAGTAAGATTACGTCGGGCAATACATCTGGGTTTTGCACATTTTCCTTTAGAAATTCTAAGGCTTTTCCAGCTTCCGTATAACTCTTAAACTCTTCGTAAATCTGATGCTTCTGTATCATGATTTGAGCTATACGCTGGTGTATTGGATCATCATCAATTATAAAAACTCTGCTCATTGCCGGTATTAACCTTATTTCTGTGTGCGGGTCTAAAATATCTCTTTTATTTAACAAATACTATTAAAGTATTAGTTAATAGGTGTTCAGACAACATTTGTCAACGCCAGATTTGAAAAACTTAAACGGTACAAATATTGCATTATTGTTGTCAATTATCAACAAAACGAGGATAAAAGAGAAGATATTTCTACGGTATTTAGTCCTCTGAGGCGTCACCCGCCCCATTGTATGCTGATTTTCGCACTACTGGCATTCCAACAATATGAAAAAGGTCGTCAAGTTGTAGTAAACTACCATTTGTTAGATTGGTTAATAATACAATCGTAACATCGGCAGTTAAATCTCGCAAATAGATATGTCTAAAACCGTGCCACCAGCCTGTATGGTAAACAACCTTATGTCCGTCGCCTTCAAATAAACGCCATCCATATCCGTAGTTAAAATGCCCCCGAACAAGTGGGTTGTGGCCGGTGTAGGCAGAATCCTGCCAGGTTTTGCTCAACAGGCGGTTTTTCTTAAGTGAATAGTCAAATATCAGAAGATCGCCCAGCGTGCTGTAGATCCCTTTGTCGCCTACCGGTCCGTCTAGAAAGTTTTGCACAACGGAATATCTCCAGCTATTTCTGTCGTGGCCAACAACGTCTGTGGGGATTTTATCATACAAGGCTTTTGACAATACCGCAGTGTTTTTCATGCCCGCCGGGTCAAATATGTTTTCTTTCATGTATTGCGTATAAGTTTTGCCCGTCACTTTCTCTATGATGGCAGCTAATACCATGAAATTTGAATTGTTATAGTGGAATTTCCGGTTTGGTTGAGTATATGGATGTGGCTTACGTTCGGCAATTACCTTCATCACATCCTGATTGGTAATTCCTTTGCTTTGATTGCGGTGCTCTTTTCTCCAGATTTCATCAATGAAATACACATAGTTCATCATGCCCGAACGATGCGATAATAACATGCGTACTGTAATCCCCGAATAGGGAAAATCTGGAAAGAAATCTTTTACATCCTGATCAAGCTTTATTTTCCCTTGTTCAACCAATTGCAAAACGGCCGTAGCTGTCATAGGTTTGGTAACCGAGGCCAGTTCAAACCTCGAGTTCAGGGTCAGGCTGTCTCTGTGCAGGTAATCGGCCCATCCAATCGCATTCTGATAAAGTATTTTTCCTTTTTTCGCTACAAGCACATTGCCATTGAAGCCTCTTGTTTTATGAAGCTTTTTCATGAAATCGTCTATGCGCTTGTCGGCTTTTGCCGGATCATAAACAAGTAACAAGCTATCTGATTTATCATCTTCAGGCGTTCTTACCTGAACTTTTTGTTCTTTTGATGAGCATGAAATAAATAGCAACAACACACCTATGCGAAACGCACTCGAAACAATCTTAAACATACAATATCTGAATCCTTAGCGGGCTGAAAATTAGAAAATATTACAAGAAGAGGGGCTAAAGAGTTTTAAACAAAATTGAATAGTATGAATTTACAAACACTAACTACACGAATGTTGCTCTAATCACGTTTGCCTGGCAAGATGCGTATGTTCGGTAAGGCGTTAAGATTCGTGTGATTCGAGTTTTTTAACTTTTAAGGGTGCCATTCAATCATTCATTTTAATGATTTCTTAATTTATGGCTGCGATTTTGGGTTTAGAATAGCTACGTTTTGCGTGTTTCTTAAATTTTACTTTCAAAGTATCTTGTTTTTGGGCTCGTTTTCAATTTTAACTTTTGAATTTTGACTGAGTTAACTAAGTTTGCGCCACTAAAAAATCCTAAAATCATGACTTTCAGAATAGAACGTGATACTATGGGCGATGTGCAGGTTCCTGCAGACAAATATTGGGGTGCCCAAACAGAACGCTCAAGAAACAACTTTAAAATTGGTCCGGAAGCCTCTATGCCGAAGGAAATTATCGAAGCTTTTGCTTACCTGAAAAAAGCAGCTGCTTATACAAACACTGATCTTGGTGTTTTGCCTGCAGAAAAGCGCGATTTAATTGGCAAGGTATGTGATGAGATACTTGAAGGTGTTCTGGATGCAGAGTTTCCGCTTGTGATCTGGCAAACTGGTTCTGGAACTCAGTCGAACATGAACGTAAACGAGGTTGTTGCTAACCGTGCGCATGTTTTACAAGGTAATAAGTTAGGTGAGGGTAAAACGTTCATCCACCCGAATGATGATGTGAACAAATCTCAATCATCAAACGATACATATCCAACAGCAATGCATATTGCTGCCTACAAAAGCATCAACGAAATCACTATTCCGGGTATTGAAAAATTACGTGACACTTTACAGGCGAAATCTGAAGAGTATAAGAACGTGGTTAAAATTGGTCGTACGCATTTAATGGATGCTACGCCTTTAACACTTGGTCAGGAATTTTCTGGTTATGTGTCTCAATTAAACCACGGCTTAAAAGCGCTTAGGAATACCTTAGATCACCTTGCTGAACTAGCTTTAGGCGGAACAGCGGTTGGTACCGGTATCAATACACCTCAGGGTTATGATGTGAAGGTTGCGGAGTATATCGCGAAGTTCACTAACCTTCCATTCAGAACTGCCGAAAATAAGTTTGAGGCTTTGGCTGCTCATGATGCGATGGTTGAATCGCATGGAGCGTTAAAGCAACTGGCTGTTTCTTTAATGAAAATTGCTAACGATATCCGTATGCTGGCATCTGGTCCTCGTGCCGGAATTGGAGAGATCTTTATTCCAGAGAACGAGCCGGGATCATCAATCATGCCTGGAAAAGTTAATCCTACACAGCCAGAAGCTCTAACGATGGTTGCGGCACAGGTTATGGGTAACGATGTGGCGCTTTCAATTGGCGGCGCTACTGGTCACTACGAACTGAACGTGTTTAAGCCTCTGATTGCTGCAAACTTTTTACAGTCGGCACGTTTAATAGGTGATGCATGCGTATCATTTAATGATCATTGTGCTGTTGGTATCGAGCCAAACTATGAAGGAATTAAAAAGCACGTTGAAAACTCATTGATGTTAGTAACGGCTCTTAATCCGCACATCGGTTATGAAAACGCGGCCAAAATTGCTAAAAAAGCACATAAAGAAGGTTTATCTCTTCGTGAGGCGGCCCTTGAGTTAGGTTTTCTTACCAATGAGCAATTTGATCAGTGGGTTCGTCCTGAAGACATGATCGGAAGCTTGAAATAAGCTTTACTACATAATTTTACATAATTCCCTCTCTAATCCGGGAGGGAATTTTTTTTGGAAGTCGGTTTGATTTTTAAAGCCTATGAAGAACCGCTTAAACTTTCTCTGTTTTTGAAGATTAATATCATACGGTTTTTATTTTAAAGGATTCTGGTTTGTAATTTTGCTACCTTTCAAATTGGAATTTCAATCCATATATGCATAAAAACACAGCATCATTAATTTTAGCATGTTTCCTGTTCTCCTGCCTCTTGTCGTCTTGTACGTTTAATCCAAATATTCAGGGTAGAGGTGCGGATGCCTTTCAGGGTGTTTGGGAAGAAGAGCCGACTAAACTTCAAGACAGTCTGATTCAATATACATTACATCACTTCAGATTTACCTGCGATTCCTTTTATACAGAACTCTCTACAAAGGCGAAGCAAAATTATTATGAGGATAGATGCTTTAATAATGGCAGCTGGAAGGAATATGCGAAAGGAACTTACGTAGTTAGCAATGATACCTTGTATCTAATTGGCACTTTTACAAAGGCTAATTACAAGCAAAAGCTGCACGGATGTTACCGGATAGGGCAGTATTTGCCAGTTTTCTTAATAAAAAGTACTTCTCCAGATAAAATTGAATTGCAAGGTTTACAGCAGCATTTGCCGGTAACTTTAAGGTTGAAGGAGAAAACTGTTTGCAATCCCAAACCATTGTAATATGAATAAGATAATTAGGAAAGCTCTTGTTGTTGCTTTATTTATGTATGTTCCTTTGCTGAGTATGGCATGGGGGCAGTTGGGGCATCGCATAGTTGGCGAAATAGCAGATTCTTATATAAGCACGAAAACGAGGAAGGAAATTAAGGAAATACTTGGTAACGAATCCATCGCTATGGCGAGTAACTGGCCCGATTTTATAAAGTCGGATCCCACTTATAAGTACCTGGATGTTTGGCATTATGTTGATTTTGAGCGGGGAACAACGCAGGCTCAAATGCAATCGGTTCTTGAGAAAGACACAATCGCTAATGCTTATACCAAACTAAACTTTCTGATTGCTGAGTTAAAGAAGAAAGATCTTGAAAAGGATAAGAAAGTGATGTATCTGAAGCTGGTGATTCATATTATCGGGGATATTAGTCAGCCATATCATGTAGGGTACTCCGATGATAAAGGCGGTAACGATATCAAAGTAACATGGTTTGGAGAGAATACTAATATGCATTCGATTTGGGATTCTAAATTGATCGAATCGCAGCAGTTGAGTTATACTGAATATGTGAAAGCGATCAACTTTACGAACATCGAACAACGTAGGGCTTATACCCAGGGTGGTTTAATTGCCTGGTTGTGGGATTCATTTCAGATAACGGAGACTCTTTATAAAGACGTAAAAGCTGGCGATAAGCTATCGTATCGTTATAATTATTTGCATATCGAAACGCTAAATCAGCAATTGCTGAAAGGTGGAGTAAGATTGGCAGAGGTTTTAAATAATATTTTTGGGTAGTTTTTTTGGATTGCACCGATTGAATAAAGGATTACGCGGATCCGGTAATGATTGAAACGGTTGATCCGTAGAATCTTAAGTAATCTGCGCAATCTAAAAGCATCAGTGTAATCTTAATAAATCTGTGTAATCGCAAGGAAATGAAGATTTTAATGGTATGTCTGGGCAATATATGCCGGTCACCTTTAGCTCATGGGA
>Ga0307408_100000340_pt1 | contig 44104 bp, 31 predicted proteins | sample 322Cmetagenome_FD_202116 | JGI IMG/M metagenome (GOLD analysis project Ga0307408, IMG submission 202116) | Maize rhizosphere microbial communities from greenhouse at UC Davis, California, United States - 322HYB-C-3 | ecosystem: Host-associated > Plants > Roots > Rhizosphere > Soil | place... | reverse complement strand
AGTCGGAACTTTACCTTCCATCCATTTTAAGCCGCCTAAGTTTGGCTCTATTGACCAGGTTTGGTAAGCAGGCGATGTAGGTTTCACACCTAAGTAATACTTGCCTAACAAATAAAGCGGGCTGGCCCCCCAGGCGTGGCACAGGCTCTTTCCAAATTTACGGCCGTACATTTCGTAGTGTTCTGCCCCTTTTTTAGCCGGGTTGTATTCTTCCCAGAAAGAAGTTGCGCCAAGTTTAAGCATACCGCCCCAGTAATCTTTCATTTCTTTTAATACGTAAGATTGCTCACCCATAGCACATAATGCTTCAAGCTCATAAAAACGCATGTATGGAGTAGTGATCTTCTGGATTTTATCATTCAACAGTACGTGTTGTTTAACATCCTGCTTCTGTGCCTCATTGAAGTAATTAAAGAAAATACCGAACATATTGGCATAGCGGGTAACGTTATCCGTTTGCTTGCCATCTACCATGCTATGCACTAAAGCATGTTTTTCGTTGTTCCAGTAGTTTGCAAAAATTTTGGATTTAAGTTCATCCGCAAGCTTTTTGTACCTTGCTGCACCTGCTTGATCCTTTACAATCTCAGCACTTAATGCCATTGTCTCAAGACTACGGGCCAATAACATCTGCTCAAAACTTACCTCGCCTTTTTTACTTAGGCCATCAGCCCAGTCAATGAAGATCCAGTCGCCAGCTAAGCCTTCCATCATGCCGTTTTTGTTTCTGCGCGAAAGGCAATACTCCATAAGGCTTTGCATGCGCGGGTAGAATTGCTCTATAAATGTTCTATCACCGGTATACTGGTAGTAATCGTTTATGCCTATAAACCAGTAGAATGTATAATCCATAATGGTATTGATATGGCTCGTTACCGGATCTTTTCCTCTTAAAGCAAGCAGTGTACGTGTTACCGAAGGCGAATCAAACAAAAGGTAATAATTCATCAGATAGCTCTGGTAAGCATCGCCAGACCAAATCCAGCGGTCGCGTTTAATGCCATCTATAAAAAACTCGCGGGTATTAAGATGGAAGGTATATTTCGCTACATCATAAATACGATTGATCTCTTCATCAGAGCAACGGAAACCACCTTTATCGGCTACCGGAAGGTACTCATATAACATAGAAACCGAATCCAGCGAAGCACCCTGAGGTAATTCTACATTTACATATCTAAAGGCCTTGGTAAGTGTAGTTGTCGTATCCTTCTTCTGGGAGAACTTTACATCCAGAATATCCAATGTCTCGGTATGTTCTGTGCTTAAAGCCTCTTCTTTAGATTCGCCGTAATAGATACCAACTTTGCCATTAGCCTTTAAGCCATGCAGGCGTACGAAACCAAAAGTCTCCTTGCCAAAGTCAAGAACTACCGACTGCCCTTTCTTTTCTACCTTAACCGCCGATTGCGCTTTGGTTGCTAATGCAAACTTAGAAGGAGGCGTTGCCGGGCTATCGAAATTCCAGGCGGCAGCTTTTAGCCAGGTTGTGCCCGACTGGTCGGAGGCTTTTCCAGACTGGTCAATCCATTCTTTATCCTCGAACGTTACCAGCCAGGTAGAATCTGAAACCACCTGCTTGCCCTTCACATAAATTGCCGGCACTCTGTCCTGGCAAAATACTTTTAGGCTTACTTTATGTTTTCCTGCCGGGATGGTTATTTTCTTGGGATAACCAAAGAACGGCTTTCCGTCTACCTTAACATTGTACTGCCCTTCTACATATAATTCGGCTTCTTCGGCTTCCTTTAAATCGAAAACTTTGTGAAAGTCGATTAATACGTAATGATTATCCAGTTTCCAAAATGGAGGCAAAAATGAGCCGCGCTCTGTACGGCGGTTTTGCATTTTGTTGCCCAACCAAACTTCGAAATCTCCGGGATACCAAATCCATGTTGCTTTGGACTGGGCGATAGCTGTTTCAAACGAAGCCATGGAAAGGCAGGTAAGCCCGAACATTGCAAATCGTTTAAATAAAACTGATAAGTTCATAAAGTGATAAAAATTGATTGTCTATTGTTATTATTCTGTTTTTAAAAATCTCTATTCTAAATTCTATTCTTATGGCAAATCCCGGCTCTTATTCTGAGCCAGGATTGCGGTGTTTTTGTTGCAGAATCTCGTCCAAGCTGTGGTTAATGTCCCTGAATATTATTCAGTTCAGGTGCAAACCCTCTCTGCCTTACGGCATCTCTCCCAATGCTATTAAGTTAAGTGGTTGGTGGGGACACCAACCACGGAAAACTCCCGGTGCTGGTGTCCCCACCAGCACCCTTATGCTCTTAACTTAATAGCATTCACATCTCTCCCAGAGGGAGAGAAAGGTCATCCCACACCGAACTTTCGCCTTAACTCTTTCCCTGGTTGGTGTCTCCACCAACCACTAGTACTAATTTTTTACAAACCTTTATAAGCCTCATTTTGCGTTATTGCCGGGTTTTGCCGTATTACATTCTGCGGAATGGGTAAAACCAGCTGCCCGGCATTCACTCTTTCCGTGGTTGGTGTCCCCACCAACCACTAGTACTAATTTTTTACAAACCTTTATAAGCATCATTTTGCGTTATTGCCGGGTTTTGCTGTATCACATTCTGCGGAATGGGTAAAACCAGCTGCCCGGCATTTTGTATTGGCTTGGTTTTCTTTACCACATCCAGAGCCCTTCCTGTCCGTTTCAAATCAAAAAATCGGTGAAACTCCAGAGCCAGTTCCACCCTTCTTTCATGCTCAATGGCTAAAGCCAATGTTGGATATTTTGCCGTAGGATAGTTTGCAGTTCCATAAGCCGGTAATCCAACACGCGCACGAACTTCATTTAAATACTTAGGATCGCCTGTAGCTTCTGAAAGTAGCAGCAGCACATCCGCATAGCGTAAAACCGTAAAATTGTTATTGCTTAACTCTCTGCCTGATGGTGCCGGTGCATTTCGGTCAACCCATTTGTTCTGGAACTTGATATCTATAAAAGTTCCATTTTTATTAGTGTAACCAGTAGAGATTGAAGCCTCGCGGCGCACATCTCCGGCTTCGTATTCGTTATACAAGTCATCAGTTACCTGGTTCATACCTCCCCCGAAAGCCGTTAGTACGAAATTCTCAGTTGGAGCAAACTCTGTCCAGTAATTGCTGTAAGGGTTTCCTGCACCACCTTTATACTGAATTTCGAAAATAGATTCGGCTGTGTTCTTTATGTTGGCTCCCCAAAGTGATGTGTATTGTGGCACTAAAGAATACTTACCATAAACGTCCATCAGCACAGTTGCTGCTTCGGATTTTCTGTTAAGGGTGAGATATACTTTTCCTAGCAAGGCTTCGGCTGCATATTTAGTTGCTTTACCAGGAGTTGAAACCACAGCTGCCGGCAGCGGTAAATGATCTGCGGCATATTTCAAATCCTCAACTACAAAAGCATAAACATCAGCCACAGGCGACCTCAATATTTTATAGCTTTCTTCGGCAGTTACAACTTTGGTAACCAATGGAATATCGCCCCACATTTGCGCCATCTGGAAATAGTACAAGCCACGCAGAAAGCGCATTTGTGCTTTAACCGATTGCTTATAACTATCAGCCAAGGTAGCGCCATCAATTTTATCCAAAACGATATTGATACTGTATAATGCTTTATAACTTTCTTGCCAAAAGCGATATACTTCGGTATTTGATGGTTTTAAGTTATAATCTTTAAATGCCTTTCTATCTGCCTGAATACCTGCCACATTATACATGGTTGCATTATCAGACATCTGCTCGGCAAAGTAAGACACGCCACTTGCGGGAGCATAAAAAGTGTATAGAGTTGCGTAGGCTGCGTTTACCGCGATATCAAAATCCTGAGTGGTTTTATAGAAGTTGCTGGCATTGGAGTTTGATATCGGTGCAAGGTCCAGAGAATTATCGCAACCGGATAATGTAGCTCCCAGGCAAATTAAAACGGCCATTTGTTTTATGTTGAATTTCATCTTCGTAAATGTTAAGGGTTAAAAATCAAGTTTAGCTCCAAAGGTTATTACACGCGGATTAGGGTACGAGCCGTAATCTACTCCTACAAATGCTCCGGTAGGAACACCTACGGTTGAACTTGCTGTTGGAGTTGCGTTAGAGAAAATATTGGAATACGAAGTTGAGTTATAAGTAGTATTCTCCGGGTCATAATTCAGGTACTTACTCCATAAATGCACGTTTTCTGCATTTACGAATATCCTGGCGCCTTTTACCGGGGTACGTGTTAATAGCTTTGCAGGCAAAGCATAAGAAATTCTAACATTTCTTAATCTAACGAAGGTTGCGTCTTCAACCCAATATGAAGAGAATTTTTCCTGATAGCCTTTAGGTGAAATAGTTGGTTTAAAATGTTTACCATCGCCGGGATCACTCTCTGATTTCCAGTAATTGGCAACTTCTGCGTAAGCGTTACGTCCACCATTCCAGATGCCATTATAGCGAATCAATTGATTGGTAATTTCTCCCCCAAATGATCCCTGGAACAGAAATGAAAGTTCAATTCCTTTAAATGAAAACGAGTTGTTTAAGCCAGCTATGAAATTTGGCTGGTTATTGCCAAGGGTTGTGCGGTCGGCTTCGGTAATTTTGCCATCGCCTGTAACATCGCGTACTTTAGGATCGCCGGGAGTGGTAATGCCATCGCCTTTAGCTGGGCCAGCATCAATTTCCGCCTGATTTCTATAAACGCCGTCGAAAATGTATCCATAGAAGTTTGAGATAGGCTGCCCTACTTCGGTTTTAACCGTAACAACGAAATCGGTATAGATCAGCGGTGCATTGCCGGGACCCAATTGCAATACTTTATTTCGGTTTAAAGAAAGATTGAAATCTGTTGACCAGTTGAAATCCTTCTTCACAACGTTTTTGGTATTCAGGTTTAATTCAAAACCCCTGTTTCTCAATCTACCAATATTGGTTAGCTGAGTAGAGAAACCGGTAATATCAGGCACCGGAACGTTCAGTAGCAAATCCTTGGTGATAGAATGGTAGTACTCGGCACTAAGATTAACACGGTTTCTGAATAAGCCTAGCTCAAAACCGGTATTAAACATGTTTGTCTTTTCCCATTTTAAGTCTGGATTTTCGATGTTTGTTACCGTTAAGCCATTCGCTAAATTGGAGCCATACACATAGTTAGAGGCACCAAGCAATCCGATAGGCCCATAATTTGGTATCTGATTATTTCCAGACACGCCGTAGCTCGCCTTGAACTTTAAATTGCTTATTGCGCTGATATTCTTTATGAAATCTTCATCGGAAACCTGCCAGGCAGCCGAAATAGATGGGAAATAACCAAATTTGTTGTTCTCGCCAAATCGCGAGCTACCATCCCTCCTGACTACTCCTGACAAGAAGTACTTGTTTTTATAATTATAGTTTACGCGGGTTAAGTAAGACAATAGAGACCACTCGTATGCCAAAGATGTTCCAGAGTTAACAGTACCTGCGTTTAGGGTAGTCACTAAATCATTCGGAAAATTTCCTGCCCCTACGCCCATATATTCGTCACGTTGTTTCTGGTAGGTGAACCCTAATAAGGCATTTAGGTTATGGCCTCCAAAATCCTTCTCGTAGTTTAAAGTATTCTCAGAAAGCCAATTCAGCATAAACCGGGAATTAGCCGATCCTTGTGCTGGCAAAGCCGATGAATACCCAAACTTCTGGTCTTTATTCCAAAAGAAACTGTAGCGAGTGTTAAAGAGATTTGCGTTGATACTGGTTTTGAATTTTAAGCCGTTGATAATTTTGTATTCGGCAAAGGCAGTACCTAATGAATTAAAAGACTTGTTCTGTTTTTTTATCTCCCTTGTTAACGAGTATGGATGCCATAGCTGAAGGTCGTTATAGGCAGCAAACCGATACCATGCAGAATTTGGATCTTTGAAGCCTAAGTTTCCGTTTTCATTATATACCGGAAAAATTGGATCGCTTTGTAAGCCTAAACTTACCACGTCGCTTTTACCTTCGGTTCCGTCTGTACGGTCGTACAAGCCGGTTAAGCCAAGGTTTAAACCTACAGTAAGGTTATTATTTACTATCTGCTTAATATTTGAGCGGATGGTTAAGCGGTTATAATAGTTTTGGTCCAGAACGGCGTCCTGGCCGAGATATGCTCCTGAAAAGAGAAATTGTGTTTTTTCATTTCCGCCCGAAACGGAAACCTGTGCATTTTGCGATGCCGCGGACCTGTACATTACATCCTGCCAGTCTGTACCATTGCCCAATTGCGCACGCAAGGTAGGGTCGGTAAAGTCTGTAGGAATGCGATAGATTGTGGGCCTTACGTTGTTAGCATCGCTCGGATTTCCGCCGGCAGCTATATAGGCATTATTATGTGCATCGATATAATACTGAACAAACTGCTGGGCGTTCATCAGATCGATTTTGCGCGTAACTTCCTGAACTCCGTACTCATAATTGGCGCTAACGGAAGTTTTTCCGGGTTTGCCCAGCTTGGTGGTTACAATAACAACCCCGTTGGCTCCCCTTGAACCGTAAATGGCAGCTGATGAAGCATCTTTTAATACCTCCACAGATGCAATGTCCTGCGGATTGATGTTGTTAAGGTTAAAGTTTTCAATAGGCATTCCGTCTACCACATACAGCGGGTTAGTGCCTGCAGTGATAGAACTTGTACCACGTATGCGTATGTTGGGCGATTGCCCGGGTGCCCCCTGCGACTGGCTGATATTTACGCCGGGTAGCTGCCCTGCCAATGCTTGCGTAACATTGCTTACAGAGCGGTCTTTAAATTTTTCATAATTAATGGAAGCAACAGAGCCTGAAACAGCACGCCTGCTTTGCGTTCCGTATCCAACTACTATTACTTCATTTAAACTTTGTGAATCTGGTGCTAATCTTACGGTAATTTCTGAATCGTTGGTTAAAGTTACTTCCTGTGTTTTGAATCCTAAATAAGAAAATTGTAGTGTGATACTTCCGGTTCCCGGAACGTTGATGGAAAATCGTCCATCCTGATTTGTGCTGGTGCCCTGGCTAGCTCCTTTCAATTTAACACTTACGCCAATGAGTGTTTCGCCATTTGCCGAACTAAGTACCTGGCCTTTTACTTGCCTGGTTTGGCTATACGCTGAAATGGTTAGTAACAGCATATAAAACAGGAGTGCAACTTGTTTCATAAACTTGATTGGTTTGAATGCATGTTGCCATGCGGGTTAGTATTTGGTTTTTTATCTAATTGGCTTTTATAGGTTACCCAACCATTTTTGACAAGGGCTGGACTGAATTTCTTTTAGGCACTCCCAATATAGGATTATTTATATATAAAAAGAATATTCAAATATAAAATCAAAAATATTTTCAAATACTTTCCCAGTTAGTTATCACAGACGGCTAAGGTTCCTCCTATTATTATCATGTCATTGCTTTTAACTCGCTCATTTTAAAATGCTTTCAAATTAGGTGTTTTGCCATCACGAGTAATCAGCTCTGTGATTTCTATATCCGTTGACTTCAGTCAACGGATATTTGAGACATAGAATGGGCTTTAGCCACATTAATGAATGCGGCTAAAGCCTTCTTTATAAATTCCTTATCTGTCAGCTGAAGCAGACGGCAATAGATACCCTTCACAGTGCTTTACTACCCACTCAAATCAATAAATTACAACGATGTAATTATAACGAAGGAGAGATCCTAGGCAATAAGTATAATAAAGCGTTTTAAGATCTCTCCAAAGTCGAGTTGACAAAGTTCGATAGCCTGTATGGCGCCCAGATGTCATCATTTATATTTTGCTTATTGTGTGTTAGCTTGCTTTTGCGCCCGATTGCCATTGCAGCCTATATTCTTTCTTTAATGTCCACTAAAAAAGATGTATAAACCCACCATCACGACGGTTAATAATATCCAGGCTATCTTAACCTTTCCTGAGGATTTAAACTCAGCTTCGTCTTCTGCGGCTTCATGAACGTACACTTCCGGAGACCTATCTAGCAATGAAATGATCATGGCCACCACAAGCAGTATAACGAAAATGGAAAATGACAAGATCAGGTAATGGGGCCAGAACGGATTTTTATCAGGAGGTAAAATCCAAAGGTAAACCACCCCTACTCCAAGGCTGAATGCAGAACCAACTGATAGTGTAGCATTTACAGCTTTACGGGTAGTCCTTTTCCAGAAGACGGACAATAAGAATACCACAGAAAGCGGAGGTGCAATAAAGCCTAATACAGACTGGAATACATCGAACAGATTCAAGCCTTTGATGCTGTCGATAGCCAATGCCATCATTACCGCGAAAAGACAACCCGCAATAACGGTTAACCTTCCGGTTTTTATAATCTCCTGGTTTGTGGCATTCGGATTGATTTTACGGGCATAGATATCCATCGTATACACCGTACTTAAAGAATTCAGTGACGAACCTATTGTTCCTACTAAAACCGCAATTAAGACTACGATTACCAGTCCATTCATCCCCGGAGGAAAAAGGTTAGTAACCATAGTCATATAGGCTTCGGCAGGGTCATTTAAGTTTGGAAAGAGGATATAACAAAGTACTCCAGTTAGAATAAACAAAGGCAGTGAAAGAATTTTCAACCAACCAATAAAGTTGACACCCAGTTGCCCTTGTTCAAGGTTTTTAGCTCCAAGAACCGATTGAACCATTGCCTGGTCGGTACAGAAAAAAGCAACCGCTGCAACCGGATATCCTAATAAAATTGCGGGCCATGGATATTTAGCGTCGCTTGCCGGAAGAATTAAGTTCCAATAATGCGAAGGAGCACTGGTGTAAACCTTTTCAATGCCACCAACCTTCATAATACCTAAAATGGTAAGTGTTAGAGATACGCCTATAAGCAGGATCATCTGGAAAACGTTCACTTTTGCGATAGCTTTAAGGCCGCCCATATAAGCAAATAAACCGGCAAACAGAACCAACACGATCACCGATTCCCACATAGGGATTCCCAGAATTTGCCTTACCAGGAAACCTCCCGCAAACAAGCCAAGAGATAGCCAGGAAATCAAAATCTTAATTAAAGCATACCAGGCAAGAATATTCTGAGTTGAATCGCCATAGCGTTTACCCATAAATTCGGGCATTGTAGAAACTTTAGCAGCAAGGTATTTCGGGGCAAAAACCATTGCCAGCAGCATTAGAAACACAAATGCATACCAGTCGAAATTCACTGCCACAATACCAGTACTGTAACCGATACTCGCAAAAGCAAGCAACATGGATGGCCCCACATTAGTGCCCCACATATTGAAACCGATGCTCTGCCAGCCCAGCGATTTATTAGCAAGGAACAAGGTTTCTCCGTCTTCCTGCTTGTTTGAGAAACTCGCTTTATAGCCGATGATCATTAAAGTTATCAGATAGCCGGCTACGATGGCATAATCCAAAATGGTTAAACGTTCTACAATGCTTCCCATGATTAAAGGTTAATTGATTCTGGTGAAATATTATGCTCCTTTAAAATGTCCTTAATTTTAACCGGAAGCCCTGTTTTTAAAGTTTTGTCCATTGCTTGAAATAAAGCGACGGAACCTATCCCCTCCTTAAGGTCGGGATACGCGGTAGTATTATTGTTAATGCTATCAGCAAAGTAGTCGAGGTAGTTTTGGTACTCGCCGGCATGATGGCTTTGCCCTTCGAATCGGAAGTAGTGCTTCATCGTATCGTCGCCCCAGCGAACGATTTTCTCTTCGCCGGTTTTATCGGTTACAGAATACCGTAGTTCATGATAATCTGCCTGCGAAGCACCTTCAGTACATCTTAAAATGCAAGTCATTCCGCTATCGCGGCTGGCAGGCTGAGTTGGGCCAGTGTATGCACCACTTACGCGAGCGATTCTTCCGTCTGTAGCTTTAAAAATGAAGTGCATGGTGTCTTCATTTTTAAGTCCTGCCGCAACACCATTGCTGCTGATCATTCCATAGCCCATTACTTCTTCAATGTTTGGCAAGTACCAGCGAATAAAATCAGCCGGATGGCTCAATCCGCCGTATAGCCATTTGAACGAATCAAGCAAGGACCAGCCTTTCTTTAAGAACCAGCGGTGGTCGGCATGGTAGTGGCTTTCAATAGTTATCAGATCGCCAATTAAGCCAGCTTCAAAATCTTTGCGCTGGCGTTTTGCTGGTTCAAAGAAACGGGAGCTTTGGCCTACAAATACTCTTTTTCCAGTTTTCTCAGCAACTGCCAGCAATTCGTTCGCATCGCTTAAATCATCAATAAATGGTTTGGTACAAACCACATGCTTGCCGTGCAGTAATGCTTGCTTTACATGCTCCGCGTGAAGATGGTCGGGCGTGTAGATGGCAATTACATCAATCTCTTTATCGTCCAGCATATCCTGGTAAGAGGTGGTGTAACTATGAAAGTCAAATTCCTTTGCACGTTGGCGACACATCTCTTCGTTCATGTCGCACATCGTTTTTAACTCCCACTTTTCGCTCGAAAGAGCAGCAGAAATGGTGCTTCTTCCTTCACCAAGTCCAAGTATTCCTAGTTTTAGCATAATATTTTTTTGAAGGATTAAAGTCGCCTGAAGTCTGATGTTGGAAGTCGGAAAGTCCGAAAGTAACACCGTTTAGCTTCTTATTTTTGTGAGGTTTGAATCTTCTTTTTCCTTCTTTTTAATTTTCTTTTATTTTCTTTTTTTGTCTGTAGAGTTTAGCGAAACGCCTCTACGGATTAAGGTATGGATCGGAGTCTCCGACTCCCCGAACCCCATCCAAACTAAAGCGCTATCGAGTCAGAGACTCTCTTCTATTTTTGAATCCGTAGAGCCCTGCGGAACTCTGCGGACAGGCTGAGACAAAGCGTGTTAGCCTGTCGCTCGCCCTTTATCTTTCGGTCTTCCTGACTTTTCCGACTTTCGGACCTCATACCTCATACCTCCATCCCCTACTTCACACCCTCCAAAAACACCCAGGTCTCCCCTGGCTTCGTTCCTTCTATCCCCTCCTGATATTTCTTCATCAAATTATTCCAGTCGTTTACACGAGGATTATTTTCAGTTGTTTTAGGGTTCAATTTTTCAAGGCTTTCACCTTTTGGAATACTTATAATCAACATTAACTGGCCAGCATTTTTGAACACCAGCAATTGTTGAAAATTAGCGTTACAGAAGCCATTTGAAACCTCAGGCCATTGCTTAAACTGCGTAGCATGATAGTCTAAATACTCTTTTTGTAGAACCGAATCTTTAACCAGATTAGCAGTAAGCAGAATATTGTCCCATTCTTTTGTACCGCTTACTCCCGGGCAATTCTTTAAGCGGTTAAACTCATAGAAAGGAGCATTATATACTTTCGCGTAGCTATCCGGGAATTTTGTAACTAAATCCTTTCGTAGTTTTTCTGGATTTTCGATACGGCCATAAATAACCGAATGGTTCTTCCATTGGTAAATAGCATTATCAGGAAGCCCATTTTTTCGGGCAATTTCTTTCAGTGATGCCGCATTATGAGTGGAACCGTTTGATCCAATCAGCTCAATAACCTTAGTACGCTCGCTATGATTAATTTCCCAACCTTTTGAAATTGGAGCCTTTTCTTTTAAGAGATATTTGAATGCCGCTTGAAGCCCAGCATTGGTTTTAATACTGTCGGCAACCTGGGGACCATTGTTCTCCCAAAGATTACCTGGCCCGTTTGCGTTTTGAAGAAATTTATCAGAAGGAGTCCAGTTATTCCTTACTGTGAAATACGATGATCCCTCGTCTGTGTACAGGTAAAACCAGTGGTTGGGGTCATGAGCGTAAGGTGCCTTGTAAATACTGTCAACATAGTTTTCGGCAATCAAAGACCCGGGCTGTGCCGACAAGGTGTAGATAGACGACACATCATACATATGTTTTGCATAGCGATGAATCTTGTTGGCCACAATTCGGTTGTTACGCATCACGTTAACCGTGCGGCTCCAACCCCAACCCATCGAAATTCCCATATAAGAAACTTCGCTGATGTCGTTATGCTCAATGTTTATTCCTTTAACATATCCAGCGCTGATTCCAATTGCACCCCAATCTTCGTTAGCGGCATCGGTAACTACGTTATTGCTGAGGGTCTCGTTAGTACAAACATCACGCTCATCTTCGGGATTATAAGGCAAATGCACTTCGCTGGCTTCATCAGAGTAAACACCCACATGAATGCCGGTTCCACCAATATCCTTGAATAAATTTCCTTTGATGATATCGTTGCGTGTGCCTCTTTTATAGTCTAAGCCCGTAGATGCCAGGTGCTCGAACCTGCAGCCTTCAAAACTAGTGTTGCTGGCAAATGAAACCTCAACAGCTGCTGCTGGACGGCCAACCCAAGCCTGATTTTCCAGTCCTTTTTTGTCCGGTGTTCCCGGAATCTTTAGCTTGTAAGCATCCAGCATGTACAATCCCGACTGGTGCGGCACATGTCCCTGCTGAGAAGGGCGCAACCAGGATGAATGTTGAAATGAAATACCCCTGAAGTTTACGTAGCTCACCGGATGGTCAATCGTGCCTTGAACTTTTACAATTGTTTCGAGATATGGAACAGTAACATCGGCAGAGTTTAAGTTTTCGCCCTGGCGAGGATAATAGTAAATTTTATGGTTGCGTTTGTCCAGGAACCATTCACCTGGCTCATTTAAAAACTCAATAGCGTTTGATAAAATGAAGGCAGAGTTTCCTGTTTGTTTGGAAATCCAGGGAGCTGGCCAGGGGTGCTCTGATTGTACGCGGCTTTCAGGTTGGTAAAACGATAATTTGGCACTATCGCCTTTCATCTCTACCGATTTTATCCTTAATATGGCTATTGCCCACCACTGATGGATAAACATTTCGAGGCCTTTTGCATTCTTCAAATCGAATGCTGGCTTTGGAATCCAGCAAGTCTCGTCCTTTTTATTCCATGACAGAATACGGTTCATCAAGCCGGGTTTGGTATCGCGGGCACGGATTGCTTTAACATTATTTACCCAAACCTGCCGGAAATCAAGAACGTTATCGCCAATTACCGGAGCATCTGTTACCCATACTTTCCCCTGCGCTTCGGCTGGCAACCCGGTAATTGCACCACTTACCCTTTTCCAGTTGTTTACCTTCAAACCTCCGCTTAAAACAGGGCTTTCGCCATTTGCTGCCATGAAAACAGTTGGGCTTTCTGCTGTCCCTGAATCTTCCGGGCGAATAAATAAAGGCTCTTCGAGCTGGTAAACACCTCCCCTTAAAACGATTGAAATTCCGCCTTTAACCGAAGGATCATTCAGGCGCCTTAGTTCTCTTGCTTTACGTAGGGCTAAGCCTATATCGGCTAAAGGTTTCTCTTTGGTACCCGGATTGGCATTGTTTCCCTTTGGAGAAACCCATATATCTCCGGCTTCTGCGTCGCTAAAAACAAGCCCCGAAAAAAGAACAGCAGCTACAAACTGCTTTATAGTGTTGAACATTATTGGTTGTTATAAAGAAGCTCTTAAGTTTAATTTGAACGGTAGCTCTACCTTCTCGCGGTAGCCCTTAGCAATCATTTCTGCCGCTAAAACACCCATATGTTTATAATCTGTAGAAATGGTTGTGATTCCATTTAAGATAAATTTCTTCATCGGCGTTTCGTTGTACGAAATAATTCCGATATCATGCCCTACCACTAAATCAATTAACTCAACCTTTTCAATCAGCTCAATCAAATGGTTTTCGGTAAGGCAGATGTATACAACGCCCGCTTTAAATTCCTGGTCCTTTACGTTATGGATAACTTCCCTTTCAAAGGCGTATTGCAGGCAAAAAGAATTAAAGCCATTAATGATATCTTCCGGAAAATAACTATTATTTGGAAACACCAGCTTTATAGTGTGGTACTTACTTAGCTGATATAAAGCCTGTTCCAGTGCCTTGTAAATATCCTTTCTGAAATTTTCAAAGACACATCCATACTTTCCTTTTACACCAGGTAAAGCTTTATCTAGCAAAATCAGTTTCTCCTTTGGAATCGTATTAATCAATGCTTCTGCCTCTTCAGAGTTATCTAAAAAGTGAGGCATGATAGCATAATGTGAATAGTCGTTTTTCTGCGCAAGCAACTTCTTAAAGAGCTTAAAATCGTTGTTATAGATGTAGAAATCAATCGGCACATGCGCACCCAAATTATCTACAAAGGCGTCGTAGAATACTTTTTTTTCATCGCTGATTTTATTAATAAGCAGGCAAACCCTAAGCTCCTGTTTTATTTCAGTTGTGGTGATGTAATGTCCTTTTCCGGGAATAGAATTTAGCACGCCTAAATGCTGCAAATATTTATATCCCTTATCGGCGGTTTCCCGCGATATTTCGAGGTTGAAAGTAAGTTCATTTAAAGACGGCAATAGGATGTTTTTCTCAATTTTACCCGATTCAATGGCTCCTAGAATGGAATGAGCTAGTTGCAGGTATTTGGGCGTTGCCGAATACATATCAACCTGGATGTTTTCAAAAAAGCTTTTATGAGGCGTAGTGGCGCATGGTTGTTTCATAACTATTTGCTTTTTACAGTGATCGATTTACTTTGTAATCCTTCAGAACTTGCTTGTAATGTTATTTTTCCGGATTTTTCTGTTGATTGTATAATAGCCAGGCACATTCCTTTAAATGCTTTGCGGTAAGGCACTTTGAACGATTCCATACTCGCCTGGTAGCCGTTGTCCACTCCGGCTATAAAGCCGTTTCCGGTAATGTTGAATTTTATCAGGTTATCAGCATTGGGAACAAGATTTCCCTCTGCATCCAAAACTTTAACAGTGATAAATGAAAGATCAGTACCGTTTGATGAAATATTCTTCCTGTCGGCACTAAGCTCGATTTTTGCAGCGGCACCGGCAGTTTTAATCTCGCGGATTAAAACTATTTTTCCGCTCTTGCGAGATACCGCCTTTAACGTACCGGGCTCGTAGTTTACCTTCCATTCCACATGCAAATCCTCACCGGTTTTCTTTTTAACTCCCTGTGATTTTCCGTTTAGGAAAAGTTCAACCTCGTCAGCATTATTGTAGTAAGCCCATACATCAATTGATTTACCTTTTTCCCAGTTCCAATGTGGCAGCAAGTGCAGCACGGGTGTATTAGTCCATTCGCTCTGGTACATGTAGTAAGCATTTTTAGGAAATCCTGCCAAATCCACAATACCGAAATAAGAACTACGAGCCGGCCATGGATAAGGGGTTGGTTCCCCCAAGTAGTCGAATCCAGTCCACACAAACAGGCCTGAAACATGCGGGTATTTCTTCACCTCTTTCCAGGTTTCCTCATGCGTAGCCCCCCAGTAAGCAGAAACATTGTCGTAAGAGGAAACTGCTATTTCTGCATTACCTTCGGTCAATTTTGTCTTTCCATCACGTGGCCAGCGGCGAATCGTATCTGGCGGAGTATCGTAAAAACCACGTGTTTGCAATGCGGATGTAGTTTCGGTTGCAAGGAACTTTTGCCCCGGATAATTCTTTGGGAAATCTTTGTAAAGCTTATGGTTGTAGTTTAAGCCGTAAATATCCAAGACGCCGGCCTGGTAAATAAAGTTCTTTTCGGCAATAGTTTCTGTTAAAGCCGACATAACCAGCCGTGTGGTATCTAATGCTTTTACTGTTTTAACCAGCTCTTTGGTAATGGCAATCCCGGTACTATCGAACTGTTCGCGAATTTCGTTTCCAACACTCCACAAAATAATGGAAGGATGATTGCGGTCGCGTTTAACCATATCCTCCAAATCAGCTTTATGCCATTCTTCAAAATCCTTATGGTAATCTTTTGAAGTCTTCTTTTTCTTCCACATGTCAAAAGCTTCATCCATTACCAGGAAGCCCATTTTATCGCATAGGCCAAGTAATTCTGGTGCTGGAGGATTATGTGCGGTACGGAGAGCGTTGCATCCCATCGCTTTTAGAATTTCCAATTGACGCTCTGCCGCACGAACGTTGAAGGCTGCACCCAAAGCTCCTAAATCATGGTGATTGCAGACTCCGAGAATCTTTAATGGCTGTCCGTTAAGAGAGAATCCGTTGGCAGCATCAAAATTGAAATATCTGATACCGAACGATGTTTCGTAAGTATCCTGAACTTGCCCTTTGCTGATGATCGTGGTAACAACTTTATATTGCTTCGGGTTAGTTATCGACCACAGCTCCGGATGCGCTACATATAAAGTCTGTTTTAGCTCTGTTAGTGCTCCATTCAATACTACATCGGAAGTTTTAACAGAAGCAACAGCTTTCCCTTTTGCATTATAAACTATCGACTGAACTTCTGCGGTTTCGCCCTTGCTTGTGTTTTTGATGGTGGTTTGAATGCTAACACTTGCTTTATCCTTAGTAACCTGTGGGGTGCTTACAAAAGTTCCCCAATGTGCCACCGAAGTTTTAGAAGTGGTATTTAACCAAACATTACGGTAAATTCCCGAACCAGAATACCAGCGAGAATTCGGCTGAAGTGAATTATCAACCTTAATGGCAATAGTGTTTTGCCCTCCAAAATTCAGGTAGCGCGTAACGTCATATTGAAAAGATATATATCCGTTTGGGCGTTTTCCTAAATACTTTCCATTCACCCAAACTTCGCTGTCGCGATAAATTCCATCAAATTCAATAGCGATATCTTTAGATGAAGCATTTGCCGGAATAGTAAATGATTTGCGATACCAGGCGATTCCGGTAGGTAAACCTCCTCCCTCTGGCTTTGCCGGATTCTTTTCATCGAAAGTACCCTCAATGCTCCAATCGTGAGGAAGCGTTAATACCCTCCATTTAGAATCATCAAAACTGCTCTCTTTGGCTTTATCGTTATCGCCCAAAAAGAATTTCCAGTTTCTATTAAAGTTTTCGTGTGTGCGTGTTTGAGCCGAAGCCGCTATGCCTGCAAACAATGCTATCGCTAATATTCCTTTTCTTAAGCCTAACATGTATCTGCTTATTTTTTAGAGGTTATAAAATTGACTTTGCTTTTGCCTAAATCTTTGGAAGTTGCAACTGCAATACCGCGCTGCTCTTTTTTATTTACAGCGCAATAGAAATGATAAACAACGCCTTTGTGTTTTAGCACAAATGATTTATGGGCATATAATTCGTCATAAGGCTCTGAAGATTGAATAAGGTTATCGCCTTTCCAATCGGTCCAGTTAACAAGGTCGTATGAAGCTGCGAAACGGTTAAACGCTCCTTTTCTATCCTGCCAGAAAGCACCGAAATAAAACATTAGCCAGGTATCCCCAATTTTCTGAATAACGGCATCTCCTGTGATACCTACTGGATGGTGCATTACCGGCTCTGCATGATAACGTTTCCAGTTAATCATATCGTCGGATACCGCCATACCGATGCGTTCGAACCAACGAGTTTTGATGTTGTTCTTGGCAGAATCGCCGTTGGCATTATAGTACATTACGAAGGGGTGCCCCAGTGTTTTGTCCTTATCCCAGATTACAGAGTTTTTGAACAACTTGCGATTCTCCCACCAACGTACATCAACATCTTTAGAAGTGAAAAATGGCTTTTCCAGGCGAGTCCATTCGTGTGCTTTTGAAGGGTCCTTAGTGGTATAAGCCATGCTGATGCTTAAGTCGCCAGCCTCGTAGCCATTCGTTGCTCCACCAAAATATGACATCCAATACTTGCCATCATATTTTTTTAACTCGTAACTACCGCCCCACTTTGTATCCTGCAAAGCCGGATAGCCAGCCTTCTGACTTCCATCCCAGGCCGTAGTATCCCCGAAAGACATCAGCTTGCCTTCTGCTTTCCAGTTTAATAGGTCCTTACTTTTTGACAACCAGGTTTCATAACCGCGGCCATTGAATATCACGTAAGTCATGTACCAGTTTCTGCCTTTTCGAAACACGGTAGGGCAATCTAATTTTTTAGAATCATCTGCCGGAACTATAACCAGCCCGTATTTATGGGGTGTTTTTACTTCATTATAAAGCTCCTGCATCCTTGGATCGGACACCGTTTTTTGCTGGCCGAAAGCTAGAGAGGATGCAAGCAGGAGAATGCTTGTAGTGATTCTTGGGATTAGATTAGTGTTATTATATCTCATGTGTTGTGTTTCGTTGTTTTTTAACTGCGTTTAGGCCATTAGGACAACTCATTTTCTCTTTTCGTCATGCCGAATTTATTTCGGCACCCCGTCACGCATTCTATACATGTGGCTTCCCTCATCAATTATTCACGCTAAACTTATAAGTCCCCGATCCTATTTCTAAAACCGCCCTGCCATCCTTAAAGCCAAGCATGGTAACATCTTGCAACTGCTTTGAGCCAATTCTAACCATCGATTCATAAATCTTCGCAGATTGGCTTGCTGGCAAGTGCACTTTCGCTGTAGTATTGGCAGGGATTTCAACGTTTAACTCAAATACTGAATCAGATTTTTTCCAGTCTGATTTAATCATCCCGTAAGGAGAATTATAGCTTACATTGGCATGCTTCACATCGCCAACTATCTCGGGTTTGATTTCAATTTTATCAAAAGCAACCGCTCCTTCCTGAGCCCTTATGCCGCCTAAACCGCTATAAAACCACTCCATTAAATGCCCCAACATTAAATGGTTGTTTGATACTGATGGCAAAGCCGCCCAGGATTCTGTAAGCGCAGTAGCTCCTTTTTCCAGCTGATATCCATAGCCCGGAACATCAGTTCGGCTGTTCATATCGAAAATAACATCAGACCGGCCTTCATCCTCAAGCACCCTAAGCAGGTAGCGGAAACCAATATCGCCTGCAGTTAAAGCATTTCCCCTATCGCGAATGTCTTTTATAAGGTTTTCAAGCACCGCTGCCTTGTATTGAGGCTCTACAAGCTTCATATAGATTGCCATAGCATTTGCAGCCTGGCTACCGGTAGCATATTGCTTGGTTTCATTATTAAAGAAGGTTTTATTGAATGAATTTTTAACATCCGCGGCAATCTTTCGGTACTTCTGAGCGTCTTCGGCTTTGCCCATCATTTGAGCGATGCTATCCATTATAGTTAAATCATAATAGTAAATGGCTGTGCCTGTAACCCCCATTGGTGTTAGCTGCGATACACCGGGTGGCTTAGGCCCCAGGTCGTACCAATCGCCAAGGCCCTGGTAGAGAATATTGCTTTTTGCTTTGGTTTGCAGGTAAGCGATGTACTTCTGCATCATGCTATAGCTTGATGTTAGCGCCTCTTTATCCCCATACCATTGATATAAATACCATGGTAAAATAATTGAAGTACTGCCCCACTCGGGTGAGTCGCGGAACATGCCATCGCCCCATTCAAACTTTACATATTCTGGTGCGATTTCGGGGATTAAGCCGTCTGGCAATTGCGAGGCCTTCATGTCCAGAATGGCCTTCCGGCCAAGATTGGCAATATCATAATTGTATCGGATTGAGGGCCCAACCAAATGAACTTCTTCCAGCCAGCCCAATTTCTCACGATGAGGGCAATCGGTGAACACGCTGGCCATATTGCTCTTTACAGCCCAGTCAATCAGCTTATGGGTTTTGTTAAATAACGCGTTCGATGAAGCAAACTGTCCTACTTTTTCAGCTGCATTTCGGGTATGTAACCCCTTCATTTCTAAAATTTCAGGTAGCCCTTTGGAGTTAGTTTGATTTGGCTGAACTGCTCCTTTTACTTCGGCATATCTGAAGCCGTGATAAGTAAACCGGGGACGCCAAGTTTCTACTCCGTGACCCTTTAAAATGTATTCAAAATAAAATGGGCTTCCTATTGGGCGCTGATTTATGGAACCATCGGCTTTTAGTAACTCCGCCGTGTAAATCCGAACGGTATCGCCTTTTTTGCCTTTCACTTTTAGCTCAATAATCCCCGAAGCATTTTGCCCAAAATCATAAACAAGATTTCCATTGTCAAGCTTAGAAGTTTTGATTGGAATAAAGTTCTCGAACACTTTTAAGGGCTCTGCCATTTGAGAATGCAAAACCGGCGGGCCGTCTACAAGTAATACCGATTTCCATGCTTTGTCGTTGAACGAAGGTGTATCCCAGCCCTTTTGTTCAAGGTTTGCATTGTAATCTTCCCCACCGTAAATGCTTGAAAACGTAATAGGACTTTTATCTGTCTTCCAAGAATTATCGCTAATAATATCTTCAGATGAACCATCGGTATACTCTAATAATAAACGGCTTATCATTTTAGGATAACCGAAAGAAGACTTCAATTTACGGTAGCGTCCCTTAACTGGAGGAACGTAATAAAAGCCATTTCCAAGCATCACTCCAATAGTATTTGCGCCTTGCTTCAGTTGGTTTGTGATGTCAAAAGTTACGTATAGAGCTTCCTTATCGTATCTTGTCCAGCCGGCATCAAGGAAATGGCCGCCAACTTTTTTGCCATTGATACCTAATTCGAAATGGCCAAGTCCCGAAATAAAAGCGGAAGCCTTTTTAAGCTGCTTCTTTACGGTAAAGTTCTTTCTTAATAGCGGTAGTACATTGCTGCCTGTGATTTTGTCAGCTTTTTTATCTGTTACCAGCGAGAAGATTAGCGAGTCTGCTAACTTTTCATAAGCAATCCATTTTGCACCAGCCCAGTCTGCAGGATTTAACAAGCCCATTTGAAAGCTTGAAACCGGGCTCCATGATGAAGTATGATTTTTATTATCCCACACCATCACCTTCCAATAATAGGTTTTGGCTGATTGCAATGCTTTCCCGGAGTAATCAATCTGAATAGATGCAGATGAGTTATGCTTTTGCGAATCCCATATATTGCCAATATTGCTCTTTAACTTGCCTGCATCATCCGTAACCAAAACTCGAAATGCAGATTGCTTAATATTTCTTTCTGAGGAACTTATCTTCCAGCTAAAGCGAGGATTAACAATATCAACTCCCAGAGGATTAATTTTATACTCGCAGCGTGTATCTTCAACTTTTAAGTTCTGTGCAGAAGCTTGTAAAGCGGTTAACGACGCGAATAAAATTATTATCAGTTTGTGCATGTTTCTTTTGTACAACAGCTAACCGTTGGAAAGTATTTGTTTGGAAAAATAACATTCACTAAAACCGTATTTAAAAGTTTCAGTTTGGTTAGCTTAATACAAAAATATAGGCAGCCTATAGTCGATTTTTATATCAAGTTCTCAAGGTATTGTAGGATATTATCCTCAAAAAAGATCTGAAATAGATTGTAAATTGTACACTATGTGACTGGCATCACATGCTTTTTTTGATGTAAACAGGTAATTGTATTATCCCTTGCTCCTGGCAATTCCGTACAAAAGAAGGTCCACTACTTTATCGCAAGAATGGTCTGATTCCATAATGCATTCGGATGTGTAAATTGGCAATACCAAACCGTTAAATCCGGCGATGGCCCAATGGGCAAAAAAAGTAATTTCGTCGGCAGTCATCTCCCTAAATTCGCCTAACTGGATGCCACCAACAATTATTTCCTTAATAAATTCTACTTGAATCTCTTCAAACTGCTTTTTCAAAGAACAGATTCGTTGGAAGTTGGCAAATATATCCTGATAGATCACCCTTCCGAGATTATGAAGGTGCTTTTTGGTTTCAAAGCGTTGAAGTACCAATGCCTTAAGCTTTTCTTTTGGAGTAGTTTTGCTATTAATGGCTTCCCGTGTTAACCGCACCGACTTCTTTAATTCGTCTACCACCACAGCTTCGAACAGTTCATTCTTTCCGGGATAGTAGTAGTATAACGTACTTTTCCCCTTGCCTATGGCCTTGGCTACATCTTCCATCGTGGCCTTTTTTAAGCCATACTGAGAGAAGATAGCGCGGGCTGCCTCCAAAATTTCCTGAACTATTTTTTCATCACGAGCAACTTGAACCATTCGACTAAGTTTGTATTTTATTCCAAAAACGTGTAAACTCTATAAAAAGTTGCATAAAGTTAATAAAATAGCCAAGCTCTTCGGAGTCTGACGTAAAAAGAATATAGAAGCCGCCCTTTAGAACCACCAAAAGCGTTCTTTTAGTTACAGTCAAAGAAAAGTAAAGCTTCTGTCAGTAAATAATAATTCAGCCAATAGATCAACCTTTTAACTTTTCAAGCAATTTACCACCCGCATTTTTCATTTTCTCGGATTAAACATTGGACTATATTTGTCAAACAGTCGAAAATAAATATGTAAAAATGATTGATGATGAATTTAACCAAGCGACTGTCCATCATAATGATCATTTCAGAACATTAAAACAAAGAAAAATGAAAAAGTTATTTTTATCTATTGCATTACTATCAGGATTTGCTTTCGCAGGCAAAGCACAAACAGAAAAAGGCAAATTCCTTGTGGGTGGCTCGGCTTCATTCAGCTCAACCAAGTCCGATGCTGATGGAGCAAAATCTTCAGAGGATTTAAGAGCAATTCCTAACGTTGGATATTTTGTTGCTAACAATGTGGCAATTGGTACTGGCATTGGTTACAGCTATACTAAATCAACCGTAGGATTTGCCGCTGGACAAAACGAGAGCTTTGTAGTTAGCCCTTTCGGAAGATACTACGTTAAACTAAACGACCAGTTTAAATTCTTCGGGCAAGCTTCAGTGCCAATGGCTTTTGGTACATTAAAAGCTGTTGAGGCTAATGGCGAAACAGGCGATAAGGTTGGTACATCTACTTCTATTGGTGTGGCTGTATCTCCGGGTTTTGCCTTCTTCCCTACTAAAAAAATCGGAATCGAGTTTTCATTCCAGGGAGCATCTTACACTAACTACCGCGTTAAAGATAAAGACGATAACGACCTTAAAGGCGCAGGAAGAGATGCTTTTTCAGTTGGATCAAGCTTCTTTACACCGCAAATCGGCGTTCAATTCCATTTGTAATAAATCGTGCCCCAAATCCAAACAGGGGCACTTTTTTTTCTAAGGCGTTTAACAAAATGCAGATTCTGATATCTAATGCAGAAGTATGTTGAATAAAATAATACACACTTAGCCCTTAGCCGAAATAGTTTTATTTCGGCTATTGTTGTTTTAGTTGATCAGGGAATTTGACGGGCTCATATTAACAATTGAGTTTTCCGAGTTCAGACACTTAAATGTAAATGTTATAAAATATAGTTGTATAAGTTAAAGGAATAACGACTTTTGCGCAAGAATTCACAAAGTGACATTGGTTGAATAAAATTATGGAGACAGATAGTAAGGTAAAAAAGCACCTTATCAGCCGAAAAATCGACCGATTTTTCATAAAAATATACAAAACATCTTCATTTACAGTAAGATATTTTAAGGAGTCATTCACATCCCCGCACGAGGTAGGCGAGTTTGTACAGCAATGTTATAACATCGGCTACAAATCACTCTCGTTAATAACGCTAACAGGCTTTATTACCGGATACGTGTTCACGAAACAATCGCGCCCTTCCCTGGCAGAGTTCGGTGCCACGTCATGGATTCCATCATTGGTAGGTATTGCCATGATAAGGGCCCTGGCTCCACTGGTTACAGCACTTATCTGCGCGGGCAAAGTAGGTTCAAGTATTGGTGCCGAGATTGGTTCAATGAAGGTTACCGAACAGATTGATGCCATGGAGGTTTCTGCGGTTAACCCTTACAAATACCTTGTAGTAACACGCGTTACAGCCAGCACATTAATGGTACCTATATTAATGATGTATACAGGCCTGGTTGGTTTAATGGGTTCTTTTTTGAACGTAGCCACAAGTGAGCAAACATCTTTATCTACATTCTTTCATAATGCATTTGAAAGGATAACGATGCTTGATATTACATCATCATTAATAAGGTCTCTTGCTTATGGCTTTACTATCGGAATTGTTGGCTGTTACAAGGGGTACCATACTACGCAAGGCACCCAAGGCGTTGGTAAAGCGGCAAATGCAGCGGTGGTAGCTTCCATGTTTTTGATTTTTATTGAGGAGGTGATTATTGTACAAATTGTTAACTGGTTTAGATAATGGCTGAGCAAAATTCAAATTCCACCCAAAGGCCGGTTGTTATCGAGGTAAAAAACCTGTACAAATCATTTAACGATAACCACGTATTAAAGGGCGTAGACCTTGAGCTCAGAAAAGGTGAAAACCTGGTAGTGCTTGGCCGTTCCGGAACCGGAAAATCAGTTTTGATTAAAATACTCTCGGGATTACTAAAGGAAGATTCGGGCACGGCTATTGTGCTAGGTAAATCTGTAAGCTCTCTTAGCGAACTGGAGCTGAGGGAATTACGCCAAAAAATCGGCTTTTCTTTTCAAAACAGTGCCCTATACGATAGTATGACAGTGAAGCAGAATTTGGAGTTTCCGCTGATACGTAACGTAAGGCATCTTAGCAGAAAAGAAATAAATCTTAGGATTGAAGATGTACTTGATGCTGTAGGCCTGTTACAATCATTAAAACAAATGCCTGCCGAGCTATCAGGAGGCCAGCGCAAACGTATCGGTATCGCCAGAACGCTTATTCTGCAACCTGAAATTATGCTTTACGATGAGCCAACCGCGGGGCTTGACCCGATTACCTGTATTGAAATTAACAATCTTATTAATGAGGTGAAGGAACGCTTCCACACCAGTTCGATTGTAATTACACACGACTTAACTTGCGCAAAAACGACTGGCGACCGTGTGTCGATGTTGCTTGATGGGCATTTTGTACGTACTGGTACTTTTGAAGAAGTATTTTCCAGCAACGACGAGAGGATTAAAAGCTTTTACGATTACAACTTTATCAACTAATAATGGACATTGAAAAAAATAAAAATTCGGCAATTGTTGGCGTTTTTATAGTTATAGGCATAATTATATTCATCGGCGGATTATTAATTGTTGGAGGAAAAAGCAGTTTATTTTATAAAACAATTGTGATAAGTGCCGATTTCAAAAATGTTAACGGCTTACTAAAAGGCAATAACGTTTGGTTTTCGGGCGTAAAAGTTGGAACGGTTAAAAGCGTTAATTTTAAGCCTGATGGGCTGGTTTCTGTAGAAATGGTGATTGAAGAAAAGTCAGTTCCTTATATTCATAAAGATGCAAAAGCGAAAGTAAGTACCGACGGCCTTGTAGGTAATAAAATTGTTGTTTTGGAAGGTGGTTCTGCAGATAAGCCCGCTATTACTTCCGGCGATGTTTTGGCAATTTCTAAACCTTTGGATACCGAAGAAATGATGACTACCTTACAGGAAAATAATAAAAACCTGGTAGACATCACCAACAGCTTCAAAGTGATCACTAAAAAAATGGCAGATGGCCAGGGTACTATAGGCAAATTGCTAACCAATGACGATTTGCTTAAGGAACTGGAGAGCACTGTAGCTATTCTTAAACAAGCCTCGCAGAACACTACCAACCTGACCGGTAACCTGTCCGACTTCTCTGAGGGCTTAAATAAAAAGGGCACATTGGCAAACAACCTCGTAACAGATACCACAGTATTTAATACTTTAAGAACCACGGTGAAGCAGGTTCAAAAATTATCTGCGAATGCGAACGTGATTACTGAAAATCTTAAAACAGCAAGTAATAGCCTGAATAGCAGCAACTCGGCAGCAAACGTGTTATTAAACGACGCACCAACAGCCCAAAGCTTAAAAACATTAATTGGCAACCTTGAAACCAGCTCTGTTAAGCTGAATGAAACAATGGATGCCTTGCAACATAGCTTCCTTCTGAGAGGCTATTTCAGAAAGAAAAACAAGTAAGGCCATAACTTGATCATTCCCTTCCGGGGAACAATTACCCTAAAAGCCTGTTGTCTTTTAAAAAGTTGAAAGATGATAGAGCTTTTAGGGTTTTCTGATAATAAGAGGCCTCGTGTGGTGATTATCGGAGGAGGCTTTGGCGGCGTGGAGTTAGCAAAAAATCTGGCTCATACCGACGTACAAGTAGTACTGTTAGACAAAAACAACTATCACACTTTCCAACCGTTGCTCTACCAGGTGGCAACCGCCGCTTTGGATTCGGCTTCCATCATCCACCCTTTCCGCAAGATTTTCGATGGCCAGAAGAATTTTTGGTTCAGGCTTACCGAAGTGGTTTCCATCGATGCAGCGAAAAATACTGTTATCACAAAAATTGGCAGCCTCAGCTACGACTACCTTGTTATAGCTACAGGCGCCGAAACCAATTATTTTGGCGATGCAGAAATGGCTCGGAATGCAATAGCCATCAAAAGCATAGACGATGCCCTGACTCTCCGCAATACCATTTTATGCAACCTGGAAAATGCATTGCAAGCCCGAAACGAAGAACAATTAAACTCACTAATGGATTTCGTAATTGTGGGCGGCGGCCCTACCGGTGTTGAACTTGCCGGAGCGTTAAGCGAACTGCGAAAGCACGTATTTCCAAAAGATTACCGGGAGCTTAACATAAAACAAATGGACATTAATCTTGTGCAGAGTGGAAGCCAGCTGCTAAAAGGAATGTCTGCAGGTGCTTCGAAAAAATCTTTAGAATACCTTGAAAATTACGGTGTACGAGTATGGTTTAACCGGCGGGTGAAATCATACGATGGTAAAAATGTGGAGCTAGACACTGGCGAAGTCCTTAAAACGTATACCCTTATCTGGTCTGCCGGTGTAGTAGGTGCGCCAATACAGGGTTTAAGCCCCGAAAGTATCTTTAACGGTAACCGCATAATTGTTGATGAATATAACCGGGTTAAAAGCCACCCAAACATTTTTGCCATTGGCGATGTGGCAGCTATGATTACCGAAGAATATCCTTACGGACATCCAATGGTTGCGCAACCTGCAATGCAGCAAGGAAGATTGCTCGCTCGAAACCTTCACAATTTACTTAAAGGAAGCCCTCTGCAGCCATTTGTTTATAAAGATAAAGGCTCCATGGCTACCATCGGGCGCAACCATGCGGTGGCAGATATAAAAATCTTAAAGAAAGACTACGATACCCAGGGATTTTTTGCCTGGCTTATCTGGATGTTTATCCACCTTATGTCTATCATCAGTTTTAAAAACCGCTTTTTTGTGTTTGTAAATTGGCTTATTAGCTATTTCAGTTATGATAAAGGGGTGCGCTTGATATTAGGCAAGAAAAAAGAACATCCCCATCCTACCCAACAAGAAACACATCCCTATACCATGCACCAGCCCTAGTAGGCTGCAACGGTTATCACAATCATGGCCAGGTGCAATGCTATGCTGAAGAAAAAGGTTGATAGGGCAACCCTGATTCCCATGCCGCCCATATTAGCTACAAGGGAAGCAAAGAAAGAAATCATGCTCAGTGCTAAGAACGGAGCAGCTGGCCCTCCCAAAGAATAAACCAACAAAAATGTAAGAGGAAGGAACAAGCCTCCGAGGACCGTTAAGGACACAATCCACCAAACTATTGCATAGGGTTGTTGCCCATCTGCAAAATCATTAAACCTTTTAATCAGGCTTACATTTGATGTAGTATTTACTATTGAGGTAGATGTTTGTAATTTATGAGTTGCCATATTGCTTATTTGTTTCCTCAAAAATCCCAATTACCCCCCCGGTAAAGAATGACATGAGTCATACGATTTAGAGATCTTAATTACTATTGCTAATGCCGGGCGCTAAAAATGGCAGCAAGGCCAAGCATTACTAAAGCCGCGGACATAAATCCCCTGATATACTTTTCTTTATACTTAAAATGCCGCTTTTTAAACAATCCAGGCAGATAAGATATTTATTCTATATACTTTATTTAAACCAATGTAAACATGAAGAATCACTGTTCCATATACTTCATACCCCTAATTCTAGCCGCTTTTGTAAGCTGCAACAGCACATCCAATGATACCGTAACCGAAGATGATTCCAAGCGATTTGGTACAACAGACAGCAATCCGCTTTTAACACCGAAATCCAAACGGACAACGGTAACAGTAAAGTACCTTTGCGATGATGACGTCCCTGCCACTGTAGTTTACGACAATACTGATCCCAAGAATCTAACTGCCGAAGTAGCCATTGGAAATTTAAAAAAACGAAAGATGAAGCGGGTAAAATCGGCTTCAGGAGCCAGGTACTCCGACGGCGAAATGGTATGGTTGAACAAAGGCAATACGGGATTCCTAATCCAGGAAGGCAAAAAGGGCAAAATTTTGTATAACAATTGTAATGAATTTAATGCCTTAAAGCCCTGATTTGATTTTCCTTTAAATTTGCCCGATGGCAAATAAGGTAGTAAGTATTTTAGGTTGTGGATGGTATGGAATGGCTCTGGCAAAACATCTGATTAAACAAGGATATAAGGTGAAGGGCTCCACAACTAGCAGCCATAAGCTTCAATTATTAAATGATGCTTCAATATTACCTTACCAAGTTTCATTTGAGCCAGGCCATGAAGAATTTGATCCCGATTTTTTTGTTTGCGATGTTTTGATTATTAGTATTCCTCCCAAAAGAAGAGCAGGCGAAGCAGGACTTTATCCTGAAAAGTTAAAAGCCGTTATCCATGCTATCCGGGAAAATGCAGTAAAGAAAGTTGTCTTCATAAGTTCTACCAGCGTGTACGCTGATGGCAACTTTAAGGTGGACGAGACATCTATTCCCTCGCCGGATTCTGAGTCCGGAAAAGCTCTGCTCGAAGCCGAGAATCTCTTGAAAGCACAATCAATATTTAAAATAAGTGTGTTAAGGTTTGGTGGCTTGTTCGGGCCAGGCCGTGATCCTGGAAGATTCTTTGCGGGCAAGAAGAATATTGCCAATGGTAAAGCTCCTGTAAATCTAATCCATTTAAACGACTGCATTGGGATAACCGAGGCAATAATAGCAAAGGATGCATTCGGCCATACCTTTAACGCTTGCTCTTCTCAGCATCCAGAAAAAATGCAATTCTATATCGATGCAGCGCAAAAATCCGGCTTTGAGATTCCAGAGTTCATTCCCGAATTACTTAGCTGGAAAATTGTGGATAGTATCCTGCTTGAGCCCGTTTTGAATTATAAGGTAGGGCCGTTAAATCAGTAGAAATTAAATTTTAACATCTGGACTTGCAGCTGAATGTTATCTTTACTTACTTTGCAACTCAAAGTACTTTTGCATGAAAATGAATCCAACCTTCTTATTTTTAAGTTTACTGTTATTTATAGTTGAAGTGTTAATCGCTATATATGCACACGATGACTTTGTCCGCCCCTATGTAGGAGATTTTCTAGTGGTGATTCTTTTATATTGTATGGTAAAGAGCTTTTTAGCCCTTGATTACCGATACACAGCTTTTGCTGTATTGGCTTTCTCGTATCTCGTAGAGGGATTACAGTACTTAAACTTCGTTGATGCAATTGGATTAGGAAGTTCCCGGTTAGCCAATATTCTTCTTGGGAATTACTTTGCCTGGATTGATATTCTTGCCTATACTTTGGGTATAATTTTGGTACTGATTATTGAGTACTTCAGGAAAACCAGTCGTATTGCAAAATGGGCACCTGCCAAATAATATGGAATATTTCGTTAGAACGGATTCAATAGTAAGGAGGATATGGGGAAAGAGCGATACTATTCTCTTCATATTTGCCGGGGCAGCTGCAGAATTTGCGTTGAACAAAGCGGTTGACTGGTTATACTATACCGGCAAACTCCCCTCCGATCCTATCGGGCGCCTATTTTCGACAGTAACCTACGCCAGGCAGATTGTTTTTTCAGAAATTCATGAAGCAAATAAGGCAATAGACACTATAACCGCCATTCATCAGCAAGTTGAACATAACCGCGGTTTTAAAATTCCGGATTGGGCTTACCGCGATGTTCTTTTTATGCTTATCGATTATTCAATTCGTTCATTTGAATTATTGGAAAGGCATCTAAGTGAAAGTGAAAAAGAGGAAGTGTTTAAAGTCTTTCATAAAATGGGAACAAGAATGCAATTGACGGGCTTACCCGAAAATTACAACCAGTGGCTAACTATACGCCAGGAACATCTTAAAAACAATTTGGTACACAGTCATTACACCACAGATTTATTTAAACAATACAAAAAACATCTGGGCATTGTACGATACCAAATATTGAGACAGGTTCAGGTTTTAGTTGTACCGCCACGGGTAAATACTCTTTTAGGCTTGGGTAGACTGCCCCTATTCCAACCAGTGATACTGATTTATAAATTAAGCCGGCTAGTAAAACTGGACGGGCTAATTAAAAAACTAATTTTACCCTCTGCTTATAAAGTACAAATAGAAAATCTTGATAACCATTAAACCGTCTGGAATAAACTGTTTTCCTTAGCGATAAAAGCATGAAAACAAACAGTATAAGTACTGGTATATAAAGCCGCTGAACAAGATTAAAAGCCAGAGACAATCCTTGTTTGAAAAAAGAACTTCTAATGGTTTTACCCAAAAAAATCCCGGCGCTTGGCCGGGATCTCATTTTGAAATTTTTACCTACTGCATTCCGTCGATACTTATTGACACTTTGCCCTTGGCAACAACCATCGCTATTAATGCATTTGGAGTTAAGAAAATTCGATTAGGTGCCAGCTGGCTTAATGAACCATTCACTTTCACTCCCTTTACTGGCTGGTAATTAGTTAAATAACTCGCCATTGTTTTCTCGCCTTCTTTCAGCTGCCCATCAATTGAAAATCGACAGCTTTCTTGTATTTTCTTCGCAATAAGCCCGTGTACGAGCCAATCTCCCAATTTTAAAAGCTTATTTTTTGAATCGAGCACAAACTCAACCTGATTTAAGAAAATCTCTCTTTTTTGCGGGTCATATTGTGGCACGCCGGCTAAATAAAAAGTTCCGTTTACCGAACCTTTCATTCCAAGCTCTACAATTAGCTTCCCGTCCTTGCCCCACAAGTTAACACTGGTAATTGTTACAGAGCGTTTGCCTGACTCAAACTTCTGCCCTGCGAAGTTTTTTTGAACTAATGCTGCAGCATTATCGTAAGTTACAAAGCTGGCTACGTTAGCATTAAACTCGCTTGGCATTTTATCTACCGACATAAGCATCAGCTTATTTTTATCGAAGTTTAAGGTTGGTTTTGCTCCTACTACGGTTTCCAGATATGCTTTTAAGCCAAGGTTCATCGTAATCTTTTTATTGGCGATTACAGCCTTGGTTGCATAGATCTCTACCGGCTGCATGCCAAACCAGGTGTTATATTCCTCGTTCACCTGAATAGGCTTACTTACACCTTCCAAAGCAGAAATTACGTAAGGCTTAATGTCTACCGTTTTATCGATGGCATCATCAATCATCTTGGCAATTCGCGACTTAAATGAAGCCAGCGCTGGATTTATAAGGTAAGTAATCGGCATATTGCGTCCCATTACTGAAATACTCGGGCTTTCTACCCAGTCAATTGCTTCAATTTGCGTTATTGTATTAACTTTCCAATTATTGAAGTTAACCGCCGAATTGATTTTTACTACACCATTAAGATTGATGTCTCGGGTATCAAAAGCTGATATGCCAAATTTCTCGGCACCATATCGAACGCGGGTCCATACCTTTAATGGCAATTCTAAGTGGAGCTTTCCATTCTTTTCACTAACCACCACTGGCGATTGCTTCCAAACCCTTAGCATTAAATCGTCCCCTTCAAGATTATTGTCTTCGTAGATTAGGCCGTTTAGGTATTTATTAGTTTGGCTTTGAATATCTGCAACGCTAATTTCGACAGGCAGCTGTAAATAAGACATTTGCTTATCATAAACTACTTCTTTACTGTAATTTGCTTCTGGCTTTAGCGTCTGTATTTTTTTCGAAGTGCTACAAGCAGCCAGCAAAAGGGTTCCGGCTACTAAAAAAATGTTATTTCTCCTCATAGTAAACAAAAGAAAATTTAAGCGCGAATATACATGAAATGAACATCTTATACTCGCCAAAATAATCTGGTACTTTGGCTATAGAACTTGTTCATTAAATAATTTTTCGAGGGTTTGATCTACATCAAGGCTAAGCCCGGGATGTACTTTGGATGTTTGCACTACCGTACTTCTTGTTGCAGTTAACCAGCGAAAACGGTCTGCAATAGGTAGCTGTGCAATAGGCCCACCACTTTTTTCGCCGGCACAAATTCTTTCAAAAGCTAACAAATTCTCTCTTAACTCATCAATATCAATCTTTGTACAAAATGCCAGAAGTTTATCAGGATTTAAATTAATTCTTGCATGCAAATACTTGTGTTTTTTGCAATACACCACCACGCCTACATTAATAAATTCTTCGCGCTCTACCCTTGGCACAACACGAATTACAGCGTACTCAAATAAGTGTTTTTCTAGCATTTTGGGCGTTGTTTACAAAAACATCAGAATGTTGGATACGAATATTAAGGAAAGTTGCGTAGGCTTCCCTATGGGCTTCTGCCGATTCAAAAGTATCATCAGCCAGCCAGTCTTCAGGAATTAAATCCACTATTTTTTTTATCTTTTCTTCTGTTAGAATTGCCTGAAAATTCAAATTCACTTCATCCAACTCTGTAGCTAAGGGCAATAAAACATGCGCATTTGCCTGCGCAAATGGCTTTTTAGCCTGCTCTTTCCAATTATTCCATGAGTGGTGAAAATACAACGCGGCGCCATGGTCAATCAACCATAATTCTTTATTCCAAACCAACATGTTAGTATTGCGTGCTGTGCGGTCAACGTTTAACAGGAGGCAGTCGAGCCATACAACTTCAGAGGCGAGCCGCGCTGTTGGTTTAGTAACGGTTGGATCAAAAGTAATGGCACCAGAAAGGTAATGCAAAGCCAGGTTTAAGCCAACGCTGAACTTCAGAAGGTCTTGAATTTCCTCGTCGGGCTCTGTTCTGCCAAAAGCCTCATCCAAATTGGCAAATACAATCTCGGGCACTTTAAAACCCAAAAGTCGGGCTATTTCTCCTCCAATCAGTTCGGCAATAAGCGCCTTCTTGCCCTGCCCCGCACCTCTAAATTTTAATACATATAAAAAATCATCGTCGGCTTCGGCAATGGCGGGCAAAGAGCCGCCTTCGCGTAAAGGAGTAATATAACGCATCACATTTACAGTCCTTAACTGTGGTTCGCTAAATTTCATGGCACCAATATACCCCCATAAGCTGGTTTATTGGGCCTATGTATATCAAAAACCTGTCAATTTATTAAACCCTGGCTAGCGAGAATTATTTTTTTGCAATCAAGTTTACTACTTAAGCGTTAGTAGATTTTCCCTTGAAGGGAAATTTATTAATAATTTAATTACATTGAGCTCCGTAATAAAAAACCATCTGAACATTTACATGAAGCAACACACTAAATTTTTAACCGCTGCCTTGTTGCTCGGCGGTTTGAGTTTTAATAATCAGTTAGCTTTTTCGCAAAGCCCAACTAAAAACACCTCCTTTGATGTATCTGCCGAATCTTTTGCGGACCTACAGATACTTCGATATCAGGTTCCTGGTTTTAATGAACTCAGTTTGCAACAGAAAAAACTACTCTATTATCTTTCAGAAGCAGCGTTAAGCGGGCGAGATATTATTTACGATCAACGCGGAAAGTATAATTTACTGGTAAGAAAAACTTTGGAAAATATTTACACGACTTACAAGGGTGATAAAAAATCTGCGGATTGGACGAAGTTTAAAACCTATGCAGGCAGAGTATGGTTCAGTAACGGCATACACCATCACTATGGAAATGAAAAATTTGTTCCGGAGCATTCATTTACCTATTTCTCGCAACTGGTTAAGAATTCAAACACTAAAGCATTTCCATTGAATAAAGGCGAAAGCATTGATGCATTCCTCCAGCGAATAAAGCCAATAATCTTCGACCCTAAATTTCAGCCTAAAATGGTCGACCTATCGCCTAATATTGATAATGTGGTTGCATCTTCAAATAACTTCTACGAAGGCGTTACCCAAAAGGAAGTGGAAGAGTTTTATTCAAAGTTCGAAACGAAGGGCAATGCACCTTCCTGGGGGCTCAATTCAAAAACTGTAAAAATTGACGGTAAAATAACGGAGAAGGTTTGGAAGGTTGGTGGAATGTACAGCCCTGCCATTGAAAAAATCGTCTACTGGCTTGATAAAGCAATCAACGTTGCCGAAAATGATAAGCAAAAAGATGCCTTGCAAAAACTGGTTAAATATTACCGTTCTGGCAGCTTAAGGGACTTTGATGAATACAGCATTGCCTGGGTTAACGATACCGAATCCAGAATTGATGTTGTAAATGGTTTTATTGAGGTTTACAATGATGCCATTGGAAAAAAAGGAAGTTTTGAGAGTGTGGTTTCTATAAAGGATTTGGAGGCAACCAAACGTATTATGGCCATTGCTAATCAGGCGCAATGGTTCGAGGATAATTCACCTTTACAAGCGCAGCACAAAAAGAAAGAAGTAAAAGGGATTACAGCGAAAGCTATTACGGTTGTGATGGAATCTGGCGATGCCGCACCAGCCACTCCTATTGGCATCAATTTGCCAAATGCCGACTGGATTCGAAAAGAGCACGGTTCAAAATCGGTTTCTTTAAGCAACATTATCCATGCTTACAATACTTCAGCAAGTAAAGGCGGGGGTGTTGTTGATGAGTTTGCATACGGCGCGGATGTTAAGGAAAGGATTAAAAAATATGGGGCTCTCGGTTCCGACCTCCACACCGACATGCACGAGTGTATCGGCCATGCCTCAGGACAGATTAATCCGGGCGTTGAAACTCCAGAGAAAACCCTCAAAAATTATGCGTCAACATTAGAAGAAGCAAGGGCTGACCTGGTTGCGCTCTACTATGTCCTTGATCCAAAACTCATCGAAATTGGAGTAATGCCTTCCCTGGAAGTTGGCAAAGCCGAGTACGACAGCTATATTATGAATGGCCTTATTTCTCAATTAGTGAGGTTAAAACAAGGTGATAATCTTCAGGAAGCGCACATGCGGAACCGTCAGCTAAACGCTTTATGGGCATACGAAAAAGGTAAGGCTGAGAGGGTTATCGAATTTGTTAAGGAGAACGGAAAAACCTATACAAAAATTAACGATTACAATAAATTGAGAGATCTTTTCGGGCAACTGCTACGCGAAATACAACGCATAAAATCCGAAGGTGATTATGAAGGAGGAAAAAATCTGGTTGAGAACTATGGCGTAAAGGTTGATCAAGCGCTATTAAAAGAAGTATTGGCTCGTTACGCAAAACTCAACTTGAAACCATACAAAGGCTTCATTCAGGCGAAATTAACACCAGTAATGAGTGGATCGGAAATTACGGACGTGAAGATTACTTACCCAACCTCATTTTTTCAACAAATGATAGATTACGGTAAGAATTATTCATACCTGCCGGTAAAAAATTAAGAAGATATATTTATATAAAAAAGGGGCTGATTCAGCCCCTTTTTATATCCATTCCCAGGCGCTTTGGTAAGCACCATGATTCTCCACATATTCAATAAAATCTTTGTAAAACGGGAAACGACACAAAGTCGCACTGTCGCCAATAACAACAAGCTTTTTCCTGGCACGCGTCATAGCCACATTCATCCTACGTATATCAGATAAAAATCCAATTACACCCTCGTTATTACTACGGGCCATACTGATATAAATAATATCCCTTTCCTGCCCCTGAAAACTATCAATAGTGTTTACAGTGATCTTATTGTTGTAAGAGCTCAACTCTGCGGAATCTGCCAGAATATCATGCAATGCTTGTACCTGTTGCTTATAGGGGGAAATCACCCCCACAGTTGGAAAGTTATCATTTTTCTTGCCTTCTTCTGTTAGGGTAGCTATAAGCCGACTTAAGTGCTTGATAAGAAAAATAGCTTCTTCGGGATTGGCAATGCTGCTACCCTCGGCTTTTTCATCAAAACCACAGCCAGCGGTATCTACAAATACTAAAGGCATATCCTCTGAAAACAACAGGCTGTTGGAAACCGAAGAGTGGGCTTTCAGCTTATCATTATAAAAAACTCTGGAGGAATACCCCATGATAGAAGCATGCATTCGATATTGCTCATCCAGTAGTGCAACCGCCTGAGGATGCAACTCTGCGCATTTTTCCAGTAACGTAGTATTCAATCCACTTTTGGATGCCTCTATTGATTTAATAGTTGGCGGCAATTGACAATGGTCGCCTGCAAGAATTACCTTTCTGCTTTTTAAAATCGGAATCCAGCATGCGGTTTCCAAAGCTTGGCCTGCCTCGTCAATAACCACAGTATCAAAATTGAGATGGCGCACCGTGTAATGGTTAGCGCCGACGAGCGTTGCAGTTATAACATGGGCTTTATCTAGTAAATCATCAGAAATGAATTTTTCGGTATTTCCCACCTCCCTCATGATCTTATGAGCTTCGTAAAATAAAGCTTTGCGTTGTTCCTGTTCTGCCCTACCGAAATTGCGCTTGTATTTATGAGCCATGTTTTTGTACTCAGCAGCTTGCTTTTTCAGCTTCTTTACTTCTTTCATACTGCTATGGCCCGCCATCTTGCTATCCAGTGTTAGAGACATTAAATGCTCTGATACCCTGCTGGGATTGCCGATGCGCAATACATTTAAGCCCTCTTCAGACAGCTTTTCACTCAGAAGGTCAACAGCTGTATTACTGGGTGCAACAACTAAGACCTGTTTTTGGCTGCTTCGATAAAGTGCCTTAATTGCTTGTACAAGGGTTGTTGTTTTCCCGGTTCCGGGAGGGCCGTGTACTACCGCCAAAGATTCTGCCGATAGTATTTTATCGACGGCAGCCTGCTGGCTTGGATTCAAATGGGAGGCGCTGAATAGGTTCTTTTCTGCGGCAAATGTTGCCGGCTGGCTTCCTGTAAGGATCTTTATGAGTTGTGCATTCTCATTGTTTTTTAGCAAGGTAGCTGCCTGTTTAAGTGCGTTCTCCATTTCATCGTAGCTGTTATTGTCAAACAGCAACTCTATACCCAGTTTCCCACTATTAGCCCACTCTGGCAATTCGTCTGTACGTAAAGTAATTTTAAGTTGGTTTGCACCTTGATAAGCTATGATTCCTTCTACCCGATGCTCTTGTGGGTTGTGGTTTGAAAATAGAACTGCAGATGCCCCGAACCTTAGCTGATGAGTAACGTCCTGGTGGGTTGTTCGTTCTACTTCTACGGTTAAATAGTCGCCCCGGCTCATTTCAGAACCGCGAATAGCTACCGGATACCAGGCGAGGCCATTAGCCCTGCGTTCTGAAATAGAAGTACTTTCAGACTGCTGCTGATATTGTTTAAAATCTTCGTCCCGCTCAACCTTCAGCAGATTGAGCAGATTATTAAAATATTCTGCCAAGTAATTGAGTGTTTACGAAATGTGCGCTAATGCTTCAACCGAACCAGTGTTAAAGATACTGCTTTATTCTTGCAGGAAAATTCAAGCCATCAAATACAACGCAAAAATTACTTAGCCATGTACTTTTTTTGACGACTGATGGAGAATATCTACCAACGTTTCAATATTTATTGGCTTGGAGATATACTCATTCATTCCAGCCTGGAAACAGGTCTCACGGTCTTCTGGAAGTGCGTTTGCAGTCATCGCCACAATAATTGGCTGATGGCTAAAGTTTGCCCTGATATAACGAGTTGCTTCAAGCCCATCCATTTCTGGCATAAGTACGTCCATAAGTACAACCTGAAAGTTGCGTGACTTAATCATCTCCACGGCTTCGCGGCCGTTGTTGGCTAATTCGGGATTGTAACCTAGCTTGTTAAGTATTCTCATCGCAAGTTTTTGGTTAACAAGATTGTCTTCAACCAGTAAAATATCCAGAGGATTAGCCAGAGCAAACTCTTCAGTTAACAGGGATTTCTTTTTTTCTTTTTCCTCCTCTTTGATGGTTCCCGCTGCCTGCTCCTTTAGCTCGGTTTGTACCAGCGTAAATAACTGATTTTGCTTAACAGGTTTAGTTAAAACTGCATTAAACAAATGAGGGTATTTAGCACGGGTTTCATCGCCAACTGAACTCAAAAGAATAATGGGTACATCAGGAAGTTTTTCCTTTACAGCTGATGCAAATCCAACCCCATCCATTTCTGGCATTTGCATGTCTGTTATAATAAGATGAAACTCTCTTCCATTTCTAATCAGAGCCAAAGCCTCCTCGCCCGACATTGCAAGAGTTGGCACTAATTTCCATAGCTCCAGCTGAGATTTCAGAATAGAAAGATTTGTGCTGTTGTCATCCACAACTAAGATATGTTTTCCATCGTTAGCGCTAGTGTTGAAGCTTGCATATTGCCTTTTCTCTTCGTGCCCAACTTTTGTTGCAATTGTGAAGCTGAAAGTAGTTCCCTCGCCGACGTTGCTTTTTACCTTAATTTCGCCTCTCATTAACTTAATAAGCCTTTGGCTGATGACTAGCCCTAAGCCTGTACCACCATATTTCCGGGTGGTAGAAGAGTCAACCTGAGAAAAGGCTTTGAATAATCGGGAAAGCTTTTCTTCAGGAATACCTATGCCCGTATCCTTTACTTCAAATAATAACTCAACATTATCATCCACTAACTTCACCACGCTTACCTTCAAAAACACTTCGCCTTTATGAGTAAACTTAAGAGCATTACTTATCAGGTTTATCAGGATTTGCCTTAAACGCATGCTATCCCCAACAATCTGCACTGGCACCATATGCCCAATCTGGTAAATCAGATCCAGCCCTTGCGCCGCCGCTTTGCCAGCAAAAAGGTCCATTACCTGTTCAATGCAATGCCTGAGGTCGAAATCGTGATTCTCAAGCTCCATATTTCCCGATTCTATTTTCGAGAAATCCAAAATATCATTGATAACCGTTAAAAGCGCTTCTCCGCTACTGCGAATTACGTTTACATAATCCTGCTGCTCATGGCTTAATGGTGTCTCCGACAACAGTGATGCCATGCCTATAACACCATTCATTGGCGTTCGTATTTCATGGCTCATTGTTGCAAGGAAGGTGCTTTTAGCCTGGTTAGCTTTTTCAGCTTTTTCCCTCTCCGCCTGCAACTCAAGATTGATTAACTGAAGCTGGCCTGTTTGCGCCTGTAGCTTTTCGTTCATTATCGTAAGGTCATCAGACTTCGTTTTTAACTCCGCCGCTTTCTGGACAACTTCTGCTGTACGCTCATCTACAAGCTTAGCTAGTTCTATTCGTTGTGAATTAATTGAACTTACCCTGTAAGAATAGAATGCAGCAGCGCATCCCAGAATCAACAAGGTTACCAATGTTAAAAACCACCATGTTTTCCAGAATGGCGGTACTATAATTATTTTCACCGAAGCCCCTTTTCGATTCCATATCCCATCGTTGTTAGAACATATTACCCGGAAAACATATTCTCCGGGAGGAATATTAGTGTATGAAGCCCTTCTAATCTTGCCAGAATTGTACCATTCTTTATCAAAGTTCTCTAAAATATAAGCATACTCGTTATCCTTTGTCTGAGAGAAATTGAGAGCAGCAAAGTCAAATGAAAACTCTGATTGCTGATAAGAAAGCCGTATTTCAGTTGTTTCAGTAATTACTTTTTTAAGTGGTGAGTTTTTTTCACCTGGGCGTACTGACTTATTAAATAATTGAAAATCTGTGATATAGATTTTCGGCACGCGCCTGCTAATAATCAATTTTTTCGGGTTAAATAAGTTGAACCCATTTAAACCGCCAAACGCCATCTCGCCGGTTGATAATTTATACGCCGACCGCGACAGTAGTTCATTATCGTCAAAGCCATTATTAAGATTAAAGTTATGAAAGGTGCCCCCCGCCATATTAAACTTTGAAACGCCTTTGTTCGTGCTTAACCAAAGGTTCCGTTCATCATCTTCCAAAATACCATTAATGAAATTATTAGCCAGGCCATTGCTTTCAGTAAACGCGGTAAAACTGCCATCAGGGTTCAGGCGGTTTAAACCTAATTGAGTGCCCACCCATAAACTGCCACGCTTGTCCTCATAAATATTAGTAATAAAATTATCTATCAAGCTCTTGGGATTATTGGGGTCATGCTTATAGAACTTAAACGTGCGGGTTTCATCGTTGTATTTCACCAATCCGTCGAGGCTAGATCCCATCCATAGGTTATTCTTTTTATCTATATAAAAACTTGTTAAGCCAACATAGGGAATTGTCGTTTTATGCCAGTAGACGCGCTCAAGCCTGTCTAGCTTTTTATTTAATTTAAGAAGGCCACTACTAAACGAAACAACATATAGCTGGCCTCTATTATCTTCCTTAATAAACCAGATATCTCGAAGCGTAAACTCAGCCTTGCTTAAGGTGTCGTAGCCATTATAATGCTTGAATGAATTAGTTTCAGGGATAAACTCGAACATTCCTTGTTCAAAAGTGCCCAGCCAAAGCTTGTTTTTGTCCCCCCAAATAGAAGTCACAGTCCCAATACCATCCCCATTTGGTTGGCTAGTAAAATGGGTAAATGTCCTTTCCCGGCGATTAAACAGGTCGATTCCTTGCCGCAAACCCAGCCAAAGGCGCTTTTGTGCGTCTTCGTAAATGCTAAAAACTTCTTTGCTGCCCAAGCTCAGCGGCTTACCAGGGACATATGAAAATTTTGGAAAATGAGAAGCCGTTGATTCTTTTATCGATAAACCTGCAATGCTCCCCACCCAGATAATACCCTCATCGTCGCAATAAATTGTATTTAACCCATTATCCAATAATGAATTAGCATCAAAAGGGTCGTGAGTATAGTTGTCAAATAGGTTGGACGATTTATTGTAAACGCTTATCCCGAAATTGGTGGCAACCCAAAGCCTTCCGTTAAGGTCTTCGCACATTTTCGGAACATAATCGCCTAATAAGCTATAAGGATTGGCTGTTTCATGCTTGTAGGTGGTAAAGTTATTCGAAGCCCGATTAAACAGGCATAAACCTCCAAACGCAGTACCTATCCACACATTATTTTTACTGTCCACAAATATGGTACGCACCGCATTTGCACTTAGAGTATTGATTGTGTTACCTTTTACATAATTGGTAAAACGTTTTTTGTCTTTACTAACAACCGTGATGCCATTCTCTGTGCCAACCCATAAATTGCCCCCTTTATCTTCGTTTATAGACCGTATAACATGACTGATGAGGCCCTGCTTTCCGCCAATTTTAAAGGCTCTTTTAAACTTGCGGGCCTTCCGGTCAAATATTTCAAGCCCCCCGTCTTCTGTGCCTATATAAAAGGTTCCATCCTTTGACTCAAAAAAACTGGTTATCCGATTGGAATTGATGCTGGTTGGGTCTTTGGGATTGTGCATAAAGACAGTAAAAGTGTCTTGCTCTGCGTTGTAGATATTCAGGCCTCCGTTATCAGTGCCAACATACAGAACTCCCTGCCTATCCACATAAGATGTTATAATTACGCTGGTGCTCAGGCTTCCTTTTACTCTTGGATTACTTCTGTATACTTTAAAAGTATAGCCATCGTACTTATTGAGGCCGTCTGAAGTCCCAATCCAAACAAAGCCCTTATGGTCTTTGGTGATATTGCGTATAAAGCTTTGAGAAAGGCCATTTCGGGAGGTTTTGCGATTAAACTTCACTACCGGTTCCTGGGCTTGGACTGTGGTTACAATCGCAGAAAATAAACATATCAGCAGCTGAAGCAAGATCAGGCGCGTCAACTTTTGGGAAACTTTAATTGGGGTAAATTTACCTGGCATCTAGTTTTGTTAGGACTTTACAAATAACAACCGCTAACCAGCTTATATTACGTATAAATATTCTGAAATGTTTATGCTTTGTGCGAAAGCCTGACGGGGCTAAAAAACACCAACATGAGAGGCTAGTCGATAAGCATCTTTTCAAACGCCAGGCTATCGCCTTTAAAAATGTTCATGTCAACTGCATGATTGATGCCTTCTACTGTGGCCTTATCTGTATGCTGCCAAAACTGCCAGTTGGTTTTATTATCCACTCTCAGTTTAGGCTGATAATAATGCGCCAGCCAAAGCTTATGATCGTCAAAATAGCCCTTTAAATAATCATTATAGAACATCAGGTTGGTGTAAATAATCGGCTTAACCTTAGTCTTTTTCTCCACATATTGAATAAATGCAAGTAACTCTGTGCGCATTTTGGCGGGCGAAACATTATTAAGTTCTTCCACATCAACAACAGGAGGCAAATCGCCTTTTTCGAAATTTACGTTCTGTAAGAAAAAAACAGCCTGCCATTTACCGCTTTTTTGCGGACGCAAAAAGTGGTAGGCGCCACAAACAATACCAGCTTTGGGAGCTTCCCTCCAATTTCGCTGAAAATATGGATCAACAGTTAGCAGTCCTTCCGTAGCTTTAATGAACGCGAATTTTATGCGAACATCGTCTCCCTGCATTTGTTTAACTTTTTCCCAATTAATTTTTCCCTGATAATAAGAAACGTCTACACCATGTACTGTGTATTTACCCGGAATAGGCACGTTAAAATCATCATATGTACGATAGTTGGGGTCTTGGCCAATGTCTCTGATCCAGCGCCATGTAGAGGTGAATGATTTAAGCACATACCCATAATACAAAGGCGAAAGTAATATTAAGAGCATGCAAGCCACTCCCACTTTTACCGCAGAAGGAATCTTTGTTTTCTTCGTTTTTGCCGTGTTTTTCCTTTTTACAGGGGGCTTTCTTTTTACAGGTAGTTTCTTCTCGGCCATCCGCATTAAAAATACAAAAGGTATACTATAACGCAGTTTGCTGGCAAATGGTACTGCGCCATGCTAAGGCTATTTATTTATAAAAGGGGGAAATTTATAGTTTGCTTGTACTCGCAATTGGCGATTGCCTTTTTATAACTTTCAATATTTTCAAAGTTAAGGCAACGTTGAATAGCCTTTTTATAGTAAAGTATTGCTTCCTCAAAATTCATCTGGAATTCTTCGGCAATGCCTAACCTGTAATAAACTAAAGCTTTGTCAACCAATGGAACCTGGATTGCCTTTTTTGCCAGGGATTTAATTTTATCCCATTGCTCCAGGTCTGTATATAACTTAAAGAGGTTATTGTACGTGTGTGGATAGTTTTTGTCCGTCTTTAAAGCCCTCACAAAGTGATTTTCTGCCCGATGATAATCATCTAACTGAGATTTATAAATCCAGCCCAATGAATTATGTGCAGGCACAAAGTCAGGCTCTTCCATAATGATTGATTCAAGCAATTGCTTGGCGTGAAGGTAATTTTCGTTACGGATACACTCTTCAGCTTCTAAATAAACATCTTCTAAATGGGTCATAAACATTACAAAACTAACAAGAAAACAGTTAGCTTAAAACTATATCGCTATTGCCTCTCGATTATATTTACTTCGATATTCTAAAGGAGATAAGCCGGTGCTTTTTCGGAACATAATCCTAAAGGCCTTTGCATCGGTATAACCGACCTTATACATTACTTCGTTTACATTATCCATAGTAGTTTCAAAGTTTTTTTTAGCGGCCTCAATCTTCACGTTTTGAATATATTCTAATACTGTATTAGTGGTTGCTTTTTTAAACCTACGTTCAAGGCTTCGGCGATTAAGCGATGCAAGTTCGGCCAGTTTATCTACAGTAATCTTATTTGAAAAATTATCTTCAATATATTCCTGTACCTTCTTAATGGGTTCGTCTTTATGCTCTTTTAGTCCTCGGAAAATGATAAAAGGCGATTGGCTATAGCGGCCATATTCAATTTCAAAAACCTTAGCAATCAATACCGACATTTCGCGGCCAGCGTACTTTTCAACCAAGTACAAAATTAAGTTTAGTGAAGAATACGCTCCCCCGCTAGTGTAAATTCCCCTCTCATCAGTAATAATTTTATCCGGCACTAAACTCACGCCAGGAAACAAAGTTTTAAAGTCTGCAGTTTTAAGCCAGTGAGTAGAACATTCTTTACCGTCCAGTAAACCAGTTGATGCCAATAAAAATGCTCCAATACACAAACTGGCTACTTCGGCACCCGCCGAATGCTGTTCCAATATCCAGGGCAAGAAAAGCTGGTTGCGGGCCAGCACATCTGCACTTTCTCCATGCACGGCGGGTATAATAATTAAGTCAGTTTTTTGTATTTCATTAAAATGCGCCTCGGGCATCACTTTAAATAAACCGTTGGTTAGAACCGCCTCTTTTGATGCTCCAACCAACTGAACCTTAAACATTGCCGGCTTTCTACTGTTAATTAAAAAGCCATTTACCATGTTAAACATTTTATAGGCTCCTTCAATATTGCTCAAGCTGGTATCGCCTTCAAGAATAAGAATTGATATATGCTTCATAACTCAAACTTATATAAAGGCACTGTCGCAATCAACCACTTAAATAGCCGT
>Ga0307408_100000339_pt1 | contig 44315 bp, 34 predicted proteins | sample 322Cmetagenome_FD_202116 | JGI IMG/M metagenome (GOLD analysis project Ga0307408, IMG submission 202116) | Maize rhizosphere microbial communities from greenhouse at UC Davis, California, United States - 322HYB-C-3 | ecosystem: Host-associated > Plants > Roots > Rhizosphere > Soil | place... | reverse complement strand
TAACTCAAACCCATCCCCCCGCGCCTCGCCCCGTCCGGCATTACTTTCCACCCGCACGATATGCCCCAGCGCCAACTGGCTATGCAAGTGATCACTGCGCAGTTGCGCCTGCAACTGCCCCCGCGTGTCATCCATCACCAGCTGGTTACCGCGCGAACCACCAATCTCCCGGCTGCGCCACCCCGACAACGCCTTCTGCTCCGGCAATGCCCAAGGCACCCCGTGCGTCCCGTTATAAACCACCCCCGTCACAATCGGATGATCCACATTCCCATTCATGAACTGCACCACCACTTCCTGCCCCACCCGTGGCAACCCGATCTGGCCAAAATTGGCACCCGCCACCGGCATCGCCACCCGCACCCACGGCGAACTGCAGCCATTGATCCCGCCCACGCGGTCCCAGTGAAACCGCAGCTTGATGCGCCCCAGCCCATCGGTGTGGATCTCTTCCCCTTCAGGCCCCGCCACGATCGCGGTCTGCACGCCTGGATCGGGACACGGCGTGCTGTGATATCCCCGCCCCGGCGCCCAACGCCGCCCCAGCCGGATGCAGGTGAAGTGATTGGTGTAGCGCGACTGCGCGTGGCGACCATCCTGGTAGTTGTTGCTGGCGTGATGCTCCACCGACAGGATCAGGTAATTGCGCTCTGCCCGCGACCGTTCTCCCGGTTCCCGTGGCGCGTCGCCGCTGAAGTGTTCTTCGAGTTTGAAGCGGCGCCCCGGCTGCGCGCCGCGGTCGTTGCCGGATGCTTCAAACAGCTGGTACGTCGCCTCCCGTCCGTCGCTGCGGCGCTGCGCCAGTGGCTCCCCCTCGCGCCAGCCCCGGAATGCCCTGGCGCCCGCATACTCATGCACTTCCTGCTCGGGCACGCCGCCCTGCGGGTAGCGGGTGTGCGCCCTGATTTGCTGCGGCCTCGGGTCCTTGTAGTCAAACGTGGACAGGGTCAGCTTGCTGGCGCCCATGCGGCGCACGGCCTGCCATTGGTGAATGCTGTCGTCCTCCTGCGCGCCCGCTTCGCTGCGGAACGGCATGCCGTCCGGCGCATCCGTGCCGTCGCGCGCATCGATCGGGTTGGCCAGCTCCGAGCTGTCGCTGAGCCACAAGGTATGGCCATTGGCGCGGTGTTCATACCAGTAAAACCAGCCCCGCGCTTCCCAGCGCCGGTGCAAATGGTTGTAATCGGTTTCGTTGTACTGGTTGGCGCAGGTCAACGCCGGGTCGTCGTGGCACAGGTTGGTTTTCCAATCGTGCTGCACGCAGTGGCGCAAGGTCAGCTCCGTGATCTCCCTGACCGTGCGGCCATGAAAGCTGAAGCAATCCTGGCGCAAGCGGGTAAACGCCATCCACGGCTCCAGCACCATGCGGTATTTCGCCAGGCCGCCGTCCGCGCCCAACAGGCAAAACTCCGTCACATAGCCATTGAAGTGGCGCTGCGAGCCGTCATCGCGCACCAGGGAAATGGTGACCATCTTGCCCATCATGGCCGTCAGCGCGATATGCGCATCGTCCGACAGCAGTTCCGCCTCGTAGCGGAAGCTGCGCGACAATTCCTCGCGCGCATGCAGGGAATTGACCAGCAGTACCGCATATTCCGGCCCGTCGCCACGGGGAAAATCCATCGTCAGCAAGCGGCCGTGCTGGCTGTCGCCGTCCAGCACCGACTGGATCCACGTTCTTGCGCCATCCATGTCACCCCTCCTCACGCTGCAACGGCAGCAGATACCGGACTTCCGCCCGCTCCACCCGGCCGTTGCGGTCCGGCAGGAACGTGTCCCAGCCCAGCCGGCGCCGCTGCCCGGGCGGTCCCAATACCCATGGACGGATCGCCTCGGGCGCCAGCAACAGCCGTACTTCAAACGTCAATGAGGGGACGGCGCATAGCCGCAACAGCTCGGCCAACGCCAGCGACGCATCGGCGCCCGGCAGGAAACGATCAAACCGGGTGGCGTCCAGCGGACCGATATCGAGCCGCACGCCCCGCTCCGGCCGGAACAATCGGGCGCCCAGCATCGCCCCGCGGCCCAGCACCGGACGGGTGCCCAGGATCGAGCGGCGCGCCGGCGGCACACGCTCCCAGCCGCCGGCAAACTGTTCGCACGCGATCGGCACATCGAAATAGCCGCTCAGTATTTGTCCAATCGCCGCCGCGCTGACAGGCCGCGTGCGCAGCAAGCCCGCGTAATACGCCGCCACGTGGTCGTAGGGATGGTCCGGTACGGGCTGCGCGCCGGACAATGCCAGCAGCAACCGCAGCAAGTCATCCCGCCCGCCGGTGGCCAAGCCATGCTCCAACTGGCACAGCGCTCCCGCCTGGCAGTACAGCGCCACCAGGCGCTCCGACAGCAAATCGATAAACGCGCAGGCGCCGTCGCGCTGCTCGCCTGGCGGCAGGTCGGCGATATGCTGGGTATCATGCAATGGCAACGCCCCCGTCACGCCCAGCAAACCGATAAAGGCGGGCGTCAGCGCGATGCGCGGCGCTTCGTCCCCGCCATCGGTAATCTCCAGCCCAGCCAGCTCGCTGGCGGGAAACGCCAGCGACAGGCTGTTGTGGAATTTCAGTACCTGCGCGTACGCCTCGTCATGCGATATCCCCTGTTCCGACAGCCAGCGCAGCAATAGCCGCAGCACTTGTGAAAAATTGAAACGCCATGGTTCGTCCCGCAAACGCCGGATCACGCGAGGCTGGCGTAGCCGCTTCGAGGTGGGCATCGTTTGATCTCCTTTCCCGTGCGGGCCGACAGCGCCACCAGCTCGACGAAGCTGTTGACCTGCACATACAGTCCGAAAAAATGGTCCAGCACGTCAATAAACAGGCTGATGCCACTGCCCGTATACGCCTCCTCATCCAAGGTGAGGCGCACTTCGACGCCATGGGCCAGCGATGCGCCATGCAAGTGGCGCAGCCAGGTGGTGGCAGGCGCCTGGGCCAGCGCCTTGATGCCGGCGATCTGGCGCTGCGAAACCGCGTCCTGGCGCACGTCATACAGCGCCAGCATTTCCCGCAGCGCTTGCACGCCCTGCGGCGCCAGCGCGTACTGGTTCAGCGCCAGGTGCGATACCATGCGCCAATGCAAGCCGGCGCCTGATGGCGGCCGCAAGGATGGCGACGGCATGCGGACGCAATGCATGGCGACACCGTCTCCCTGTACATGCTCATCGCGCAATTGCGTGGGCAAATCCCGGTTGCTGCAGGTGAGCCGCAACGACAAGGTGCCCGGCTCCAGCGCCAGCAATTGCCGCTTCGCGTCCACCAGCGACAGCCGCTTTTCATGTCCGGGACTGGACGATGCCAGCCATTCGTCGGTGCGCAGCATCCAATAGCATCCCCCGCTGGGCTCGCCGTGGCGCAGGGAATAGAACGGACGGAATTCCTGCACCGTGGCATGTTCACCCTGCCCCAGCGTCGCGTGGACGCTATTTACCGACAACACTTCATACGCGGCCGGATCCTCTGCATGTACCAGCACAGCGTAGTCGGGTTCCTCGTGCGTGATGCTGGCCGGCTCCCCCGGTCTTTCAAACAGATTCACCAGCGGTGTACACCCCGCCAACAGGTTCGATGCCGACACATGGCGCAGCATGCGCGCGGCGTGCGACGCCGGGCCGGCCCCGGCAAGGGCCACATGCAGCACATACGTTTCCCCGTCAACGGGCGCCACGGCGCGCAGCGCCGCCACGTCGATATCGACAAAATTGAATTTCGTGGGAAAGGCAAAGTATTCAGTCAGCAGCCGCTGCGCGGGATGCGAGCGGCCGTCACAGGGTAATAGCGCTTCATTGTGCGCAAAACCCGCCGGCGACAGCGGTAGCGCCGGCAGCGCAAACCAATCGCTGTCCGCTTCGAGCCAGGCGCACCGCGCCTGCATGCACAGCGCATCGCGCAGCGCCGCGCACAGCGGCGCTTCACCATCGATATACAGCCTCACCGTATCCACGTCCGGTGCACGCAATTCAATGCGCAGCGCGGCGCACGCATCCGGCGGCAGCGCGACAAATGGCGGCGCCGCGATCAGCGGATCGAAGTCGACCGCCAGTACCCGCACCGCGTTGGCATCCACCGGATACACCGTGCAAAACGTGCAGGGCACGCCATCCACAGGCGCCGAGTCCAATGGCGAACCGCGCGGCGCGCCCGCGCCGCTGACCAACTGCGCAATCGCGCAGGAGGGAAATGGCTGCAAATAGTGGGGGAGCAGCAGTTCCAGCAGCGCTTGCGTCACATGTGCGTGGCCGTCATCGATGCGTTTGGCCACGCGCGCAGCCAGCAGCGCCACCGACTCGATCAGGCGCTCGGTCTGCGGGTCCGCGCCCTGCTCGCCACCGAGCGCCAGTTGCGCCGCCACTTTGGGGTAGCGCGCGGCGAACTGGCTGGCATGGCGGCGCAACATGACCAGTTCGCGCTCGTAGTACGGCAGCAATTGTTCCATCGGCACCTCCGTCTGTGGAGGAACCATTATTTCCGTCTGTCCTTGAGGCAATTTGCGCGAAAACAAATTCGCCGAAGAATGATTGCAGTTCAGCAATCTCTTGTGTTTGCTCAAGGCGGTGGCATGTGCCGCACGGCAAGCTTCCGATTCCACCGCCACCGGGAGCTTACGATGAGCCTGCCATTAAAAGTATTGTGGGCAGAGGGAGTGCAGTTGGGTCCGCTGCATTTCCAGCAACAGGACCGCTACCATGAAGCGCACCGGCAACACATGGCCGCCATGCTGCAACCCAACCTGTGGGGCATCCGCGCCGCGCAATGGAACGATGAAAGCCTGCGCAACGGCATGTTAAAAGCGGAAGTATTGTCGCTGGTATTCCCGGATGGCGCGTGCTATGACGCGCCGGGCGCCGATGCGCTGCCGCCGCCGTTAAACCTGAGCAAGCTGGCGCCGGACGAGCAAAGCTTCACCATTTGCGCGCTGCTGCCTGCGCTGCAAGCGCATGGCGGCAACGCGCTGCAGCCACCGCGCGAAGGCGCGCCGTCCTCGGTGCGCTACCAGCGCCACCCGCAAGAAACGCTGGACTTGTATGCGGGCGCACTCCCCGAGCAAATTGTCTACTTGCGCAAAACCATCCGGCTGGTGCCGCAAAATGACATGGGGGACGGCGCCATCAGCCTTCCCGTCATCCGCATCCGCCGCCTGGCCACCGGCGGCTTCGAAGTCGATCCCGCCTTCATTCCCCCCGCCGTGACCGTGGCCGCCACCCGCCTGCAGTCCATGCTCGACGGCCTGGTCGCCAAGCTGCAGGCGAAAGTCGATGCGCTGCACGAGCGGCACCGCCAGCCATCGAAGGACGTGGTGTCGTTCCACAGCGGCGACATCACGTCCTACCTGATGCTCAACGCCATCAGCACCAGCGGCGCGGCGCTGGTGCATTGCGCGCGCCACGGCCTGCATCATCCGGAAACGCTGTTCGAACGCCTGACGACACTGGCCGGCGGGCTGATGTCGTTTTCCACCCGCTATGCGCTGACGGATTTGCCGGCCTACCGCCATGCCGACGCCGGCCCCGGTTTCGCGCAATTGGCCGCCATGATCCGCGACCTGGCCGACACCGTGCTGTCGTCGCGTTATTTCACGATTCCCCTGCCGCCCGACCCCGACCGGCCGGGCCGCTACCGCACCCGGCTCGACCCGGCCCAAGTCGACCGCCACACCGCCCTGTGCGTGGCCGTCAGCGCCGACATGCCGGCGCTGGTACTGGTGGCGGCGGTGCCGCTGCGTTTCAAGTGCGGCGCCCCGGACGATGTCGAGCGCATGGTCGGCATGGCGCTGCCCGGCATCCCGCTGACGCATATGCCGCAAGTGCCGCATGACGTGCCGATCCGCCCCAACACCTATTACTTCACGTTCGACCACCGCAATGAACTGTACGACAACATGCTGAAAGCGCAGACGCTGGCGCTGTATGCGCCGGACGGCATGAAAGCGCTGAAGGTGGATTTGTTCGCGCTGAAGGGCGAGGCCGGCGAGTTGGGCTGACCACGAACTTGCGGTGAAAATTTCCGGCCTCGTTATACTGGCTCCATTGCCGTGGGCGCAAGGAGCCATGCATGAACGGACGCCGGCCGTTGACAGCGCGTTACACCTTGGGTGGATGGTTTGTCCTGTGCTGCGGCGCCGTCCCCGCCGCCTGGGCAGCCCGTCCGCTGGTGACCGACGATGCCCCGGTGCTCGATCCCGGCCAATGCCAGCTCGAGACGTGGATCCAGCACGATCCCCGCCACACGCATTACTGGATCGTCCCGGCTTGCCATGTGGCCGATGACTGGGAAGTGGGCGCCGGCGTGGCCCGCCTGCACGGCCGTGGCGGCGGCAATGGCGTCAACCTGGCGGTGCTGCAGGCGAAAATCGTGCTGGCCGCGCCCAGGGATGGCGGCTGGCGGCTGGGCATGTCCATCGCCAATGAATTCGAACCGGCGCGTGGCCTGGCCGGCAACTGGTCGCTCAACTTGCCACTGACCGTGGATGTGCGGGGCGACCGCCTGCAATGGCATGCCAACCTTGGCTGGCGCCGCGAACGCCAGGGCCGTCCCGCCGCGACCTGGGCCACGGCGCTGGAAGCGGCCGTGGGGCAGCGGGCGGCGCTGACCGTGGAAGCCTTCGGCATCCGGGGCGGCGGCGCCTGGCGCCAGCTGGGCGCGCGCTATGCCCTGCTGCCGGGCCGTGCGGACCTCGACATCGCGTGGGGTGAAAAAGCCGGTTCGGCCAGCCGCGAACGTTATTACGCGGCGGGCCTGACGGTCTACGCTAATCTACCTTAACCTGGGGCCGCCGGTACTGCCTGTGCCGGCGGCGGCGCATGCACGGCGGCTTCCTCCAAGGAGGAAACCGCCCTACGCGATGTGCATCAGCCGTTTCAGCACGGCCTTCAACGTGGCATCGGCCACCGGCTTGTCCAGCAAACCTTCCACCCCTGCCGCGCGGGCACGTTCGCCGTCATAGACGAACGGCGGGGCCACCAGCAGCACCACGGCCGGCGGCGGCCCGCCTGGCTGGGCGCGCAACGCGGCGCACAGGACATACGGATCGCAGCCCGGCAGCGCCGCGTTCACCAGCGCCACGGACACCTTGCCGCCGGCGCACGCGGCCAGCGCGGACGCTTCGTCGATCGCGGTCGGCACGGCGATGCCGTACGGCCGCATCAAGCCCAGCACTTGCTGGTACAAGCGCACGCCGCCATCGGCCACCAGCACCGCGCCACGGCGCGACTGGCCCCGCATCGCTTCATATTCGGCGGGATCGGTCAGGTCGAAGTCGAGCCGCTGGCTGCGGCGCCGTTCCGGCGCCGGCGGCAACCCGGCGCCCGCCAGCCGGGCCAGCGCATCGGCGCGGCGCGCCACCAGCAGCGCCAGTTGCACATGGAAGGCTTTCTGGTCGAACGACAGCGGCATCACGGGATACGGCAGCGGCGCGGCCGGCCGTCCAAGCACCAGCGCCGGGCGCGCATCGAGTTCGCCCGGCACGGTGGCCATCGCGGCCAGCAACGCCATGGTTTTCAGATCCGGGCCATAGGCCAGCACCAGGTCCGGCTCTTGCAAACTGTGGTCGGACAGGCAAAAATACGCCGGCCCATGCGCCGGCGCGGCCAGCAAGGCCGTTTCCACCGCCCGCGCGGTGGCCAAAGGAAAACCCGCCAGCCGTACCGCGAAGGGAAATTTGTCTTGTTTCATAGGTGGATCGGCAATATTTTTTCCCCATTTAACCACAGTTGACGTCCGCGTCACGCAGCTTGCGGAAGGCAATTTTCAGCCACCACGGCCCGTTGCGGATAGAATGCGCAAGCTCCCGCACCCGCGGCGCCGCGCGCCATTTCGCGCAGAAACGCCGTGACGGAGCAAAAATACTGTATATAATCACAGCGTTTTGCCTGAACAGCATCTTCGAACCCGTATGGCCACTAAAAAACCAGTTTCCGACTACAGCGAATCTTCCATCCGCGTCCTTAAAGGCCTGGAGCCCGTTAAACAACGGCCCGGCATGTATACCCGCACGGAGAACCCGCTGCACATCATCCAGGAGGTGATCGATAATGCCTCCGATGAGGCATTGGGCGGCCATTGCAAAAATATTATCGTCACGCAAAACGCGGACGGCAGCATTACCGTGGAAGATGACGGCCGGGGTATTCCGGTCGGCCTGCACCCGGAAGAAAATGTCCCGACTGTGGAAATCGTGTTTACCCGCCTGCACGCGGGCGGCAAATTCGACAAGGGTTCGGGCGGCGCCTATGCGTTTTCCGGCGGCTTGCACGGCGTCGGCGTGTCCGTCACCAATGCGCTGTCGAAGCGCCTGGAAATCAATGTGTGGCGCAAGGACGACAATGGCAACGGCTACCACACCCTCGCCTTTGAAAACGGCGACCTGGTCGAACCGCTGAACTCCGTACCCGCGCCGCGCGACGGCAAAAAATCCGGCACCCGCGTCACCGCCTGGCCGGATCCGAAATACTTCGATTCGTCGGTGATTTCGCAAGTCGAACTGCAACGCCTGCTGCGCTCGAAAGCCGTGCTGTTGCCGGGCGTGACGGTCACGCTGGCCAACGCGAAAACGGGCGACTCGCAGGTCTGGAAATACGACGACGGCTTGCGCGGCTACCTGGTCGAAGCGCTGGCGCAGACCACCAACGGCGGTGAAACCCTGATCCCGATGTTCGAGGGCGCGCAATTTGCCGGCCCCGATGCGGAAGGCTTTGCCGAAGGCGAAGGCGCCGCGTGGGTGGTGGCGTGGACCGAGGAAGGCGCGGTGGTGCGCGAATCGTATGTGAACCTGATTCCGACGCCCAATGGCGGCACCCATGAATCGGGCCTGCGCGACGGCTTGTTCGGCGCCGTGAAGAACTTCGTGGAACTGCACTCGCTGCTGCCGAAAGGCGTCAAGCTGTTGCCGGAAGACGTGTTTGCGCGCACCTCGTTCGTGCTGTCGGCCAAAGTGCTGGACCCGCAATTCCAGGGCCAGATCAAGGAACGCCTGAACTCGCGCGACGCGGTGCGCCTGGTGTCGACCTTTGCCAAGCCGCCGCTGGAACTGTGGCTGAACCAGCACATCGACTACGGCAAAAAGCTGGCGGAACTGGTCATCAAGCAGGCGCAATCGCGTTTGCGCTCGCTGCAAAAAGTCGAAAAGAAAAAATCGTCCGGCGTGGCCGTGTTGCCGGGCAAGCTGACCGACTGCGAATCGACCGACGTGACGCGCACCGAACTGTTCCTGGTCGAGGGCGACTCGGCGGGCGGTTCGGCCAAGATGGGCCGCGACAAGGAATTCCAGGCCATCCTGCCGCTGCGCGGCAAGGTGCTGAACTCGTGGGAGACGGATAAGGACCGCCTGTTCGCCAACAATGAAATCCACGACATCGCGGTGGCGATCGGCGTCGATCCGCACCACCATGGCGACCACCCGGATTTGTCCGGCCTGCGCTACGGCAAAATCTGCATCCTCTCCGATGCGGACGTGGACGGCTCGCACATCCAGGTGCTGCTGCTGACCCTGTTCTTCCGCCACTTCCCGGCGCTGATCCAGAAGGGCCATATCTGCGTGGCCCGTCCGCCACTGTACCGCGTCGATGCGCCGGCGCGCGGCAAGAAGCCGATCCAGAAGCTGTATGCGCTGGACGACGGCGAGTTGATCGCGATCGAGGACAAGCTGCGCAAGGATGGCCTGAAGGACGGCAGCTGGTCGATTTCCCGCTTCAAGGGCCTGGGCGAGATGAACGCGGAACAGCTGTGGGAGACCACCATGAATCCGGACACGCGCCGCCTGCTGCCGGTGGCGCTGGGCGACTTCGACCACAGCGCTTCGTCGGCCCGCTTCAACATGCTGATGGGCAAAGGCGAAGCCGCCGCCCGCCGCGCATGGATTGAAGAACACGGCAATGAAGTGGAAGCCGATATTTAACGAATACCGCAATCATGACTCAACAAGCAAATCTCTTTGAAGAAGCCGTGGCCGGAGCCACCGGGACCGCCGATACGGCAGAAACCACTGAAACCGCGATGACGGCTGACACCGGCGCCGCCGCGGCCAATGCCGGCGGCAACGGTAATGGCGGCGATGGCGGCGACGGCAATGGCGGCGACGATTTCGGCGGCGACGGCGGGGATGGCGGCGAAACGCTGACCCTGTCCACCTTTGCCGAACGCGCCTACCTCGATTACGCGATCTCGGTGGTCAAGGGCCGCGCGCTGCCGGACGTGTGCGACGGCCAGAAGCCGGTGCAGCGCCGCATCCTGTATACGATGAACGAGCTGGGCCTGGGTTCGACCGCCAAGCCCCGCAAGTCCGCCGCCGTGGTGGGCGACGTGCTGGGCAAGCTGCACCCGCACGGCGACCAGTCGGTGTACGACGCGCTGGTGCGCATGGCGCAGGACTTCTCACTGCGCTATCCGCTGATCGATGGCCAGGGCAACTTCGGTTCGCGCGACGGCGACGGCGCCGCCGCGATGCGGTATACGGAAGCCCGTTTGACGCCGATCGCGCGCCTGCTGATGGATGAAATCGACCAGGGCACGGTGGACTTCGGGCCGAACTACGATGGCTCATACGAAGAACCAACCCTGCTGCCGGCGCGCCTGCCGATGGTGCTGCTGAACGGCGCCTCCGGCATTGCCGTGGGCCTGGCAACGGAAATTCCGTCGCATAATCTGACCGAAGTGGCGCAAGCGGCCGTCGCGATGATCAGGAATCCCAAGATCACGCACGCGGAATTGATGGCGATGGTGCCGGGTCCGGACTTCCCGGGCGGTGGCCAGATCATTACGCCGTCCGCGCAAATCCACGACATGTACGCCGCCGGCCGTGGCTCGATGAAAGTGCGCGCGCGCTGGAAGATCGAAGAACTGGCGCGCGGCCAGTGGCAAGCGGTGGTGCACGAACTGCCGCCGGGCACCTCGTCGCAAAAGGTGCTGGAAGAAATCGAGGAACTGACCAACCCGAAGGTCAAGCTGGGCAAGAAAGCGCTGACGCCGGAACAGCTGGCGTCGAAACAGCTGATCCTCGGCGCGCTCGACACCATCCGCGACGAATCGGGCCGCGCCGCGCCGGTGCGCCTGGTGTTCGAACCGAAGTCGAAGAACCAGGACAAAGACGAGTTCATGATGCTGTTGCTGGCGCATACGTCGCTGGAATCGTCGGCATCGATCAACCTGGTGATGATCGGCGCCGATGGCCGTCCGCGCCAGAAAGGCATCTCGGAAATCCTGTCCGAGTGGATCGGTTTCCGCTTCGAGACCGTGACCCGCCGCACCCAGCACAGGCTGAAAAAGGTCGAAGACCGCATCCACATCATGGAAGGCCGGGAAACCGTCCTGCTGAACATCGATGAAGTGATCGCCATCATCCGCAATTCGGACGAACCGAAAGCGGCGCTGATCGAACGCTTCAACCTGTCGCCGATCCAGGCCGAAGACATCCTGGAAATCCGCTTGCGCCAGTTGGCGCGCCTGGAAGCGATCAAGATCCAGCAGGAACTGGCGGAGTTGCGCAAGGAGCGCCAGTCCCTGCTCGACCTGCTGGAAAACCCGTCGTCGATGAAGCGCCTGGTGATCCGCGAAATCGAAGCCGATGCCAAGACCTTTGGCGACGCGCGCCGCACGCTGATCGAGGAAGCGCAGAAAGCCAGCGCGGAACAGAAAGTCGTGGACGAACCGGTCACCGTCATCATTTCCGAAAAAGGCTGGGTGCGCGCCCGCACCGGCGTCGGCCACGACAAGTCGCAGTTCACCTTCAAGGTGGGCGACTCGCTGCATGACGCCTTCGAGTGCCGCACGGTCGACACCTTGCTGGGCTTCGGCGACAACGGCAAGGTGTATTCGGTGCCGGTGGCGGCGCTGCCAAACGCCCGTGGCGACGGTGTGCCGATCACCACCCTGGTCGACCTGTCCGGCGGCGCCCGCATCAAGCATTACTTTGCCGGCCCGCCCGATACGCAACTGATGCTGTCGTCGACCGCCGGCTTTGGCTTCATCGCCAAGGCGGCCGATATGGTCAGCCGCCAGAAAGGCGGCAAGGCCTTCATGACGCTGGACGAGGGTGACCTGCCGCTGCCGCCGTCGATCATCGGCAAGGACGCCAGCGCGGTGGCGGCGCTGTCCGGCAATGGCCGCCTGCTGGTGTTCGGCCTGGCGGAAATGAAAGTGCTGGCCAATGGCGGCCGTGGCGTGATCATGATCGAACTGGAGCCGAACGAGCAGCTGGTCTCGGCCCAGGCCATCACGCAGAAAGGCGTGATCGTGCACGGCACCATGGCGGCCAAGCCGCGCGCGCTGGAAATGTCCGGCAACCTGCTGGCGCCGCACTTCGGCAAGCGCGCCCGCAAGGGCAAGGAACTGGTGCAGCGCATCAAGCCGATCACCCTGGCGCCGATGTAACACCGCCCCGTTCCGTCCGCGTGCGACAGCCTGCGCACCGGACGGACCGCCTTCTCCTTCCTGCTACAGGCTGCCCTCCTTCGATTGACTTGGTCTATCAAGGGCGGGACAATGCTTTGACAGGCTGGAGACCCTTCTATGACCGATACCCCGGCTGCGCGCGACGCGCAGCCATCATCCGGCGACAAGTTCCGGGACGCGCTGCTGGTTGGCGCGGCGGTCTACCTTTGCTCGATCTTCGGCATCCTGACCTCGCCGCCCGGCGTGCTGGCGGCGTACTGGCCCACCAATGCCGTGCTGCTCGGCATCCTGATCCGCCGCGGCCGCTCACCCAACTGGCTGGACTGGCTGGCCGCCTTTGCCGGCTACCTGGTGTCGGACCTGGTGATGGCCCATTCGCTGGTCAAGAGCTTGCTGCTGATCAGCACCAACCTGCCCGGCGTGATTGCCGGCTACCTGATTTTCTCCCGCATGCCGGAGGCCTACCGCACCTTGCGCCATCCGCGCGCCATGCCGCGCTTCGTGCTGGGCGTGCTGGTCGCGTCCGCCGCCGCCGGCACCTCCGGCATCTTCGTGCACCCGGTGCTGTTTGGCGGCAGCCACGCGTATGGGTTTGCGTTCTGGTTTTGCACGGAGCTGGTCAGTTACATGGGCATCCTGCCGGTGCTGCTGACCATGCCCGATGTGCGCCGCTGGGTCAAAGACCACCGCCGCCGCGCGGACTGGCCGCACTGGCAGCAATGGCGCCTCGACCACTTCGCGCCTTTGCTGGCCTTTGCCGTCAGCCTTGGGCTGGGCGTGCACTGGGGCGGTCCCGGCGCCATCCTGTACGCGGTGCCGGCCATGCTGTGGTGCGCGCTGACTTACAGCCTGTTCGCCACCTCCGGCATCACGCTGTTCTTTTGCATGTGGACCCTGCTGGCGATCGCCAGCGGCGTGCTGCACATCGGCGCCAGCGTGGAATCGCCGCTGGCGGTGATGTCGCTGCGGGTGGGCCTGTCCCTGACCGCGCTGGCGCCGCTGACAGTGGCCAGCGTGATGGTGGCGCGCAATGAACTGCTGGAACGCTTGCAGCACGCGGCGTCGCACGATTTCCTGACCCATGTGCTGAACCGCAGCGGCTTCCTGTCGCAGGCGGAGGAATTGCTGGCGTCGCCGCAATTGCTGCGCCGGCCAATCGCCGTGCTGATGATGGATATCGACCATTTTAAAAAGGTCAATGACACCTATGGCCATGACGGCGGCGACCAGGTGCTGGTCGGCTTTGCCGCGGTGGTGCAAGGCTGCCTGCGCGGCGGCGATGTGCTGGGCCGCCTCGGCGGCGAGGAATTCGCCGTGCTGCTGCCCGGCTGTTCCGCATCCGATGCGCAAGCCATTGCGCAGCGCATCTGCGACGCTTTTGCCAACCATACGGTGACCCTGGCCGATGGCAGGCAAGTGCGCAACACGGTCAGCATCGGCGCCTGCTGCGCGCCCCGGATTGAAAATGATATTGCCGCCATGCTGTCGGCGGCCGACACCGCGCTGTACCGCGCCAAGGAAACGGGACGCAACCGCGTCGAGCTGGCGCCGGCACCGTGAAGACCAACCCACATCCATCCAGCCTGCCATGAAACCCGTCCGCCGGTTCACCCTTGCCCTGTGTGCCCTGGTTGCGCTGCTTGCGCTCCCCCCGGCCGCCAATGCCCAATTAAAGCAGCTCACCATTTGCGCCAATCCCAACCTCTCCTCGCTGGAATTGCTGAACAATTTTGGCGCCTTTGCCAGCGCGCTGGAAAAGGAACTGGGCATCCCGGTCAAACTGGTGGCGGGCCGCGACTACGACGACACCCTCAAACTGCTCAGGGACGGCAAGGTCGATATCGCCGGCACCGGCGCCTTTGGCTATGTCAGCGCCAACGAATCGTTCGGCGCCCAACTGGTGGTACGCTACGTGGAAGACGACGGCGACTCGTATCACGCCCTCATCATCACCCGTGCCGATTCCGGCATCCACAACCTGGCCGGCCTGCGCGGCAAGCGCTTTGCCTTCACCGACCCGAAATCCACGTCGGGCTACCTGCTGCCGCTGCTGGCCATGCAGCAGGCGGGCATCGAACTCAAAGACCTGGGCAGGGCCGACTTCGTGAAAAAGCAGCCCAATTCCGCGATTGCCGTCTACGCGCGCCAGGCCGACGCGGGCGCGATTGCCGACAACCAGCTCAATGAAAAGTATGGTGTCCAGCTCAAGGACATCAAAGTGCTGTGGAAATCCGCGCCGGTCCCGCATGGCGCCTGGATCGCCAGGCCGGACATGGCGGACGCCGACCGCAAGCGGATTGCGGCCGCCATCATGAAAACCGCCAACAGCCCGGAAGGCAAAAAACTGCTGGCTCAGGCTTCCGTGCGCGGCTTTGCGGAAGTCCGCGACGCGGAATTCGACAGCGTCCGCGCCGCCAAGCGCTTGCTGGACAAGCTGGAAAAAAAGGATTGAGCCGGACCCTCATGCCGGTACGCGCGCCGTGGGCTGCACCGCCAGTTCGCGCGCCAGGGTCAGGGTAAAGCGCGTGCCGTGCTCGACCTCGACGCTGATATTGCCTTCCAGCGCGACGGTGACGACGTTGTACAGGATATGCAGGCCCAAGCCCGTGTGGCCTGCGCCGCGCAGCGTGGTATAGAACGGTTCGAACACATGGGGCAGCACGTCGGGCGCGATGCCGCGGCCATTGTCTGAAAAGACGATTTCAACCTGGAATGGCGGCAACGGCCGCAAGCGAATATGGATGGACCGTCCGTCCGGGCCGTCGAAAGCGTGGTCGATGGCATTGCCCACCAGGCCGATCAGCACTTGCGCCAGCAGCGCAGGGAAGCTGTCCATCATCAGCGGCCCGTCGCCGTCGACCGTCACGCCGACCCGGGCCGCCTGCAACGTTGGCCCGAGCGCGGACAGGATATCGTCGACGTGGGCGCGCAAATCGAAGCGGCAGCGGCTGTCGTGGCTCTGGTCGGTCGCCACCAGCTTGAATTTGGCAATCAGTTCGCCCGCGCGCTGGGCATTGCGCACCACCACGTCGCTGGCGCTGCGGCTGTCATCGACGAAGCGCTGCAACATGCTGGCAGTCAGCTGGTGCTGCGCATGGGCGGCCGCCATGACTTCGACCCGGTGGCTAAGCGACGTCGCCATGGTCAGCACGTTGCCGATCGGCGTATTCAACTCGTGGGCGATGCCGGCCACCAGCCGGCCCAGCGCCGCCACCTTTTCCGCCTGCATGAGCTGGGCCTGGGTATCGTGCAATTGCACCAGCGAATGCTCGAGCGCCTCGCTGCGCTGGGCCAGGGCCTGCTCGGCCAGCTTGCGCGCGGTGATGTCCTGGAAAATCCAGATGCTGCCCTTGTCGAGCTGCGCGGGATCGATGGCGCGGCCCTGGAAGCTGCACCAGATCACGCCGCCATCGCGCCGCACAAACTGGTTTTCGCCAAACGCCGTGCGGCCGGCCACGATATCGGGATAGACTTGCTCGCCCTGCAGCCGGTACGCTTCATCGCTGGTGTAGTAGATGCGCGTGGGCTGGCCTTGCATTTCTTCCGGCGTATACCCCAGCAACTCGGCCCAGCCCCGGTTGCAGCGCATGATGATGCGCTCGCGCAGGAACAGGATGCCGACGATCACGTTGTCCAGCAAGATCTGCTGTTCCTGCACGATCTGGGTCAGGGCCGCGGTGCGCTCTGCCACGCGGTCTTCCAGCTCGGCATTCAGGCCGGACAGCGCATGGATGCGGTGCTCCACTTCCTGGCCCATGCGGTTGACCGCGCGCGCCAGTTCGGCGACTTCGCGCCCGCCCTCTTCCGGCAAGCGCCGCGTATAGTCGCCATCGCCGATGGCGCGGCTGGCCGCCGCCGCTTGCGCCAGGTGGCGCGTGAGCCAGACCGCCACCACGCTGAGGATCACGATGCTGGCCACGACTTCCGCCGCGGCGATCAGCAACCCCTGGCGCAACAGCGCGGCGCGGGTGTCGCCCGCGATCACCGTCGAGAGCCCGAGCCGCATGCTGCCCATGCCGATACCGCCCACCGCCACCGGCCGTTCCACGACATACACGCCCCGCTCGATCCCTTCGCCGATGCTGGCCGAAACCGGCGGCAGGGCCACATTTTTCGGCAGGCCGAACCGCACCACTTCGCGCCCGTCCGCGTCGCGCACCACCACATAGGCCAGTTCGCGGCCCTCTTCGCGCATGGTCGCGGCAAGAAAATCATGCAAGCCGGAGTAATCCCGCTCCATCAGGTAGGGCACGGCGGCGGCATTGAGCATGGGCACCGCCTGGCCCAGGGCCGCTTCGATACCGGCTTTCGCGGCATTGTCGATCAGCCGCAGGGAATTGGCGATCAGCAGCGACAGCAGCAACACTTCCACCGCCACGCTGGCCAGGATCAGGCGCAAGCGCAATGAATCGGGGCGCAAGCGGGCCAGGAATTTCATCCGTCAGAACCGGTGCACGATGCCCAGCGCCGAACCACGGACCGTGGCGCCCGCGCTGGCGCTGCCGTAGGCATTGGTGCCGAAATTGAAATTGGCGCGGGCGTCATTGCGCACCCGGGTTTCGTACAGGTACAGGTAACTGCGCGCCGACAGCACATAGTTATAGCCGAGCGTGACATGGGTTGCCCCGGTCTGGCGTCCCGGGCTTAAATTGCCCGCCGTGCTGGCCAGCACCGTGCCGGCCGGCGCATTGCCGCCGATATCGCCGGCCTTGCCATAGCGCCAGGCGATGCTGCCGCCCGCCACCTTGTAGGCGCCGGTGCACGTGATGTAATTGCGCCGCAGGGTCCCGCCGGCCACGCCATACGCCAGGCGGTTCCAGCCCAGGCTGATGTCGCCCCACGCCGCGGCGTAATTGCCGGCCAGGCGCACGATGCTGTCGTGGTAACCGATGCGCAAACCATGGTGTCCTTCATAGGCCAGCGCAGCCTTCCATGGGCCATTGCGGTATTGCAGCCAGGCGGCGCGGATCACCGAGCGGCCCGGGCCTTCCTCGGTTTCCGAGGCGCGCGACAAGGTCAGCAGGAATCCCGCCAGGTCCGGGCTTTCATAGCGCACGGCATTGCCGGAGCGGCGGTTGAAGCCCAGGGCATTGCCTTCGCCCTGCAACAGGGCGATGCCGGAATCGTCGGCAATGCCACTGCCTTCGAAACGGTCGGTATAGGCATTCATTTTCTTGATCAGGGTCGATTCCCGCCCAAAGGCAAGACTGCCCAGGTCGCGGTGCAGCAAGCCGACAAAGGTGTCCTTGCCACTGATATCGCCGGCGCCCGTGTCCATCCCGATCGCGCCCTCGACCTGCATGAAGGCGGTCCAGCCATCACCCAGGTGTTCATTGGCACGAAAGCCGAGGGTGGTGGAATTGCTCGACATGCGGGTCGCCGACTGGGCCGGACGGGACAGGCTGACATGTTCCATGTTGAGGTTGATCTTGCCGTACATCACCACATTGCCGCCTTGCGCAACCGCCGCAGCGTGGGCCAACAGGATCGCGACACCAGCAGCAACACCAGCAGCAACGCGCGCCATGGCTTTCCCCCGGTCGGTGATCGATCGATCTATGCTGCCACTGTTACTGCCACCTTGCAAGAAATCAATAACCACTGTTGCATGCCGTCCGGCGGCTGGAATGGAAACGGGCGCCAGCGGCGCCCGTGGTCATGCTGCGGTATTTCCGGCCCCGCACGGCGAATAGTGCGTTACAGGATGCCAGGCATTAATGCTGATTAATGCTTGGCGGCGGCGGACTTGATGTCAGCGTTGGCTTTGGCCTTGGCTTCCGCGGTATTGGCGGCGGCAATGGCTTTTTCTTCATTGGCTTCCGCTTGTTCCTTCGCTACCTTGGCGTCCGCCTTGGCCACGGTTTTATCGAGCTTGGCATTGGCGGCCGCGATTTTCTTGTCGGCTTTGGCCTCCGCTTTCATGCGGTCTTCCGGATCGGCCTTGGCGACTTTCTCCGCCGCTTCCGCGTGTTCCTTGTCGGCTTTCGAGTGCGCCTTGGCGACCTTTTCGTTGGCTTTGGCTTGTGCCTTGGCCACGTCCTGGTCCGCATCGGCGGCTTTCTTCACTTCCTTGGCTTCCGCCTTGGCAATCTTTTCACCCGCCTTCGCCTGCGCTTTCGCGACTTCCGGCGTTGGGGCAGGCGTAGTCATGGTTTGCGCCATGGCGCCGGCGGCGAACAGGCCCGCGATCAGGGTAGCAATCAGCTTGTTCATACGGTTGACCTTTCTGTCTCTGTGCTGGTGTCTGAACTTGTCACAGGGACAGAATAGGTCGGGGGGGACATACCATCTGTACGGTGCCGCACAGTGAATATTTATCTAACGTAAGCGAACGTAACAGGCTGATTATTTGGCAGGCCGCGAATACAAATCAATCGTCTGGTTCACCGCCTCCTTGCACACCGCACAGAATTTGTCGCTGCGGTCGAACATCAGACATTGCTGCGCCGGACGGTAATAACCGGTCGATTCATAGTTCGCCCCTTCGAACGCGCCGACCGCATCCTTGTTCGGTGCCGTCGAGAACAGTTTCATCGTGTACGCCAGGTCTTCCTTGAACAGCGCGCTCATTTCCGATTCTGGACGGTTGTCCTTGCGCAGCGCGGCGCGCGTCTTCTGATAGGCGCGCGAGTGCTCTTCGTACACGGCTTTCGGCCATGGCGTCGGCAGCGCGGTCCCCGGCGTCACCAAATGCTTCCATTTCAGCTTGGCCGGATCTTTCAGCGCCGTGGCATTCGGCTCCCACGGTTCCGGACGGTCCGCGCCGCCCGAGGCGTAGGCCACCGGCGACGTGTAGTATTCATCGGCCAGGCCCGCGAAATGGTGGCCGAATTCGTGCACGAACAGGTAGTTGGCCCAGTCGCTGTTGGCGGCGGCCGTGCTGAACTGGCCGTAGATGCCGCCACCGCCATAGGTGTCGTTATTAACCAGGATTTCAATGAATTCGTACGGCGCATGCTGGGAAATTTCGCGCAGCGCGCGGTTGTCCAGGGTCAGCACGTAACGCTCGCTGCCAAAGATGTCGTAGCGCGTGCCCAGCGCGGACGCCCTGTGCTGGCCGGTCGAGGGACGCGAGACACCCGCCTCCTGGGTCGGCACCGCGATGCCCCACACATTGAAGTCTTTCGCGCGTTCCTTGAACGGCGACACCGAGAACAGGTAATCGGCCAGCTTGCGCGCGCTTTGCTCGAACTTCGGCAAGTCCGCCTTGGTGTAGCCGTCGCCCAGGATCAGCAAGTCGACCTTGTCGCCCGGCGCGCCGTTGACGCGGATCGGGATCGGCTTGGCCGGCGCCGGGTCCTGCTTGCGCACCACGTCCTGCGCATCGGTATCGACGTCCACGCTCCACACAATGGAGAACTGGTTGCGCTCATCGCGCTTCAGGATGCGCACCCGCACCGGGCGGTCCGGTTTCGGGAAGCGCACGGATTCCTGGAAACCGCGCGTGACCTTGTGCGCTTCGTCGGTGGTGCGCCATTCGCCGAAGATGGTGGAAAAGCCGCGCGTATACAGCACCGCGCCGGTCTTGGCGTCGACCACTTCCACCTTGTTGACGCCCCGGTCGGTGTCATCGATGTTGCGCGACAGGTTGCCGGCCCACGGCAATGGTTCGATCACCACGCGGTCGATCGCGTACTGCTCGGACAGCGCGTTCCCGCTATGCAGGTAATCGAGGCGGACGGTGGCGGGGGTGTTGGCGAGTGCGGCGGTGGCGGCCAGCGAGCCGGCGGCCAGTGCGATGGCCGTGGCGGCCCGGGCGAAAGTGAAGATGGACATGGGAGGGAGCGGAATCCTGTGATGTATATTGGCTACGGTGGCCAACATTCTAATTCCGCCCCCGCCGAATTAATTCTTGTATTTATACAGCGGACGTTGCACTTCTATGGGACGGATATCGAGGCGCAGGTTCAGGATCGAGTAGGCGTCCACCACGGACGACAGGTAGCCTTCGCTTTCCGCCGTCTTCGAGAAACGGAATTCAAAGCCCACTTCCGGCAAGGTGCCGCGCGGGTCGCCGCTGGCAATGCCGATCGCATCCTGCTGGTCGCTGTCGATCAGGCGCTCCATCAAATCGCTGACGGCGCTGTTGCCCAGGATATCGTTGCTGTAGACCGGGCCGCGGCGCGCCGGGCGCATGTTGTCCAGGCGGCCGTCGGCCTTGTCCGGCGCCGGCGTGAAGGTCTTGGTGGCGATGTTGAAGCGGTCACCCCGGTCCAGGTAGCTGATCAGCACATTGCTGACATTGAATGCGCTGGCGTCGGAATCCATGGCGGCGCGCGACAGGTCCAGCAGCAGCGCGCCCTTGTAGCCGATGATTTCCACTTCGCGCTTGCTGTTGACCACCATCGCGCTGTTTTCATCGATGCCCAGGCCCAGCTGGTAACCCTTCTTCAGCATGGCGGGGATCATGCGGGCAAAGCGGCCACGGATCAGCAAGTGCTGGTCGACGAAGATGTCGTCGCCGATAAACCCCAGGCCCGGCGCGATATCCTTGCCGTCCGCCACCCCTTCCTGCAAGGTCGACAGCACGCGGCGCGCGTCATAAAACATGGTGCTGCTCATGATGGCGGCGCCCGCGCTGGTGCCGGCGATCACGCCGCCGCGTTTATAAATGTCCCAGATCGCATCGAGCGCCGCCGTGCGCGTGCCGTCCGGGCGCACCAGCGCCTGCGTGATGCGCCCCTGGTCGCCACCGGCGAAATACACGCCGCCGGCACGCCGCACCCGGTCTGCCAGGGTCATGTCGTCGGCCGCCTTGCGGTAATCGCTGTTGGCCAGTTTCACGGCGATCGGCACCAGGAACGGGTCGGCGCCATAGCGCTTGAGGTAACCGAGGATGGCCTGGCCGGTGCGTTCCGGCGCGCCGGCGGCCGACGGGAACACGGCGATGCGCGCGCCTTTTCCGCCCGCCAGTTGCACGATGCGCTGCCAGATGTCGGCGTTATCGCCGCGCAGCCCACCACCAATGATGACCAGCGACCCTTTCGGCTCGGCAGGTTCCGCCGCCTGTACCGCGGCGGTGGTCAGCCAGATCAGTGCCAATCCCCCCATGCAGCGCCCCAGTAATGCCCGCAGGTTCAACCTCAAGTTACCCCGCATTTGCTTCGATAATTGCGTCAATACTTGCTTCAATCCGCCCATGTTGCAGTCCATTTGCTGTGGATGAAGGCAAAATGCATGCACTCTGCCCGTACAGTTTCCAAATATACAGCAAAGCGGCCTGCTCCAGCACCTCCCAGCGCCGCCGAAACGACTCGCCACGGGCATGGCCGGGGCGGCATAATGGGTGCCCTGAGCGACAATATCCATACAGGTCCGATCATGCATGTGAAAAAGCACGCGCTGTCTGCGCCCCAAAGCAGCACTTCGTTCCAGCTGACCAGCTACCACTACGGCACACCCGGCGCCGGCAAGAAAATTTATATCCAGGCCGCGCTGCACGCCGATGAAGTGCCCGGCATGCTGGTGTCCCAGTTCCTGCGCCGCGAACTCGATGCGCTCGATGCCGCCGGCAAGGTCCATGGCGAAATCATCCTGGTGCCGGCCGCCAATCCGATCGGCCTGGCGCAGGCGATCCAGGGCGCTCCCTTTGGCCGCTTCGACCTCACCACCGGCATCAACTTCAACCGCTCCTATAAGCACGTGGCCGATGAGTTGAAGGTGTCGCTGCAAGGAAGATTAAGCCAGGATGCGCAGGCCAACGTGGCGGAAATCCGCCGCCAGGCGCTGGCGCTGGTGCGGGCGCAGCAACCGAAGACGGATGCGGACACGCTCAAGAAAACCCTGCTGGAAATGGCGATCGACGCCGACATCGTGCTGGACCTGCACTGCGATAACGAAGCCGTGCTGCATATTTACGCCGGCACGCCGCTGGCCGATGCGATCGAGCCGCTGGCGCGCCTGATGGGCGCCCATGCCGTGCTGCTGGCGCTGGCGGCCGGCGGCGAACCGTTCGATGAAGCGTGCAGCCGGCTGTGGTGGGACTTGCAGGCGCACTTCCCCAACGTGCCGATTCCGCCCGCCTGCGTCTCGACCACGGTGGAATTGCGCGGCGAGATGGAGGTCGAGTACGGCCTGGCGGAAAAAGACGCCGACAGCCTGCTGCGCTTCCTGGCACACAATGGCGTGATCGATCGCGAGGTGGGCGAACTGCCCGCCGCGCTGTGCGCCGCCACCCCGCTGGAAGGCGTGGAACCGCTACTGGCGCCCCATGCCGGTGTGCTGGTCTACACGCGCAAGCTGGGCGACAAGGTCAAGGCCGGCGATGGCCTGGCCGACGTGATCGATCCGGTCACCGGCGAAACGTCCACCATCCGCTGCACCACCGACGGCGTGTTCTTTGCGCGCAGTGCGCACCGCCATGTGCTGCGCGGCATGAACATCGGCAAAGTGGCGGGGGCGTCCGCTTTCCGTTCCGGCGACCTGCTTTCGCAATAAGGGCCCCGATGAAATTCCGCCTCCCCAACACCTATGTCCTGATCTTCGCCATCCTGGCGTTGATCGCGCTGTCCACCTGGCTGGTCCCCGGCGGCAAATACGATACCCACCTGGTCAACGGCAAGCAGTTGATCGATCCCGCCACGTTCCACTACATCGCCAGCAAGCCGCAGGGCATCGTGGCGCTGCTGATGGCGCCGATCAAGGGATTTGTCGAGGCGGCGCTGATCATCGGCTTCGTGCTGATCACCGGCGGCGCGTTCGCCGTGCTGCAAAAGACCGACGCCATCGACGCCATGATCAAGTCGATCGCCAAGGCGCACGACCATTCGCGCTTTGTGCGGGCGGCATTGATTCCCGTGTTCCTGACCCTGTTTTCGCTGGGCGGCGCCACCTTTGGCATGAACGAGGAAGCGATTCCGTTTATCTTGATCTTCGTGCCGCTGGCCCTCGCCTTGGGCTATGACACCGTGACGGGGGTGTCGCTGCCGTTCCTCGGTACCCAGGTCGGCTTTGCCGCCGCGTTCTTGAATCCGTTCAATGTCGGCGTGGCGCAGGGCATTGCCGGCGTGCCGCTGTTTTCCGGCATGGGCTACCGCCTGATCGTGTGGGTGCTGGCGACGGCCGTCACCATCGCCTTCATGATGTGGTACGCGGCGCGCATCAAGCGCAACCCGAAGCTGTCCCCGACCTATGAACTGGACCTCGTCAAGCGCCAGGAAAACCCGGTCGACTTCAGTTCCTTCGAAGGCATGACGCTCAAGCACAAGGCCGTGCTGACCATCTTTGTCGGCACCTTGCTGGGCATGGTGGTGGGCGTGGTGAAATTCGACTGGTTCATCGAAGAGATCGCGGCGCTGTTCCTGGCCATGACCATCGTGGTGGGCGTGGTCGGACGCCTGAATTCCGACGAATTCATGGGCGCCTTCATGCACGGCGCGAAAGACCTGGTGGGCACCGCGCTGGTGATCGCCATGGCGCGCGGCACCGTGATCCTGGCGCGCGATGCGCACATCATCGACACCATGCTGCACGGCCTGATGCCGCTGGTGCAGTCATCGAGCCCGGTGTTCGCGGCCCATAAAATGTTCGCGATCCAGACCGTCATCAATTTCTTCATCCACTCCGGCACCGGCCAGGCCGCCTTGACGATGCCGATCATGGCGCCGCTGGCCGACCTGGTCGGCGTGACGCGCCAGACCGCGATCCTGGCTTACCAGTTCGGCGAATTCACCACGCCGATGATCCCGACTTCCGGCATCACGGTGGGGGTGCTGGCGCTGGCCCGGATTCCGTGGATCACGTGGGCCAAGTGGATGATTCCGCTGCAGCTGATTTATGCGGTGCTGGCGTTGTTGCTGTTGATTCCGCCGTGCCTGATGAACTGGCAGTAAAACAGGCCGAGGGGCTTTTCCCTGAGAAGGCGGCGTTCCGTAGGGCGGCTCGCAAGCGAACCGCCCTACGCAGTTACCGCGTGGCCTGATTGAAGGACCCGGGTTTTTATGCTTCCGCTTTATAGATATCCGGGAAATACCGCTCCATCAGGGTCTGCGGCCGTTGCGGCGAGGTGAAACCGTACTGGCTGTACAAGCCGTGCGCGTCGCCCGTCGCCAGGGTAAAGCGCCGCAGGCCCTGCAACTCCGGGTGCGCCATGATGGCCGCCATCAATTGCTTGCTGTAGCCCATGCCCCGGCATTCCGGCAGCACGAACACATCGACCAGGTTGGCAAAGGTGGCGCCGTCCGTCACCACGCGGGCAAACGCGACTTGCGCGTCATCGGCATAGCCGCCAAAGCACAGCGAATTGGCGATCGCCTTTTCCAGCACGGACAGCGGCAAGCCCTGGGCCCAGGTCGACTGGCCGCAGAGGAATTGGTGGATCAGCGCGACATCGAGCCGCGCTTTGTCGGTGCTGACTTCAAAAACTGGCATGTCTTCTCCTGTAATCCGCGCCATGTTCCGGGTGAAAGCGCTATAAATATGGCGATATTAACAACTTATCGTTGAAAATGGATACGCCTAAAAAATCCGTGGCCAGACTGACTGGCGCAACCTTGGCTATAATCGGTCAATTCTCCCGCACGCCCACCTCTCTATTTACCATGACTGATCAATTTTCCAAAAAGAGCGAAGCCTGGTCGGCCCGCTTCTCCGAACCTGTCTCCGACCTCGTCAAACGCTATACCGCCTCTGTCTTTTTTGACAACCGCATGGCCAAGGCCGACATCCAGGGCTCGCTGGCGCACGCCGACATGCTGGCGGCGCAAGGCATCATCAACGCCACCGACCTGGCCGACATCGAGCGCGGCATGGCGCAGATCAGCGCGGAAATCGAGTCCGGCAAGTTTGAATGGCTGCTGGACCTGGAAGATGTGCACCTGAACATTGAAAAGCGCCTGACGGAACTGGTCGGCGACGCCGGCAAGCGCCTGCACACCGGCCGCTCCCGCAACGACCAGGTGGCGACCGACATCCGCCTGTACGTGCGCTCGGCCATCGACGACGTGACCGGCCTGCTGACGCAGCTGCGCGGCGCGCTGACCGACCTGGCTGAAAAGCATGCGGACACCATCCTGCCCGGCTTCACCCATATGCAAGTGGCGCAGCCGATCACGTTCGGCCACCACATGCTGGCCTACGTGGAAATGTTTGGCCGCGATGTCGAGCGCATGGCCGATTGCCGCAAGCGCGTCAACCGCCTGCCGCTGGGCGCCGCCGCGCTGGCCGGCACCACCTTCCCGATCGACCGCGTACGCGTGGCGCAGACCCTGGGCTTCGACGACGTTTGCCACAACTCGCTGGACGCCGTCTCGGACCGCGACTTCGCGATTGAATTCACGGCCGCCGCCTCGCTGGTGATGATGCACATTTCGCGCATGTCGGAAGAACTGATCATCTGGATGAGCCCACGCGTGGGCTTCATCGACATCGCCGACCGCTTCTGCACCGGTTCGTCGATCATGCCGCAAAAGAAAAACCCGGACGTGCCGGAACTGGCGCGCGGCAAGACCGGCCGCGTGTATGGCCACCTGATGGGCCTGCTGACCCTGATGAAGGGCCAGCCGCTGGCCTACAACAAGGACAACCAGGAAGACAAGGAACCGCTGTTCGACACGGTCGATACGCTGGTCGACACCCTGCGCATCTTCGCCGACATGGCCGGCGGCATCACGGTCAAGCCGGACGCCATGCGCGCGGCCGCGCTGCAGGGTTACGCCACGGCGACCGACCTGGCCGATTACCTGGTCAAGAAAGGCCTGGCCTTCCGCGACGCGCACGAAGCGGTGGCGCATGCGGTGCGCGCCTGCGATGGCTTGAAGATCGACCTGGCGGAAATGTCGCTGGAACAGTTGCGTGAATTCTCGCCGCTGATCGAGCAGGACGTGTTTGCCGTGCTGACCCTGGAAGGTTCCGTGGCCGCCCGCGACCACGTCGGTGGCACCGCGCCCAACCAGGTGCGCGCCGCGATCGCCCGCGTGCGCGGCCAACTGGCCAATTCGTAACCTCCTGCCCGGGACGCCAATTCCGTAGGGCGGCTTTTCAAGGCCGCCGCAGCGTCGCGTTGGCGCATGCATGGCGGCTTCGGCCAAGGCCGCAACCGCCCTACGGAGTCACAGCCGCCATCCGCCGTTAATGCGCCACCAGCCGCGACAGCACGGAAATCGCCGCCCCGGTATGACGCTGTTCCAGCAGCACCGTCAGTTCCGTGTGCGTGCAGATCATGTTAACCAGGTTGATCTTTTCCCACGCCAGCTTTTTCAGGATGCCGTGGTAAATACCCGGCATGTCCAGCGTTTCGGGGTTCAGGTGCAAGGTCACGGCATTGAGGTTGTCCAGCCGTGCCAGTTCGCGTTCATGTACGAACACCTGGTCGACCACGCTGATCAGCGGGCGGCTGCAAATCACCATCACTTCATTGATGCCGCGCGTCACGGTGACGAACGCCCCCTGTTGCGGCGCCACGGTTTCCAGCAACTGGCGGTGGCATTCATAGGTGTTTTCGGAATACTTGTAGGTGGTCATCGTCAGGTCGGTACGCGTGGTCAGTTCACCTGACTTGCGCGCCAGCTGCAATTCCGCCAGCGGCCCTGTTTCATGCTGAGGCAAGCGTTCCGCGACACGGCGCAATGCCATGACGACGGCGGCCTGGCCAACCGGTTTCCACAGATCCGTTTCCAGCTGCGGTTGCAGCTGTCTTGCCAACTCGGAAAGGTTGATCAGGCCACGCCCCAATCCCTCAGTAAGGAAAGGCGATTCCATGACCAGCCGCTCAACTTTGGTAGATATCGAGAGCATAGTAAGCACAGTTAAAAGCTGTCCCTGCACACTTGCACCGGTTATGGCGGCAAATGCGCGACGTCGCCGGCTGGCCGGATAGCGGCGTGACGGCGTGAAACTGATAATGGGTGGCGGCGGCGATACCCTATGAAGGGCTGGGTCGGCGCGTGCGCAAAGCACGGGCCGTGGTGCTGATCTTCGTCATATTCTCTGTCCCTGTAATTCCCGGTCCGGTTTCCCGGTCTGCGCCAGGTCATTGCCCGTCGCTTCTAGTTGTGTAGTTATATGTTGTCAAGCACTGTATGCCTGAGTCCGCGCCTAGTGTAGAACGCAACATAACGGGATTGCAACCACGGCACAGCGAATTAGTTTGCAATCTGTCTCGTTCTTCACGAATTTAGAGCAGAACTTCTAGTTCGTTGCTTTTTTCATACAAAAACCAGCCATCTGACCGCTATCGTGCGCCAACTTTGTCCAAGACGCGTTAGGCGAACACACTCTATTTGCTTGCATTTACTTAGCATCTTTGTCCCATTTTTAACAAAAATTCGGTGGACGACTCATTTAGCAAGTTTTTTGACTTGCCCACGCCGGCAGGAATAGTGTCGGAACTCCCGGGCGTTTTTGCATTTCCCACCACACACCGGACTATCCGTCCCACCTGTGTCCAACGCCCGGCTGGCCTCGCAACCATGCGGCCAGGTGACACCCAGTGCAATTCCTTAAAACCAATGGAGAGAAGATGAATTTACGTAAGACTTTGCTTGCCGCATCCATCGCTGCCCTGCCGATGATGTTCACCAGCCATGCAACCGCAGGCCAGATGATGGCCGCCCCGATCACCCAGGCCTCTCCACAAGAGAAAGCCTCGCTGGTCAACAAGCTGGCAGCACGTCCGGCCGCAGCAAGCCTGGGTTCGTCGCACGGCTTCGCCGTCGCAAGCCAGCACGCAGGCGCCGACAACACCAAGATTTCCCGCGTTAACCACACCTTCCATGGCCTGCGCGTGTTCGGTTCGGAATCCGTGGTGGTCACCAACAGCATCGGCGACATCGTCAGCGAGTCCGTATCGGACCGCCGCGCGGGCCTGAACACCGCCGGCTCGCAAGGCCTGGCAGCGAGCGCCTCGGCCCGCGCCGGCGCCCCGGACGTCACGCCGAAGCTGAGCGCCGAGCAGGCGATTGCCGTCGCTGTGAAATCGGCAGCGCCAAGCGGCATGCACCGCTGGCAGCCACAAGCCGAACTGATGATCTATCCGGTCATGAAGTCGGTGCGCGTTCCTTCGGCGGTCAACAAAGCCGAGTCCCAGCTGAACGCCGTGGACCTGGAAGAAGTGGTGGACAGCTACCAGCTGGCCTACCTGGTCAAGACCCGTCAGCATGATGGCAACAAGCTGGTGTACCAGGACACCATCGTCAACGCCAAGACCGGCGCCATCATCAACAAATGGCAAGCCCTGCAAACCGCGGTCGGCACCGGTAACAGCCAGTACAACGGCCAGGTGCCAATCAACACCACGCTGTCGGGCAGCACCTACCAGATGAAGGACTCGACCCGCGGCGTCGGCGGCCAGTTCGGCGGCATGGCGATCACCAACGCCAACCACGCACCGGAATCGAACCCGACCCCAGGCAACATCTACACCAACAGCACCAACGTGTGGGGCGACGGCGCGCAATACATCTCCGGCGGCAGCACCACCAACGCCAACGGCCAGACCGCCGCGGTGAACGCGCTGTGGGGCCTGATGAACACCTACGACACGCTGAAAAACGTGCTGGGCTGGCAGTCGCTGGACGGCCAGAACACCGCGACCTACATCGCCGTGCACGTGGATAACAACTACGACAACGCCTTCTTCGATCCAAGCTGCAAGTGCATGTACATCGGCGACGGCGGTTCCTACTTCAACAACCTGGGTTCGATCGACGTGATCGGCCACGAAATGGGCCACGGCGTGATCGACGCCACGTCCAACCTGACCTACTCCGGCGAATCGGGCGGCCTGAATGAATCCGGCGCCGACATCCAGGGTGAAATGGTGGAAGCCTATGCCCGCAATGGCGGCACCGGCACCACGATCCCGGCCTCCGGCAACGACTGGATGATGGGCAAGGAAATCGCCAAGAACGGCCAGCCGCTGCGCTGGATGACCAAGCCTTCGAAGGACGGTTCGTCCAAGGATGCCTGGAGCTCGACGCTGGGCAGCATCAACGTGCACTACAGCAGCGGCCCGAACAACCGCATGTTCTACTTCCTGTCGCAAGGTTCCAGCTCCACCGCCGGCAGCGATACCTACAGCTCGTACCTGAACAAGGCGCCGCTGGCGATGACCGGTATCGGCAACGACAAGGCATTCCGCATCTGGTTCAAGGCGCTGACCACCAAGTTCACGTCGTCGACCAACTACGCCGGCGCGCGCACCAAGATGATCGAAGCGGCCAACGAACTGTATGGTGTCAATTCGCCTGAATCGATCGCCGTGCAGCGCGCCTACGCCGCGATCAACGTCGGCGCCGACGTTGCTGAAGCAGGCGCCGGCGGCGTGGTGATCGGCACCCAGCCATCGTCCGTCACCGTCGCGCCAGGCGGCAGCGCATCGTTCACCGTGGGCAGCATTTCCGGCGGCACCGCGCCATACACCTACCAGTGGTACCGCAACGGTTCGGCCATCAGCGGCGCAACCTCGGCGACCTACTCGCTGACCGCGCAAACCGTTGACAACGGCGCGACCTTCTACGCCGTGGTGAAGGATGCCTCGTCGCCGCAGAAGACCGCAACGTCGAGCAGCGCCACCCTGACCGTCAGCTCCATCACGGGCACCGAGCGCGTGACCAACGGCGGCTTCGAATCCGGCGCCACCGGCTGGAGCGGTTCGACCGGCGTGATCGGCAGCTACAGCGGCCAGACCGCGTATGAAGGCACCAAGTTCGCCTGGCTGGGCGGCAATGGCACCACCGCGACGGAAACCATCACCCAGCCAGTGGTGATTCCATCGACCGCCACCGCGGCCGACATGTCGTTCGCGCTGCACATCGACACCGCTGAAACCACCACCTCGACGGTTTACGACAAGCTGACCGTGACGGTGAAAAACAGCAGCGGCACCACGCTGGGCACCCTGGCCACCTACACGAACCTGAACAAGGCGGCCGGCTACCAGATGCGCACGTTCAACCTGCTGCCATACAAAGGCCAGACCGTGACGCTGTCGTTCGCAATGACGGAAGACTCGTCGGCCCAGACCTCGTTCGTGGTCGACAAGGTCAGTGTGATCACCAAGTAATCAACGCAAGTTAAAAGCTGCACGTTGAAAGCTTGATGCCCGTGGCGGGCCGGTGAGTTTCTCATCCTTGCCGGTCCGCCACACCTTGTTGGAGCATGACCGATTTTTTGGATTGTGATCGTTTGATGTCCCTGCAGTTCCAGCTCGAAGTCCAGGGCGGCGCCGGCGCACAGGCGCGCCGCACCATCACCATCGATGCCGCCACCGAAGCCGACGCCATCCGCGCAGCGCTGCGCCAGGGCTGGCGCGTGCTGGCCATCGCCGGCAACACCGCGCAGGCGACCGGACCTACCTCGCACGGGCTGCTGCGCACCCGCGCGCAACCGTTCCCCTTGCTGCAATTTTCACAGGAACTCCTGGCGCTGCTGGAGGCAGGCCTGAACCTGTCGGAAGCGCTGACCACCTTGCACAGCAAGGAAATCAAGCCGGGCGCCAAGGCAACACTCGGCGAGATCCGCCGCGCCCTGTCGCAGGGCCAGAGTTTTTCCGACACGCTGGCGGCCTTCCCCGCCATCTTCCCCGATCTTTACGTCTCCACCGTGCACGCGGCGGAGCGTTCCGGCAATTTGCCGGAAGCGCTGGCGCGCTACGTCGCGTACCAGCTGCAATTCGACGCCATCCGCAAGAAGCTGGTGTCCGCCGCGATCTATCCCGTGATGCTGCTGGCGGTCGGCACCCTCGTCACCCTGTTCCTGCTGGGCTATGTGGTGCCCAAATTCAGCGCCGTCTATGAAAGTTCCGGCCGCGATATCCCGTGGATGTCGCAGATGCTGCTGGGTTTCGGCCAGGCCCTGGCGGCCCATCCGTGGCTGTGCGCCGGCGCGCTGGGCGCCGTGGTGGCCGGCGCGGTGGCTTGCGCCGCCAATGCCGCGATCCGCGCGCAACTGGTGCTGGCCGTGCTGCGCCTGCCCGTGCTGGCCGCCAGGGCCGCCGAATTCCGGCTGGCGCGCTTTTACCGCGCGCTGTCGCTGCTGCTGCATGCCGGCATCCCGTTATCGAAGGCGCTGGCCATGGTCAGCGGCATGCTGATGCCGGTCCAGCAGCGCCAGTTGGCCGACGTGCGCCGCGCCGTCGGCGAAGGCTTGCCGTTCTCCACCGCGCTGGACCAGCAAGGCCTGGCCACGCCGGTGGCGCAATCGCTGCTGAAAGTGGGCGAAAACACCGGCCGCCTGTCGGACATGCTGGAACGTTCGGCGCGCTTCCACGACGAGGAATTCGCGCGCTGGGTGGACTGGGCCTCGCGCCTGCTGGAACCGATGCTGATGACGGTCATCGGCGTCGTGATCGGCGGCGTGGTGGTGCTGATGTATATGCCGATCTTTGAACTTGCCGGGAGTTTGAACTGATGAATGCGCGTGCCCCCCTGCCCTCGTTGACTGTGGCCCTGCTGCGCCAGGCGTCGACCGCCGCGCTGGCGCAAGGCCGCCCGCAACTGGCGGTACTGGAAGAAATGGCCGGCTTGGCGCCGGATGCATTCACGCAGCAGCTGGCCGCCCTGTTCTGCTATCCGGCGTGGAGCATGGCCATGCTGCAGGCGGCGCAGCCCGCTTACGGCATGCTGCCGTATACCGATTGCGCGCAGCGCGGCTGTGTGCTGATGGCCCCCGCCACGCCCGGCGAAGCACCGGTGCTGGTGCTGGCCGACCCGTTTGCCGACGATGTGCCGCCGTGGGCGCACTATGCCACCGGCGCGGCGTTTACCGTGGCGCTGGCGCACGCGGACGACCTGGCGGCCTACCTGTCGCAGCAGGAAAGCGCGCAACAGGCCATGCACGACATGATGCAGGACACCGACGAGGCCGACGGTGAGAGCGCCGGCCTGGACCAGGCCATCGTCGATATTTCCCTGATCGGCATCAGCGGCGACAGCAGCCCCGTCGTCAAGCTGGTCAACTCGACGATTTACGATGCGCTGAAATTCCAGGCCAGCGACATCCACCTCGAATGCGACGTCAACAGCCTGGTCATCAAATACCGCGTGGACGGCGTGCTGGTGCAGGCCGGCCAGGTGCAGGGCCTGGCGATGGCGGAACAGGTGGTGTCGCGCATCAAGGTGCTGGCCGACCTCGATATTGCCGAGCGCCGCGTGCCGCAGGACGGCCGTTTCAAGGTCCGTATCAAGGGCAGTGAAATCGACTTCCGCGTCTCGATCATGCCGAACATCTTTGGCGAGGACGCGGTGCTGCGCCTGCTGGACCGGCGCGCGCTGACCGCCGCCGCCAACGCCCTGACCCTGGAAAGCCTGGGCCTGAACGCCGATGCGATTGAACAGGTGCGCCGCCTGGCGGCCCGTCCGCACGGCATGCTGCTGGTGACCGGCCCCACCGGGTCCGGCAAGACCACCACCCTGTACGCGGCGCTGACGGAAATTAACACGGGCCGCGACAAGGTCATCACCATCGAAGACCCGGTGGAATACCGGCTGCCCCGGGTGCTGCAAATCCCCGTCAATGAAAAGAAGGGGCTGACCTTTGCGCGCGGCCTGCGCTCGATCCTGCGGCATGATCCGGACAAGATCCTGATCGGCGAGATCCGCGACGACGAAACCGCGCAAATCGCGGTCCAGGCCTCGCTGACGGGCCACCTGGTCTTCACCACCGTGCACGCGAACAATGTATTCGACGTGGTGGGCCGCTTCCTGCACATGGGAGTCGACGCCTACAGCTTCGCGGCGGCGCTGAACGGCATCGTGGCGCAGCGCCTGATGCGCCTCAATTGCGGGCATTGCGCGGTGGATGCGGCGCCGGACCCGCAGGAATTGGCGGACAGCGGCTTGACACCGGAACAGGTGCGGGGCTGGCGCTTCCGTGCCGGCAAAGGTTGCGGCCATTGCCGTGGCGCCGGCTACAAGGGCCGCAAGGCGATTGCCGAAGTCCTGATCCTCAATGATGCGATGCGCGAAATGATCTGCACCCGCGCACCCGTCAGCCGCATGAAAGAAGAAGCCGCCCGCATGGGTTTCCGGCCGGCGCGCGACGCCGCGCTGGAGCTGGTGCGCCATGGCGAATCCACCTTGATGGAGCTGAACCGTGTCACTTGCTGAACGCATCACCGCCACGCTGCGTCCCCTGCTGCCCTTGCTGTCGCGGCGCAGCCTGCGTATCTATCTGGCGCCATCGATGGTGGTGGCCACGGCCATCGATGGCGACCGCATTGCCGGCGTGGTGGCGCTGCCGGTCGCCAATCCGGGCGGGCACTGGGAAGCGCCGCTGTCCATGCTGCGCGCGTTGCTGGAGCGCCCGGCGGAGACGCTCGCCGCTTCAGGCGCGGACGCGGTACTGGCCGCCCTGGCAGCCCGGGCGCCGCTGTCCGTCAGCCTGTCCGGCCGCTGGTGCCAGTCCGTCATGGCGCCATGGAGCGATGCCTTGCTGGCCGAACCCGCCGCCACCCGCTTCCTGCAAATGCAGCTGTCGGCCGTGTACGGCGACGCGGCCCGTGGCTGGAGCATTGCCAATGATGACGCACCTTATGGTGAACCACGCGCCGCCTGCGGCATCGACGCGCCATTGCTGCAAGCGCTGCGCACCGACCTGGGCAAGCGCTGCGGCGCCATCGAACCGGTCATGGGCACCGCCAGCCGCATGGCGACCGGAATGGTGGCATTCGCCATCGTGGAAGCGGGCAAGCTGACCATGGCCACCACCGCGCGTGGGCGTATCGCCGCCATCTGCACGCAGCCATGCGGCCCGGCGTGGCGGCAGGAACTGCAGCGCGCATGGCAACGCTGGACGCTGCGCATGCCGGAACTTGACAGTATCGCCGCGGTTGCCGTCATCGACCTGACTGGCCTGGACTGCCAGCCACCTGTTCCCCATGCGCTGCCGCCGCCGTTCCAGCCGGTCGATACGCCGTTTGGCCCGTCATTGATGCTGGTGCCCCGGGCCCAACCGGAGGTGTTATGCGCCTGAAGCAAGCACCCCGCCTGTCGTTCACGCCCACCGCCGCCCCGCAAGGCGGCTGGCGGCTGATGTTGCTGGGGTTCGGGATGACCGCACTGCTGCCCGCCGCCGCGCACTGGCTGCGCGTGTATGCCGATGTGCAGGCGCTGCAGGCGCGCACGGTGGCGGTACAGCCGCGCCGCGCCGCATCCACGCCACTGCCGCCGGCCGTGCAGCGAGAGCAGGAACAGCAAGTCAAGGTCGTAGCGGACGCCGTGCGCCAGTTGAATCTGCCGGTGGCGCGCCTGCTGAAGACCCTGCAAGCGCCGGCCGACATGCACGTCGCGCTGCTCGGGCTGGACTTGAATGGCCAGCCGGCGCAGGACAGCGGCGACAGCGTCAAAGCCGCCGCGCAAGACGGCACGGCGGCGCCAGGCAGGGCGGCGTCCCCGGCTGCTTCCAACAGCCCCGCCGGCAGCCTGAAGATCACCGCCGAAGCGGAAACCGCGCGCGACATGCTCAATTACCTGGCCTTCCTCGGCCAACAACGGCTGTTCCGCTCGGTCTACCTCGTCAAGCATGAGCAGGCCGGCAGCGACCAGGCCCGCCCTGTGCGGTTCCAGTTGGAGGCGCAATGGCGGCAGTGACCCCGATCGCACCACGCGCCAGATGGCAGGCGCGGCGCACCTTGCGCCGCCTGGGCGCGCCCGCCGCCGTCGGCGCCGCCGCGCTGGCGTGCGCCCTGGCCATGCTGTGGCACGCCCGGGTGCTGCAACAGCAACTTCCCGCCATGCAAGAGCGCCTGGCCAGCGCGACGCGGGCCGCCGCCATGCCGGTGGCGGCGCCCCCCACCGCCGCCGACGGGCTGGCCGCGTTTTACCGCCACTTGCCGGACCATGCCGCGATCCCCGCGCAACTGCAAACGCTGGTGGAGATCGCGGACAAACACCAGGTCCCGCTGGCCAAGGCCGAATACAAGCCGCAGGCGGAACCGCGCGCCGGGTTCATGCGCTACCAGATCACCTTGCCCGTCCACGCCGATTACGCCGCCGTGCAGGGCTTCATGCTGGACGCGCTGCAGGCGCTGCCGGCGCTGACCCTGGACAGCGTCGTCTTCAAGCGCGAACGCTCCGGTTCGTCCACCGTGGAAGCGCGGATCCAGTTCATCCTGCTGGTCAGGAGCCAGGCATGAAAAAATGGATCATTGCCGCCGGTGCGGCCACCGTGGCGCTGGCATGGTTCGCGCCGGACGACGACGTGGTGCCGCCGGCCGCCGCCACCACGCGCCCCGCCGCGCCAGCCGCACCGGCCGAAAATGCGGCGCAGCCTGCCGCCATGCCGTCCCACACTCCGTCCGTCATGCCAGCCGCCGCGGCGCCGGCGGCCATCCCGGCCGAACTGCAAATCCAGCGCCGCATCGAAGGCGAAGACGCGGGCAACCTGTTTGGCGCAAGCGCCGAGCCGCCGCCGGCGCCGCTGAAACCGGCCGCGGCCCGGGCCGAACCGCCGCAACAGCCAGAATTGGCGGCCGCCGCCAGGGCGGCAAGCGGCGTTGCCGCACTGCCGTTTGTCTTCCTTGGCAGCTACCGTGACGGCGGCCACACCACGTATTTGCTGCAGGCCGACGGCCAGGACATCGTGGCCCGCATCGGCGACACCATCGCGGGCAGCTACCGTCTCGATGCGGCCCGCGAAGACACCCTGTCTTTCACTTACCTGCCACGCAACCAGTCCATGACGCTCGCTTTAACTCACGCCAACGGGGAAGCCAATTGAACCAACCGAAACACCTGCCGCAGCGCCTTGGCGTGACCATCGCGGCCGCCACCTTGCTGGCCGCCTGCGCCGGCAACCCCAGCTTCAGGGAAGGTAATGCGCTGCTCGATGCGGGCCAGGTCGAACAAGGCATGGCCAAACTGGAACAGGCGCTGCGCGAAGACCCGCACAATGCGCAATTCCGCATGGCGCTGCTGAACCGCAAGGCGGCACTGGTCAATGGCCATATCAGCCGCGCCGATGCGCAGCGCAGGGAAGGCAATGATGCCGAAGCGGAAGCGCTGTACCGGCAGGCGCTGGCCATCGACCCGCATAACATGGTGGCGCAGCAGGGACTGGCGGCGCTGGCGCAGGAACGCCGCCACCGCGCCACCGTGCAAGAGGCGGAAGTTCAATTCCGGAAGGGCGATATGGTGGCGGCCGGAGAATTGCTGCGTCCCGTGCTGCAGGAAAAACCCAACCAGCGCGATGCGCTGCGCTTGAAAGCCCGCATCGCCGACGCCCAGGGACAGAAAGGGCCGGGCCGCCTGTCGGCGGCATTCCGCAAACCCGTCACCCTGCAATTCCGTGACGCGCCGATCCGTTCCGTGTTCGATTTTATCGGCAAGGTCTCCGGCCTGAATTTCGCGTTCGACCGCGAAGTCGATCCCAACCTGCGCGCCACGATTTCCGTGCGCGACGCCAGCATCGAAGAAGCCATTGCCATGCTGCTGTCGTCCAGCGGACTGGAACAGGCCATAACCGGCGAGCGCTCGATCACGATCTTCCCCAACAATCCGCAAAAGGTGAAGGACTACCAGCAACTGATGGTGCGCACCTTCTTCCTCGCCAATGCGGAAGCCAAACAAGTGGCCACCACCCTGAAAACACTGCTGAAGGCGCGCGACATCGTCACCGACGACCGCCTCAGCCTGATCATCATGCGCGACACGCCGGACATGGTGCGCATGGCCGAGCGCATCATCGCGGTGCAAGACCTGGCGGACCCGGAAGTGATGCTGGAGGTGGAAGTGCTGGAAGTCAAACGCTCGCGCCTGCAGGAACTGGGGATCCACTGGCCGGAACAGGCGATACTGAACCTGGCGGGCGTCAACGCCACCGGCGCCGGCGCCGGCGGCCAGCTGAAGGTATCGGACCTGAAGCGCATCAACAGCGGCAATATCAACCTGGACCTGGGCAAGACCACCATCAATGCGGGGGCGACCGACACCGACAACAACATCCTGGCCAATCCCCGCATCCGCGTGCGCAACAAGGACAAGGCCAAGATCCTGATCGGCGACCGGGTACCCGTCATCACCGTCACGACCAACAACGGCGTCAGTTCGGACAGCGTCAACTACGTCGACGTCGGCCTGAAGCTGGACGTGGAGCCCAACGTGCACCTCGACGACGAAGTCGCCATCAAGATCAACCTGGAAGTATCGAACGTGGTCAAGGAAGTCACCAGCAAGTCCGGCACGCAGGCGTACCAGATCGGCACCCGCAGCGCCTCGACGGTGCTGCGGCTGCGCGATGGCGAAACCCAGGTGCTGGCGGGCCTGATCAATGACGAAGACCGCAAGGTCGGCAGCAAGGTGCCGGGCGTGGGCGACTTGCCGGTGCTGAACCGCCTGTTCGGCACGCAGAAGGATGACGTGTCGCGCAGTGAAATCGTGCTGTCGATAACGCCGCGCCTGTTGCGCTCCGTGCGCCGTCCCGATTTGCGGGAAGCGGAATTCCTGTCCGGTACGGAAGCATCGATCGGCGTGCGCGCGGCGGTGGCGGGACCGGACCTGGGCGCACCGGCGCCGGAGGGCGAGGCGGCCCAGCCGCTGCCATCGGCGCCATCCGGCCCGCTGGCCGACCCCACCGCGAGTCCCGCCACGAATTCCGCCGCGAATCCGGCCGGCAATCCCGACAAGCCGGCCAACGCCGGCCCGGGCCCGAAAAAGGTGCAGTGATGGGGCGAGGCATGGCGCGACTTCGCCGCCGGCGCGGCTTCACGTTCATCGAGCTGATCGTCACGCTGGCCATCATGGGCGTGCTGGCCACGGTGGCGGTGCCAATGGCGCAGGTCGCGGTCCAGCGCGACAAGGAGCGCGAACTGCGCCTGGCCCTGCAGGAAATCCGCGACGCCATCGATGCCTATAAACGGGCGTCCGACAATGGCAGCATCAAACTGAGCCTGGGCGACTCCGGCTTTCCGAAAACGCTGGAGGAACTGGCGGAAGGCGTGCCGGACCAGCGCCATCCGCAAAAGCGCTCGCTGTACTTCCTGCGCCGCATCCCGCGCGATCCGTTTGCGCCACCATCGATCGCCAGCGCGGCGGACACCTGGGCCAAGCGCGCGTATGCGTCGCCGCCGGACAACCCGATGGAAGGCATGGACGTATTCGATGTGGCCAGCCGTTCGGACCTGACGGGACTGAACGGCACTCCCCTGAAGGCATGGTGATGATCAAGTTAAAACGCGGGTTCACGCTGATTGAATTGCTGGTGGTGCTGGCCATCATTTCCCTGTTGCTGACGGTGGCGCTGCCCCGTTATTTCGGCTCCGTCGACAAGTCGAAGGAAGCGGCGCTGAAGGAAAACCTGCGCGTGCTGCGCGTCGGCATCGACAAGTATTACGCCGACAAGGGCGAATACCCGGCCGCGCTGTCCGACCTCGTGACACACCAGTATTTCCGCGCCGTGCCGCTCGATCCGGTGACGGATTCCGACAAGACCTGGCAGGCCGTCAATCCGCAGGCGGCCGGCCTGTCCGGCATTGCCGATGTGCGCAGCGGCGCGCAGGGCAAGACGCGCGACGGCATCCCTTACAGCCAGCTGTGATGCAACGCGTTGCCCGCGCATCCGGCGGTTTCGCCTATCTCTGGACCTTGATGCTGGTGGCCCTGATGGGGACCGCACTGGCGATCGGCGGCGAACTCTATGCGACGGCGGCGCGGCGCGACAAGGAAGCGCAGCTGCTGTTCATCGGCCATGAATTCCGCCAGGCGCTGGGGCGCTACCTGCAGGCGCAGGGTTCCGGCGGCATGGCGCAATATCCGTTGACCCTGGACGAATTGCTGCAAGACCCGCGCTTCCCCGGTGCGAAGCGCCACCTGCGGCGGCTGTATGCGGACCCGATCACGGGCCAGCCGGAATGGGGGCTGGTGCGGCTGCAGGGACGCATCGTCGGCATCCATTCGCTGTCCGAACAGCGCCCCATCAAGCAGGGCAACTTCCTCGACGACGACCGTGGCTTTAATGGCAAGGGGCGCTATGCGGACTGGGTCTTCACCTATCCGTCCGACCTGCACACGGGACCGCAGGCAGCGCCGCCCCCGGGCATGGCGCGCAACCCGATGACTGGCAACTGAGCGGGCAGTTGAGCGGGCAGCTGAAACGGCGACCGGATGCGCGGCTGTGCGGCATTCCTCATGCGGCAATACGATCGCGGCACAAGCTGTTTTACCCGCCGCCAAAGCTGCTATGATCGCCGCCACCGGCAATTACCAGGAGTTATCAGGATGACCATCGGCGTAGGCGGCAAAACCGCGGAACAAGCCCTGGCGACGCTGTCTGACATGACGGCAGGCGCCATCCCCATCGGCAAGGATGAACACCAGCAGCGCATCGCGCGCGCGCAAAGCTATATGCAGGCGAACGGCATCGCCGCCATTTATATCAACGCGGGCGCCAACCTGCTGTATTTCACCGGCACCCGCTGGCATCCGAGCGAGCGCATGGTGGGCGCCATCCTGCCCGCGCAGGGCGCCATCGAATACATCGCACCGGCATTCGAGGAAAGCACCCTGCTGGACTTCATGCTGATCGAAGGCAAAGTCAATGGCTGGCACGAGCATGAGAGCCCGTACCGCCTGTTTATCGATACCCTGCGGCGCATGGGCATCGCCCCCAATGCGGCCGATCCCGCCAAAGCGCCCCGCATCGGCATTTGCGAGAGCGCCGCGTTCTTCATCTATGACGGCATTCGTCCGCTGGCCGAAGGCTACGCGCTGGAAAACGCCCGTCCGGTGACGGCGCACTGCCGCATGCGCAAATCCAAGGCGGAAATCGCGCTGATGCAGCGTGCCAAGGACATGACCCTGGCCGTGCATGTGGCCACCGCGTCGATGCTGCACGAAGGGATCACCACCACCGAGGTGGAGCAATTCATCGCCAGCGCGCACCGCAAGGTCGGCGCATCGGGTTCGTATTTCGTGATCGTGCTGTTTGGCGAAGCCACTTCGTATCCGCATGGCGTCAGCTACGTGCAAACGCTGAAACAGGGCGACACGGTGCTGATCGACACCGGCTGCAAGGTGCACAACTACATTTCCGACATCACGCGCACCTATGTGTATGGCGAACCGAATGCGCGCCAGCGCAGCGTGTGGAACAGTGAAAAGAAAGCCCAGGCGGCGGCATTCGAGGCGGCCCGACTGGGCGCCCCATGCGAAACCGTGGACCAAGCCGCGCGCCGTTCGCTGGAAGAAGATGGTTTCGGCCCCGGCTACAAGCTGCCAGGCCTGCCGCACCGCACCGGCCACGGCATCGGCCTCGATATCCATGAATGGCCTTACCTGGTGGGCGGCGACACCACCCCGCTGGACGTGGGCATGTGCTTCTCGAATGAACCGATGATCGTGGTGCCGGGCGAATTCGGCGTGCGCCACGAAGACCACTTCTACATGGCGGAAGACGGACCGCGCTGGTTCACCAAGCCATCGCACAGCATCGACGATCCGTTCGGGCTGGCGCAGTAAACACCGATGGCGGGCCGGATGGCCCGCCATCGCGATGATTGTGCTGCTTATTTGGCGGCTTTTGCGCCGGTGTAGCTCAATTCGGACAGGTCTTTGCGGGCCTGGTCCGCGCCAACCAGTTCCGGCACCACGTGGCCAACCATCAGGCCCATCGACACCGACGTTTTCACGTACTTGGTTTCGCCTTTATCCAGCACGAAGCTGACCTTGTTGGTGGTTTCGGTGCTGGTCTGCGCCACGTGGCTGCCCGCGTACGTGTCCACGTAGAAGTAACCGCCCTGGTGCGAGTTGCCCACTTCAATACCGTCCAGCTGGATGGCTGGTTTCAGGGCTGCGCCCAGCATGCTGGCGTTACGGTAGAAATACACGCGGCCCTGGTCCGCTTTCAGCGCAGGCGCTGCGGATTCCGCTTCAGCGAATTTCGGGCCGGTTGCCGCGCAACCAGTCAATGCCAGGGCCAGGCCGATAGCGGCAAATTTCATCAATTTCATTTTTTTTATTCCTGTAGTGTGATGGGAAGGGATGGCTGCTGCGGCGAGAAGCCGCTCTCAGCCGGGAGGTAAAAACCCACCAGGCGGCCTTGTTCGACCACCAGGTAAGCTTCGTGTACATGCGCGCCCTCCAGCGTGAACACGTCCCGGTGACGGCGGTAGACCGTCCCTTGGGGAATGGTGCCGGCCATGGTCCAGAAGCTGCCGGCCGGCAGCTTGCGCTGATAGCCGGTGGCCAGCGGGACGATGACTTCACTGGCGATGGATTTGGGCACCAGCGCGGCATGGCCGGTGGCGGGAGAAATCGCGACGGGGACATGCTGGACGCTGGCGCAGCCGGCCAGCATCAAGGCTGCCGCAAGGGTAAAAAGACGCATCGAGTTAGATAGCAATAAGCAATGCGCTCAATGTTAACCGCTAATGTGCCGTTGAAAACTCACCAATCTTCACGCCGGCTGATTTCACCTGTAAAAAAGGCGCCACGCGGGCGCCTTGAGGGCAAAAAGCCGGCAGCAACGGGCTTACTGCTTCTTCATGACCAGCGTCAGGATGTCATACGACGCCACCAGTTCATCGTTCTGGTTGGTCACCTGCACGTCCCACGCCACCACGCCCTGGCCGCGGCCCTGGTCATCGGTGCGGTTGCGGTCGACTTTGCGCTTGCAGGTCAGGCGGGCGCGGATGGTGTCGCCGATCGCCACCGGCGTGATGAAGCGCAGGTTGTCCAGGCCGTAGTTGGCCAGCACCGGGCCCGGCGCCGGCGACACGAACAAGCCAGCCGCCGCCGACAGCACGAAGTAGCCGTGCGCGATGCGCTTGCCGAATTGCGTGTCTTTCGCCGCGATGTCGTCGAAGTGCATGTAGAAGTAATCGCCCGAGATGCCGCCGAAGTTGACGATGTCCGCTTCGCTCACCGTGCGGCGGTGCGTCAGCAGCGAGTCGCCCATCTGCAAATCCTCGAAGTACTTGCGGAACGGGTGCACGTCGCTTTCATTGACCACCGCGCCACGCACATACTCGCCCGTGACGGCGGCCAGCATGGTCGGCGAGCCCTGCACGGCGGCGCGCTGCAGGAAGTGGCGCACCGCGCGGATGCCGCCCAGTTCCTCGCCGCCGCCGGCGCGGCCCGGGCCGCCGTGCTTCAGTTGCGGCAAGGGTGAGCCGTGACCGGTCGAGTCGACCGACGATTCCTTGTCGAGGATATGCACGCGGCCATGCGAAGCCGCCGCCACCGGCACCGCGTACGCCGCCGTCTTCGGATCTTTGGTGACCAGCGTCGATACCAGCGAACCCTTGCCGCGCGCGGCCAGGTCCAGCGCTTCATCGATGCCGTCATACGTCATCATGGTCGACACCGGACCGAATGCTTCCACGTCGTGCACGGCGTCATTGTTGCCCGCGTTACGGCACAGCAGCAAGGTCGGCGAGAAGAACGCGCCATCGGCGACACCGTCGCCCACCGGCTTGAAGCCGTCGCCCGCGCCAAACACGATTTCATTGCCTTGCGCCAGCATCGCCACGCGTTCGGCCACGTCGCGCTGCTGGTCTTTCGACGCCAGCGCGCCCATGCGCACGCCTTCCACCGACGGGTCGCCCACGGTGACTTTCGCCAGGCGCTCGCGCAAGCGTTCCGCCACCGCGTCGACGCGGTCGCGCGGCACGATGATACGGCGGATCGCGGTACATTTCTGGCCGGCCTTGCCGGTCATTTCGCGCGCGACTTCCTTCACGAACAAGTCGAATTCCGCATCGTCCGGCGTCACGTCCGGCGCCAGGATCGCGCAGTTCAGCGAGTCGGCTTCCGCCGCGAACGGGATCGAATTGGCGATCAGGTTGCGGTTGGCGCGCAGCTTGGCGGCGGTGTCGGCGGAACCGGTGAAGGTCACGACGTCGGCGCCGGTCAGGCGGTCCAGCAAGTCGCCGGTGCCGCCGATCACCAGTTGCAGCGCGCCGTCCGGCATCAGCCCGGAGTCATGGATCATGCGCACCACGGCTTCGGTCAGGTAGCTGGTGGCGGTGGCGGGTTTGCCGATGCACGGCATCGCGGCCAGGAAGGTCGGCGCGAATTTTTCCAGCAAGCCCCAGATCGGGAAGTTAAAGGCGTTGATGTGCACCGCCAGGCCGCCGCGCGGCACCAGGATGTGGGTGCCGGCAAAACCGCCGCGCTTGCCCAGCGCCATGGCCGGGCCTTCGTGCAGCACGTTCGACGACGGCAGTTCGCGGCTGCCCATCGACGCATACGCGAACAGGGTACCGATGCCGCCTTCCACGTCCACCCAGCTGTCGGCGCGGGTGGCGCCGGTCAGGTGGGAAATCGCGTACAGCTCTTCCTTGCGCTCCATCAGGTACTGCGCCAGCGCTTTCAGGCGCTGCGCGCGCTGCTGGAAGTCCAGCTTCATCAGCGCCGGAATACCGGTCTTGCGCGCATACGTGACGGCTTCCGAGAAGTCGATGGTTTCCGCGTGCGTGTGGTAAATCACGCTGTTGTTCAACGCGTTGTACAGCGGGGTGGCGGCTTCCTTGCCGTGCCAGCGGCCGGCGATCAGGCTTTGCAGAGTTTGAGGCATCTTTTATCTCCTTCAGTTTCTTGGCTATTCAGCTGTTTTCTTATGCTGGTGCAGCGGCAGCGACGTTTCCCATTCCATCCGCCTGCGGTCCGGCTCCACTTCCTCCAGCGCATCGACTTCGCGCATGGTGGCCAGCGAGCGCACCGCCAGTTCGTGGTATTGCGCGGTGCCGCGGCTCTTCCACTTCACTTCTTCATCGGTCACGCTGCGCAGGATCTTGGCCGGCATCCCCACCACCATCGAGCGGGGCGGCACTTCCATGTTCGCCTTCACGAAACTCATGGCGGCCACGATGCTTTCCGCACCGATCACGGCGTTATCCATCACCACGGCATTCATGCCAACCAGCGCGTTGCGGCCGATGCGGCAACCGTGCAGCACGGCGCCATGGCCGATATGACCATCGACCTCGACCACCGTGTCGCAGCCGGGGAAGCCATGCATCACGCAACCATCCTGCACATTGGCGCCCTCTTCCAGGATCAG
>Ga0307408_100000338_pt1 | contig 44357 bp, 45 predicted proteins | sample 322Cmetagenome_FD_202116 | JGI IMG/M metagenome (GOLD analysis project Ga0307408, IMG submission 202116) | Maize rhizosphere microbial communities from greenhouse at UC Davis, California, United States - 322HYB-C-3 | ecosystem: Host-associated > Plants > Roots > Rhizosphere > Soil | place... | reverse complement strand
TGCTCGCGCAGCCGCCGCGCCAGCGCGATGCCGTCCATTGCGCCGGGCATGACGATGTCGCTGAGTACGATGTCGATGGCGGCACCGGCCTCCAGCAGGCGCAGCGCCGCCTCGGCGTGGGCCGCGCGCATGACGCGGGCACCGTGCGACATCAGCAGCGCCGCCGTCACGTCGCCGAGCGACTCGTCGTCCTCGACGAGCAGCACCACCGCGCCGGCAATGCTCAGCGGCAGCAGGGGTGCGAAGGGCGCCGGCTGCCGCTCCTCCTGGGCCCGGGCCGCCGGCAGCAGCAGCGACACCGTCGTGCCCAGCCCCGGCGTGCTGGCCAGCCGCGCCGTGCCGCCGGCCTGCGTGGCGAAGCCGTAGACCTGGCTCAGCCCCAGGCCGCTGCCCTGGCCCACCGGCTTGGTCGTGAAGAAGGGCTCGAAGGCGCGTTCGGCCAGCTCGGGCGCCATGCCGGCGCCGTCGTCGCCGACGGTCAGCAGCACATAGCTGCCCGGCGCCAGCTCGTGCAGGCCTTCGAGGTCGTCGGCCGTGGCATTGGCGGCGCGCACGCGCAGCTCGCCGCCCGAGGGCATGGCGTCGTGGGCGTTCAGCGCGAGGTTGACGAGGGCCAGGTCCAGCTCGCTGGCATCCACGCGCACGGCATGCACGTCGGCTGCGACCTGCACCTGGATCTCGATGCGCCGCCCCAGCACGCTGCGCAGCAGCTCCTGCACCTCGGGCAGGTAGCGGGCCAGCGACAGCGTCTGCAGCCGCACCGCCGGCCGCCGGCCCGAGAAGCGCAGCAGGTGCTGGGTGAGCTGGCTGCCCTTGTCGACGGCGCGCTGCGTGGCGGCCAGCGGCGCCTGCAGTTCGGCGCCGGCCGGATGGCGCTGGATCAGGTGCATGCTGTTGCTGATGATGCCCAGCAGGTTGTTGAACTCGTGGGCCACGCCGCCCGTCAGCCGACCCAGGGCCTCCACGCGCTGGCTCTGCGCGCCGCGCTGCTCCACCAGCCGCGTGCGCTCCACGGCCTGGGCGACGCTCTGCTCCAGCTCGCCGCGCGAGCCCGCCAGCGCCCGGCCGGCGGCGGCCAGGGCCTGGGCCACCTCGTCGCATTCGGTGATGCCGGTGGGCCGGGTGGCGACGGGCCGGCCGGCCTGCAGCTGCTGTGCCGCCGTCTTCAGCGTGCGGATGGGCTGCACGATGCGCCGCGACACCCACAGCGCGCCGGCCATGGCCGCGGCCCCCAGCACCAGCGCACCGATGACGACGCGCAGCACCTCGTGCGGCAGCCGGCCGGCGACGGTGTCGCGCGGCATCGCGCTGATATAGCTCCAGCCCAGCGCCGAGGTGCTGAAGTAGCCTGTTGTCGGCACGCCGTCCAGCGACACGGACTCGAAGCTGCCTTCCTTGGCGCCGGTCATGCGTGCGCGCATGTCATCGCGAAGGGACCGCCCGGTGTACGCGGCGCCGCCTGGCTGGCGGGCAACGACGTGGCCGCCACTGTCCAGCACCGTGCCTATCCAGCCCGGGCCGGCCTGGGCCTGCACGATGCGCTGCAGCTCCGACGGCCGCACGGTGATGACGATGTTGTAGATGACGCGCCCATCGCGGCTGACCGGCTCGACCCAGGCCGCGTAGTACTCCGGTGCCGGCCCCCGGGCGCCGGCCAGCGGCTGCAGCGGCTGCATCTGCGCGGTGGCGGCGAGCATCGCGGGGCCGGGCGCTTCGGCCGGGGTGCCGACGGGCAGGCGGGTGTTCAGCAGCACGCGGCCCGGCGCGCGCAGCTCCAGCCAGCCGTCCAGCCCCTGCATCGTGCGCCGCGCCTGCTGCTCGAAGGCCAGGCGGCGCTCGGGCTCCAGCGGCACCGGGCCGTCGAGCTCGGGCGACAACGCCAGCACATGGGCCAGCGTGGCGCGCCGCGACAGCTCGCCGTCCACCAGCATCGACATGGCCCGCGCCGTGTCGCGCAGGTTGCGCTCGTGCGCCTCGCGCTCGGCTTCGTAGGTGCTGGCGATGAGCCAGGCCACGCCCAGTGCGCCGGGCAACAGCACGGCGAGCACGAGAAGCAACAGGCGGGCACGGATGGTGACGGGCATGGAAGGGTCCGGGCGCGGCGCAGCCGCGGCGGGCAGGCGCAGGATGGGAGGGGCGAGGGTACGCTCAAGCGGTGGGGGCGGCATCACGCGCGACGAGCAAACGATGTGCCTGGGAAGGGGGCCGCCCGGAGGGGCGCGGTCAACCCAGCCGCACCGGCTTGACGGCCGGGCGGCGCAGCAGCGAGCGCAGCGACGGCGGCCGCTCGCGTTCGCCTTCCAGGAAGTGGCGCAGCAGCCGCAGCCCCTTCGCTCGCCGGCAGACGCTGCGCAGCGCGATCAGCAGCGGCACGGCGATCAGCGCCCCGGCGATGCCCCACAGCCAACCCCAGAACATCACCGACAGGAACACCGCCACCGGCGACAGCGACAGCCGCCGCCCGACGACAAGGGGGCTGACGAGGTTGGACTCGACGGCGTGCACGACGATGAAGGCGAGCATGGGCGACAGGATCTGCGCCGCGCTGTCGAAGCTGCTGATGCCGGCCAGCAGCAGCATGCCCATCAGCGCCATCGGTCCGATATAGGGCACGAAGCAGAGCACCGCGACAAGCACGCCCCACAGCGTCGGATTGGGCAGGCCCAGCATCCACAGCAGCAGGCCCATGACGAGGCCGACCACGCAGTTGACGATGCCGACGACGGCCAGCCAGCGGCCGATCTCGCGCTGGGCCGCACGCACGCCGCCCAGCAGCAGCGCGCGCGTGCGCTGGCGCGGCACGGCCTCGACGACGCGCGACAGCATCCAGTGCTCCGACGCGAGCAGGAAGTACAGCAGGATGACGGTGGCCGTGGCCGACACGACGAAGGCCAGCCCGCGCGTCAGCACCACGCCCGTCAACGCGACGCCCTCGGTGGCGAGGCGCTCCTTCAGCGGGTCGGGCGCCGCCGGCTGCTGCGGCGCGCGGCCGGGGCGCTGCGGCGGCGTGCGCAGGCCCGGGATGGCGGCGCGCAGCTTCTCCACCTGCTCCAGCAGCTGCGACACCGTCGTCGGCGCTGACTCCCACCAGGCCGCGGCGGGCCCGGCCAGGCTCATGGCCATCGGCACGGTGCTGCCCAGCAGCGCCAGCACGAGGAGGAGGGCGCCGAAGATCTCCGGCACGCCGCGCCGCCGCAGCCAGCGCACGGCCGGCGCCAGCGCCAGCGTCAGCAGCACGGCGACCAGCACCGGCGCCAGCAGCGGCCGCGCCTCGCGCACCGCAAAGATCAGCGCCAGCGCGAACAGGCCGCGCAGGGCTCGGCTGGTGCGGGGCGCGCTGGCTGGTGCGAGAGGTGCTTGCATCCCGGTTGTTGTCGTGGACGTCCTTCGCGCCCGGGGTTGACCGGCCTGGCCTGCAACGCGGCATGCCCGTGCGCAGGGCGCCAGGGCAACCGGTGTGCCAGCGCCGCGCGGCCCGCCCGGCTTGTTACAGCGGCGCGGCAGGCTTTGCCGAAATTCGCGCTGGCCACCGGCCTTTCGGCAATTCCTGCCTCCGTCGACCCGCGGGTTAGGGAATCCGCGCGCGCCATGCCGAATACGGCATCGCGTCCTACGCGGCATGCACGTTGCAGACCCTATGTTTGCAACTCACGCCGGCGCCGTGACGGCGCGCGAAACCGAAGCCCAATTGGAGTTGAAGTGGCATCGCTGGACCTCCGTACCGAGCATCGACAGACCCAGACCCTGTCGCCCCGCCTGCAGCACGCCGTGCGGCTGCTGCAGATGTCATCGCTTGACTTCGCGGCCATGTTGAGGGAGACGCTGGGCAGGAACCCGTTTCTCGAGGTCGAGGAGGTCGATGGCGAGGGCGCTCCGCCCGAGGGAGCCGTGGACGGCGAGGCCCTGCCCAGCGGCCTGATGGACACGGCCGCCAACGACGCCATCGCCGAGGAGCCGCATGCGGCAGCCGACATTGAGCTGCCGGCCACGACGGTGGATGTGCCCGACAACGAGCGCGACGCCGACAACGACCGCGACCTGTGGGCCGCCGACGGCGGCTCGGGCCCGAAGCAGGCCGAGGACGGCGAGCTCAGCGCGCTGGACCTGATGGCCGTCGAGACCTCGCTGAACGACCACCTGCACAGCCAGATCAATGTGCTGCCGCTGTCGGAGCGCGACCTCGTGCTGGCCCATGCCATCGTCGAGTCGCTGGACGACGACGGCTATCTGCGCACGCCGCTGGAGGAGCTGATCACGGTCGCCGAGCTGGACCCGCCGGCCGACCTGCAGGAGATGCAGATCGCGCTGAAGCTCGTGCAGTCGCTGGACCCGGCAGGCGTCGGTGCGCGCGATGTCGGCGAGTGCCTGCTGCTGCAGCTGCCCGCCATCGATTGCCCGGACATGCGCGCGCTGGCCCAGGTCATCATCACCCACCACCTGCCGCTGCTCGCCGCGCGCGACACGGCCGCGCTGGCGCGTCATCTGGACGAGCCGGCGGCGCGCGTGGAGGCCGTCTGCGACCGCATCCGCCGGCTGGACCCGCGGCCGGGCTGGCGCGTCGGTTCCTCGCAGGTGCCCTATGTGGTGCCCGACGTCATCGTCAGGAAGGTGCGCGGCCAGTGGACGGTGCAGCTCAACCCGGCCATCGTGCCCAAGGTGAGGCTGAACCAGGTCTATGCCAATCTCTTCCAGCGCCACCGCACGGCGGCCAACTCCGAACTGGGGGCCCACCTGCAGGAGGCGCGCTGGACGCTGCGCAACGTGGAGCAGCGCTTCTCCACCATCCTCGACGTGGCCGAGGCCATCGTGAGGCGCCAGCAGGCCTTCCTGGACTACGGCGCCATGGCCATGAAGCCGCTGGGGCTGAAGGAGATCGCCGACGAGGTGGGCATCCACGAGAGCACGGTCTCGCGCGTGACCAACAACAAGTACATGGCCACGCCGGTGGGCGTGCTGGAGCTGAAGTACTTCTTCAGCCGCGCGATGATCAGCGCGAATGGCAGCGCCTGCTCCGGCACGGCCATCCGCGGCCTCATCAAGGACATCATCGAGGCCGAGCCGCAAGACGCGCCGCTGTCGGACGCCGAGATCACCCGCCAGCTCGCCGAGCAGGGCCTGGTGGTGGCGCGGCGCACGGTCACCAAATACCGGCAGATGCTGAAGATCGAGGCGGTGGACCGCCGCCGTCGCGTGGCCTGAACCGGCTTGAAAAAAGCCGCCCCGGTCGACGGGGCGGCCGCTTCACTTTCGGGCTTACTTGGTCTTGGACGACGAGGAAGCGCTGGAGCCGCTGCCGGTCGATCCGGAGCCGCTGGAGGCGCTCAGTCCGGACGATGACGAGGCGTCATCGCCGGAGCCGGTCGAGCTCGAAGCGCCAGGCGAGGACTTGGAACCGCCCTGCTGCTGGTTCTGCTGGCGCCACGACGAGAAGTCGTCGGAGAACTTCTTGTAGCGTTCTTGCCGGTAGCCGCGGTAGTCGTCGTCCAGCGTGCGCAGCTGCTCGTTGCGCCATTGGTGGTAGTCGGGGTCATGCGCGAACTCGTGCTGCTGGCCACCCTGGCTGCCATAGCCCTGGCCCTGGCCGTAGCTCCCGCCGCCGTAGCCGCCCTGGTAGGCGCCGCCGCCGCTCTGGCCACCGAAGCTGCTCTGGCCCCCATAGCCGCCGCTCTGGCCCTGCTGTCCGCCGTAGCCGCCATAGCTGCCTTGGTTGCCATAGCCTTGACCGCCGTAGCCCTGGCTACCGTAATTTTGGCCGCCGCCCTGGTAGCCCTGTCCACCGTAGCCGCCCTGGCCGCCATAGGCGCCGCCCTGGCCCGCGTAGCCGCCGCCGTAGTTCTGCCCGCCCTGGCCGGCATAGCTCTGGCCGCTGCTGCCGAAGTTCTGGCTGCCGTAGCTGCCGGTCTGGCCGGCGTAGCCGCCGCCATCGCTTTGCTCGCGGAAGGTGCCGCCCTGGAAGTAGTCGCGCTGCTGGTCGGCGTAGCCACCCTGGCCGCCGTAGTTCTGGTCGCCTTGGCCGGCATAGCTCTGGCCACCGTAGCCGCCCTGGCCACCGGGGCTGCCGTAGTTGCCTTGCTGGCCATGCGACTGACCGCCCTGGCGATGCTGGCTGCCGAAATCGTTGCCGTAGCCGCCCTGCTGGCCTTGCTGCCCACCGTAGTTGCCCTGCTGGCCGCCCTGGCGGCGGCCTTGGTCGTCATGTCGAGACATGGGAAATCCTTTCAAGCTGAGAACGTGTGATCCAGACATTCCGCCCGCCGTTTCGGCTGCCGGACGTCTGCCGGAGGTCGCAGCAATGCGTGTTCCCAGCGGCGTGGCTAACCTCGATTTCAGCGGACCGTTATGCGCCAGACGACATTGCCCACGTCGTCGGCGACGAGCAGCGCACCCTTGGCGTCGATGGCCACGCCCACCGGGCGGCCGTGCGCCACGCCGTCGGGGCCGAGAAAGCCGGTCAGCACGTCCACCGGCAGCCCCTTCGGCCGGCCGTCGGCAAAGCCGACGTAGACAACCTTGTAGCCCGACGGCGGCTTGCGGTTCCACGAGCCGTGCAGGCCGACGAAGACGCCGCCCGGCGCCGCGCCCGGCAAGGCCGCCGGCAGCGGGCTGCTGCCCGCGGCGGCCAGGCCCAGTGCGGCGACATGGGCACCCAGCGCGTAATCGGGCACGACGGCGCGGGCGACGAGGTCGGGCCGCTGCGGGCTGACGCGGGCGTCCACATGCCGGCCGTACCAGCTGTAGGGCCAGCCATAGAAGCCGCCTTCGCGCACCGAGGTCAGGTAGTCGGGCACGAGGTCGCTGCCGAGCTCGTCGCGCTCGTTGGCCACGGTCCACAGCACCGCGGCTGTCGTGCCGCCTGGCGCCGGCAGCCAGGCCATGCCGTTGGGGTTGCGCAGGCCGGTGGCGAACTCGCGCCTGGCGCCGGTGGCGGCGTCGATCTCCCAGATCGCCGCGCGGCCCTGCTCGGCGGCCATGCCGTGCTCGGCGACGTTGCTGTTGGAACCCACCGTGGCGTAGAGCCGGCTGCCATCGGGGCTGGCGATGAGGCTCTTGGTCCAGTGATGGTTGCGCGGGCCGGCCGGCAGCTGCGCCAGCGTGCGCGCCGGGCCGGCCAGGCGGGTCTGGCCCGCGGCATAGGCGTACTCCTGCACGGCGTCGGTGTTGGCGACGAAGAAGCGCTCGCCCACCAGCGCCATGCCCAAGGGCGAGTTCAGGTTCTGCAGGAAGGCCTCGCGCACGTCGGCGCGGCCGTCGCCGTCGGTGTCGCGCAGCAGCGTGATGCGGTTGGCGCTGGGCACGGCGGCACCGGCCTTCTTCATGAGCAGCCCCTGCACCCAGGCCTTGAAGCCCTTGCCCTCGTCGGGCCGCGGCGGCGCGTTGGTCTCGGCCACCAGCACGTCGCCGTTGGGCAGCACGTGCAGCCAGCGCGGGTGATCCAGCCCGGTGGCGAAGGCCTGCACCTGCAGCCCCGGCGCGGGCGCGGGCGCCTCGCCGGCCTGCCAGGGGCGGGGCTCGGCGACCTGGACGGTGGGCAGCAGCGTCTGCACCGGTTCCGGCAGCGTCGGACGCGGGCCGACGTCGGCGTTCGCGGGCAGGCGGGCGGTCTCCCCGCAGCCGCACAGGGCGGCCAGCAGGGCGGTGGCGGTCAGCGTGAGAAGGGAGGTCTGCATGACGCCGGGAAGGCAAATGCCGGACGTCCTTGCGGCAGGTTTTACTGCAGGGCTGCGCCGTCAGGCCGGCTGCGAGATCTCGCGCACCGCGCGGTCGATGTGGCCGCTCTCGCGCACCGCGAGGTCGCCCAGCGACACGATGCCCACGAGGCGCCGCTGCGCATCGACGACGGGCAGTCGGCGGATCTGGTGCTCGCCCATCAGGCGCTTGGCCTCGTCGGCGTCCTGCTCGGCCGTCAGGGTCTGCGCGCCGGGGCTCATGATGTCGGACACGCAGGCGGTGTCGGGGTCCAGGCCGTCGGCGATGCCGCGCACGGTGATGTCGCGGTCGGTCAGCATGCCCAGCAGCCGCTCGCCGTCGCAGACGGGCAGGGCGCCCACGTCGAGCTCCTGCATGCATTGGGCGGCGCGGCGCAGGCTCTCCTGCGGCTGGATGGTCTTGACGTCGGTGGACATGATGTCGGCGATGCGGGACATGGCGGTCTCCTGGGCATATCGGGGTCCGTCTGCCGGGCATGCGGCGTGCCAGACGCCGGACGACGCTTCTCCGAGAACGGCCATGACCGACCCGAACTTCACTGCAGCCCAGCCGCCCGACACCCTGGGTCGCGGCAATCCCCTGCTGCCGCGCCTGGGGCGCGGTCCGTGCTGATGGCGCTCCCCGCCCGCCGCGCGCCGCCGGATGCGCTCACCGTCCTCGCGGCCGACCACAAGGCCGTCATGCAGCTGCTTGCCGAGTTCGACGAGCTGGCGAGCGACCAGGCCGACGCGCCGGAACGGCAGAGCCTGGCCCGGCAGATCTGCCAGGCGCTGACGGCGCATGCCATCGCGACGGAGGACATCTTCTACCCGGCCTTGCGCGAGGCGCTGCAGGACGACGACCTCGTCGACGATGCCGAGGCCGGCCATGATGGCCTGCGCGCCCTCGTCGAGCAGATCGAGGGCATGGACGCGCGCGACGAGCGCTTCGACGCCCTCGTCCTCGTGCTGGCCAGCGCCGTCGCCCGGCATGCGCGGCACGAGGAAAACGAGGTCTTCCCCCTTGTGCGGCAGGCCGGTCTGGACCTGCGCCGCCTGGGCCAGCGCATCGCCAGGCGCCGCGACGAGGCGCTGCTGCTGCTGGCCGACCTGGACTGAAAACGAGTGACCCATTGAACAACGATCCGCGCCCTCCCACCCCCATCGAGGCCCGTCTGCACGAGAGCGCAGCCACGCTGCAGGCGTTGCTGCAGGGGGTGCGCGACTACGCCATCTACACCATCAACCCGCAGGGCCGCATCAGCTCCTGGCACCGCGGTGCGGAGCTGCTGAAGGGCTACACGGCGGAGGAGGCGGTCGGCATGCCGTTCGCGGACCTCTTCACGCCCGAGGACCGCGAGCATGGCCAGCCCGAGCTGGAGCTGCGCGTGGCGGCCGACTGTGGCGAGTACAAGGGCGAGGGGCGGCGCGTGCGCAAGGACGGCAGCCTCATCGACGTGGCCGTCGTGCTGACGGCGCTGCGCAGTCCGCACGGCGAACTGCTGGGCTTCCTGAAGCTGACGCAGGACATCACCGCCCGCCGCGCCGCCGAACGTGCGCGCGACGAGGCGCTGCGCGCGTCGCAGCTGGCGCGCGCCGAGGCCGAGCGCGCCAGCCGGCTGAAGGGCGAGTTCCTGGCCACGCTGTCGCACGAGCTGCGCACGCCGCTGTCGGCCATCCTCGGCTGGGCCCATGTGCTGGAGCGCGGCGGCTTCAATGCCGACACGCTCAGGCATGGGCTGGAGGCGATCTCGCGCAACGCCCGGCAGCAGGTGCAGCTGATCGAGGACCTGCTGGATATGACGCGCATCGAGTCCGGCCAGCTGCGGCTGGAGTGCCAGCGCATCGAGCTGGACGGCGTGCTCGCCGCGGCCATCGACTCGGCCCTGCCGGCCGCGACCGCGCGTGGCCTCACGTTGCAGGCGGACTTCGGCGGCGGCACGGGCTGGTGGGTGCTGGGCGACCCGGCGCGGCTGCAGCAGGTCATCGCCAACCTGCTGGACAACGCCATCAAGTTCACGCCGGGCGGCGGCCGCATCGACGTGGCGCTGCGCCGCACGGCCGGCGGCGAGGCGGCCCTCACGGTCGCCGACACCGGGCAGGGCATCGAGCCGGCCTTCCTGCCGCGGCTGTTCGAGCGCTTCCAGCAGCAGGACGCGACGACGACGCGCCGCCACGGCGGCCTCGGCATCGGCCTGGCCCTGGTGCGCCAGTTCGTCCTGCTGCATGGCGGCAGCGTGGCGGCGCACAGCGACGGGCCGGGCCGCGGCGCCGTCTTCACGGTCACGCTGCCCACGGTGGAATCGGCCGCGTCGCCGCCACCCGCCGCCACGGACACGGATGCGGTGCGGCTGGACGGCATCGACGTGCTGCTGGTGGACGACGAGCCCGATGTGCGCGACATCGCCGCGCATCTGCTGAGGGCGGCCGGCGCCCGCGTCACGGCGGCCGGGTCGGCCGAGGAGGGGCTGCGCCTGCTGCAGCAGCATCCGCCGGCCGTGCTGCTCAGCGACATCGGCATGCCGGAGCAGAACGGCTACGAGCTGATCAGCCGCGTGCGTGCGCTGCCGCCCGAGGACGGCGGGCGGACGCCGGCCGCTGCCTTCACCGCCTATGCCGGCCGCGAGGACCGCGAGCGGGCGCTGGAGGCGGGCTACCAGCTCCACCTCGCCAAGCCGGTTGCGCCACGGGCCCTGATCGGCGCCGTGGCGCGGCTGGCAGCCGGTCAGTGGAAGAACAGGTAGACGAGCAGCAGCACGATGCCGGGAACGCCGAGCAGCCAGGCCAGAAGGTATTTGCCCATGATGGTCTCCTGAAGGGTGGGGGTGGCTCTAGCTTCCATGAATCGGCATGGCGGCCACAGCAGACGAGGCCCGGAGCGGCCGTAGGACGCGAGGGCCTGTTAACACTACGGGAGCAGGCCGCGTTGTGACCAGAAAGCCCGCGAGCAAGGCGCAAACCGCAGCCGGGTTGTCCACCCGGCGAGGATTTGCAACGCTGCGCGCGGGCTTTCTGGTCACAACCCGAAGGGAAGGCCATCTGCCAGGGGCCACTCTGCGTTGCAGCGCTGGCCCGCATATCAATGCGGGCGGCGCGCTGCGCCTTGATTGGCCCCTGGCAGATGGCCTTCGCGACCTACTCCCGTAGTGTTAACAGGCCCTGCTCCCGTAGGACTGCACCCACCGGCCGACGGCGCCCTCGCCGGCCCAGGCGGCCCGGCGCGCGGCCTAGGCTGGCGGCCAGCCCGTCGGGCGACCGCTGCCGGCCGCCGTGGCCCGCGACGGCCGGCGGCCTTTTTCGTTTGGAGAGCTGCAATGAATTCCCTGATTTCCCCCCGCCGCGCCGGTGTCGCGGCACTGGCCGCGGCCCTCATCGCTGCCACCGGCTGTTCGTCGATGAGCGAGCGTGAACAGGGCACCGCCAAGGGCGCCGGCATCGGCGCGGTGGCTGGCGCCGTCATCGGCTCGGCCACGGGCGGCAGCACCGGCCGCAGCGCGGCCATCGGCGGCGTCGTCGGCGCGGTGGCCGGCAACCTGTGGTCCAAGCACATGGAAGACAAGCGCAAGGCGCTCGCCCAGGCCAGCCAGGGCACGGGCGTCGAGGTCACGCAGACGGCCGACAACCGACTCAAGCTCAACGTGCCCAGCGACGTGTCCTTCGACACCGGCCGCGCCGACATCAAGCCGGCCATGCGCCCCGTGCTCGACGAGATCGGCCGCAACCTCGACCCGAACGTGCGCGTGACGGTCGTGGGCCACACCGACAGCACCGGCAGCGACCAGATCAACGACCCGCTGTCGCGCGAGCGCGCGCTGGCAGTGCGCGACTACCTGGGTGCGCGCGGCGTGTCGTCTTCGCGCATCAGCGTCGCCGGGCGCGGCTCGCACGAGCCCGTGGCCAGCAACGACACCGAGCAGGGCCGGGCCGCGAACCGGCGCGTGGAGATCTTCCTGAGCGAGCCCGGCACCTCGGGTTGACCCCGGGAGCGCCGGCGGCCAGGCGCCGGCGCTGGCGATGAGAATCAAACGCGCACGGTCTTGATCGCTTGGACCGTGCCGGACGGAGGATGCTCCCGGCCGCTTCATCGGAGAACTCCATGCAACGGTTTCGCGTCCTCTGCATCGCCGCGCTGGCGGCCCTGGCCCAACCGGCCCTGGCCGCCGACAAGATCGCCCTTGTCGTGAAGAGCCTGGGCAACGGCTTCTTCGACGCCGCCCGCCAGGGTGCGCAGGAGGCGGCCAAGGAGATCGGCGGGCTGGACGTCATCTACGCCGGCCCGGCCAAGGCGACGGCTGAGGGCCAGGTGGAGATCGTCAATGCGCTGATCGCGCAGAACGTGAAGGCCATCGCCATCTCGGCCAACGACCCCGATGCGCTGGTGCCGGTGCTGAAGAAGGCCATGCAGCGCGGCATCAAGGTGCTGTCCTTCGACTCCATGGTGCGCAGGGACGGGCGCCAGTTGCACCTTGCGCCGTCGTCCACGCCGCTGATCGGCCGCAAGCTGGCCGCACTGGCGCTCGAGGCCCAGCCCGCCGGCGGCGAGGTGGCCGTGCTGTCGGCCACCGCGCAGGCGACCAACCAGAACGCCTGGATCGCCGAGCTGAAGGCCGCGCTGGCCACGCCGCCCTACGCGAGCGTCAAGCTGGTGGGCGTCGTCTACGGCGACGACCAGACCGACAAGAGCTACCGCGAGGCCCAGGGCCTGTTGAAGAGCCACCCGAACCTGAAGGTCATCATCGCGCCGACGACGGTGGGCGTGGCCGCCGCGGCACGTGCGGTGCAGGACGAGCGCGCCGTCGGCAAGGTCTTCGTCACCGGCCTGGGCCTGCCGTCCGAAATGGTGGGCCATGTGAAGGGCGGCGCCGTGAAGAGCTTCGCGATCTGGAACCCGGTGGACCTGGGCTACTCGGTCATCCACGCGGCCAACGCGCTGGTGAAGGGCACGGTCAAGGGCGCTCCCGGCGAGACCGTGCCGCTGGGCCGCGTCGGCAAGATGACGCTGGACGCCAACAGCGAAGGCGCGATGGCCGAGCCGTTCACGTACAACGCGTCCAACGTCGAGAAGTTCTCGAAGATGTTCTGATGCTGCAGCTGCGCGGCATCGCCAAACGCTTCGGTCCCACGCAGGCGCTGCGCGGCGTCGACCTCGATCTCGTGCCCGGCCAGGCCCTCGCGCTGATCGGCGAGAACGGCGCTGGAAAAAGCACGCTGGTGAAGGCGCTGACCGGCGTGCATGCGCCCGACGCGGGCGAGATCCTGCTCGACGGCCAGCCGCTGCGCTTCGCGCGCACGCAGGACGCGCAGGCCGTCGGCATCGCGGCCGTGCACCAGGAGACGGTCGTCTTCGACGAGCTGTCGGCCGCCGAGAACATCTTCATCGGCCGGCCACCGGTGAAGCGCGTCGCCGGGCTGCGCATCGTCGACTGGCGCCGCATGGAGGCCGAGGCGCAGCGGTGGCTGGACGCGGTCGGCGCGGGCTTCTCCGCGCGCACGCCGACCCGGGACCTCAGCATCGCCCAGCGCCACCAGATCGAGATCGCGCGGGCGCTGTCCATGCAGGCGCGCATCGTCATCTTCGACGAGCCGACCGCGGCGCTGTCCCGGGCCGAGATCGACGACATCTACCGCCTCGTGCGCCAGCTCAAGTCGCAGGGTGTGGCCGTGCTCTTCATCAGCCACAAGTTCGACGAGCTGTTCGCCGTCTGCGACCGCTATGTCGTGCTGCGTGACGGCGCATCGGTCGGCAGCGGCGACATGGCCTCGGCCGGCGAGGACGAACTCGTGAAGCTGATGGTGGGCCGTGCCGTGGAGAACATCTATCCGCCGCGCCACCGCACGCCGGGCGACGTGGCGCTGCGCGTGGCTGGCCTGAGCCACCCGACCGAGTTCGACGGCCTGGACTTCGAAGTGCGCCGCGGCGAGGTGCTGGCCTTCTACGGCCTCGTCGGTGCGGGGCGCACGGAAGCCATGCTGGCGTTGATGGGGTTGAAGCCCGAGGCGACGGCCCGGGTCGAGATCGCCGGCTGCGCCGTCGACCTGTGCGACCCGGCCCAGGCCATCGCCGCCGGCCTGGCCTATGTGCCCGAGGACCGGCGCGGCCAGGGCGCGCTGCTGGATCTCTCCGTGCGAACCAACCTGACGCTGCCGGCGCTGGCCGGGCCGCGCCATGGCTGGCACGGCAGGCTGTCGAGCGGGCCTTGGCTGTCGGCGACGCGCGAGACCGCCTTCGCCAAGGGGCTGATCGACCGGCTGCGCATCAAGGCCGCGTCAGACGACATCGCCGTGGGCAGCCTCTCCGGCGGCAACCAGCAGAAGGTCGTCATCGCGAAGTGGCTGGGCCTGCACCCGCGTGTCGTCATCCTCGACGAGCCGACCAAGGGCATCGACGTCGGCGCCAAGCAGGCGGTCTACGAGCTGATAGAGGACATGGTGCGCCAGGGTCTGGCCGTCGTCCTCGTGTCGTCGGAACTGCCCGAGGCCATGCACCTCGCCGACCGCGTCGTCGTCATGCGCCGCGGCCGCATCGTGGCGCGCTTCGAGCATGGCGCACCGGCCGAGGCCATCGTCGCCGCGGCGTCGGGCGTTGCAGCGGAGGCGGCCGCATGAAGCGCGCCTCTGTGCTGCTGGCCGTCATCGCCGTCATCGTGCTGGCCGTGGGCTGGCGCGCGCCCGTCTTCCTGACGCTGCGCAACGTGCTGGACATCGCCAACGAGTCGTCGCTGCTGGCCATCCTCGTGGCCGGGCAGGCGGTGGTGCTGCTGACGCGCGGCGTGGACCTGTCCGTCGCGTCCAACCTCGCGCTGGCCGGCATGCTGTGCGCGCTGGTGGGCAAGGCATTCCCCGGGGCGCCCATCGCGCTGCTGTTGCTGATGGGACTGGGCGCGGGAGCGCTGCTGGGCGCCGTCAACGGCGTGCTGGTCGCGCGCTGCGGCCTGCCGCCCATCGTCGTCACGCTGGGCACGATGTCGCTGGGCCGCGGCGCGGTCTACATGGCCTCGGGCGGCGCCTGGGTGTCGGAGCAGGACGTGCATGCCGGCATCAAGGCGCTGCCGCGTGCCGAGCTGCTGGGTGTGCCGATGCTCATCGTCATCGCGGCCGTCGTCGTCGCCGCCGTGGCCGCCTGGCTGCGCTGGCGGCCGGCCGGGCGCGAGGTCATCGCCTTGGGCAACAACCCCGACGCGGCCGTCTACGCGGGCATCCCGCAGCGCCGGCGGCTGCTGCAGGTCTACGCGCTGTCCGGCGCGCTGGCCGGGTTGGTGGGCGTGCTGTGGGTGGGGCGTTATGCGATCGCGTTCACCGAGCTGGCGGCGGGCTACGAGCTGACCGTCATCGCGGCCTGCGTCATCGGCGGCGTCAGCATCGCCGGCGGCATCGGCAGCGTGGGCGGCGCGATGGCCGGCGTGCTGTTCCTCGGCGTCGTCAACGCGGCGCTGCCCGTCATCCAGGTCTCGCCGTTCTGGCAGCAGGCCATCGCGGGCGCGGTCATCCTGCTGTCGGTGGCCGTCAATGCCGGCGCGGGCCGCAAGTCGCGGCTGCCCATCCTGGAACGGAGCGTGCCATGAAGGCCTTCGGGTCCTGGGAGGCGGTGCTGCTGTCACTCATCGTGCTGCTGTATGCGGGCTTCGGCGCCGGCATCGATGGCTTCCTGTCACCCTATGCGCTGGCCGACAGCACGGTCAACATCTCCGAGCGGGCCGTCATCGCGCTGGCCATGGCCATGCTGATCATCGCGGGCGAGATCGACCTGTCCATCGCCGCGACGATGGCGCTGGCCTCGCTGGCCATGGGCCTGGCCATGCAGGCCGGCGCGCCGTTGCCGGCGATGTTCGCGGCCGGCCTGGCCACGGGCGCGGCCTGCGGCGCGCTGAACGGCTGGCTGGTCACGCGGCGCGGCCTGCCGTCCATCGTCGTCACCATCGGCACGCTGTCGCTGTACCGCGGCATCGCGCTGCTGGCGCTGGGCGACCAGGCCATCACCGGCTACCCCGACGCGCTCAGCACGCTGGGCAACGGTACGCTGGGCGAGTTGGTCGGCATCGAAGGGCTGATCGTGCCCATCGAGTTCGGCATTGCGCTGCTGTTCGCCCTCGGCGTGGTCGTGTGGATGCATTGCACGGTGCACGGGCGGCGCGTTTTCGCCATCGGTTCCAATCCGCTGGCCGCGCGCTTCAGTGGCGTCGCGGCGGGGCGCTACCGCTTCGGGCTGTTCGTGTTCGCCGGCATCGCCGCGGCGCTGGCGGCGGCCATGCTGACGGGCCGCATCGGCAGCACGCGGCCCAACCTCGCGGCGGGCTGGGAGCTGGACGCCATCACCATCGCGCTGCTGGGCGGCGTGGCCATCCAGGGCGGCCGCGGCAGCCTGGTGGGCGTCATGCTGGCGGCCGTGCTGCTAGGCGCGTTCACGTTCGCACTGGCGATGCTGAACGTGCCGGGCATCGTCGTGACGATGATCATCGGCGGACTGCTGATCGCGGCCATGGTGCTGCCACGGCTGCTGCGCCGGCGGGCAGAAGGGGTGGCCTGACTTCCTCGCCCGGCGCCGGCATGCCGCCGGCTCGGCCCGGTGCGCCAAGGGCTGGACGGGTGTCGAGGTGGTGGCCGTCAACAGCGTGGCGTCCATGGTGTCGATGTTGCAGATCGGAAGGGTCGACGCCCTTCTGATACTGGAGCCTACGCTCAAGGCGCATCTGGACGGCCAGCCGGATGCCAAGTTCCTCGAGCGTAGTCACAAGGCCTTCGAGTCAAGACTGCCGATGAGTCTGTTCGTGGGCCGACAGGTCAGCGAAGAGACGGAGCAGCGCATCGTCCAGGCCGTGGAGTCCTTGAAGCGGGCTCGCCGGTTCGAGGTCCTCACCGAGGGCTACGCGGCAGGCAAGCCTTGAAGACGGCCGCGACCCCCGGCTTGCTTATCGGACGGCGAAGTTCTCCGGACTCGCGCGCCGTGCGCGGGTCACGAGGCCCACGGTCAGAGCTGGTCCCAGAGCGAGCAGGACGAAGCCCCATGGCAGGGCCATCCCTCGATGTACCAGGAAGACGGCGAGCGCTCCGAACGCCGGTACCGGCAGCAAGAAGGCCGGGCTGCGAGCCGTTCGTCGCGTGGTGCGGCTGCCAAGCCACCACAGCGCAGCGAAGAAGGCCGCGACGGTCATCGACGAGAGACCCATGGCCAGGAGCGGCGTGGGGGCGTCATGGAAAGCGACATGCCCTTCGGGGTTGGGCGCTGCCTTGAGCGCATCGACGACCACCTCGAGCACGCCGCCCAGCACCGCCAGCGTCCCGAACACCAGCGCATGGCCGTAGCCCCACAGGAAGCCCCGTTCGCGGCGGAAGTGCAGCACCTGGGCGAACGGCACGAGGAAGTAGGCCCACCAGAGCCCGAGGATGAGACCGACGATGCCGACGGACACCGCCATCAGGTCGATGGACCAGCCGTCCACCGCCAGCACGCCGGACATCGCGTTGGCGGCTGCCACCATGCACTCGCCCAGCAGGATGATGGTCAGCAGGCCATACCGCTCGGTCACGTGGTGGGCGTGCCAGGGCGTGTCGCCGGCGCGCGCCGCCCACACGGGGATCGCCAGTTCGAGCGCCGCCAGCAACAGGAAGAGCGGGAACAGCCAATCGGTTGGCGCTGCCGCCATGCGCGCGAGCCACAGCACCTGCAGCAGGCCGATGCCGATGGCGTAGCGCCGGCAGGTCGCCCGGCCTTCCGGGTGTTCGATGGAGGCCCGCCACCACTGCGCGACGAGTGCGGCACGCATCAGGAAGAAGCCGACGGTGCCGGCAAGCCCGTCACCGGCCGCTTCCGTGATGCCGGCGGCGATGAACAGCACGCCGATCATCTGCACGAGGGTCGCGGCGCGGAACGGCACGTCGTCGGTGTCGTAGGCGCTCGCGAACCAGGAATAGCTCATCCACGGCCACCAGATCGAGAAGAACGACTGGAAGAACTCCAGGGTGGCCTCGCGCAGGTGCCCCTCGACGAGCCCGTGGTGCAACCGCGTCGCGGCGGCGGCGACCGCGACGACGGTGGTCAGGTCGAACAAGGCCTCCAGCGGTGTCGAACTGCGGTGCGTCTCGTGGACGTCGCGGCCCACCATGTGGCGCCAGACCGCGAGCGATGGTGGCAGGGGCGCGGGCGCCGGCTGCTGGGCCGGGTCGGTCTCGGTCATCGCCGCGGCGAAGCCTGGCGCTTGCTCAGGAAGAGCGCGCGGGCTTCCGTCAGGCGCCGCTCGCTGATCATGGCGCCCGTCACCTCGACGTACTTTCGGAAGTGCGGCGACGCGATGTGCATGCGGTAGGCCGCCTCGTCGGCGTAGATCTCGAAGAAGCGCAGCAGCGCGGGGTCCTGCGCGAGTGACACGGCATGGATGCCCCAAACGCCGGGCTCGACGCGGATGGACGTCTCGATCTCCTCCGTCACGGCGGCCCGGTACGCTGGCAACAGCGCCGGCACGATGCGCAGCTCGGCCAGCCTCACGAGCGGCGCGGTGCCGGGCAGTGCCTTCGCGCCCAGCTTGACCGGCAAGGCGTCGTGCATGCGACGGGCCGTCACGAGCGCGTCCGTGGCCGCACGAAACGCCTGGAAGTGCGGCTGGCGCACGTGGCGGTCGTAGACGCTGGCGTCGTCGTAGACCTCGAGCACGTGGACGCGTCCCGGCCGGTCGATCTCCACCGCCGCGTGGTAGACCTGCACGCCCGGTTCGTGCCGCACCACTGCGTCATGCAGCGCCAGGGCGGCCTCCTGGAAGGCGCCCAATTGGTCGGGCGCCACGTCCAGTTCCGCCCAGCGGATCAGCACGGGCGCGGGCGTCGATGCGCCGGCCAGTGGCCCTCCGAGCCATGTCGCAGCGCCGGCACCCATGCGTGTCAAGAATTCCCTCGTGTTCATGTCGATCCGTTGGCGCGAAATTCTGGAACGAGGCGCCTTGGCGCCGTTAGTCCGAAGCTGGCGAAAAATTGCCTGATCCTCCTGGCTGGCCCGCGCCGCTTCTACGATCGCGGCCATGGACAACGACTTCGAGCAGGCCCGGACGCGGCTGGCCGCCAAGGTGGCGAGGTGGACGCTCGGTGGCGAGCGCTTCGTGGCGCCGATCGATGGGCTCAGCCTGTACCGGCATGCCGAGGCCGGCGCCCCCGCCAGCTGCATGCTGGCGCCGGCGATCGCCATCCCCGTGCAGGGCGCCAAGCAGGCGCTGATCGGCACCGACAGCTACGTCTATGGCGACGGCCGCTTCCTGATCACGTCGGTCGACCTGCCGGCCGTGCTGCAGGTGGCCAGCGCTTCGCCGGAGAGGCCCTACCTGAGCGTGGTGCTGACGTTGGACCTCGAATTGCTGGCGCAGCTGGCCCTGGATGCGCGGCCGCAACTGCCGCAGGTGCCTGAGCCGAGCCGGCCTGGCGTGGCGCTCGGCCACACCACGGCGGCGCTGCTGGAGGCCTTTGACCGGCTCGTCGGCCTGCTCGACGAGCCGGATTCGATCGCGGTGATGGCCCCATTGATCCGCCGGGAGATTTTCTTCCGGGTCCTGCGCGGTGGCGGCGGTGCCCACCTGCTGCAATTGGCCGTCGCCGGCAGCCGCAGGCAGCGCATCGGGCAGGCGATCGACTGGCTGAAGGCTAATTTCCGGGAGCCGCTGCGGGTCGAGGGTCTGGCCGCGCTCGCCGACATGAGCCCCTCACGGTTCCACCACCATTTCCGGCAGTTCACGGCGATGAGCCCGCTGCAGTTCCAGAAGTGGCTGCGGCTGATGGAGGCGCGGCGCCTGATGGTCACGCAAGGCGTGGGCGCCTCCAACGCGGCCTTCGACGTCGGCTATGGCAGCGTCTCGCAGTTCAGCCGCGAGTACGCGAGGCAGTTCGGCAGCCCGCCGCGCCGCGACGTCGAAGGCCTTCTGCGGTCCGCGGTGCGCTGATCTCTCTTCCAGTCGCCTTAGACCAGACGCCGGCGGAACGACGCGGGGCCCGAGGCTTTGTCGCCGCCAGCCATTGACGCCTCGTTCACGGCGCCGAGGCTCGCTTCGTACGCGCGGCGCGACGCTTCGACTTCGTCCTGGTGGGCATGCGACCAGTCGATGAGCGCCATCACCGGGTGCATCAGCGTGTGCCCCAGCGGCGTCAACTCGTAGTCGACCCGCGGCGGAATCGTCGGGTACATCGTGCGCAACACCAGCCCGTCTTTTTCCAGGCTCTTGAGAGTGAGCGTCAGCATGCGCTGGGACACCTGGCCGATGGTCCGCTTGAGCGTGTTGAACCGCATCGGCCCGGGCGCGAGATGGGCAACGATCAGGATGCTCCATTTGTCGCCGACCCGGCTCAGCAGTTCGCGCGTGAAGTCGGTGCATTGGGGTGTCGGGTGAATGTGACTAGGTTCCATGGATGTGCCTTCTTGCGGCGAATTATCCAGTTCATAAACTGACCCTGGTTACTGAAAGGCACTGGCCTTTCCACACCCCTCCACTGAAAGAAGACCCCTCGTGAACGATCGTTCGGCTGCGCTTTTCTCCCCCCACCGCCTTGGGGCCCTGGCACTCAAGAACCGCCTGGTGATGGCGCCCATGACCCGCAGCCGTGCGGTGGGCGGCAACGTCCCGCACCCATTGGCGCCGACCTATTACGCCCAACGAGCCAGCGCCGGGCTCATCATTTCGGAAGCGACCCAGGTCAGCCCGCAGGGCGTGGGATACATCCGCACGCCCGGCATCCATTCGCCGGCGCAGGTGGCCGCGTGGCGTCGCGTCACCGACGCTGTTCATGCGGTGGGCGGCGTCATCTTTGCGCAGCTCTGGCATGTCGGCCGCATCTCGCATCCCGAGTTCCACGGCGGCGCGCTGCCCGTCGCCCCGTCGGCGTTGAACACCGATGCCGAGGTCTTCATCTCGACCGGCCGTGCGGCCACGCCGGTTCCCCGCGCACTCGACACGGAGGAGATCGCCGAGGTCGTCGACCAGTTCCGCAGGGCCGCCCGCAATGCCGACGCCGCCGGGTTCGACGGCGTCGAGATCCACGGCAGTTCCGGCTACCTGCTCGACCAGTTCCTGCGCGACGGATCGAACGTGCGGACGGATCGTTACGGCGGCTCCATCGCCAACCGCGCCCGTTTCCCGCTGGAGGTGGCGGCCGCCGTGACCGATGTGCTGGGCGGCGAGCGTGTCGGCTATCGCGTCGGCCCGGCCATGTCCCTCCACGGCATGCGCGATTCGACGCCGGCCGAGACCTTCACCTATCTCGCGGCCGAACTCGACCGGCTCGGCCTGGCCTACCTGCACGTCACGGAAGGCGTCGCCGGGCCGGATGCGCCGCCGCCCGGCGTCGAGCGCATCGCGCACCGCCTGCGCCAGGCGTTTTCGCGCACTTTCGTGCTGAACGGGGGATATGACGGCGACTCGGGCGCCGCTGCGATCTCGCGCGGCGAGGCGGACCTGATCGCCTACGGCGTGCCGTTCCTGGCGAACCCCGACCTGCCGGAGCGCTACCGCCGCGGTGCGCCGTTGAACGAGCCGGACTACCCGAGCTTCTACGAGCCGGGTAAAGACGATGCGGTGGGCTACACCGACTATCCCGTGCTGCAGCCCTGCGTCGTTTGACGTGCGCCTGCGGCGGCCATGCGCGATCAGCCGCCTTCGTTCTGCGGCGGCTCGACGGCTCCCGGCAGGCCCACGACCAGCGCGTCGATCGCCAACCGCAGGCGCAGCGGCATGTGGGGCGCCGCCGGCCAGAGCGCATGGCACTCGATGGACGCCGGCGGGTGCGCATCCAGCACGGGCACCAACTCCCCCCGGTGCAGCGGCTCGCTGACCAGCCAGCGCGGCAGCCAGGCCAGCCCCATGCCGGCACGCGCGGCGTCGGCGACGACGGCGAGGTCGTCGAAGCGCAGCCGGGAGGTCAGCGTCACCTCCTTCAGGCGTCCGTTCTCGTCCGGCACGAGCCAAGGCTGCACGTAGTCGGCGCGCCAGTACAGCAGCGCGTCATGGGCGTCGAGCGCGGCGATGCCGTCCGGGGCGCCGCGCCGGGCGAGGTAGTCCGGCGACGCGCAGAGCACCTTCTTCTGGCTGGAAAGGCGCCGCGCGCGGAGTTGGCCGGTCGAAGGCCCGATTGCGCCGTTGCGGATCGCCAGGTCAATGCGTTCGGCAAGGATGTCCACCGGCCGGTCGCTGAAATGCAGGTCGAGTTCCAGCGCCGGGTGGTCACGGGCCAGTTGCAGCAGGATGGGCGCGACGCACAGGCGCCCGAACAGCACCGGCATCGAGACGCGGAGCTTGCCCCTCACGTCCTGCCGGCCGGACTCCAGCGAGGCTTCCGCGGCGCCCAGCTCTTCGAGCGCCCGCAGGCAGCGCTCGTAATACAGCTGGCCGTCCTCGGTCAGGCTCAACGCCCGCGTCGTACGGTGGAACAGCCGCGTGCCCAGGCGCGCCTCCACGCGGCCGATGGACTTGGCCACGGCAGACCTCGTCAGTTCCAGCCGCTCCGCGGCACGCGCGAAGCTGCCCGCCTGCACCGTCTCGACGAACACCGTCACGCCGTCCAAGCGGTCCTGCATGGCTTATTGGTTCCTTATGAGATCCATTGATGTGAATTTCATTCTCCACTGGAGAATCAGAGTTGACTCTAGCATGCGACTCCACCCAGAGGTTGTCTGGATTCCCGGAGAAGCGGCTTGCTCATTTCTATCGTTTACGACAGCGGATACGGCCACACGGCCCGCCAGGCCCGCGCAGTGGCCGACGGTGTGGCCCGCGTGCCCGGTGCCGAGGCGCAGCTCGTGGCCCTTGCCGACGGCAATGCGCCCTGGCAGCAGCTGGAGGCCAGCGACGCCATCATCTTCGGCGCGCCGACCTACAACGGCTCGCCGAGCGCTCGCTTCAAGCAGTTCTGCGAGGACTCGACCAAGCCCGCCTGGATCGGCATGAAGTGGCGCGACAAGGTGGCTGGGGGATTCACAAACTCCGGTGCCCAGAACGGGGACAAGCTGCACTCGCTGATCTCGATGGCGCTGTTCGCTGCCCAGCACGGCATGGTCTGGGTGGGGCTCGATCTCCAACCCGGCAACGACTCCAGCCGCGGCAGCGTGAACGACCTCAACCGGCTGGGCAGCTGGCTGGGCGCGATGGCGCAGTCCAACGGCGACCAGGGCCCCGGCGAGACACCCATCCAGAGCGATCTCGACACGGCGGCCTACCTGGGCGAGCGCGTCGCCCGGACCGTCCGCCGCTTCCGCGCGGCCTGAATTGCTTTTCCTTCACCGACCACTCGAAAGCCCTTCCATGAAGTTCCTCTGCCTCGACATTCCCCAGCCCGGCGCCACGCTGGACAAGTATCAGCCTCACATGGTGGACGAAGCACGTCATGGCTGGCAGCTCTACAAGAGCGGCATCGTCCGTGACATCTATTTCCGCCAGGACCGCCCCGGCGTAGCCATCCTTGCCGAGGCCGATTCGATTGAGGCTGCCAGGAAGGCGCTGGGTGAATTTCCGCTGGCCAAAGCGGGGCTCATTGGCTGGGACGTGATCCCCCTCGGCCCCTTCACGAACTGGGAGCTGCTGTTCGCTCCTGCCAAGGCTTGAGCGCGACCTCGTCCACCAAAAAAGGATGCTCCCCATGATCCAGCAGACCTCCTTCCCCAACCGGGACGTCACGCTCTCGGCGCACCTGCACCTGCCCGACGGCTTCCGCGAGGACGCGAAATATCCGGCCCTCGTCGGCGTGCACCCCGCCGGTGGCGTGAAGGAGCAGACCATCGGCCTGTATGCCCAGCGGCTGGCGGCCCAGGGCTTCGTCGTCGTCGTGTACGACTCCACCTACCAGGGCGCCAGCGGCGGTGAGCCCCGCCTGCTGGAGGACCCGTCCATGCGCGTGGAGGACGCCCGCTGCGCGGCGGATTTCCTCTCGACGCTGCCCTACGTGGACGTGGAGCGCATGGGCGTGTTCGGCGTCTGTGCCGGCGGCGGCTACGCGCTCGCCGTGGCGCAGACGGAGCGGCGCTTCAAGGCCGTGGCCGGCGTCAGCGCCACGCCGATGGGCGAGGCGGCGCGGACCTTCTTCGGCCGCGAGATCCCGGTGCCCGAACTCATCGGCTCGCTGGAGGCCGCGGCCCACGTCCGGACGGCCCAGGCCCGCGGTGGCGAGCCGGTCTACGTGCCTTTCGTGCCGGAGAAGTTCGAGGACATCACGCCCGACACGCCCACGATGCTGCGCGAGGGCTATGACTACTACCGCACGCCGCGCGGCCAGCACCCCAACTCGAAGGGGCGCTTCCTGATGAGCAGCCTCGACAAGATGCTGGCCTTCACGACCTTCCACCTGATCCCCAGCCTGTTGACGCAGCCCCTGCTGCTCATCGCCGGCAGCGAGGCCGACACCAAGGTCTACAGCGACCAGGCCTACGCGCTGTCGAACGGCCCCAAGGAGTTGTTCGTCATCGACGGCGCCACGCACATCGCGCTGTACGACATCCCCCGGTACGTCGACCAGGCCGCCCCAAAGCTCGCCGCCTTCTTCACCGAGCACCTGGCCGCCAAGGCCGCTGCCTGACCCTCACTCACCGAACCCCCATGACCAAGCAAGCTTCCGAGATCAAGCCTCTCCTGTTCGTCGTGACGAGTTGCGCCGTGAAGGGCGCCTCCGGCATTCCCACCGGCTTCAACCTGGCCGAGGTGACGCATCCGCTGGAGAAGCTCCATGCGGCCGGCCTGCGCGTCGAGATCGCCTCCATCCAGGGCGGTGCCGCGCCGCTGGACGGGTTGGAAGACATGAAGGACCCGGTGATCGCCCACTACTGGGCCGACCCCGACTTCCGCCATGCCATCGCCAACACGCTGCGCATCGACGAGGTGGACCCCGCCCGCTACTCGGCCATCATGTTCGCCGGCGGCCACGGCACGATGTGGGACTTCCCCGACAGCGCCGGCGCGCAGAAGGCCATCCGCGAGATCGACGCCGCCGGCGGCATCGTGTCCGCCGTCTGTCACGGGCCGGCGGCCTTCGTCAATGCCCGGCGCGCCGATGGCAGCCTGCTGGTGGCGGGCAAGCGGCTCGCCGCCTTCACGGACGGCGAGGAAGAGGAAGTGCAGTCCACGCACATCGTGCCCTTCCTGCTGGCGAGCCGGCTGAACGAACTCGGCGCGTATCACCAGAACTCGCCCAACTGGTCCGACAACGTCGTCGTCGACGGCCGCCTGCTCACCGGCCAGAACCCACAGTCGGCCGCGCACCTGGGCGTCAAGCTCTGCGAGGCGCTGCTGGCCTGAGCGCCGTGCGCTGCGGCAGCGGCCATGCCTGCCCGCACGAAGCCCGCGCCGCCAGGCTGGCAGCGCCGGCAGGTGCTCCAAGCGGGCGCGGCATTGGGCTGCGCGCTCGCCGCGCCTAAGGTGACAGCGAGTGCGCGCCCGACCTCCGGCGCTGCCGCCCTCACAGGCGGAGAAGCCTTTCCCGAAGCCACGAGGCCCGCTCCCATGAAACTGATCTGCGTTGAGGAACATGTGCTCGATCCGGCCATCGGCGCGGCCACGCAGGGCCTGGTGCGCCACGAGGCGCCCTACCTGGCCGACTGGGGCAGCCGCGTCGTGGACGGCACCCGCGTCGTGGACCGCAGCCGGCCGCATGTCGTGGCCCCGAGCGAGTCGGCCCGCAAGGCGCTGGACATGGGCCGCGCCCGCCTCGCCGACATGGACGGCGCGGGCATCGACATGCAGGTGCTGTCCTATGGCGGTTTCCCGCAGCTGCTGCCGGCCGGCCAGGCCGTGGCGCTGAACCAGGCCGCCAACGACAAGCTGGCCCAGGCGGCACAAAGCCATCCCCAGCGCTTCTCGGGCTTCGCGACCTTGCCTTGGCAGGCGCCCGACGCCGCGGCCCGCGAGCTCGAACGGGCCGTGAAGCAACTGGGCCTGCGCGGCGCCCTCATCAACGGGCGGCCGGGCGAGGGCTTCCTCGACGACCCGCGCTACGAGCCCATCCTCGCCGCGCTGAACGAGTTGCGCGTGCCGCTCTACGTGCACCCCGGCCTGCCGCTCGGCCAGGTGCAGGCGCCGTACTACGGCGGCCTCGACAAGGAGCTCAGCGCCCGCCTGTCGATGTTCGGCTGGGGCTGGCACCACGAGGCCGGCATCCAGGTCGTGCGGATGCTGCTGGCCGGCGTCTTCGACCGCCATCCGCGGCTGCAGGTCATCAGCGGCCATTGGGGCGAGATGGTGCCGTTCTTCCTGCAGCGGCTCGAAGACGCCATCCCGCAGGAAGCGTCGCGGCTGAAGCGCCCCATCGTGCAGACCTATCGCGAGCATGTGTACGTCTCGCCGAGCGGCATGCTGACGCTGCCCCACTTCCAGTTCATCCATGCGCTGATGGGGGCGGAACGCATCCTGTACTCGGTCGACTACCCCTACCAGAGCCTCGATGGCGCGCGCGCCTTCCTCGACGCCCTGCCCATCGCCGATGCAGAAAAAGCGCTGATTGCGCACGGCAACGCGCAGCGGCTGCTGGGCCTCTGAACCTCACGCTTGACCACCCATGAACGTCCTCGGCTATGCAGCCCATTCGGAAGCGGCGCCCCTGGCGCCCTTCACCTTCCCGCGTCGCGAGCCCCGCGCCGACGACGTGGTGATCGACATCCTCTACTGCGGCGTCTGCCACACCGACCTTCACCTGGCGCGCAATCACAAGGGCTTCACGAGCTATCCAGTCGTGCCCGGCCACGAGATCGTCGGCCGGGTGTCGAGCGTCGGCGCGGGCGTCACGCGCTTCAAGCCCGGCGACCGCGTCGGCGTGGGCTGCCTCGTGGACGCCTGCCGCCACTGCGAGGCCTGCGCCACGGGGCATGAGCAGCACTGTGCCGAGTCCCCCACCTTCACCTACGGCAGCATCGACCGCCACGACGGCAGCCGCACCTTCGGCGGCTACTCGGAACGCATCGTCGTCTCCGAGGCGTTCGTGCTGCGCGCGCCCGAGTCGCTGGACGCGGCCGGCACCGCGCCGCTGCTGTGCGCCGGCATCACGACGTGGTCCCCGCTGCGGCGCTGGCAGGTCGGGCCCGGCAGCCGCGTGGCCGTCGTCGGGCTGGGCGGCCTGGGGCACATGGCGTTGAAACTGGCCAAGGCGCTGGAGGCCGACGTCACACTCTTCACGCGCTCGCCGGGCAAGGAAGCGGATGCGCTGCGCCTGGGGGCCGACCACGTGGTGGTGTCCACCGACGCCGCGCAGATGGCCGCCATGGCCGGCCGGTTCGACCTGATCCTGGACACCGTGCCGTACGTGCACGGCATCGGGCCCTACCTCCCCACGCTGAGGCACGACGGCGCGCTGGTGCTGGTGGGCTACATGGGGCCGCTGGACGAGCGCTTCGACACGTCGCCGCTGGTCTACGGGCGCCGGGCCGTGGCGGGGTCCTTCATCGGTGGCATCGAGGAGACGCAGCAGATGCTGGACTTCTGCGCCGCGCACGGCATCACGTCGGACGTCGAGCTGATCCCGATCCAGCAGATCGACACCGCCTACGAACGGATGCAGCGCAGCGACGTGAAGTACCGCTTCGTCATCGACATGGCGTCGCTGCGCGACTGACAAGCCCCGGCGCGGCGATGCGCTTTCCACGGTTCCAAGGAGACCCCATGGTCACGCTCCACATCAACGGCAAGCCGGCCCAGGTCGACGCCGAGGCGGACACGCCACTGCTCTGGGCGCTGCGCGACACGCTGCAGCTGACGGGCACCAAGTTCGGTTGCGGCATGGCGCTGTGCGGCGCCTGCACGGTGCACCTGGACGGGCAGGCCATCCGGTCCTGCATCACGCCCATTTCCGCGGCACGCGGCCACCAGGTCGTGACCATCGAGGCCATCGACGGTGGCCGCGTCGGCAAGGCCGTCCAGGCTGCCTGGCGACAGCTCGACGTCGCCCAGTGCGGCTACTGCCAGTCCGGCCAGATCATGAGCGCCACCGCGCTGCTGCAGGGCAACCGCCAGCCCACCGATGCCGACATTGACGCGGCGATGAGCGGAAATATCTGCCGCTGCGCGACTTATGTCCGCATCCGCGCCGCCATCCACGAAGCCGCTCGGTTGCTGGCTTGAGGAGCGCCGCCATGACCAACACATTCCGCATCACCAACGAAAGCCGCCGCGGATTTCTCCAGGGCGCCGCCGCGTTCACCCTGGCGCTCTACCTGCCGCATCCGTCGCAAGCCGCGACCGCCGCTTCGCCGCCAGCGGAGTTCGAGCCGAACGCCTTCATCCGCATTGCCGAGGACAACACGGTCACCGTGATCTCCAAGCATCTGGAGATGGGTCAAGGCAGCTACACAGGGCTGGCCACCATCGTTGCCGACGAGTTGGATGCCAGCTGGTCACAGGTTCGCGTCGAGGCTGCACCGGCCGACGCCAGGCGCTACAACAACCTGCGCATGGGACCCATGCAAGGCACGGGCGGCAGCACGGCGATGGCGAATTCCTGGGAGCAGATGCGTCGTGCAGGTGCTACGGCGCGTGCCATGTTCGTCGCTGCCGCCGCGCAGCAGTGGGCTGCACCGGTGCAGGAGATCGGCGTCAGGGACGGTGTCGTGATGCACGCACCGTCGAGCCGGCGTGCGACCTTTGGTCAGCTCGTGGCCGCCGCGGCGGCACAGCCCGTCCCTACCGACGTCAGGCTCAAGGAGCCCTCGGAATTCAAGCTGATCGGAAAGCAGGCCGCTCGCAAGGACGCCCACGACAAGACCAACGGCAAGGCGCAGTTCACGCAGGACGTGCACCTGCCCGGCATGCTAACGGCGGTCGTCGCCCACCCGCCACGCTTCGGCGCCAAGCTCAAGTCGTTCGACGCCCGGCGCGCCAAGGCGATCAAGGGCGTCGTGGATGTGGTGCAGATCCCCACCGGCGTCGCAGTGCTGGCCCGGGACACGTGGACCGCCAAGAAAGGGCGGGAAGCGCTGGACTTGGCGTGGGACGAAAGCACCGGCTTCCAGCTCGGTTCCGACGAGATCTTTCGGCGCTACCGCGAGCTCGCGAGATCGCCAGGCGCGGTGGCGCGCAAAGAGGGCGAGCCGGATGCCACCTTCAAGTCGGCGGCCCGCGTGCTGCGCGCCGAGTTCGACTTTCCCTACCTCGCGCACGCGACCATGGAGCCGATGAACTGCGTCGTGCGCCTGACGCGAGAAACCTGCGAAGTCTGGAACGGCGAGCAATCGCAAACAGTCGATCAGGCCAGCATTGCGTCGCTGCTCGGCATTGCGCCCGAACAGGTGACCATGCACATGCTGTATGCCGGCGGCAGCTTTGGCCGCCGGGCCAGCACCGCTTCGGATTACGTGCTTGAGGCCGTCAACATCGCCAAGGCCATCAACGGCCGCGTGCCGATCAAGCTGGTATGGCTGCGAGAGGACGATATGCGGGCTGGCTTCTACCGCCCGGCCTTTCACCACGTCATCGAAGCCGCGCTGGACTCGAAAGATCGCCTTACCGGCTGGCGCCACAGGCTGGTGGGGCAGTCCATTCTTGCCGGTTCTCCGTTCGCGATGATGGTCCGCAACGGTATCGACCCAGCGTCTGTCGAAGGAGCGAGCAACCTGCCGTATGCGATTCCCAATCTGCTTGTGGATCTGCACACCCCCGCGGACATAGGAGTTCCCGTCCTATGGTGGCGATCGGTGGGCTCGTCGCACACTGCCTTCTCGACGGAGACCTTCATCGACGAGGTCGCTGCAGCCCGACGCGCGGATCCGGTCGCTTTCCGGCTGGGCATGCTGGACCAGCAGCCGCGGCATGCGGCTGTCCTGCGGCTGGCAGCGGAGAAAGCCGGCTGGAGTGCATCTCTACCGAAGGGCGCTGGTGGCGATCGGCGTGGCCGCGGGGTGGCTGTGCACGAGTCGTTCGGCTCTGTCGTCGCACATGTCGTGGAAGTGACCGTCAAGCCCGACGGGAGCTTCAAGGTTGACCGCGTCGTCAGCGCCGTGGACTGCGGCACCGCCATCAATCCCGACAACGTGCGCGCGCAGGTCGAGGGTGCCATCGGCTTCGCACTTTCAGCCGCGCTGCACGGCGAGATCACGCTGACGGGCGGGCAGGTGGAGCAGTCGAACTTCCATGACTACGCACCGATCCGCATCAACGAAATGCCGCGGGTTGACGTGCATCTGAGGCCGTCCACAGACGCTCCTTCTGGCATGGGTGAGCCGGGCGTGCCGCCGCTTGCACCCGCGTTGGCCAACGCGCTCGCCGCCGCCACCGGCACACGCCTGCGCAAGCTGCCCTTTGGCATCGATGACCTGAAGGCATGAGCCGCGGGCTTTAGAACAGGACTGCACCCGATGTTCCCGAAGTGGGCCGACAACGCGCCGATCTATCGTCAGCTGGCCAACGCGCTGGCCGAAGCCATACTTGAAGGCTCACTCGCCGAAGGGGCCGTGCTTCCATCCGTGCGAGCCCTCGCGACGCGGTATCTGGTCAACCCCAGTGTCGTCGTGCGCGCCTTGACGGGCTTGCAGGCCGCCCACCTGATCGAGCTGACGGACGACCTCCGTCCCAGCGTTCCCGCAGGCGCCCGTGAACATGCCGGGAAGTGGGAGAGGGAACGGTTCGTCAGGGATGACTGGCCAAAATTAAATGCGGACCTGATTCGTCTGGGCATAGGGCCGGACGATCTGGTGTAGAGGGCGCCGCGCGCCGGCCAGGACTCGCGCCGAAACTGGCATCAGCGGTCTCTAGAGTGCCTGCCGTCGCCAGCATGGAAATGACATCTTTTTCCCAGAGTCATAGCGCTGACCCGGCGATCAGAACTTTCCACCGATTGCGAGTTCCACGTTCCGCAGAGTGCCGCGAATATGCTCTGTGAGCAGGGCACATGCCGTTTCGGCATCGCGCCGAATCGTGGCATCCAAAATCTTCTTGTGTTCGTTGGACTTCCGTCGAACACCCTGGCGAATGCGGGCCGAAAAACGGCGGTAACGCTCGGCTTGATCAAAGAGACTTGCACTCCACGCCAGCTGCCGCTGAGACGGACACGCCGCGATCAAGGTGCTGTGGAACTCCCGATGCAATGCGCTCCAGTCTTCGTCCAACACGACGGGGCCGTCCGGCAACTTGGCCTCGGCTTTTTCTAAGCGATAGAAGGCCGCGACGATCGTGGCCTCCCATCGGTCGTCGCCAAACTCAATTGCTTCGCGCAGGGCTTGGACGTCCAGCATCAAGCGCATGTGCGTGATGTCTTGCAGATCTTCTATGGACAGCGGTGCGACGCGAAAGCCGCGCCGCTCGTCAGCTCGAACAAGCCCCTCTTGTGACAGGCGACTCAATGCCTCCCGCAGGGGACTGCTGGAGAATCCGTAGGCCGCTTGCAGCTCTTCGATCTTGAGCTTTTGACCGGCGTCGTAAATGCCGATCAACACATCACGACGCAAGCGCTGAAAGGCTTGGTCACCAAGGGGCGGGCTCAACTCCGGCATGCATTTTCCTTTCTTGCGTAGCCGGAATTCTATGCACAAACCAACGTTGCCGACGATTACCGCCGCTGAGCGCCAACCAGCACAAAGAGCATCTTTGCGGGCTTGTCGCTGCGATTGCGCCACGCGTGGCGAGTGCCGTTCTGAATGACCACGTCATGCGGGCGCAAAACCACCTCGCGCCCATCGTCCAGCTCAAGCACGATCTCCCCTTCCAGCACGACGTCGTAGTCGACGCTGTCCGTCGTGTGCATGCCCGGGTGATCGATTTCGAAGCTCTCCGCCAGTCCTGGGGCAAGGCGAGTGAATTCGGCGCCAAAGGCGATGGGATCGAAATCCGCGCGCATCATGGTGGAGTCGGACGGGAATGTCACAAACATAAGCCTCGTCTCGCCGGGACCTGGAACGAAGGTGGCTTGGGGACTGTCGTCGCGAGGTGCACTGGGGCCTACGCTGAGCTCGGGCGGAGTAGACCAGAGCAGTGCTGATTCAAAGCCCGGAACGCTTTGGTAGGACGCAGCACGCGGCGCGTTGCCATCGCTGACAACGCAGCTACGCCCGGCAGCGTCAATGCCTGTGACGACTCGGCGGACTTGCATACCTGCTCCTCAGGGATTGATGACGAAATTGCTAAAGCCGCCGTTGCGCTGGGCAATGCCGGAGATCGCCTCGTTGACCTTTTCCAGCGGGCTGCAAACGTGTTCGAGGATCGACAGGTCGAGCGTGCCGGCCTCCGCCATGTCGGCCATGTCCTGGCCTTCGGCAGCGGTGAACCATGCAGAGCCTTCTATGCTTTGCTGTTCGTCCATCATGGTGTGAAGGTCCATGCCGACCATGCCCATGACGGCGCCGATGTTGTAGGCCCGTCCTCCCCGCTTCAGTGCGCGGACGCCTTGCTGCAGCGTCTCGTGGGATGCGCCAGGCCCCAGCGCGTCGATGAAGACGTCAACGCCCAGGCCATCGGTCATCTGCTTGATCCAGACGTCCACAGGCTCGTTGTCGGAGGTAGAGAAGACCTCGATCCGGTTGGGCGCCAGCGCCTTCACGCGCTCCAGGAGGGTCTTGTCTCGACCCGTGCCATAGATCTTGGTGACGCCCATCGCCAGGCCGAACAGCGCTCCGCCGATGCCCAGAGTGCCGCTGATGCCGTTGACCAGCATCGTCTTTCCCGGACCCATGCCGCCCTTGCGCATCGCCGAATACATCGTCCCAAGGTAGCCAAAGCGGGCACCCTGATCGAACGAGACGTTCGACGGCAGCTTGACGAGTGCGTACTGCGGCGCAGTCATGTATTCGGCCAGCCCTCCGCCGGGGTGGTTCTTGTAGAGCTTCAGTGAGTTCTGCGAGAAGCCGAAGTAGCCCCGGAAGGCATAGTGAGTGCAGTTGATGAGGTCGCCGGTGCGGCAGGCGCGACAACCGCCGCAGTAGAGCCCAGGGTTGACGTAGACCCGGTCTCCAGGCTGCCATGTGTGGACGTGCGAGCCGACCTTCACGATTTCGCCGGCGGGATCAAGGCCGAACACGGCTGGCAGGGGCGGCAGGGGCAGCTCAGGAAACCAGGTGGTCCAGTTGGCGAGGATGTTGCCCAGGTTGGGCACGATGCCGCAGGAACGCACGCGCACCAGGACATCGTTCTGTCCCGGTTCGGGGATGGGAAGCTCTTCAATCTTCATGGGCTCGCCTACCTGATGCATGCGAGCGGCTTTCATCGTGTTCATGGGGTCTCCTTATGTGCACGTTATTTGTTTTGTGCACACTTTATGTTTTAAGGGCCGATGGGATATCGGGGCAAACCCGGCGTTGAAGGAGGACGTCAGGCGATTGACACGCGCCAGCCTGAATGCGGGCAATGAGAGCCAGCAACGCTTGCAATTGCGTGCCCATGAACGCGCGCGTCTGTGCGTCAACCAGTCGTCCGGACGCATCGAATTTGCTTGCGGCATGGGAGATGAAGATCTCTGGCTTGCCCAGGACTTCGGCGTCCAGAAACAGCAGGACCTTGCGAAGCTCGTATTGCATGCGGGCCGTGCCGACCGGGCCGGTCGCTGCGCCAAGGATGGCCACGGGCTTGCCGCGAAGCGGCGCATCAGGCAGGCGCGAAAGCCAGTCGAGCGCATTCTTCAAGCCGCCCGGGATGCCGAAGTTGTATTCCGGGCTGGCGATGAGCACGGCATCCGCGGCTCGGATGGCTTCGCCAAGCGCGAGCACTTCGGCAGGAAAGCCTTCCTTCTGCTCATCGGCTTCGTAGATGGGGATGCCCCGCAGCGAGGCAATCTGCAGGCTGCCGAGCTGCGCATCGAGGAGCTCCGCTGCGGCTTGAAGGGCCCCCAAGTTGTAGGAGCGAGCGCGGAGGCTTCCGCACAAGCCAAGCAACTTTCTAGGCGAGCTGAGCTGTGACATGGTCAACCAGCGAGCGCCTGAACCAGGCGATGCAAATGCTCCACCGCCTGCTCGGCACTGGCTGCGGTGGCATAAGTGTAGTGGTCGGGGCGGATGACGGCGAACCGTTGGCCCAGCGAGGCCAGCCAGGGTGCGAAGACCGCTTGATGTTCGACCGCATGAACCTCGTCATTTAGCGAATCACCCTGATGACTTGCATGAGCTGCCGTCCCGCCCAGGCAGATCAGGGTGCCCTTGAGGGGGAGCAGGGCACTCCGAAGCATCTCAGTCTCAGCGACGGAAGGCTTGTCGGCGCAGACCACGCGGAAGGCGCGCCCTGCGACATCGTCGAGCCGACGCGGGTCTTCGGAAGTCCGCACAAACGGTTGCGGTGCGATCGCACCCGCACCGGGAGAGCCGTACAGCACCAGGCCAGCGCTCAGCCCGGGGATGAGGTCCTGCCGGAACGCGGTCTGAACGTTGCCGCCTTGTTCCTCCAACAGCCGTGCATCGCGTTCACGGGCTCGCCACGGATCTCGCTCACAGATGACGCGCCCCAGCTCCATGGCCGCGCGAGTGGTCGCCATGACATGAGGGCGGCGCTCTTGCGTGTAGGAGTCCAACAGGGATTGGGGCGATTGACCGCGGATCACGCGGTCCAGCTTCCAGCCCAGGTTCAGGGCGTCACGCATACCCTGGACCATGCCTTGCGCCATGAAGGGCGGCGTCATGTGAGCGGCGTCCCCTGCGAGGAGGATTCTTCCCTTGCGCCATTCACGCGCTACAAGGCCGTGGAACCGGTAGGCAGCGGCACGCCAGAGCTCCCCGTCACCGGGCTTCAGCCAGCGCTGGAGAAGCGGCCAGAGTTGCTCCTTGGGGAAGTCGGCATCCAGACTCTCACCAGGCAGCAGCATGATTTCCCAGCGACGGTGCCGCCCGACGCCCGCGACATAGGTGCAGGGTCGCTCAGCTTCGCAGTACTGGACCTGGGTCTGCGGCAGGTCGACCAGCTTGTCTTCGTTGACGATCGCGTCGACAACCAACCAGGGTTCGTCGAAGCCCAGATCCTCCAGCGTGATTTGCAGCTGCTTTCGAATGGGACTGGAACCGCCATCGCACGCCACCAGATACGGCGCTACATAGCGGATTGTTTCGGTGCTGCCCGGAAGCTTGACGTCCGCCCAGGCCGTTGCGTCGTCCTGGCCGACAGCCGCGACTTCGGCGCTGCATACGGCCTCGACCGTCTCGAGTTCGGAAAGCCGTTCCCTCAGGATCCGTTCGAACGGCGGCTGTTGAAACACATAGTTCGGTTCCCAGCCAAGGCGGTGAGGCGGCGGGGTGGCATCCAGCCTCTTGATCAGCTGGCCGTCCATGCCGCGGTACTCGCTGGGGCGATACGGTGCAATGTGCGGTGCGAGCCGCTCGGCGACATTCAGCTCCTGGGCGATGCGCATGACTTCGTGGTCGAAGCCCGCGGCCCGGGGCAGGGGGAACAGATCCGGCAGCCTGTCAAAGGCCGCCACGCGCCAACCGCGTTGTCCCAGCAGGCCCGCGAGCGTGGCACCAGTCGGGCCAAGGCCCACGATGATGAGGTCGACTTCTTTCATGTGCAGCTCTTTGGGTGCGGGCTCAAGCAAGGTGCGTCAGGAATTGCGCGCGCCACTGCTCCACGGGCATGAAGGTTGGGTCTGCGCGGCAAATCCGCTCGGTTTGAGCCCAGATGTCTTCATCGCTGCGCTCCAGGTCCAACGGATCGCCATGCGGCTGGGCGACATACCAAGGCGTGTCCAGATAGACCTCCACCGTGTTGTCCTCGGGATCGTTGAAATAGATGGACAGCGAATTGCCGTGATTCAGGCCCCGCATGCGCGTGCCACCTTGCTGCAGGGCGCGGTGATGGGCTTCGCGCAGTTCATTCAGGGACTGCACCTTGAACGAGATCTGCATCACCGTACTGGCTGCCCCCGGGGCGCGGCCGGAAGCCAGCGCCAGTTGATGATGCTGCAGTGGGGAGCCGCTTAGGAACGCGATCTCGAAGGGCATGGTGATGCCCTGCCCACGGTCCGTCTGGCTCATGCCGAACACGGCTTGATAGAACGCCGTCATCTGGTCGAGATCGCGGCAGAAGATGCCGAAATGGGCGATCTGGGGCGCGTAGGTCAATGCCATCTCGGAGTCCTCATCGAGCGAGTTAATTGCAAGTCAGCGTTGGCCGTCGTGGACAGAGACCTGATCTTTGCCGAGGCCGCCGATACGGGCATGAATGCGCCCGCCATCCGCGGCGACCAGGGCGTAGAGGATCTCGTCCGGCCGTGGCGCATCCTGGATGCCGACCTCGAACGCATTGAAATGGCTGCGGACATAGGCCGCGTGGATGTAGTGGACCGGGACCATGAGGCGATAGCCTGCTGCCGCCACCGCCTTGGCCGCCGGCACGATGGCCTTGGGATCGCCGAGGGCCTGCCGCAGAGCCCATCCTCCGGCCTCATGCCAGACGGCGCCATGCTCCATCTCGCCATTCGTGCCGACGATGGCTGCCTTGCCGTAGGCCTCCACCTGAGATGCACCGCCGAGCGCCCTGATCAACGTCTCGGACAGTGAGCGGCCCAGTTCGCGCAGCTCGGCCATGAAGGGCATCAGGTCGGGCTCATAGCGACCCGCGAAGGGGTTGCGAATCACCGCGCTGGCAGCGGCCATCCGAAGCGGGCGCTCGGCGAGGGGGCCGCCCTCGTGATAGACCGTCTCCACGGTCAAGCTCTGCTTGCGAATCTGGATGAGGCTCATGTCGAGGGTTCCAATGCTGAATGAGAACGATGGGCAGACGCGAGCAAGCTCAGTCTTGCGCGACGACGGTGTTGCGCAATGTGCCGATTGCTTCGATCTCCACCTCGACGACGTCGCCCGCCTTCATGTAGTGCGGGGGCTTGCGACCAAAGCCCACGCCGGCCGGCGTGCCCGTCACGATGACGTCCCCGGGACTGAGGGTGAAGATCGTGGATGCATAGGCGATCAGCCGAGGGATGCCGAAGATCAGGTGGCCGGTGTCGCTGGACTGCACGACTTCGCCATTGAGACGGGTCTGCAACTTGAGGATGCGACCAGGCTCGATTTCATCGGCCGTGACCATCCACGGGCCAAACGGGCCTGTCCCTTCAAAGTTTTTGCCAGAAGCGATCTGCTTGGCATGGAACTGCCACTCGCGAATGCTGGCATCGTTGTAGACGCTGTAGCCGGCGATGTGCTTCCAGGCGTCCGCCTCGGCGATGTCGCGCCCGGACTTGCTGATGATGACGGCGAGCTCACCTTCCCAATCCAATGTGTCGGAAACGCGCGGCTTGACGATGGGCTGGCCGTGCCCGACCTGGGAGCGCCAGACGCGCAGGAAGATGGGCGGGAAGTCGGACAGTTCGCGCTGCAATCCGGCGGCCAGGGCTTCGTTGTGGTGATCGAGATAGTTGCGAACGGCACAGACAATCTTTTCGGGCCGCGGGATCACCGGGAGGTACTCGATGTCCTCGAGACGGGCGGTGACGGCGCGCCCTTTCACATGCTCCGCGGCCTGGAGGTAGCCGCCGCAAGCGATGTAGTCGGCCAGCGTCCGCACCTCGGGCCTCCAGTCGGAAAGGTCAACAACGCCCTGCTCGACGACGGCACCGAAGGCTTCGCGACCTTGGAAACGGAAAGAGAGAAGTTTCATGTGAGAGAGCTCCGGGAACGGGGTGATGGCAATCGGCTTGTTAGATCTATTCTAGGCGCAATACGCGTTTTATGCACAAAGAATATTCCGGCAATTACCCTGATCGAGCACTTCGAGAGCACCTCTCAAGCGGCCGTGTAGGCGGTCTTCACCGTTGTGAAGAACTCGGCGGCGTAGCTTCCTTGCTCTCGGGGGCCATAGCTCGAAGCTTTGCGCCCACCGAAGGGAACGTGGTAGTCCACCCCCGCCGTCGCAAGGTTCACCATCACCATGCCTGCCTGTGCGTGGCGCTTGAAATGAGTGGCCGTCTTGAGCGACGTGGTGCATATGCCCGCCGCCAATCCGAATTCGGTGTCGTTGGCGAGAACCAGCGCATGCTCGTAGTCTCTTGCGTCGAGGATGCAGGCGACCGGGCCAAGGATCTCTTCTCTTGCCAAGCGCATCTCAGGCGTGACTTCGTCGAAGAGTGCGGGGCGCAAGTAGAAGCCTTCCGCCGCCCCAGCTTCCCGCTGGCCTCCGCACAGCAATCTCGCGCCTTCTTGCTGGCCGAGCGCGACGTACTCCATGTCCGTGGCCAGCTGGGACGCATCGGCGACAGGGCCGATCTGCGTGTCGGCATGGCGGGCATCACCAACGACCAAAGCCTCCGTGCGCTGCCGCAGTGCGGCAGTGAACTGGCGTCGGATGCCGGGGGTCACGATGATGCGGCTGGTCGCCGTGCAGCGTTGTCCTGTGGAGTAGAAGGCGCCCTGCACCGCGCATTCGACGGCCACCTTGATGTCAGCGTCGTCGAGCACCACCAACGGGTTCTTTCCCCCCATTTCCAGTTGTACTTTGGCGAAGCGTTGTGCCGCTGCCGCCATCACACGGGCACCTGTGGATGCGGAGCCCGTGAAGCTGATGGCATCCACGCGAGGATGGTCTAGCAACACCTGGCCTACGCGGCTGCCCCGTCCCATGACGAGATTGAAGACCCCTGGCGGGAAGCCCGCGCGACTGATGATTTCAGCGAGAGCCCATGCGGAGCCCGGGACCAGATCGGCCGGCTTGAACACCACGCAATTGCCATAGGCGAGGGCGGGGGCGATCTTCCAGGCGGGGATGGCGATCGGAAAGTTCCAGGGCGCGATGATTCCCACCACGCCGACCGGCTCCCGACTGATCTCTACCTCAACGCCCGCACGCACCGATGGCAGGCGTTCGCCTGCCAGGCGTAGCGCTTCGCCGGCAAAGAACCGAAAGATCTGTCCCGCGCGCACCACTTCAGCGGTTGCTTCCGGCAAGGTCTTACCCTCTTCGCGGGCGAGTAGGTTGCCAAGCTCTGCCCGGCGGGCGAGCAACTCTGCTGCAACCGCGTCCAGGGCGTCGGCCCGGGCTTGGACGCCCGACAGTGCCCAGGCGGGCGCCGCGGCAGCCGCTGCTTCGATGGTGACGCGGGTCTGGACCTCGTCGGCTTCGGCGAAGAAGTCGATGGTGTCGCTCAGGTCCGAGGGATTCTTGTTGGGGCGGGCACTGGCGCTGGCGACCCATTCGCCGGAGATGTATTGGGGCTTCATTGGTTCAGACCACGTTGGTCGCTTGCAGCCGTGCCCACTCGATCTCGTCGATGGACAGCCAATCGTTCAAGGCCTCCAACGTGTGTTGTCCGAGCGTTGGTGGAGCATTGCGGTATTGCACGGGAGATTCGGAAAATCGGATGGGATTGGCCACGAGCGGCAGTTTCTGAGCGTCGGGATGAGGCACCTCCACGCGCATACCGCGCGCCAGCACCTGAGGATCGGAGAACACGCGATCCAGCGTGTTGATCGGACCGCATGGCACCCCCGCGGCCTCCATCGCGCCAATCCATTCGCCGGTACTGCGAGTGCGCGTCACGGAACGGATGAGGGGCACCAGCGTCTCCCGGTGCTGAACGCGTCGGGCATTGGTGGAGAAGCGCTCATCGCTCGCCCAGTCGGGGTGCCCCAGGACGCGACAGCATTGTTCGAACTGGCTGTCATTGCCGACGGTCAGAATCATGTGCCCATCGGCTGTCGGGAAGTCCTGATACGGCACGATGTTGGGATGCGCGTTGCCGAGCCTTCCGGGGACTTGGCCTCCGATGAGAAAGTTCGCGGCCTGGTTGGCCAGGGCGGCCACCTGGACGTCCAGCAGCGCCAGGTCGATGTGCTGCCCGCATTGGCTGACGTGGCGCCGCTGCAGCGCCGCAAGGATGGCCACGGTGGCGTACATGCCGGTCAGCACATCGGTGACCGCGACGCCCACCTTCATCGGGCCGCCACCTGCCTCGGCGTCTGGAAGGCCTGTGATGCTCATCAAGCCGCCCATGCCCTGGACGAGGAAGTCATAGCCCGGACGCGCCGCATAGGGCCCGGTTTGCCCGAAGCCCGTGATCGAGCAATAGATCAGGCGCGGATTGATCTCTGCGAGGCTGGCGTAGTCCAGCCCGTACTGCGCGAGGCCACCGAACTTGTAGTTCTCGATCAGTACGTCGGCCTTGGCCGCAAGCCTGCGGACCAGCTGTTGGCCCTCGGCCTGAGCCAGGTCGACGGTGATCGAGCGCTTGTTGCGATTGGCAGCGAAGAAGTAGGCGGCATCGTCGGACGCCGTGCCATCGTCGCGGGTCAACCAGGGCGGCCCCCAACGCCGGGTGTCGTCCCCTTCGCCGGGGCGCTCCACCTTGACGACGTCCGCGCCGAGGTCGGCCAGCATCTGCCCGCACCAGGGGCCCGCCAGCACGCGGGAGAGATCCAGCACCTTCAGGCCGGTGAGTGCGCCAGCCTGGCTCATAGGAGGCTTACCCACTCGGGCACAGCCGCAAAGAGATCGGCCTCAAGGCCATAGTCAGCGATGCTGAAGATGGGCGCCTCGGGATCCTTGTTGATCGCGACGATCAGCTTCGAGTCCTTCATGCCGGCCAGATGCTGGATGGCGCCGCTGATGCCACACGCCACATAGAGCTGGGGCGCGACGATCTTGCCGGTTTGGCCCACCTGCCAGTCATTGGGGGCATAGCCTGCATCCACAGCAGCTCGGCTCGCGCCCAGTGCGGCGCCCAGCTTGTCGGCCAGCGGAGTGAGAACTTGGTGGAAGGCCTCCGCGGACCCGAGAGCCCGTCCTCCGCTGACGATCACTTCTGCGGCGGTGAGCTCGGGGCGCTCACTGGGTGTCAGCTCCCTGGAAACCACGGCGCTGGCGCCGTTGTTGGCAACGGTGTGGATCGTTTCTATGGGCGCTGGACTGCCTGCCGACGTTGCCGCGGGCGTGAAGCTGGTGCCACGCACGGTCAGCACCTTGACGTGATCGCTGCTCTGTACGGTGGCCACCACGTTGCCGGCATAGATGGGGCGCTCAAAGGTGTCCGCGTTGACCACCTTGCTGACGTCGCTGACGGCAGCCACGTCAAGCTTGGCCGCCACACGCGGCGCCACACTCTTGCCTTGCGCCGTTGCCGGGAAGAGCAGGTGAGAGTAGCCATGCGCCAGAGCCAGCACCTGGGCGGCAAGCACTTCGGCCAAAGGCTCGGCCAGCGCCGGCGCATCGGCAAGCAGCACTTTGGACACTCCCTGCAGGGTGGCCACCGTTTGGGCGATGTTCGCCACTTCGACACCGGCCACCAGCACATGCACTTCGTGCCCGCAGAGCGCCGCGGCAGTGATGGTGTTCAGCGTGGCGGACCTGAGCGCCCCTTGCGCATGTTCAGCAAAGACCAGGACCGGCATGTCAGATCACCTTGGCTTCGTTCTTGAGCGTCCGCACCAGCGTGCCGACGTCCGGGACGCGCACGCCCGCACCGCGCGGGGGTGGGTCGGTCAACTTCAGTGTCTTGAGGCGAGGCTGCAGGTCGATCCCCATTTGGGCGGTATCGATCATCTCGAGCGGCTTCTTCTTCGCCTTCATGATGTTGGGCAGGGTCACGTAGCGAGGCTCGTTCAAGCGCAGGTCGGCGGTCACGACGGCTGGCAGTTGGAGTTCGACCGTTTCCAGGCCACCGTCCACCTCTCGCGTCACTTGAATCCGCCCCGGCTTGGGCTCGATCCCGCTGGCGAACGTGGCCTGAGGGAGGTCCAGAAGCGCCGCCAGCATCTGTCCCGTCTGGTTGCAGTCGTCGTCGATGGCCTGCTTGCCCAACAGGATCAGGTCCGGACGCTCGCGGTCGACGACCGACTTGAGCAGTTTGGCCACCGCCAAGGGTTGCAGCTCGACATCAGAAGCCGTCTGTAAGAGGAGGGCGCGGTCAGCCCCAATGGCCAGTGCAGTGCGCAAGGTCTCCTGGCTTTGGAGCACGCCGCAGCTCACTGCCAGCACCTCCGTGGCGGCGCCGCGCTCTTTCAACCGCACCGCCTCCTCGACGGCAATTTCATCGAATGGGTTGATGCTCATCTTGACGTTGGCCAAGTCGAGCCCGGACCCATCGCCCTTGATGCGGACCTTCACGTTGTGGTCCACCACGCGCTTGACGCAGACGAGGACTTTCATGGCTTAGAACGCAGCGAGATGCGTGATGGCGCGGCCGATGATCAACGCATGCACGTCATGCGTTCCCTCATAGGTGTTCACTACCTCAAGATTCACCAGGTGGCGTGCGACACCGAACTCATCGCTGATGCCGTTTCCACCGAGCATGTCGCGCGCCACCCTGGCGATGTCCAGCGCCTTGCCGCAGCTGTTGCGCTTCATGATGGACGTGATCTCGACGGCTGCGACGCCCTCGTCCTTCATGCGCCCCAGGCGCAAGCAACCCTGCAGGCCCATCGCAATCTCGGTGAGCATGTCGGCCAGCTTCTTCTGGATCAACTGGGTCGCACCCAAGGGCTTGCCAAACTGCTTGCGGTCCAGCACGTATTGGCGAGCGCGTTCAAAGCAGTCCTCGGCGGCGCCCAATGCACCCCAGGCGATGCCGTAGCGAGCGCTGTTCAGGCAGGTGAAAGGCCCCTTGAGGCCCCGCACATCTGGGAATGCGTTCTCCTCCGGGCAGAACACCCCGTCCATGACGATCTCCCCGGTGATGGACGTGCGCAATCCCACCTTCCCTTCGATCTTGGGGGCACTCAGACCCTTCCAACCCTTTTCAAGGACGAAGCCCCGGATGGCCCCCTCATCGTCCTTGGCCCATACGACGAAGACGTCCGCGATCGGGCTATTGGTGATCCACATCTTCGAGCCCGTCAGGCTGTAGCCGCCCGGCACCTTCCGCGCTCGGCTGAGCATGCCGCCGGGATCGGAGCCGTGATTGGGCTCCGTCAGGCCGAAGCACCCGATCCACTCGCCGCTGGTCAACTTGGGCAGGTACTTCTGCTTCTGGGCTTGGGTGCCGAACTCGTTGATGGGCACCATCACGAGCGAAGACTGGACGCTCATCATCGAGCGGTAGCCGGAGTCGACGCGCTCGACCTCTCTGGCGATCAGGCCATAGCAGACATAGTTGAATCCGGCGCCGCCGAAGGCCTCGGGGAGGGTGGCGCCCAACAGGCCCAGCTCGCCCATCTCACGGAATATCGTTGGGTCCGTGTACTCGTGACGGAATGACTCGGTCACGCGAGGCAGCAGGCGCTCCTGACAATAGCGTCGGGCGGCGTCGCGGACGGCTCGCTCATCGTCACTCAGCTGAGCGTCAAGCAGCAGGGGGTCCTGCCATTGAAATGCGGTCTTGGTGGAACTGGCTGTCATATCGATTCCATGCGGAGGGAATGCGATGCACTTTAGGAACGCCCGAATAAATGCACAAACAATTTGTTTGCACACACTTGTGCGTATCACGCACAATCAAGCATGCGACGGAAGATCCCCTCGACAATGGCACTCGCCGCTTTCGAAGCCGCAGCCCGGCATCAGAGCTACACCAAGGCCGCCGAGGAACTGGCCGTCACTCAGAGTGCCGTCTGTCGACAGATCGCCTCGCTGGAAGAGTTTCTCGGCGTCAAGCTATTCAGCCGCGGCCGTCGCGGCATGGCATTGACTGAACCAGGGGAAAACTACGCTCGCCAGGTCCGCGCCAGACTCGACGACGTTGAGCGTGATGCCCTCTCGCTCATGGCGCGAGGCGGGCGGAGCGGCACACTGGAGCTGGGTGTAGTACCAACGTTCGCGACGAAATGGCTAATTCCAAGGCTGCCTTCGTTCATTGAGGCTCATCCCGGCATCCAGATCAACATCACGGCCCGCACTCGGCCGTTTCTGTTTGAGGAGACGCAGTTCGATGCAGCCATCCATGCAGGCGTCGGCGTTTGGCCAGGCACTCGAGGCGTTCGGCTCATCTCCGAGGATGTCGTCCCCGTGTGCCGACCTCGTCTATTGGGCGGGAAGGATCCGCTTGATCCCGAGGTCTGGCAACAAGCGCGATTGATGCAACAGAGCACCAGGCCCTATGCGTGGCGAGAGTGGTTCGCTTCCCAGGGGCTTCGTATCGAGGGAGATATGGCCGGACCCCGATTGGAGCTCTTCTCGATGCATATCGAGGCCGCAATTCAGGGCCTCGGCGTCGCCCTGGTTCCCCGTCTTCTCGTGCAGGATGAATTGGACCGACGGCAACTGGTGACCGTTGTGCCGCATTCAGTCCCGAGCGGACGAACGTATCACCTGATCTTTCCTGAACTGAGGTCAGAAACGCCCGCGCTGACCGTTTTCTCCGAATGGCTGCTGCAGCAGCTCGGAGCGAATGCAGTCTGAGGGTTGCCCTGATCTGTCCAAGGACGCCACGCATGGCGTTTCACAGCGGGCAGCAATGGCCGCTGCCTTACGGTTGAGTGCACTCGCCGTTCAAAGCGGGGCGGCCATCCTTCGGGGATAGGCAGTTGCGTTCAGCGGCGCAGCCGGCCGTCGCGGCCGCGCAGGCCGATCTCGACGTGGTCGGAGCCACGGTGCTGGCGAGGGCTGAAGCGCACGGCGAAGCCGCCGAGGTCGAGGGCGCCGAGGTTCTCCAGCGCCGCGGCCAGCGCGGGCCCGTCGGCCCGGTTGCCGGCGCGGCGCAGCGCCTCGACGCAAACGCGCAGGTGCAGATAGGCCGCCAGGCCCTCCAGGCTGATGGCCTCGGGGCCGACATAGGCCTCGGCATCGCGCTCGAACTCGCGCACCAGCGGCAGTTGCGAGATCTCGGGGTTGGGCACGACGCTGGTGAAGCCGATCAGCCGGTCACGCAGCAGCCGTGTCAGCTGCGTGAGGCCGGGCGACGACAGCGCGG